>Ga0351853_1039_pt1 | contig 31968 bp, 20 predicted proteins | sample BONcelHFGM3001C8_FD_206799 | JGI IMG/M metagenome (GOLD analysis project Ga0351853, IMG submission 206799) | Enriched cells from coal bed in the Powder River Basin, Montana, United States - BONCAT cells FGM rep2 HSBNCT.FGM.300.1.C8 ... | reverse complement strand
ATTGATAGGCGTGCGTTTCCAGTTCGGGTGGAATGCGGCGCCGTGCATAGTCGGGTGCCAGCCGATCGCACAGCACTCCGCACGGGTACATCGTGCCGTCCTTCCCGGTGACGCCCCAGCCGCGGATCCAGTCTCCCTTGGCATCGATCATGATCCCGTCGGGCCAGGCGTCGCTCGTCCAATCCCCATGGATCCCGCGCAGCTTGTCGAAGTTGGCCGGGTTCATGCAATCCTGAAAGATGTCGTAACGGCTCGTCAACACGCCCATGTCGTTCATGGCGTCGATCTCTTCCGGCTTCGAGCGGGCGCTCCAGAGAATGCGGTCGATCCCCAATTCCTGCATTTCGCGGCACAATTTCGGCCCGCGGGGCCCAAAGGACCAGACGTTCACCGCTCCGACCAGTTTGTCGACGTTCGGATTCTCTGCACGCTTTTGTGCCAACGTTTTCAGCAAGCCGATTTCCTCCGCGTACTTGCGATACCGCTTGCACATCGCCACGTAGCCTCCCGAATCGAAGACAACATATCGAATCCGGCGAGCCGGTCCGAACTTCTGCTTCTGGGGTTGCCATTGTGGTGCCAGAACGAGCCGGCCGTCCATTCGCGGCAGGCGAACGGTTGCGTCGTCGGGCGTTTCGACAATCGCCATCAGTCCCCGCTTTGTGTCCGTCGCGCCGTACCATCCCATGCAAAGGCCATGGCCGCCGTAAAGGTAGTAGTTCATCTCGGGCAGCGTGCCGTCGTCAACGGGATAGCTGATGCCCTCGTTGACAGGCAGAATCAACAGCTCGCCCGATCGACTTTCAAAGGGCCCCGGAAAGGCCAGCGCCGTGTCCATGTCGCCGGCGCCTTCGATTTCCATCACGACCTCTGCCGCACCGTCGACAAGTTGGACCGTAACCGCCAACTCGCGCATTTCGCGTGGCTCCAGCAGTCGCAGGTTCAGCCGGCCCGGACCCATTTCCGCCGAAAGCACGGCTATGCCCTCGGCGGGCATCTGCTTGCGCTGCTCGCCCGTGCGGCGATCGATCAGAGTGAATGCGGCACTTGCCGTGTCGAATTCGACCTCGAGCAGATCGTGTTTGGTCGCCACGGATGCCGGCAGGCCGGCCCCGCGCGAGTCCGCAAGGTTTCCTGTACGCCGCAGCGAGAGATCGTCGGCCCAAACGGTCGCAGGCCCGACCCCGATCACACGCGCCACGATCGTCGCGCCCTCTGCGGGGACAAGGAATCTCGACTTCACCGATTGCCAGTCGTCGGATGCGCCGATAGTTCGCCCGCCGAAGGTCCAACTCAACGCTTTCTTGTCGCGGTCGTAAAGAATCACACACAGAGTCGCCGTTCCCTGCCCCTCGACGCGGAGGCTGCCCGCCAACTCGTAGATTTCTCCCGGCTCGACCGGTAACGACGCGTCCTGCTGCACGCTCCAGTCTTCGCTGCCCGGATGCTCGACCCGCAGGGCCTGCCGGCCTGTGCGGGCGATGGAGGAGTCCGGTGCGGCCTTGCCTTGCCCGCTGCGCGACCAGAGGTCGCGCCATCCATGCATCCCTTCCTCGAAATCGCCGCCGACAATCAAGTTGTCGCCTGCCACCGCGGTTGAGGCTGTGAGGATTATCGAAAACAGGACGGTAGGCATTCTCATTGCTTGCTTCTCCGGAATCAGATGGCAATCGGTTTCCCGTAGCACGGACCTCGTCTTGCGGAATTGCTATTCGCCCGAATTGTGTCTATTTCCGCTTCTGCGCCTCCCCAGTCATGGGCACGAAGCGCACGCCTATTCCCCCCTGCTGCTGCACCTTGCCGTCCTTGTCGCGCTCGATGAGCAGAAGTTCCTGATACAACTTGCCCACGGGGATGACAAGCTTGCCGCCCGGGGCCAATTGGTCGACGAGCGGCTGGGGAACGTGATCGGGAGCGGCCGCCACAATGATCGCGTCGAAAGGCCCCTTCTCGGGCCAGCCCTGATAGCCGTCGCCATGGCGGACGGTCACGTTCTTGTAGCCCAGGTCGGCGAGCCGCTTCGTCGATTCCTTGGCCAAAGGTTCCACGATCTCGATGCTCGACACCTCCTTGCAGATCTCGCCCAGCACGGCCGCTTGATAGCCCGAGCCGGTACCGATGTCGAGTGCCCGAGATCCCTCCTTGACACCCGCCAGTTGAGTCATCAGGGCCACAATATAGGGCTGCGAGATTGTTTGATCGTGGCCGATCGGAAGAGGGTGATCGGCATAGGCGCTGCCGCGAAGGTCGCCGGGCACGAACTCGTGACGGGGGATCTTGCCCATGGCTCGCAGCACGACTTCGTCCGTGATGTCGCGCCCCGCCAGATCGCGATCGATCATCCGCCGCCGAGCTTCGGTCTGTTGGGGCGATTCGCCCTTGTATGCCGTCACAAGATCCGCCGCCGGCGTCCTCGAGACCGGTGCTCTTGGCTCGCCGGCGTCATCCTGCGGCCATCCTGCAAGTCGACTCGTGAGGACCGGTGCAACGACCGCCAGCACCAGAACAGCCACAATCACCCCCAGAGCCAGTTGAATGGGCATCCCCTTCCAAACCTTATGCATAGTTCCGCCCCCGAATTCGGTTAACCGTGACAGAACCTTCCCCTCGTTATTCTACTCAATAACTGTGCGAGTCAAGCTTGACTTTGCCGCGGAACACCCAATAGATCGCGATCGTGTACGATACCACAAAGGGCATGCCGACCACCGCGAAGACCAGCATGATCTGCAGCGTCTTCATCGAGGATGCGTCCTGGTAGATAGTGACGCTCCGCGTCGCGGGATCGATCGAAGAGGTCACCAGATTGGGGTAGAGCGCCATTCCCACCAGGAACACGAGCGCGGCGATCGTACAGGCCGACGAGATGAACGCATAGAGCGGCCGGTTGTGGTAGATCGCCCGGGGAATGTTGGCGATCGCCAGCACGTTCAGCACCACGATCACCCACGCGATCGGGAAATGTTGGAAGTTGTCCAGCGCGTGGGGCACCTCGATCATGGTCCAGGCCGTCATGACGAGATAGATCGCCAGGAACAGGAAGAAATGGCGCCAGATCCAGTCATGCAGCTTCTTCTGCAGCTCGCCCTCGGTCTTCAGATAGAGGTAGATGTTGCCGTGCATCACGAACAGCGACAGGGCCATAATGCCCACACCGAGCGAGTAGGGATTCAGCAGGTCGAAGAACGTGCCGGCGTAGTCCTGATCTGCGTTCAGCGGGATGCCTCGCAGCATGTTGCCGATGGCAACCCCGTACAGTAGCGGGGCGATCGTCGAGCCGAGCAGAAAGCACACGTCCCAGACCCGCCGCCACCACGAGTTGGTTCGCTTGGAGCGAAACTCCATCGACACGGCCCGGAGTATCAGCGCCAGCAGCAACAGCATGAAGGCAATGTAGAACCCTGAGAAAGCCGTGGCGTAGGCGTTCGGAAAAGCCGCGAACAACGCCCCGCCGAACGTGACGAGCCACACCTCGTTGCCGTCCCAAAGCGGGCCGATCGAGTTCATGAAGATCCGCCGCTCCTTGTCGGTCTTGGCCAACGGGTGGAGCATGCCCACGCCCAGATCGAACCCGTCCAGGATGGCGTAACCCGCCAGCAGGACGCCCAGCAGACCGAACCAGATCAAGCAAAGCAAATCGTAACTCACGTCCTGAATACTCCGTCAAGTTTGCGTTCACAAGTAGGACAGGTTTGTAACCTGTCCAGACAGGATGCAATCCTGCCCTACGATCCGCCGATTGCCGTCTTCAGTCGTCTCCATCGGCCTCTTTGCGCCGTGCATCGGTGTAGGACGGTCCGGCCGCATCCGCCTGTTCTGCCGCAACTGCAAAGAACCCCGCTCTCTTGCCCTCGCCCGCTGCCGGCCCTTCGGCTTCTTCCGGGCCGGCGTGAATCTTCGTGTTCAGCACGAACACCCAAACCAACACCAGCAACAGGTAGATCAAGCCGAACATCACCAGCGAACCTGCCACCATCTCGCCGGTGATCGCTCCGCTTACCGCATCTCGTGTACGGAGTCCGTTCACCGGCGCCGTGAAGTCCATCTCGTGATACTTGTAGAACGCCTCGGGGTCTTCCCTTGCCGCCATCACCGGCGCGAATTCCGCTTGCACGATCCACGGCTGGCGGCCCACCTCGGCGGCCACCCAGCCCGCCTGGTTGGCCAGATAAACCGGGACGATCGCAAACACGAATCCCCAAAGCAGCCACCGGCGCTCGAACAACCTGCCTCGCCACAGCAAAAACAAGGCCGCGAGCGTCATCACAATCAGAAGCGAGCCGATCGCCACCATCAGGTGGAAACTGAAAAACGGGATCAGCACCGGCGGACGATCCGCCGGATTGAATCGATCCAAGCCCACGACCGGCGTCGTCGTGTTGCGGTAGGTCAGCAACGACAGCCCCGCCGGAATCTGAAGTGCGTACTTCAATTCCTGCGCTTCGTCGTCGGGAATCCCGAACACGGTGATCGGCGTCCCCCCCTCGGTCGTCTTGTACAACCCTTCCATAGCCGCCAGCTTCGACGGTTGCTCTCGCGCCACCAATACCGCCGAAGAGTCGCCCGAGATCGGTGCGGACAGCGCGGCCATCGTTCCCAGGATCAACGCCACTGTGAAGGAACGTTTGGCAAACACGACATGGCGGTTCTTCAGGAGGTAGTAGGCGCTGATGCTCATCACGAAAAACGTGCCCGTCAACAGAGCGCCGATCCACACGTGGACGAGCCGATCCATGGTCGACGGGTTGAACACCAATGCCCAGAAATCCACGATCTCCGCCCGTTCGCCCCGTGCCGCGGCCACGATATGATGCCCGGCGGGCGTTTGCTGCCAACTGTTGGCCACCACGATCCAGACCGACGAGAAGATCGATCCCAGGCAGACCATCAGCGTGGAGAAAAAGTGCATCTTCTTTCCCACGCGGTCCCAGCCGAACACCAGAACCGCAAGAAATCCCGATTCGAGAAAGAAGGCAAAGATCCCCTCGGCCGCCAGGGCCGAACCAAATACGTCGCCCACAAAGCGCGAATAGACGGCCCAGTTGGTGCCGAATTCAAACTCCATCACGATCCCGGTCGCCACGCCCACGGCAAACGTGACGGCAAACAGCTTGACCCAGAACTTGGTCAGCCGGTGCCAGTCCGGATCACCCGTTTTCAGCCAAATCGCCTCGAAAATGACCAGCAGCACCGCCAGCCCGATCGAGAGAGGGGGGAACAGGTAATGCACCATAATGGTGAAGGCGAACTGGAGACGCGAAAGCAGGACGACGTCGAATTCCATGTCGGTGCACTCGTGGGAGACAATGCTTGCTGAGATCGGCCGGGATCACGGGTGGCCCGGGTCCCTGACCGTTGATCTGGTTCGGATTTGCCGCTCCAATGGTGGGTTGCCAATAGGCGCAAATTCTAACCGTTACGCCAAGGTCCGGCAACGCTGCCGCCGCGGAATGAACCAAAGTGACCGCAACATAATGGGTGATGACCGACCCGGCAACCAAGACGGGCGTCGTTTACCTGTTTCAGCCTGGGGCCGACAACGCACTGGATCCAATCCGCTTGAAGGGGCTGGATGCGGCTGGACTGTACCGTGTGAGTTTTGAGGACGGCACCCAGCCAACGACCGTGAAGTCGGGCCAGGAGTTGATGGACGAGGGACTTCACGTGGCATTGGCAGGTCCGAAAGCTTCCGAACTGATCTTCATTGAAGTGGCGGAGTAAGGACTAGCTGCGAACGCCGCCACATGCCTCGAATGAGGTAGAAATTATTGCCGGCGTGGGAGCGCAGAGGTATCATCGACGCAGGAAGAAGGCGGCAAGTACGATCGACGCTTCCAAGTAGTGTTGGATGGTTGAACACCGAAGGCCAGGAGGTGTGCCGTGCCCTACTACGAGTACAAGTGCAATGAGTGTGGCAAGGCGTTCACGGTGAAGGAGACGTTCGCGGAACACGGGCACGGATGAGGACTGGAATTGCCATCGCTCAGCCGAGACGCCGGCTCTTGGCAGAATCACCGGGAGGGTTTCATGGACAGGCGAGACTTCTTCAAGGCAGGCGTACAGGCCGCCACGGCCGGCACTGCCGTTTTGATCCCCACGTGTACCAGCCAGGCAGCCGACACTCCCGATGCCACAACAACCGCGAGCGACTCTGCCGCTTCCGTGGTCATGCAGGGTTTTGCGGCGGAGGACCATCGCCGACGGCTGCAAAACATCAGCCTCTGCACGCGGGAGATTCGCAACTGCATGCGCAAACACCTGGTGACGAACTATCTGCCCGGCCAGTGCTGCTACAACCTGGGGGAGTATCCCTGCCGCAAGCCCTGGGACATCGGCGAATATGACGAACAGGAACTGGATCGGCTGAAGGACCATGGAATCCAACTCATTCAGGTGTTCGACGACTGGAACGATTCGTTACGGCTGTTCGGGGGAGATAAGTACACTGCCTTGAATCCGGCCGGCTTTTGCCGATTTGTCGAAATGGCCCATCGGCGCGGCATCAAGGTGCTCGCTTACACTTCGACCGGATTCCTGCAATGGACCGATCCCGACTTTCGCCAGGAGTGGTCGCCCGAGGGATCCCGATGCTCGCTGGGTTTCTGGGACATGGCGCGCTGCGCGCCCGCAAGTCCCGGATGGCGGGCCTATCTGTTGCCGCGGATCGCGAGAATCCTGAGCGAATACGACGTCGATGGGATTTACATCGACGCCGGCTACTTCACCAACGCCGCAAAACACAGGATGCCGGAAGACTCACCGCTGAGGAAGCCGGCCCAAGACGAACTGCCCGCCTTCGAAGAGACGCTGCAACATGACGGAGCGCTCACAGATTTGCTGGCCCTGATCTACTCCGAAGTCAATCGTCGCGGGGGTATTTTGAAGCTTCACGTCGACGGCGCCCTTGAACCGCAAACGGCGGGTCAGAAAGTGTACGACTATCTCTGGGTCGGCGAGGGCGTGAACCAGACCGACGGACTTCGGGAAAGCGTCAAGAATCACACGCCCTACGTGATTCCTTGCATTGACATGAGCTTTGCGACGGTCGAGAACGCGAACGACCACTTCTTGCACGCAATCCCCTACCTGCAGTTCCCCATTCTGCACAGCGGCAAACCGTTCACCGGCGAGCGCGGCATGATCCCCGGCGTTCGGTACGTCTCGGACGACGACTTCTGGATGCGGCGCTGTCGCGAGGTGTGGAAGTACCATCAGGACCATCCTGGCGGCCCCCATGTCTACAGTGGTTGGGACGCCGTTCCCCCCCGTGCCGAGACCCGCTCGACCCATGCCCACTGGCTGAAACAGTATCGGCCGCTGGTGGAAGAGGGTACCTGGGCGTTTCTGGAGATCGGCGACTCGGACATGTTCGCCAAGCCGTTGCCGAAGGACTGCGTGGCTTCGGCATTTGCGAACCGAGAATTGTACCTGGTTTTGGCCAACTACGGCCAGTCGCCCCAACCCATCGAGACGGCCGAGACGTATATTGCCATGGACGCCCCTTCGGCTCCTCCCGCCAAACACTGGCAGCTAGCGAAACGGTCGTTACGTGTTATCAAGCGGTCGGTTTAACCGACCAGTGCACGAGACGTTCAAGCATCCCCAGGATATGCGTTCCCAAGCTGGAGCTTGGGAACGAGCGCGTTTTTCCCATGCGGCCCCAGCCGAATACCAGGACCGCCAGGAACCCCGACTCAAGGAAGAACGCAAGAATCCCCTCGTCCGCCGTGAATTCCCCGGTTTACTCGACCGACTTTGGGCTGGCAGCCCGTTGAAAGAAATCAAGTTAGGCTAACGAATCGGCTGCAAGAAATGCGACAAGCGGAAAGTGGAACGCATGATCGGCGCCATCTTTGCAAAGACTTCAAAGAAGTCGTGATCGCCGCCGACCGGTGCCGAACCGCTCGGCTGAAATGGTCTGCTCCCGTTGGTCGCGAATCTTTGCGAAAGACTTCACGATCTTTGAGGTTAACGGGACCCGGCTACTTCGCCTCCACCGCGATCATGTCCACCGTCATCGTGCGCTCGGGAAGTCCGACCCCGTGGACCATCAACTTCGAGGCCGCCGGCGGACGCTTCTCGTCGAAGACCTTGAACCGCGTCATGTCGATCCAGCGGGCGGCGTCGTCGTCGCTCGTGTAGTAGGTGGCCCTGACCAGGTGGCGCATGTCGCTGCCGTGCTTCGCCAGGACCTCTCTCAACTGGCCGAACAGGTCGTCTGCCTGCGGCTCGCCTCGACTCGGTTTGCTCGCGTACAGGCCGGAAAGGTAGATCTGCCGCTTCGCCCGCATCAGGCCGACCCGGCTGAAAGTGCTGTCGGGGCGGAACTCGGGCGGATCGAAATACTCCACGCTCTTTGCCGATCCGTCGGACGGGGGCAACTGGGCGATCATCTCGATCTCCACCGGCATCGAGGCCAGCCATTCCACGAAGACCACCGGCGGTGCCGGCTGATCGGGGAAGAATGCCTGAATTTCCGGAAGGACGTCCTTGGCCGGTGTTACCGGATTCAAGAACACTCGGACCTGCACCACATCCTTGGGCGAGAGCTTCAGTTGTTCGAGGGTCTTCATCAACCGGGTCATCGACCTGGTGGTCGGCAACGTCGTGAGTGAGAACACCTCAGGATGACCGGAGAGATAGGCGATGCCTCCAGGCGGCAGTACGGCCGCATCGGCGCATTGGTCGTCGCCGGCCACGCCCTGGCAGCGCTTCAAGGTTACCGCCTTCCCGGCGTCGGCGGCCCCGGCGACGGCATCGATGGCCACCAAAGCGCCTCGGTGAGGCAGCGGGGTCAGGATCGAGGTGGTCGCCGGGCGAACTGAGCCGTCCAGACGCTTGGCCAGTTGTTCGTGGAAACTCGCCACCGTCTCGTTGGAAAGGGCATAGACGTTGACCCGAACAAGTTTGTCCAGGCCCGACCCGGAGTCCTTCAAAACGGCCTCCAAATTCGTCAGAACCTGCTCGATCTGTTTCTCGGCGGACCCTTCGCCTACGAGCTTTCCCTCACCATCCATCGCGAAGAGCTGCCGCGTGTAGACCAGCGGCATCTCGTCGACGATCACGGCCGACATCCACATGCCCTTGGGGGCGTCGGCGGGAGCGGTCACAGGAACGTATTCGATCGCCGGTTTCTGCGATTCCTCCGCGGCCGGGCAGCGGGCGGCCATTGCCACGCAGCAGGCGGCCGCAAGGGCCAGAATGACTCGCCGTGTCACTGGGTTGTTCCTCGGTCGTGTGTATTTCATGGATTGAAATTCCTGGTACTCGGTCAAGTGTCTACATTCTGGCAGTGGCCCGTTTGCCGGATCGTAGGCATACAGACTGCCAGTGTCCGGCGAAGGCCATTGGTCGGCTCGGGAGAGCCAACCTACGGGGCTGTTCTACACCTTGCTGGGAAGTTCGTAAGGTTTGCGGCGTTCGAAGTCGAGGTGCGTGTTGGCCTCCTCGTCGCCGGGAAAGATCTCCTTTTCCGGATCCCATTTCAGGCGGCGTCCCAGCCGGCGGGCGATGTTGCCCAGGTGGCACAGGTTGGCCACGCTGTGTCCGCTTTCGATCTTCATGATCGGGTCTTTGCGACTCACGACGCAGTCGAAGAAGTTGTGCATGTGGTTGTCGCTCTCGTAGACGCGGACCGCGTCCGACGGCAGCGGGTCCTCGTCGAGGCCGGCGGGATCGCACTCGTAGCCCTCGCGGAAGATCGTGATCTTGCCTTTGTCGCCGATGATCGTCCCGCCGCCGCCCAGCTTCTTGTCCCTGCTGGTCAGCGACAGCACCACGCCGTTGGCATACTTGAAGTGAATGAAGCTCTTCGAGCAGAGGGCGTCGCCGCGGGCCGGCGATTCCGGCTCGTGGTAGGTGACCGTTTCCATCTTTTCGGCGGGTTCCACCCACACTTCGACCGGTCCGCTCTCGTCCATGTCGAGGGCCCAATGAACCATGCTCAGCCCATGGCAGCCCCAGTTGGGCAACTCGCCGCCGGAGTAGGGCCGGAACGACATCCACCCCGGCCCCAGCGCACACTTCTCAGCGGGGAACGGGGCGTAGTACCCCTCCGGATTATAGGGGGCACGCGACACATACAGATCGGTGTGGTACGGCACCACCGGGTTCGGCCCGCACCACGCATCCCAGTTGAGCTCCTCGGGAATCGGCTGGGCGGGAAAATCGCACTCCCACGCGCTGGGGTAGTTGTAGCCGATGACTTGCTGGATCTTGCCGATCCGTCCGTTGCGAATCAACTCCACCGCTTTCCGCGTCACCGGATGGGAGCGCTGCTGCTCGCCGGTCTGAAAGACGCGCTTGTATTTGCGAACCGCTTCGATCATCATTCGGCCTTCGGCGATCGTATGACCCAGCGGCTGTTCGCCGTAGATGTCCTTGCCCGCCTGACAGGCGTGGATGCAGGGCAGATAATGCCAGTGCTCCGGGGTGGCGTAGACGACGACGTCGACCTCCTTCTGATCCAGTAGCTTGCGATAATCCTGGAATTGGTATTTGCTGCTGACGCCGTGGACCCTGCCCCATCGGAAGGTGCGTCGCAGATTGAAATCGGCGAGTGCGACGATCCGGGCGTGGGCCGGCGGGGCGCCCTGCCCGCCTATGCCGGCCATCAACTGCCCGTTGCGCCGCCCGCAGCCGATGACTCCCACGCCGATCTGCTCGTTGGGGCCTGCTGCCGGTGCCGAGGGCGCCGGCTCCGTGCCGGGACCTTGGGGCGGTGCCGGCGGCCTTACCGGCTGGCACGAAATGAACATCGGCAGGCTGACGCCCGCCAGCGTGGCCCCCGCCATCTGTTTCAACGCACGTCGCCGACTGGTTCTTCTCTTCTCAGGCATGAAAATTTCCTCAGGTTTATCGGTAGGTCCCGGCGGCCTGACGGGACCTTGAATTGGTCCGGCTCACACTGATCCGAAGCGCAAGCGAGGACGGAAAGGGTGAGCGTGCTGTCCTCGCCTGCGCGTCGGGTTGGTATTGTCGATGATCGTCGGCTGGATCCCCTACGCCGTCTTCATCGCCGTATAGACCTTGCGAATCGCCGTCACGATGTCCTTCACGTCGTCGTCGCTGAAGTTGGGGTCCATGATCACGCCGCCGTGTCGCCCCAGAATGTCGATCGTCCTCGGGCAGCACTCGCTTCCATACTTGATCGCCTTGCCCTCGGGCGTGTTGAACGACGGCCAGTTGGGATCGATCGTCACCTTCTTCTCGATCCGCTCGTCCGTCGGGAGAATTGCCGAACCGCCCGGCCCCGCGGCGCCGACTCCTTCCGCCCGCATGGCACGCAGGAACTGGTCGCGCCGCTCCCTGCTGCCCATGTCGAGGAAGATACCCACGCCCAGGTCGCCGTCCACGTCGGGCGTCTTTCGCAATTTGAGACCCGGCAGATCGGCAATCCCTTCGCGGACCTTGCGATAGTTCTTTCGCAGCCCCGCGCAGATCGTTTCGAGCTTCGTCAACTGCCCCTTGAGAACCGCGCCTGTGAACTCGTTCATGCGGAAATTGCACGACGCGAACGCGGCCAGCAGCCCTCCCTTGAGATCCTCCTTGTACGGCGAACGGATCACTCCCACGTCGTGAAAGCGAACGGCCCGCTCGAAAAGCTCCGGGTCGCTGGTTACGACCGCCCCGCCCTCGCCGGCGGTGATGCTCTTGCTGAGCTGGAAACTGTTGATCCCCATATCGCCGATCGAACCGACGTACTTCCCCTTGTACTTCCCTCCCAGGCATTGCGCACAGTCCTCCAGAACCAGGAGCTTGTGCTTCCGGGCGATCTCCAGGATCGGATCCATGTCGGAAGTCGTTCCCTGCAAATGAACCGCGATGATGGCCTTCGTCCGCGGCGTGATCTTGTCCTCGATATCGCTCACATCGATGTTGAACGAATCGTCGATCTCGGCGAAGACCGGCAGCGCCCCGGAAAGCACGATGGCGTCGTAGTCGGCATACCATGTCCAGGCAGGAAGAATGACCTCGTCGCCGGGGCCGATTTCCAGCGCCGCCATGGCCGTGAACAGGGCCGTCGTTCCCGACGTCACCGCCACGGCGTGCTTCACGCCGATGTGGTCCGCATAGGCCTTTTCGAACTGCAGGGTCTTGGAAGCTCCCCCGCTCCACCGGAATGGCGCCTTCGACTCGAGCACCTCGATCAGCTCTTGTTTCTCGACCTCGTCGTAGAATTGCGGTCCGTAAGGCCGGGAGTGGAGCAGTTCCTTCCTGACGGGCGCACCCCCGTCGACGGCGAGTTTCTCCTTGTTCTCGGCGGCATGGCTTGCCGCCGTCCCCGCAGAGCCCGCAAGCACTGAAGCGGCGCTCGTGGCGCCGACGGCTGCCAGGAACTCCCGGCGACTCTTGATTCGCGTATTCATGGGGCTGTCTTTCTCAGTTGAGGGATATCGTCTACACCAGCGCCGCGCTGTGGGCGTGGATTCTCCGAATCGCTTCAATAATATGATCCATATCGCTCCGTTCCGCCAGGAGCAGGTTCTGCGACAGGCCCACGGTCGTCGCGCAAACCTGGCGGTTGCCTTTCAGATCCTCGAAGCTCTTGCGATATTCCTTCAGCCTTTTTTCGGGGAACAGCCGCTTGAAGCCGCGCGAGGCGATCGCCTCGTCGAGCAGGCCGTCGTTGTACTGCTCATGGTAAACGCCGCTGCAAGGAATCCCCTCGGCGCGGAGCGCTCGCATGAAGCCGTCGTGCGACAGCCCGTTGAACTGCTTCGCGTCGTATCGCAACGGGAACAGGTGCCACACCGCCCGGCTGTTTTCCGGCAATCGGGCCGGATCGATCCCCGGAATATCTTTCAGCCCGGCGATCAGGTGGTCCGCATTCTCGCGCCGGATCTGCGTCTCTTGAACCAGCTTGTCGAATTGCTGCACGAGCATGGCGGCCTGGTAGTGCTGCATCCGGAAGTTGCTGCCGCGCGTGAAGCAGCCGCTGCCCTGGAACGTTCCCGTGGCCCGGCCGCAGTTGTGGAATGCGGAGCATCGGTCCACCAGTTCGTCGCTGTTGCTGCTGATCGCGCCGCCCTCGCCCGACGGAATGTGCTTGGAATTCTGGAAGCTGAAACAGCCCAGGTCGCCAAGCGTCCCGCACTTCTGGCCCTTGTATTCGGCCAGCCAGGCCTGGCAGGCGTCCTCGACGACGCCGAAACCGTGCTTCTTGGCGATCGCGTTGATCGGATCCATATCGCACGGCATGCCGTAGATGTGCACCGGCAGGATGAGGCGGGTCCGATCCGTGATCCGGCTCTCGATCGTGGCCGGATCCATCGTCAACGTCTCCGGGTCCGTATCGGCAAAGACGGGCAGGGCCTTGTGGATCAGGATCACGTTGTAGGTGGCGATGAACGTGTACGGCGACACGATCACCTCATCGCCCGCGTCGAGGCCGATGGCCTGCAGGGCGGTGATCAGCGCCGTCGTGCCGCTGGCGGTGCCCAGGCAGCGTTTGGCGCCGAGGAGTTTGGCATAACCGGTCTCGAATTCGGCGATGCTGCCGCCGCCGCCGCCGCGGTACCAGTTCCCGCTCCGCAGGATTTCGAGAATCTTCGGCTCCCAGGACTCACGCCACTCGGGCCACTTGGGCCAGCCGCCCTTGTGAACCGGAGTGCCGCCAAGCGCGGCCGGCTTATCGGCATCGGCGGCCGGCGCCGACGTCGCACGGCCGGCTCTCAATCCCGCCAGCAAGGCGGAACCTGCCGCCGCGGCGCGTACGAATCCTCGTCGAGTCAGACTGTCTTTCACGGTATCAACTCCTTCTAGGATTTTTCACATATTGAATGGACGGACTCCTCACACCGCGTAGTGGCGCGCCGCTTTTCGGATCGCTGCCGCCACTCCGAGAACGTACTCTTCCGTCATGTACTCGTAGATGGGCACTCGGATATTGGTGACCAGGATCTCCTCGGCTTCCGGGCACTTGTGTTTGGTGAAGTCCATGTCGGTCAGGCCCATTTCCTTGACGGGCCAGCGACCGGCGAAGAAGCCGTGGTTCTGGAAAACCGGCTCCTGGTAGAGCGGGTATTTGATGTAGCCGCCCTGGACCGTGGCACCCTCGGCCTGGAGGGCCTTGACGAACTCGGAACGTCCGCACTTGAACGCTTCCAGCCGCATGCGGAACATGTAGAACCAGTAAACGCCCCGATCTTCCGGATGGACGTCGTGGGGAATGATCCCCGGCAGATCGGCGATCTTCTCGGTAAGCAGGTTGCCCAGCTTGGCGCGTTTCTGGACGATCTCTTCCAGCCGGGTGAGCTGGGCCGCAGCCACGGCCGCCTGCGGCTCGCTCATGCGGTAGTTGGTGGCGAAGCCGTCGAAGCCGCCCCAATTGCTGCGGTTGCCGCCCTTGTCGCCGTATTTCTGCAACAAGGGCCCGAAACGCTCGTCGCTCGAACCGACCATCCCCCCGTCGCCGCAGGTGATGTGCTTCGAGTTCTGCAGCGAGAAACATGCAATGTGCCCAACCGTCCCGATCGGGCGGCCCCGGTAACGGGCACCCCACGCTTGCGCACAGTCCTCGATCAGTATCAGATTGTGACGATCGGCCAGCGCCTTGAGCGCATCCAGATCGCAAGGATTCCCAGTCAGATGAACCGCAATGATCGCCTTCGTCTTCGGAGTGATCCGCCGCTCCACATCCGCCACATCCAGGTTGTACGTACCTTCACCCAAGTCGGCGAACACGGGCACCGCCTGCTGATAGATCAGCCCGATCACGGTTCCGATGTCCGTGATCGGCGAGGTGATCACTTCGTCCCCCAAGCCGATTCCCGCCGCCGCCACGGCAATGTGAAGCGCCGCCGTGCCCGAGGAACACGTGTGCGCGTACTTGACGGGGCAGAATTCCTGGAACCGCTGCTTCAGCAGTTCGGTCTGCGGTCCCTTCCAGTAGAACAGCGTGTCCTGCTTGAGCATCTCCTGGAGGTGATTGAGCTCCACTTCACCCCAACGCGGCTGCGCGGAGGGCCGCTCTTTCACGGCCTTCTCACCGCCGTTGACGGCAAGTTCCGAAGCATCGCTTCCTTTCGCGGGTTCACCACCCTTAGCGACCGATCCCGCCAATACAAGACCGGATGCACCAGCTACAAATTGACGCCGCGACATCCCGCTCTTCTCACTCATCGTCAGACCCTCCCGGGTAAAGCGTTTCAATAATGCACTCCTATAACCCCGTAGAATAGCCGAGAATTTTCAACCTTCCAGTAGGGAATGCGAAATTCTATTACCTTTTTGCGACATCAACCCGAATCGCAAACAATAACAACCGACGCGCAAGCTAGGACAAGCGAGATGCCGTTTTCTTTCCCCCCTTGCGTTTCGGGCTGCTGTCAGGATCAATGAGAACTGGCATAATTGAGAGAGAAGTCACCCTCTTTCGGGTGGGAGATTCCTGCCCTTCATGCCAGCATACCAGCGACCGGGATGTGCCCAGTGGAGCAGACTCGACGAATTGCCTTGCTTCTGGACCGCGGGTTGAGCTTCGTTCGGGGAGTCATCCGAGGTGTGCGCGCTTACGCCACGAACAAACCGAACTGGGTCCTGCGCGACGGACCCCCGCGACTGCGGCTTGTTTCCCAAGTGCGAGACTGGAAACCGCACGGGATCATCGCCGGACTTGTGCTTCCGCGGGTTGCCCAGGAACTGATCCGAATCCGCACACCCTTGGTCGACACGGCCTACATGCTGCCGGATCTGCGAGTCCCTACGGTCGACGTCGATCACGAGGCCGTGGGACGGCTGGCGGCTGAGTATTTCCTGGAGCGGAAGTTCAACCAGTTTGGTTTTTTCGGAAGCGAGTCGGCTGCCTATTCCAGGGCCCGGGAGTCGGCTTTTCGTGAACGCGTGGCCGAAGCCGGATACACGCTTTCCGCCTGCTACACCGAGTATCTTGCCGATCTGGCAACCGCCGCTCTCTGGAACAAATCGACGCAGAAGACGCAACGTTGGCTCCGACAACTGGCCACCCCCGTCGCCGTCCTTTGCTGCGAGGATGCGCCGGCCCGCTATCTGGCGGATGTGTGCAGTCGGATAGGCCTCCATGTCCCTGAAGACGTCGCCCTGCTCGGAGTCGGCAACGACGATCTGGACTGCAACTTGACGCAACCGGCGCTGTCCAGTATCGCCGTGCCCAACGAACGCATCGGTTTTGAAGCGGCGGCACTGCTCGACCGGCTTATGTCGGGCGAGATCGCACCCCGGAAACCGTTGCTGTTGCCCCCGCTGCACGTGGTCACCCGCTACTCGACCGACATCACCGCCGTCGAGGACGAAACCGTCCAGGCCGCCCTCCGCTGCATCCGTCAACGCGCCTGGAAAGACATGAGCGTCGACGATCTGGCCCAGGCCATCGCCGTCGGTCGCCGCCTTCTGGAACGGCGGTTTCGAACCGTCCTGGGCCGATCGGTGCTGGAGGAAATCAACCGGGTGCGCGTCGAACGTGCCAAAGAGCTGCTCACAAACACTCACCTCCCCATCACCACCGTGGCCGAACGGGCAGGATTCGCCAACACCCGCCGTTTGGACGTCGTCTTCGCCAAACAGACAGGCCTCTCCCCCCGAGAATACCGCCGCCAGTCGCAAACCCGCTGATCGCAAGCTGAGTCCCCTCGCCAGCCAGGGCGAGCCAGCGCACCATCCGACCCGCTCACCTGCGACAATAGGGGCTTTTCGTGGATCCTTCCCCAATCCTGCCCGATTCTTCTACCCATCCCTCCAGAAGTCGCATGTCGACCGGGAACGTGTATCCATCGATTCCTTGCACGCCCCCCGCTCAGGCGGTAAACTGATGGCTTCGCGTCGCCGTCACAAGAGGATCCGAGACCCGCCTGAATCTCCCGTGACACGACGAACTCGGGAACCGCACGTTGATCGACGGCCAGACGGCCTATGTCCGGTTCCACGGCAACGACGCCCCGGCGCATTCCTGCATCAGCGGTTGATATGGCCTCTGGGCAGTGCACGAGGGATCACCCGCGACGGTTGCACCCGGCAGGAGCGACCCACGGGCTGTCAGGGGATGACGGGCAGCAGGATGTGGGACGGGTACTGGCCTTCGTGATGCACGGACTGCGTTGCTTTCTGCATTTCCGCATCCGCACCAAACTTGTGCCCCGTGTTCGGATTCCGGTCAAATCGCGGGAAATTGCTGCTGGAAATCTCGACCCGAATCCTGTGGCCGGGCAGAAAAACGTTGCTCGTCACCCACAGGTCGATCTCGTAGGGATAGACCTTCCCGGGCTCGATCAGCGCGGGCTCGACGGCCGATTCGCGGTAACGCGCGCGGAGGATTCCGTCGCACAGATTGATGGCGCGACCGTCCGGATCGACGTCGACCAGCTTGGCCGTCCAGTCCGTGTCGGTCGCACTGCTGGAGGCATAGAGAACAACCTTGACCCCGCCCGTCACTTCCAGTTCGTTGGTCAGCTCTTCACTGGTATAGACCAGAACATCCTGCCGTTGTTCCGCAATCGTCTGGTCATGCGGCCCGACCGGACACTTGCCCAGGTTGCAGCCGCCGAGAGTCGGAACCGGATCTTCCGGGTCGTACACGTATCCGTCGGCCGGTTCTTCGCCCGGTTTTGCCGTGTCCAGTTTGCCGTTGCCGGCGAGCGAATTGGCCGAACCTTGGCTGTGGAAGTAGTAGGGTATGTAACGGGTTCGCGCCAGCGGCCACTCCTGTTCGTCGCGCCATTGGTTTCGGCCCATGACGAAGATTCGGAAGGGGGGCCACTGGTCGACATCGGTCTCCTTTCCCTTCAGCCAGTGGTCCAGCCACCTGGTCTGGATCGAGTTCAGGTCGACGACGGCCTCCTTGCCGAAGTCCATGCCGCCCACCTTCCCATCCTTGCTGATCCCATGAACCCAAGGCCCCATGATCAGGTGGAGGTGCTTCTTGATATCGTCCCGCTGCGTCTGTTTCCTGACTTCGTTCATGTGCTCGAAAACGCTGTTGGCGAAAATGTCATACCATCCACCGATGACGCAGATCGGCGTGGTGATGTCCTTCTCCCGGCCTCGCAGGCTGCCTTGCGCCCAGTAGCTGTCGAAATGGGGATGGGCAACCCAATCCCGCAGGTACTGGACTTCGCCGCCTATCGCGCTATCCCAGCGAGCAAGCGGCAGCGTGCGGAAGGCCTTGAGCCATGCCTCGTCGTCCCAGCCGCGTGCCTCACTTCGGCCTGACACGCCGGCCCCCCATCCCATCATCAGGGAAAGCTGGAAAGCCCCGTTCACATAGGCGACGTCGCCGTAGGGATCGATGAGCGGAACGACCGGAAACATCGCCTTGAGATACTCGCCCGCATCCGGGGCTGAGATCCACTGGGTGTAACCCACGTACGAACCGCCCGCGGTGCCGATGGTGCCGTTGGACCACGGCTGATCGAGGATCCAGCGGTGCGTGTCCTTGCCGTCGCGGGCTTCGTTGACGAAGGGAGTCCATTCCCCTTCTGAAGCTCCCTTGCCCCGGCAGTCCTGGCTGATGTAGACGTAGCCGCGCGAGGCGTAACTATGGCCGGGGCCGCCTTCGGTTCCGCCTTTGCCGTACGGCGAGCGGACCAGCACCGTGGGAAACTTGCCTTCCGCCTTCGGCTGGAAGATATTGGCGGCCAGGTTGGTGCCGTCAGACATGGGGATTTTTGCATCGGCGAGGACTTCCACCTCGTAGACGACGTCTTTGGCCGAGGCGGCGACGACCAGCGTACACCACAACGCGAGGGCAGAGAACACGCGGAGATTTCGCAGCCATCTTGGTTTCATGGTTCTCCCTTTCGTTTTGCTGTGCGGCCGGACGAAACGCGTCTTATCCGGTTCGTGTGGGAATCAGTCTATGCGCTGGCAGCCGGGATTTGCAATGACTTGGGCAAATACGAGAGAATAACCGGTGGCAATGTCAAGGAGACGGGAACGGCGCCATTCACCGGCTGGGATCGCATGAGCACCGGGAGGGCGGGCAGCAGCCGACGGTCGGATGGACGCCGGAACTCAGCTTGTAACGCGGGGGGTCGGTACGACGTTGTATCATGGAACGGCGTATGTCGAAGCCACGAACGGCAACGCGACGGGGTCGAACCGGGCAGTTGTGACTGAGCCCGTGAAAAACTACACCGTCCTTGATACTCCTCGAAGTCCATGGGATGTGAGTGACGATTATACTGTGGATGACACGAATCAGCCCTGGGTTTCCGCTCTCGAGTTCGCAACCGCGCCGACGAAGGGGAACGCGAGTGGCCAGAACGATGAAGGGTCGCTCACTGAAATCACGAACTTCTTATTTCGCCAGAGCGAGGACACGGACGGCGACGGGACAACCGATGTTTTTGGCCATGATCTCGTTTATGCGGCTAGGCGTGGCGATCCGGAATATGGCTACACAGGCATTGCAGAAGCTGCATACCTAGGTCTCGTAATTGACAAGTCAACTCCAGCTGAAGCCGATTCTGCGATATCCGGTGATATTAGCGACATCATAGTTGTTCCATATGACTTGACGCGTGGACTCACCTGACGCCGCGATGAGAGGCGGCAAGTGGATCCCTGCTCGGATGGTGGGTACGTCATCCAGATGTGCCGCCAGCGCGATGAGGGCCATTCAATTCAACTGTGCTGTCTGGAGCAATTAAGGGAGGATAATCATGAATCGCGCCGTCGTGGCCGGCCTACGCTCACCGTGTTGGTCTGCCGTTCTTGTAGCGTGTGTTTTCGCTGAGGAAGCCTGCACAAGTGGAATAGCACAAACGAGGGAGAACCATGATCATGCCACCGAGCCAATGAGCGCAAAGGCGCTGGCAACACAGCCGACCTCGGTGTGCCAGCCAGGAGATCGATTGCTCGCACACCCAGATGGAGACGGTGAATGGGATAGATGGGGCATCCAACCTCATGTGTTAGATGATCGCGAACGATTCGATGGACGTTTGAGCGTTACCAGATTGTTTGGTCGCAAGTCCGGAGTTGCAGTCAGCATCTTTTTGGAACTAAGAGGAGAACGGCGGATTGACAAGGCTCGCGTGTTCCTCGGCATTCTTGGCGTGGAGTCACTTCCGAACGAACCTGAGGCAACCGCATCACGGCTATCCGACGATGCGCTACGATCCATCGAAGGTTTCTCTGTTTCGAGTGAACTGGAAAACCGACCTCGCGACTTGAACCCTGATCGGGTCGCGTTTACGCATAGGGCAACAGAAGGACGGACACGAGTTTACGTCATCTATGGCAGATCATCCGCAGATGCAATGTGTCGCCTGCTCGAATCGGCATCTGTGATGTTCTCCGCGCCGCTGGGACAAGTTCTCCCCACGTGCAGGATTACGAAAGGGCCGGGCGAATTCTGTTGGCTGGGATGGAACCGAACGAATGAGGATCGGTCTCTTTTCTTCCCCAGCGAGGCCGATGTCCTCTTCCTGCGAAAGGGAACGGCAGTTCTTCTGCTCGCAGAAGATATTGCGAATCACAAGTCGGTGATGGAGTTGGCCAGGAAGATCGATGCACTCCTGCTGAAGCAGGGCACAGACGGGAAGAAGGCCATGTAGATGTTCGACAGCACACCAAGAGCGGCGGTCGACCCCTCACGCATGAGCATGGCAGATTACAGGAGTAAGCTTTGGTCGATCGGAAGGTGGATTGAGATGACGCCGTTTTCGATCATAGATTTTGACTAACCACACATCCTGGCGATTGGAATTGGGCCGAAACTGATTGGCAACGCATCTTGCCTGCATGTCATCATCAGGTCAGATGTCGATGGAGCGGCAGCGCCGTCACTGAAAGTTGAGTACTTGCTCGGCCCCGAACTCTCTGGTGCAGATGAGCTGTTCGTCTTTCAGCATCCGCCCGGTTCGGCTGGACTGGCGTTTCGCTACCGCCGACTCAACGTGCATATTTCGGTGCTCAAGGATACGACGGCGAATGCCGAGCAAATGCGGGACTTCCTGGCGAGGATGGTCCTGACGCGTGCAATAGCGATTCTCGATGCCGACAATGAGGCAGACGCCGAAGCTGTCCGGCGCGTGACGGATACTCCGAGCGTGGACTATGCACCGTTCTTGTTGGAGAAAACCGAGTTTGGGACTGTTCGCGACTTCAAGCAGCGTGTGATTCTTCGCACGGTACTTAAGCGTTCCTTGCCGCGTCAACGCCAGGCTATCATCCAAGAGGCCGTCATGCCGAACGGCGAGCAACGCATGGTCGTGTATCTCCTTTGCGAGTCACCTGTGGAGGCGTGTGCCGTCATGTTTCATGACGCTCTGACGGTTGCCGAGCCCGGTCGTCTCTTGATCATCGGCCCCCATACCAAGGAGGTTCAATCGCATCGCGGCACAGAGGCCGTCGATGACGTGTACCTTCTCCTGGGCTCCAAGGCACGAGACCGCGCCGGCATGTTGCTCCGCATAGATCGACTGCTTGTACAGATTTCGATTGCCAACGATCCAACGAACGCAGCAGAAGAGACACGACGTCGTCTGGCGAGATCCGTTATCGCGCGGGCAAACGACGTATTCGGCAATGACGACAAGAACACCGATGCAGCCCGCCGGTAGTACTCGTCTGCCTGACTGCCGGGTGAATCGTAGGGACGACGTGTTGTTGCCTGGCGAACCAGACTGCTGGACGCTTTCGATAGCGATTGCTGTTCAGAGGTGTGCAACGACAGCAACGGCGGCGGACAGTAGCTCCTTGAGTTGGGAGAGAACGAAATGCGAACTGCTTGTCTGATTGCCGTACTCTGCGCATCGGGCTGTTCGCACGATGACGGTCCAAGTGCGACCGGCAATCATGAACAACAGGGCTCTGCCTCTGTCACTTTGGAGAACGTCGTCTATTGCCCCGGCGGCTCCCCGAGCCAGCAGCCTCTTATGTGCCTACCCGGCAAAGATTTTCCTGAGGGGCGTGAGATGACCTTCAGAGATCCAGAATCCGGAGAGTTCGTTCATGCGGTGTTTCCTGAAGCCGCAGCGGCACCGGAGAATCTCGATGGCGGTTTTGTTCTGCATGGTCATTACCAAGGCATTCAGAACTGGGACGCCTTCACACCTACAGATGCCCGCCCCCTCATGAAGATACCCCCCAAGGACTACCGATACTTCGTCGTTTCATCATGGGAACATAGAGACTGAATCGGGTGGCGAACGTGTTGGTGCTTGGCACTGCTTGCGAGCAAGCAGTTCAACTGAGCGCATACCGCGCGCAGAGTCTGCAGCGGAAGTCGCCCTGAGCTTTCCAGCCGGGAGAGCTACTTCATTTCGGCAAACATTTGCAGCAGGGCATCGACGATCTTGGTCGAGGCCTGGACTTCGACCTTGTTGGTTCCCAGCCAGGTCTCGTAGCCGCCCAACTCGTGTTGCTCGGGGGTGGGCAGATAGCCGTAACCACCGTTCGCCAGTTCCATGGTGAAGCTCGGTTGGAAGGGGTTGCGGGCCTTCAACTCCAACCCGATCTCGGAGAACACTTCAAACGGTATGGCCGATATGCCCAGGTCGCCGATTCGCACCGCCTGGAGGATGACGCTGACCGTATCGGGCGACTCCAACTGCTGGATGGCCTTGCTGGCGTAGTTGCGTTCGTGGGGGAACTGATCCTTGCGATCGGGATCGGCCAGGACCATTTTGGCGTGTTCGAGTTGGGCCGGGGTGGGCTTGCGCACGCCCAGTTCCAGCTCGCGCTGGCGCATATCGAGCGCGGCGTGGTCGTGCCACTGGAGTCTCTCGTACTGTCCGCAGACGGCCTTGGCGCACTCGTCCGCCACGTATCGCATTTGTTCGTAGGGCGGGCGTTTCACGCGGCCGACCGCGAAGTTGACGTTGTTGATATTGCCGCTGGTGCCGTTGCTCATGGACGCCACGAAGGGCGGATCGAGCCGGTCGGCGCCGAGCAATTGCTGGACCCGGTCGGCGAACATGCCGAAGTAGTCGGCGGAGATGTGGTTGGGGCCGGTGCCGCCGACGTAGTGGAGCGAGTAATTGGCCAACAGGCCGAGCGGCTGCCCCTCGGGCGTCTCGAAGGCGAGAAAGGCGATCTGGGGATCGGTCGGCCCGGCCGGCTTGAGCAGATTGGGGCTGGTGCCCGGATTCATTTTGGCCTGGTCTGGTTCGCCGAAGGGATTGAACAGCTCGGTGCCCGGCTTCATCAGCCAGCGCCGGTTGAACACCTGGTCGGGCACGTCGACGGTGCCCCAGGCGACGCGTGCCGGTTGAAGGTTGTTGATCGCGCAACGCACTCCGTCGGCAATTCGATGGGCCACGAACTGCTGATACTCGGTGAATTCCTTGCCGGGCTGGAAGGGATTCGGCCAACGCGCGCTTACCGACGAATGGGTATGCGTGCAGGACATCAGCATTCGATCGGCGGGGATGCCCGTCGCCTCGGTCACCTGCCGTTTGGCGTCGTCGAGGACTTCGCGGCTGATGTAGATGCTGTCGTTGACGACCAGGACGATCTTCGAATTGCCGTCGTCGAGGACGAAGCATCGGGCGTAGAGTTCGTCGTGGACGTATTTGGCCGGGGGCGGGGTGCCGAAGTTGCCTACCAGCCCGCCGCCGAGCCACGGCGTGATGTTGGCGGTGGCGGCGCCGACCTGGAACGGTTTCTTATCGGGCGACTGGGCCGCAGCCGACGCGGTCAGGAGGGAGATCGTTAGCAGGGCCAGGAGTAAGCGTCGGGACATGAGTTGTTCCTCCGGGGTTGTGGTCGTCCAGTCAGGGTTGTTGCACGCACGTTCCGGCCGACTCGACGTCGATCAGGAAGCTCGTGCCGGGGAAGTCATTGTACTTGGGGTAGGCATCGCCGAGAAAGACCCAGGTGGCCTCGGGCCTGTGATTGATCTCGACTGCGGGACTCTCGCCTGCGCTGGCTCGGGTCGTGTTGCCGTAGGTCTCAAGAGTGACCGCCGTCCAGCCATCGGGGTTGATGCGTCCGCATGGCACCGCTTGCTTCTCGGCACACAAGAGCACCTGGCCGTCGCGGGCGATGAGCCGGGCCGGTTGGTTGACGTCGCCCACGGTGCAGAGCGTCTGGTCCTGGCCGGATTCGATCCGGAAGCGGAACTGGAGCGACACACGATCGCCGCGATTTCGATGGTTTTCGTCGACGTCGACACCGGCCGAGCCGCGATCGCGGAATCTCAGGACCTGCCGTCCGTCGAGGGCGACGACTTCCGACCCGCCGCGAGGCGGGGAGTCGGGCACGGTGAATTCCCGCTCGAAGGCGTCGCTATCGGCCGGATCCATCCACAGGAGCGGCGAACCCGAGGGTTCGACGGACGCATCGAGCTTGGGGCGGGCCAGTTCGTCGGCGAAGCGGTTGTAGAGCCAGCGGTGATGCTCGGGCTGGAGCGACGGGCCGGCATAGAGGGCGGCGAAGCGGATATCGCCCGTCAGTCCGGGCACTCGGCTTCCGGCCAGGCTCTTGGCGCCAAGGTGAGGCGGCATGTCCTTGAGCGGTCGCGGCAGGGGTGTTTCGAAGGGGACGGTTTCGTTGCGGTCGTCGACGTAGAAGATAGCTTTGCCCGTGCGGTTATCGGCCGTGAGGCCGATGTAGTGCCACGCGCCTTGGGGCGTCAGGGGCAAGTTCGAACTGAGAACATGGGGCTTCGTGAGGAGGCAGGCGGACGGGCACCGCTGTCTCGGGGCGAGTTCGTCTCCCGTGCTTCTCGACTCGATCATGACGTTGAAGCCGCCGCTGCTGCCGCGGGTGTCGAGGATCATGCCCGTGCCGCGGTCCCGGACCCAAGCGCCGAAAGAGAAGCCGTAGCTACCCGGATCGACAGCGTTGCGCATCGCCACGTGCTGCCCGCCGTGGAAGGCCCAGGCGCTGCCGTCGCGTTCGGGGCGAGTGGGCCGGGGCACGTCGTTCGTGCGCGGGAAGAGGTAGTAGCGATCGGGCGCAGGGAGGGGCGAGACCAGGGCGACGTAGATCGACCGGGCGTCGGGATCGCTGGTGGTGTAGCTGACCGCCAGCGTGTCGCCGCGGCGCCACATCTGCGGGTAGCAGCAATCCCGTTGATGGGCCGAGATGTTATTGCCGGGCGCGAAATCGAAGCCGCCGCCGCGGGTGAAAAACAGGGCCAGATTCGTACGGGCATCGACCCAGGAGTATTCTCCGCCCGGGGCGTCGTTGTGCACCATCACGTAGCGGCGGCCGGTGAAGTCGTCGCCGGGTTTGGCGGGTTCCCACACGCCCCGGCCGTCGAGCGGGGCCACGTGCATCCGCGAGCAGACACTCTCCAATGGGACGTAGCGGTGGGGGCTCCAGGTTTCGCCCTGATCGCGGCTGACGGACCAGAGAAGGTATTGGCCGGAGGGCGGCCGGCCGTGTCCGAGTTGCCAGTTCGTGTTGTTGCGGGCGAACATCATCACCGATCCGTCGGGCTGTTCCCAGACGGTGGGTTCCCACTGGATCCAACTGAAGCCGGGGGTGATGCAGCCCGCGGAGAGATGCCAGGTTTCGCCCAGGTCGTCGGTGTAGATCACGGCGTTGCGTTTTTCGACGGTCCACCAGTCGGAAACGCCCTCGGGTGCTTCGGCGGCCTTTCCGCGGGCTGCGCGGAGAGTGACTGGGGCCAGGACGCGTCCCGAGCGGAGGCGGTAGAGGTTCTGGGTCGTGTTCAGGTAGAAAGGTGCGCCGTCTACGGTGGGCCAGATCTGGCCATCCCACTCGATCCGGCGGTTGATCCATTTGCCGCCGGTTTGGTTGAGTCGGGAGAAGTAGAGGCCGCGGAGGTCTTTGCCGGACTTGCCGTCGGACTGGCGGAAATCGTGGGCGCTGCCGCCCTGATTCCAGAGCACCCACAGCTCGCCGTCGACCAGGCCCAGGTTGGGCTGCCACTGGTGCCCTTTGCCTTCGGGATAGGGAACGGGGTTCCGGCTGTGTTCGGCATTGGAGAAGACCGATTCGATCGGCGTCCAACTGCGTCCGTCGCGGCTGGTGCTGAAGACCAAGCGCTGTCCGGGAACGTGTTCGCCCACGGGCACGTTGCTGCCCCAGAAGCAGTACCAGCGGTCTTGGAACCAGGCGACGGTCGAACAGTGGTTGTATTTGTGCACGTGGGTCCGGGCATCGATCACCGGGTGGCGCGTGACGGTCGGCTGGTAGACTTCATAGGATCGCCAGTCGTCGGAGGCCGACGGCCGTCCGGCTGGAAGGAGGGAGAGAACGCAGCACGCGGCGAGGGCGAAGGTATGGGGGAATCGTGTGATTTGCATGGCGGGGTATTTCAGCTATTCGTCATTCCGGCGAAGGTGGGAATGCGGGTGGCTGGTGAACGATGCCGGCATTCTCACTTCCGAAAAAAGTCGCGAACAGAGAAGAGGAATCCGTACTTGTAGTACGAAGTACGGGTTCCTCTTCTCTGTTACCGTTCTCTGATGCACCAAAGTAATACGAATCCGCATGAATTCCAGAATCGTTGGCCAGACACATGGATTCCCGCCTTCGCGGGAATGACGGGTGAGGGGGGCTTTGGGCGGTTTGCAGCACTCTCGTCGTGCCACCCAGTCTAAGCGCTCGCTTCTTGGGTTCGCAATGACTTACAATGGCATTTCTGAAACAGTTTGTCTTGATCGCGGAATGTTCCCTTCGATTTCGACAGAAGGTACTGAACGATGCGCACAACACGGTTTCTGGTGTGTCTTCTGGCTGCCGGCTGGTTGTCGGTAACTGGTGCGGTTGGCGCAGATTCTTCCGATACGGCCAACCGGGAAGGTCTCGTGCTCAGTTGGGAAGTGCGAGGTGCGGCGGAGAGCGGCCAGGTGGCGGACGGCAGCGGTTCGAAGAACGCCGGTTCGCTTGTGGGAGACGCGGCGATCAAGGGCGAACCCCCGTGTCTCGAGTTGGGAGGCAACGGGGCGGTGGTTGGCGAGCGGCCGATTCGTCCGGAGCGGCTCACGCTGGAAGCGGTGTTTCGTGCCGATCGCACGCGAGGTCCGCTTCAATTGATCGTGACCACGCACGCGCCGAGGGTTCGCAAGACGGCGGCGATGGTGCCGGGAAACTCGCGGCAGTGGTTCTTGCAGATTCGCGGCGAGCCGCCGCAACAGGACGGCTATCTGGGGTTTCTGGAATTCGGCATTTTCGGCGAAGACGGCCGGTGGCATTCGCTCATGTCGGACACGCGAATCACCAAAGGCTGGCACCACGCGATCGGCACGTTCGACGGCAAGCACGTGCGGTTCTTCTTGGACGGAAAGGAGCAGGCGCGAACCCGCTCGGGGCGGTCCGAGAAGTACGAGGGCCGCATGAACCGACCGCCCGATGCGCTCGTCAATCTGCCCGCCGTGGGGACGAATTCGTTGACCAGCCCCAACGGGCTGATCGGCGCCGTCGCCTTGGCGCGGCTCTACGACCGGGCATTGAGCGACGACGAGATTGAAGAGAGCGTGCGCTACGCCCGCACGATCGTCCCCGACTTGGCAGCGCAAGTCCCAGGGAAGAAACCGGTGAAGCCGCCGTGGAAGGTGCTCTACAGCAACGATTTTACCAACACGGGCGTCACTGCACCCTGGCACAAGAAGGGCGAACCGTTTCACCCGGATCATCTGCGGGCTACGGTCCGCGAGGCAAAGGGAGCCGGCGTTCACATGCTCCAGCCGGCCCATTGCGGGGTGCCGTGGTGGCCGACGAAACTGTACACGCTCGCCGAGCATCACGCCTGGTGGGCCAAGCATTACGGCATCGAGCCGGACAAACTGCGCTATCCGGGCGTGCACCAGTACCTTCTCGACGGCGGCGATCCGTTCCTCGACTTCCTCGACGAGTGCCGAAAGGTCGGGCAAACACCGTTCATCTCGATGCGGTTGAACGATACCCACTTCCACCAGTTCGCCGACGTGCCGGGGAATCGCCAGGGCATTCACGCCATCAGCCGCTTCTATGCGGAGCATCCCGAGTGGCGGATCGGGCCGGCCGGTTCCGGGCTCGACTGGTCCGTCCCGGAGGTGCGGCAGCGGATGTTTGCGCTGATTGAGGAGATCTGCGAGAACTACGAAATTGCGGGGCTCGAACTGGATTTCATGCGGTTTCCGTCGTTTTTCAAGGACGACGTGCCGCTGGAGCGGCGAGTGGAGATCATCACTCAGTTCGTGGCCGACGTTCGAACCCTGTTGGACCGAACGGCCCAAGCCGGCGGGCACCGGTGGCTTTGCGCCCGGGTCCCGTCCATGTTCGACATGCAGGCGGATATCGGTGTGGATCTGCCGTCGCTGGTCGACGCGGGCTTGGAGATGGTCAACCTGTCGGCGAGCTACTTCACCTGTCAGGCCCATGACGTGGCGAAGATCCGCCGGGTGGTTCCCGACGTGGCGATCTATCTGGAGATGTGCCACACAACGATGACGGGCGACCGGCTGACCACCACGGGAGGCGACAACTTTCTGTTCATGCGGACGACGGACGAGCAGTATTATACAACGGCCCACGTGGCGTATCGCCGCGGCGCCGACGGGATGAGCCTGTTCAACTTCGTCTACACCCGCGAGCACGGGGTTCCCGGCCGCGGGCCGTTCAACGAGCCGCCCTTCCGCGTCCTCGAGCGTCTGGGCGATCCGGAGTGGCTCGCCCGGCAGCCGCAGTGGTATTTCCTGGCGGAGAACTGGTTTACCAAGTCGGCGGGCCAATTGCCGGCGCGATTCGAGAAGGGGGATGCGCGGACGTTTGAACTGGACATGGCGCCGAACGAACACCGGAAGGCCGACGGCGTCTTCCGGCTCATGGCGGCCGAGGACATTTCCAAGAGTTCGTGGATGGTCAAGGTCAACGGAACCACGCTGGAGCCGACGGAGTACGTCCACAAGCCGCTTGAGCATCCCTACGAGTCGGGCCTGGGGAACCGGACAGAGTATGCGTGTTTCAAGTGTCCGCGGCGGCTGGTGCGGGATGGTATCAACAAGATCGCGATTATTCTGGAGGACGGCCGTTCGGCGACCGTGCGGTATTGGGATCTGGTGCTGCCGTAAAGAGGGAGGGGTGTCTCATCACGGGTCTAAATGGCCTCGCACGAATCCAAGAGATGGCCGCCACTGGGCTTGCCCCAGTGGAAGCCACGTTTGACAACTAAACCGAGGACTCTTGTCCCGTCTTTCTCGTCCCACGCCCGCCGCAGCGCGGCGGGCGTGGGACGAGAAGCTCACTGAGGGGATCGAGCCCTAGTTGTCAAACGTTGTCTCCACCGACACAAGGTCGGTGGCGGAATTCGATTTCCTCTGGGAATCGTGAAAGGCCATTTAGAATTCCTGCGGAGAATATCGAAGATAGAGCGTGGCGTGAGTTGGGAGCATTCATCATGTTTGTGCCTTTCTTCTCGTGGCGGATGTCGAAGAAAGGCACGGGCGAGCCGAGCGAGTCGCTGGTTGGCGATATGGAAGCGCTGGCCAAGTCAGCCTATCGTCACGGGCGCCGCGTGGTGATTCTCGTGGTTGGAAGCACCGTCGTGGCAGTTGGCCTGGTGCTGCTCGTTACGCCGGGCCCGGCGATTGTCGTTATTCCGGTCGGGCTGGCAATCCTCGCAATCGAGTTTGCCTGGGCTCGGCGATGGCTTCGCAAAATGGGAAAGACGGTCAAAGACGTTCAGAACCAGATCATGAAGCCGCGGAATGACGGGTGAGGCTGATTCCCTCTTCAGCAGGGTGGCCAAATTTCCTTGCGATATCTAAACAATAGTATATAATGGACACGCGACCACTTTGCGCCCTCAACCACCGCTCTCCCTGCCATGTTCACGCCGGCACTCATCACCTCAACATTTGCCGCACCACATCCCTCCGCAGACAGGCTCTCCCGAGCCGAGACTGGCCCCGCCGCCAACCGCCGCACCCTACGATATTGGCAAAACCCAATCCTTGATGACCAACTCCGCCTCCCAATCGCTCCCTCACCCCACGATATTGGCAAAATCCAATCCTTGATGACCAACTCCGCCTCCCAATCGCTCCCTCACCCCACGATATTGGCAGAATCCAATCCTTGATGACCAACTCCGTCTCCACTCGCCCCCTTGCTGACGAACTCCGCTTTCACCCGCCACCCTTAACCGCCGGCTCCTCCTTCCAGCTCTCCCGCCCGCACCCGGTAGAGCTCGTAGCCGACGCGGCGGCAGGCGTCGATGGTCTCGGTGTAGGGCGTGTCGCAGACGTCGACAAAACCGTTCTGGAAGTTCTCGCCGTCGTCGCGGCCGGTCGTGGACTGGTCGCCGAACTGGTGCCAGTGGGTGCCTACGACGAGTGGGTTCTCCAGGGCGCTGCGGACGTATTTCTCGTAGGCTGCTCCGCGTGCCGGTTGATCGGCTACCGGACGCAGGCTGGCGTGGAACTTGCCCCGGTCGAGCGCCCCGAAATGAAACTCGCCGATGACCACCGGCTTGTCGATCCCGCCCGGCAACTGCAGGTCGGTCAAGGTTTCGGAGTAGCGATTCACGCTCACCACGTCGCTGTACTTCGCCGCCGTGCGGAACACCACCGGATGGCTCCAGCCGGCAAAACGGCAACCGAGGTAGAGCCCTTCGGGATCAACCTCCTTCACCGCATCGCGGCACTGGCGGAAGTAGGCGTCGGCGATCTCGCCCAAAAAGGCCGTCAGATCGTCACGGGCGTAGTCGACGCTCGGCGGCGTGGTGGATTGGAGCAACCCGTCCCAAGAGGTGTAATCGGTATGCCAGGCGGCGTTGAGCTTTTCGATCGTTTCGTACTTCGCCTTCAGGTCATTGACCAGCACCTGCTTGGCCGGCTGATCGGCGGGCGACATCAGCACCGCCGCGGTGAGCGAGGTTTCGTCCCGTCCCCAACTCAACTCGTTCCCAGGGAAATACCCCAGGCACCACGGGTCGCCGACCGCCTTGCCCGTGTGCTGGGCCACTTCCTTGACCAGCACGGCCTTGAAGCTGGAATCGAACACGTCGGGAAACTTGCCCCAGCCGCCGCTGGTCGCCTCGATCACGCGGCTGTCGTCGTGGATCGTCGCCACGTAGCCGGTGCTCCCGGGCGTGTCTTCGGGGGGCGAATCGAGGCTGTAGACGGTGGCCGTGTAGGGCGTTTTGCGCTTCAGGTAGATCGCCGGTTGCGAACAGTTCGCCATCGTGTTGAGCCCCCAACTCCGCAGCCGCTGGTGGGTCACGTCGGCGAAGGTTTCGGGCCAGTCGGGGTCATACTTGCGGAGCAGGTTCGCACCGGTAAAGTTGTAGGTCTCCGCGCCGCGCTCGTAGAGTCCCGAGATAGCCCAGGTGCTGCGCCCGTAGAAGGCGCCAAAGGGCGAATCACGCCCGGGAAGTTCGGCAAACAGATTCTGCCGGCCGGTGATCGGCGTGTAGCCGCTCGACCACGTCACGCGGACCAGCCCGTGCGACCAGAAGAGTCGCCCCTCCGGATCGACGAACCACCACTTGTCGCGCCACTTGGTCACACGAAAGCGGCCGGTCGCTTCCAACTGAGGTCCGTCGAGCCAGCCGCCGTACTGGTTCCACCCTTGGGGCCCCGGATGTGCCGCCAGGTCGGCCGCTTCCTGGGTGCGCTGCAGGGCAAAATCGTCCTCCGAGCGGGTCTTGCCGGGCCACTCCTTGTGGATGTACTGTCCGAACTGGTCGATCATCGGGAACAGGTCGTCCAGATTCTTCGGCAGCGGGAACGCCGGTTCGCCGCCCGCGCCGAGGTCGGAAACTTCGTACTGGTAGTCGGTTCCGGGCTTGTAGACATAGACCGAGATCCCGGCCACGTTCGAGGGATCGATGCCGCGATCGCCTCGCGTCTGGAAACCGCCCGGCGTGCCCCGCATCCCGCGAAACGCGGCTTCGAGATGCTTGGGCGGACGGGCGGCGATCGCAACCTTGAGAACCTTTTCTTCGCCGGGCGGGATCGTGGCCGACTCGATGCAGCAGCCCTTGCGTTCGGTCCGGTCGGAACCGGGATTGTCGACGCAAAGATGGACGTTGAGTGTCTGACGGCCGGTGTTTTTCACCCGTGCCGCAACATGGGCCAGACCCGTCACGTC
>Ga0351853_1038_pt1 | contig 32172 bp, 25 predicted proteins | sample BONcelHFGM3001C8_FD_206799 | JGI IMG/M metagenome (GOLD analysis project Ga0351853, IMG submission 206799) | Enriched cells from coal bed in the Powder River Basin, Montana, United States - BONCAT cells FGM rep2 HSBNCT.FGM.300.1.C8 ... | reverse complement strand
TGCCCGGCCCTGGAGGGCGGCGAGGGGGTGCCCCACGTCAATCCGATGCTCTGCGCAGGCTGCGGGCTGTGCAACCAGGTTTGCCCAGTGGACGCCATCGAGTTCGAAGAGGAGGTGACGTCATGAGTGCGCACCCAACTGCTGCTTCCGATCCGAAAGCGGTTGCTCGCCAGGATACCGTGAGCGTGGTTCTTGCCGGGGTCGGAGGTCAGGGGATCCTGCTGGCAAGCGAGATCCTCGCCCGGGCGGCCTTGACGGCCGGCTTCGACGTGAAGACCAACGAAGTCCACGGCATGGCCCAACGGGGCGGTTCCGTGATCGCCCAGGTTCGGTTCGGCCGCGAGGTTTTCAGCCCCCTGGTCGCCCGCGGATCGGCGCGGGTGCTCGGGGCGTTGGAGCGGGTGGAAGCCCTGCGGCAGCATCAGTTTCTGGCGGCCGACGGCCTGGCCGTTGTTTCCAGTCAGATGATCGTGCCGGTTACCGTCTCGTCGGGGCAGACGACCTATCCGGCCGACGTCGAAGAACGCCTGCGAGCCGCCTTTCCCCGCCTGGTCTACGTCGACGCCGTGGAGAAGGCGACCGGGCTGGGCAACCACCGTGCCGCGAACCTGGTCGTCCTCGGTGCAATGGCTCACGCCCTGGACCTTCCCGACGAAGCCTGGCGCAAAGCTATCCGCAGCAGCGTGAAGCCCCAGTACGTGGAAGTGAATCTGAAAGCTTTTGCCGCGGGGCGGGAGTGCGCCAGACTGTAGGGCAGGTCTGTAACCTGTTTGGACAGGATACAATCCTGCGGCCGCTGAACCGAGGAGAGCCGTGATGGCCAACGAAACACCTTTGGCCGAGCAGCTTGAACGAATCCGGAAATACTTTGTCAACGATCGCTTTGCGACCGAGAACGGCATGGAGTTGGTCGAGGTGCGGCCGGGCGGGGCCACAGCACGAATGGTCGTCGGGCCGCGGCACTTCAACGGCATCCGGACGGTGCAAGGCGGCGCCCTGTTCACCCTGGCCGACTTCGCTTTCGCGGCCGCCTGCAATAGCTGGGGCGAGAAGGTGACCGGTATCAACATGAGCATCCAATGCCTGAAGGCGGTGCGGTCGGGCACGCTCATCGCCGAGGCGACCGAAGTGGCCAGGTCGCGAAAACTCTCGACCTGCGAGGTCGCCATTCGCGACGAAGAGGGCCAACTAGTCGCCCGCTTTCAGGGCACTGGCTATGTGTTGGGCGGAAGTCTGCTGGACTAGGTGGTTGCCCCTGTTGAACGGCAGGAAGGCATCCGCGTGTGCCACGGTTTGTTCGTTGCGCAGGAGGCCTGTATGTCACGATTCCGAAACACATGCGGGACTTCTTGAATCACGAACACATGGTGCGGAGCACACGCAAGCACTGGTTTCACTTTAGCAACACCTTGAAGCCTGCTTGTTCGAAATGATGGTCGCCGGTCAACGCGTCGCTGATCTTCCGATCCTGCATGGCGACGAACGAAATGCAGTCAGTCAACGACCATTCTTTGTCCGGCCGTTCGTCGTATAGTGCCATCCCTCGCGCCATCAATTCCTCGTTTGGCGGAATGATCTCGTTGCCCGGCTCCGCTCGGATTCGCGCCACGAGCTGCGAAAACACGCCCCGATATGCGGTGGCGGCCAACCCATCTGCAAGTTCGGTCAACACCCAGGCCGTCGTCACCATTGGATTACTGTGTTGTGTGGCGAATTCGATCGCCTTTTGATGCGCGTTGTCCTTCCGATTCAAAACCGCGAAAAAGTAGAAGCTGTCGGCGAACACGCGGGTCATCGCTTGGGCGCTCTGTGCAGGTAATGGTCGTGGTGTTGCGCCATGTCGGGGGGCAAGTCGGATACCGACCCGATCAAGTCGCCAAGTTGCTCTGCGAGTGTCCTGCACTCCGGCGTGGAGATCGGCTCGATCTTCACCACGGTGCCGTCAGGGAGCCCCACCGAAGGAACGATTACCACAACCCCGTCTTTCACAATGCCTCGGTAGCCCATGCTGGTTAACTCCATTACAAGCTATCCTCGTATTCACCTCGGTAGCGTCAACCTGTATCATTATACTCCGGCGTGTGCTCCGCTGCGAGAGATCTGAAACGGCGATGTAACGGCAACAGGTTAGCTCATATCCCACGAATCGGCACGGGCCGGCGCGGCTCTTCGTCGCCCTCGACGGCCACGTAGGTGGCCTCGGCCTCGGCCAGCAGGATCGAGTCGCCTTCACGCTCGGCTTCCGCCCGGATGTTGACCGTGATCGACGTCCGGCCGATTTGCAGGAGGCGGGTCCAATAGCTGACGACGTCGCCGACCTGCGAGGCGCGAAAGAACTCGACTTGCCGCATGCCGCGCGCCACCAGGAGCGGGTTGGGCCAGCCGGCCTGGCAGACGGAGTGCCGGGCACCGATGATTCCGGCCATGGCCATGCGGCTGAGGATCACCCCGGCGAAAATGGTGCCGTGCGGATTCGTGTCGCTCGGCATCATCACCGTTTTCATCGCCAGGTACGGCTCATTCTCGTCCACTTGCCTCACATCTCCCGCCGGTCCACGACCCGCTTGGCCTTGCCCTCGCTACGGGCGATCGAGTGGGGCTCGACCAGGCTGACGCCGACGCGAATGTTGACGGTTTGCTCAATCGTCTTTGCCAGTCTTTTCTGCAGGTCTTCCAGGGCGCTAACGCGATCGCTGAAGACCTCGGGCGTGACCTCCACCTGGACGTCGACCTGGTCGAGTCCCTTGTGCCGGGTCAAGACGATCTGGTAATGGGGCAGCGTCCCCTCGACACAGAGCAGAGCTTCCTCGATCTGGCTGGGAAACACGTTCACCCCGCGGACGATGAACATGTCGTCGCTGCGGTGGGAGATTCGCCGGATGCGCCGGATCGTTCGTCCGCTGGGGCTGGGCCCCGGCAGGAACCGGGTGATGTCGCGGGTGCGGTAGCGGAGCATGGGCATTGCCTGCTTGCTGAGCGTGGTGAGCACCAGTTCGCCCTCTTCGCCCTCGGGAACCGGGCGGCCCGTTTCGGGATCGATGATCTCGGGGTAGAAGTGGTCTTCGAAGATGTGCAGGCCGTCCTGCCCGAAGCACTCACAGCCCACGCCCGGGCCGATGATCTCCGTCAGGCCGTAGATGTCGTAGGCCTTGATCCGGGCCGCCTCTTCGATGCGGGCGCGCATGGCCTCGGTCCAGGGCTCGGCGCCGAACACGCCGGCGCGGAGGGGCAGATCGCGCAGATCGATTCCGAGTTCCGCGGCCCGATCGAGGATGTGAAGGAAATAGCTCGGCGTGCAGCAGATGGCGGTCACACCGAAGTCCTTAAGGACCATGATCTGTCGGTCGGTGTTGCCGCCCGAGGTGGGAATGACCGTGGCCCCCAGCGCTTCGGCGCCGTAGTGGGCACCGAGACCCCCGGTGAAGAGCCCGTAGCCGTAGGAATTCTGGATGATATCGCCTTCGTGCAAACCGGCGGCGGCCAGGGTGCGAACCATCACCTCTTTCCACACATTGAGATCGTGTTGCGTGTACGCAGCAACGATCGGTTTACCCGTCGTGCCGCTGGAGGCATGGAGGCGGACCACGCGATCCATCGGGGTGGCGAACAGCCCGAAGGGGTATTCATCCCGCAGGTCGGTCTTGACGGTGAAAGGAAGCTTGACCACGTCGTCGATCGAGCGAACATCGTCGGGAGTGATTCCGATTTCATCGATCTTTCGCCGGTAGAAGGGCACGTTCTCGTAGGCGCGTGTCACCACCTCCTTCAACCGGCGCGACTGGAGATCGCGCAACTGGGGGAGCGGCACGTAATCGGGACTGCTGGCCGGATGAAACCGAACGCGGTCGCCGTTTCGGCTGGCTGCCGAGTCACTCATGAAAGCCCTCGCTCTGCACCTGGCTGCTGCGGAATTCACAAACCTGCGATTCTAATGCCGGTCGATCGGCGACGCAACTTCGGTCCCATTCGTTCGCGGGGTCGGGAACATGCCGATTGTGGGGAATGTGTCGGTTCTATCAAGTGGAACGCGCACAAAGACGATAAAGATCGAGGGGGGCGACTGAGCTGCCTCATTGCGCGCGCACCGTGGAGATTGTGCCTTGCTATTGCCTTCCCGCCCGAATTTCTTGCGGCAAGAACAACGTTCTGCCCGCATTTTGTTCATCGCGCTGGCTGCCTTGCAGTACACGATCGGCGCCCAGATTGCGCCGGCCCAGACGATCGGCAGCAACCTCGAATTGCAGACTCGGGTTCAGACGCTGGAAGCCCAGACCGAGGCCTTGCAGCGCGAACTGGAGCTTCTGCGAAAGGGCCCGATTCCACTGCCGCCGGTCGGCGATACCGCTTCTGCGGACGTTTCGCTCGACGCGATGCGATCCGAAATGAGCAAGCTCACCTGGAAGAAGGGCGGCTTCACCATCACTCCCTACGGCCGCGTTGTCGTGAGCACCGTCTACGAGACGGAACGGAGCTACCCGGGCGATATCATACTCTGGGTCCAATCGCCCGACGTGCAGGGAGAAGACGCCTTCTACATCGACGCCAAATCGACCCGGCTGGGGCTGAAGGTCGGCGGACCGAGCCCAGACTGCTGCCACTGCGCGGAACTGGGGGCCTGTGTGGAAATCGATTTCCAGGGCCAGTACCTGACGCACAACAAGCCGGGGCTGCTGTTCCGACGCGGTTTCATTGATATGAAGGACGACGACTTCTATCTCCTCGCCGGGCAGGAGTGGGAAATCATTTCGCCACTCTATCCGGGCAACTTGAACTATGTGCCCGGGTCCGCTGTAGGCAATCTTGGTTATCGCCGAGCACAGATTCGCGGCGATCGGTATTTCAGGACTCCCGGCGGGCAGAAGCTCACCCTGCAAGGCTCGCTGAACATGGACATCCTCCAGGATTTCACGACCGACTCGTCCGTCCAGGCCGACGTGGCCGGTTGGCCGGTGCTCGAAGGGCGAGTGGCCTGGCAGTTCGCACGAGGGCTGACGGAAGGAGCCAAGCCCGCAGAGATCGGCACTTCGGCTCACATCGGCGAGGTGGTCTACGACTTCCTGACGCCGAACCCGAACCCGACCGACGACGTGACGCGGCGGACCTGGTCGTTCAACGTCGACGTGAACGTGCCGATCACCGAACGGCTGAGTTTTCGCAGCGAGTTCTTCACGGGCGAGAACCTGTCGGCCTATATGGGCGGCATCCTGCAAGGCGTCGACAAGCAGACGCGACGAACGATTCGCAGCACGGGCGGTTGGTTTGATTTCGGCTATAAGTGGACGCCCCGCCTGCGCAGCTACGCGGGCTATTCGATCGACGATCCCTTCGATCAGGATCTCACCTCGGGCCGCACGTACAACCACTTCTACTTCGCCAACCTGCTCTACGACGTGACCGACAAATTCATGGTCGGCGTCGACGTCAGTTCCTGGAAGACCCTATGGGTCGGGCGGAGTCCCGGCGACCTGGTGCGGTTTGATTTCCAGGTACAATATAACTTCTGAGGAGGGGAATCCGAAATTCGTGCTTCGTATTTGCCTTAGGAGGTTCGTTGGAATAGCTCGACGCTGCCCAAAACGCTGACATCGGCATCCTGAAGGACCTGAATGGCCTTGTCCGGCTGGTCGAAGCGGAAGACGATTACCGCCCGATCGCCTTTGCCGAAGGTGAAGGCGTACATGTACTCGACGTTCACACCCCCATCTTCCAGGATCTCGAGAATCGCGGCCAAGCCGCCGGGCCGATCCTCCACCTCGGTCGCCACCACCTCGGTCACGTTCACGACGCAACCGGTATCTTCCAGGACCGATTTGGCTTTCTGCCAGTCCTCCACGATCAGACGCAGGATACCGAACTGCTGAGTATCGGCCAACGAGAGGGTAACGATATTAATTCCCGCGTCGGCCAGAATCTGGGCGACGTTGCGGAGATGGCCCGGCTTGTTCTCCAGAAACAGGGAAATCTGATGGATCTTCACGGTGTGCTCCTTTGCGGCAGGTTGGAGACGTGCATTGTATCGCGATGGCTCGATCGGCTGCAATGGCGAAGGTGTCGCTCCAACGAGTGTCGGCGGTTCTACCGTTGACGCCTCGAAACACTCCGAGTATGCTCGAAACGTTTTGCGATCCCGCCCACTCTTGCTCCGCACCGCGCCCATGCCACCCTCCTGGTCTCCCGTTTCCTGGAAACAGAAGCCGATCCGCCAGAACGTCGCCTATCCGGATCAGGTGGCTCTCGAGGCAGCGCTCAATGATCTGTCTCAGCTTCCGCCGCTGGTCACGAGTTGGGAAGTGGAGAATCTCAAGCGGCAACTGGCCGAGGCCGGCCGGGGCGAGCGATTCCTGCTGCAAGGCGGCGATTGTTGCGAGAGCTTTTCGAACTGCCGCAGCGATCTGATCGCCAATAAGCTCAAAATCCTGCTGAAAATGAGCGTTGTGCTGACGTACGGCAGCCATCGCCGCGTGATCCGCGTTGGGCGTTTTGCCGGACAGTATGCCAAGCCCCGTTCGGCCGATGTGGAAACACGCGACGGTGTGACGCTGCCCAGCTTTCGCGGTAACCTGATCAACTGCCGTGAATTCACCGCCGAGGCACGCACCCCGAACCCGGTCTTCCTCCTGCGCGGCTACGAGCGGGCCGCCCTGACGCTGAACTTCATCCGCGGCCTCATTGACGGCGGTTTTGCCGACATGCGCCACCCCGAACTCTGGGATCTCGACTTCGTCAACCATTCGGCCCAGTCGAACGACTATCGCGAGCTGATGCGGGCCCTCGGCGAGTCGGTCACGTTCATGGAAGCCATGGTGGGGCATCGGATCGGCGAATTCGATCGGGTCGAGTTCTTCACCAGCCATGAGGGCCTGCACCTGGACTATGAGCAGGCCCAAACCCGCCAGGTCCCGCGTCGCACCGGTTGGTACGATTTAACCACCCATTTGCCATGGATCGGCGATCGCACTCGTGCACCCGGCGGCGCCCACGTGGAATTCTTCCGGGGGATCGCCAATCCGGTGGGTGTCAAGGTGGGTCCGTCCTGCACGCCCGAAGAGCTGGTCGAACTGGCCGGCATCCTGAACCCGGAAAACGAACCGGGGCGGCTGACCTTTATCCATCGGTTCGGCGCCGGCCGGGTGGAGAAGCACTTGCCGCCACTCGTTGAAGCGGTGCGGCGTGCGGGGGCCGAAGTCCTCTGGTGCTGCGACCCGATGCATGGAAACACGATCACCACCGCGGGCGGAGTGAAAACACGTGATTTCGACGAGATCCTCGGCGAATTGACGCAGGCCTTTGCCGTCCACCACCGCATGGGAACGCGGCTTGGCGGCGTGCACTTCGAACTGACCGGCGAAAATGTGACCGAGTGCATCGGCGGCGCTCGCGGCCTGGCCGAGGCCGACCTCAGCCGGGCCTACCACAGCGACGTCGACCCGCGACTGAACTACGAGCAAGCTCTCGAAATGGCCCTCCTCATCGCCCGTCAAATGAGTCTGCACAACGGGCAGAGGGTGGGCTGAACCCTGGACTCCAACTTCAAAACGCCACCTCGACTTCCTTCCCAAACTCCAGCCGTACCGGGCCGATCAGACCGGAGGGGGCGAGGGCGTCTCTGGGTGAGAAGCCTTCGAACGCGCGGTACTTGTCGTCGGCGCTGAAGAAGCGGACGTTGGTGTTCGTGCGGCGCTTTTCCGGCGGGAGTGCCGAATCGCCGATCAGCCGGTTCATCCACAGGTTGGCAACGTCGATCTCGAGCCGATTCTCTCCTTCTACAGCGGCCCCGGTCAGGTCCGTCGACCACGGCTCGCACCAAACAACGCCCAGAGGCTTGCCGTTGAGGCGGACCTCGGCCACGTGTCCGACCTTGCCCAACTGGAGCCGTACCAGGCCGTCAACCTGCTGCTTCGTCAGGTTCAACGTCTTGGAGTAGGTGGCGGTCCCGGAATAGTACTTGATGCCTTCATCGGCATGTTCGTTCCACGCGGACAGGCGATCGAAGGTGATCGACTTGGGCCCACCCCATTCCGGGGAAAATTCCACTTCCCACGCTCCCGCGACTTCTTGCGGCTGGGGTCGGTTTGCCGGCTCGACGGCAACCTGCTTTGCGTCGGAGGTCGCCAGGACATGTTTCTCATTGTCCCAGACTCGCAGCTTCAATCTTGCGCCGCTTCGGCCGAGAACCTCGACCGCAGGTGCGGGCAAGGCCGCCAGCCGTTTGGAATCCGCCGCTCTGCGGAAGACAACGAACACCGATCCACCTTCCGGCAGCGCCAGGGAAACGATTGTTCGGCCGTCGCCGGTGGGACGATAGCAGACTGCATCGCGAATCGCGCCGGTCTTGGGACACCACAGCTCGGGCTGTTTTTCGCGGACCCGAAAGACAGCATCGCCGGTACCGGTGCCGGAGACGAAGTAGATGTCCGTTTGGCCGAGCCGCCGGTGCGTGTATTCGTACGGTCCTTCGAAGTCGGGAAGGATGCCCTGCTGCTGAACCACGTCGTCGATCAATTCTCCGCTGACGACCGTTCCTTGCCCAAACGATCGGGATCCTGCCTCGCCCCAAAGCTCGTCGGCCAGTTGGCGGACGTTGTTGTCGCACTGCGGATAATCGTGCAGACCGGGAGCGTGGGTCGGCCGGCGTGTGCCAAGCACCACGGTGGCTCCGGCCCTGGCCAACTCGGCGATCTTGGCGAGAATCTGAGGCGAAACCGTTTCGTCTTCCAGATCGACGGCCAGGACTCGATAGGACATTCCATCGGGGAGAACGAGCTTGCCGTCCTGTACGGACATGCGATCGAGAAGGACCTCGTCGTTCACCAGATCGTAGGTCACTCCTTTGCCGAGGACGAGCGAGGCCTTCTCCGTCCATTTTTCGCCTCGGCCCCAGTGCATGTAGGTCTTGTCGCCGGTGTAGCAGCAAACGTCGGCCACGAAGAGACCCTGGCGCAGCATGGCCTGGCAACGGGCAAGATAGCTCACGAACCCGCCGGCCTGCTGGAACCAGGTAACGTTCGGATTCACGTGGGTGCCGGCAAAATACTCGATTCCCGGTTTGCCGAACTCGGGGGGCGAACAACTGAAGGTGTGCCAGATGAAGTGGTTCACACCGTCGACGAAGGCGGCGTCGGCGTCGTGCTTCAACACGGCCGGATAGGCGGACCAATGGGTGCGCATGTGGGTGAACGCCTCGGTTGCGGCGAGTCGCTTGCCGTAGACGTGGGCGGCCATGGCCGGCTGCCGATTCATCGGCCTGCCCATATGCCAGAACTCGCCCTGGGGCATGTCGTTGCGGGCGAGGAAGGCCAACTGGTCGGCGTGCTGAAAGGCCGCCAGTTTGCGGTTCCAGGGGCCGCCGGACTCGGAATGCCACTTGAGCCCATGTTCGTGGCACGAGGCGTGCAATTGGCCGTAGAAATTGTCGCGGAACATGTCTCCCAGCGTCTTGTAGTAGTCGCGGAGGAAACGCGAGGAAACCTCCTGGCTCGTCACCATTTTGCCTGCGAGGACGGGCAGGTAGTTACGCGGACTGTAGCCGCGGTATCTCCGGAATTGCTCCTCGAACCCCGGCGTCCAGGTCGGTGCAGCCCCCTCCCAGCTAACGCTGTAGAAATGGGTCAGCGTTCTTCCTGCCGCGGGGCCGGCGTCCTCCAGCAACTGTTTTCCCATCCGGTTGAAATGGCCGGCGACTGCGGCCGGATCCAGTACGTCAACGTCGTACTCGTGCCCTGCCATCGCCGTCCGGGCAAAGCGGACGAGTGTCCAGTTCCCATCGGGAACCGTCCATGCGAGGTGGCCCTGGTCGTTGAGGTTTTCGGACAAATCGACCACCTCGCTCGCGATCGCCTTCGCATCGAGATTGGATTGGATCTCTTGCCAGTTGGCGGACAGCTTCTCACCGGTCGCTTCGTCGGCCGCAGCGGGCTTGGCCGACTTCAGGGCGAAGACGCCAATTTCCTGGAAGTAGGCATCTCCGGACGGAGCCAGTTCAAGTTTCAATTCTCGTGGTCCAGTCACATCGGCCGACGTCCAGATCAGCCGTTTCGGAGCGTCGTCCTCCACGAGCCAGGGCCCCTTGAGCGCTCCGGCACAACTACTCAGGTTGATGCTCATTTCGAGCCCCACGCGGCTCGCCTCCGAAACGGCGAACCGGACCAGGTCGCGCCACTCGGGGCTCATGAATTCCATCCGCGGCGGAGGGGGCGGACAGTGATCGTCGTGGTAACCCCGAGCATCGAACAGGAGCAGCCCGGCAAACCCCTTTTCCTTCATCTGCTCCAGGTCGTGGGTGATCGTCGGCTTGTCGACGTTCCCGTTGATCCACCACCAGTAGGCCCACGGTTTGTCGGCATCGGCGGGGCTCGCAAAGCGTTGTTCGAGGTCAGCGGTTGCCCGCGCAGGTTCGGAGGCCAAAGAGCTGCCTGCCGAAAGCACGCTGAAGACGACGGCGATTGTCAGAACGACGATCGGGATGGAACGGTTCATTTTGTTCACCCTGTACTACTAAACTCAGAGATCGTGAAGTTTTTCACAAAGATTCGCGACCAACGGGAGCAGGCCATTTCAGCCGAGCGGTAGCTCGTATTGGCTGGCGGCCCTGCCGCCCTGTATGCACGGAGATTGGCTGGCACAGCGGCGTTCAGCCGCAAAGTGGGTCGCACCTGCCGGGTGCGACGCGGGGTTAACTCTTGAGGTATCATGCTTCACGGGTGACACCCGGCAGGTGTCACCCACTTCCCCGATTCGACTCCCCGGACGATTCAATAAATCAACACGCCCCACTTGCCCATGGTAATCTTGTCGCCTGCCGCGACCTTCTTTTGAAAGGTTGTGCAGAGGTTGGCCGGGCTGCCGAACAGGCGGAACTCGGGCTGGGCCACTTTGGCGAAACCCTGCTCTTCGAGCTGCTTGGCCACGCTGTCCTTGTTGCGATTGACCAACGGCGTGATGGCGAACACGATGCCGTCACTCGCAACAGCCACGCTCGTTCCGTCGATCGACGCCTGCACGAACTGCCGGCCTTTGAAAAGCTCCGGCAGGTTGCCGGCTGTGTAGTCGCGATCGGTGAACAACTTCGCGCCGTTTTCGAACGTTTGGCAGCTCTCGCCGTCTTTGGTCGGCTTCAATTGGGCGCCCTTACCCTCCAAAGGTTTTGCGCCGTCGCTGTGCGACTCGAGTTTGATGTCGGCTCCCGCCTTCTTCGGGTTCACCCCAGTCGCCTGGTTGATCAGGATGCGCCGGCGCACCTTGCCCGACACGTCCCTGCCGGCCGGCACGTCGGCTTCCGTGAAGACGGCCATCAGGATCGTCTTGTCGCCAAGACGGTCGAAGTCGTAGATGATATAGATCCGCCCGTCGCCGCCCTGGAATCCGTCGGGGTAAGAGACGCCGGAACGCTCGTCGAGCAACAGCCCGCCCTGCCACGTCTGTCCGTCGTCTTCCGACAAGAAGGCCGTCAGGTGAGAGCGTCCGGTCCGCTCGCCGATCGGTCCGTGTTTGACCAGGAGCAGGTGACCGGAGGCGAGGCGGCGGATGAAGAAGCGAGCCGCCGGATGGGCGACGTCCGACGGGACAACGTCGCTCCAGGTGCGACCGGCGTCCGTCGATACGCAGGTTCCGATTCCATATCTTGTTCGCACCCACTGCCAAAGGCTGCCGTCTCTGCGCTGGACGATCATCGGCTCATCGCAATTCCGGTCCTTCGGGTCGGGAACGGTGGCCGTGCCACGAAGCGACCAGGTCTTGCCTTCATCGGTCGAGGCCACAACGCGGCAGCTTCCTTCGCGTTGCCAGATCGCGGTGGGCAGGAGCCAGGTCCCGTCGTCGAGGACGGTCGGCTTGCACATCATGATCCCTTCGCAAATCAACCGCGGATGGGACCAGACGGGATTCTCGTTGTCGGGGTCGTCCGTCGTCATGGCCATCAGGTAGGGAGTTGTCTTGCTGCGCTGGGCCCAGAAGAGCCAGAGCCGGCCGTTCGGATCGAGCCACGGGCAGGGATCGAAGGCCCGGACGGGACCGTCTCCGTCGGGATCGATGACAAACTTGAGATTCGACCACGTCTTGCCGTCATCGCCACTGGTTACGACGAGAATGTAGTTGTGCAGATCCTCGGTGACCCCGCCACCGTACCACACGGCCCATAGCCGGCCGCCGGGCGATCGCTCCAGGCCTGGAATCCCCTGAAACATGCGAACGCTGTCGGCATATTCCGGCCCGGACTGGAAGTTGACCACGGGCGGCGAGGCGGCCAGTTCGTCGAACTCGTCGGCGCCGGGCGACGCGACAGGGAGCAACAGGGCTGCAAGAAGTGCCAGAGTAACGATTCGAAGACAGTTCATGGTGTCGGCTCCATAGGGTGTTGTGCCGGCAGCGTGCTCGATGCTACCGCTTAGGAATAACGGTTTTCACGCAAATCGGAGTGTTTTTGCGACAAGTGCCTGTCGATATGCGATAGCTCCTTCAAGACCGCCGCTTCTTGCGCTGGGCTTCATCGGCCTCGTCAATATGTTGGTCGCGCGTCTGCAGATCGAATTCCTTCATCACTTCGGCGATCTTCACGTCTGCCGAACGGCTCTCGATGATCGACCACTCTTCCTCGTGGAAGGTGCGGATGCGGACCTTGCGGCCGTACCTGGCGTGGATCTCGGCAAATCGCTGGCAGAACGGCCAGGTGTGCAAGAACACCTTCTCGAGATTCACCGGCGCACAGACAAAACTGGCAAAGTGCCCCGTCGTTGCAAGCTCCTCGCCGGTGATGTCGCAGATCTTGGTCGTGCCCTTGCGGGTGCTGGAAACGACGCAGTAGTGGTTCTGCGTCGCCTTGGCATTGACCATCGACCCGCCGGCAAAGGCCGACGGCCAGAAAACGATTTCAGCGCCCTTGCGCCGAAGCTTCTCCCACCCGTCGTTCCATTCGATATCGAAGCAGATCTGGGCCCCTACTTTGCCGAAGTCGGTCTCGAAGACGGGCGGGTCGAGCGGGCCGGGCTCGATCCCGCGCTCCATCTCGCCGACCGTGGGATGCATCTTGCGGTACTCACCCACAAGCTCGCCGTCCCGGCCAATGAACACGGCCGCGTTGTAGTAGAGTCCGGCTTTCTTCGTATACACAGAGCAGACGACGTGGCAATCGTGGCGCTTGGCGAACTCCGCAAACGGCCGGCAAATGCTTCCAATCGGTTCTTCCGCGACTTCCGCCAGCGGCGGCCGATCAGTTTCCAGATTCACGAAGGGGAACACCTCGGGGAGGCAGATGATGTCGGGCTGAAACGGGACGACGCTTTCCATTCGGACGAGAATGGCTTTGATCATCTGCTCGTAGTTTCCGGCGCGCATGCCGTCCTGGGTGATGCTTGCCACCCAGACTTCGCGCGGCAATCGCGACGCCTTGTCCGGCACGACTGGCTCCTGCGCAGCGGTCTCGCGACCGCTCGCGCGAGCCAATGCCCCCAAAGCAGTCCCAACCGTTGCCGTCTGCAAGAAACTCCTGCGCGTCGAACGCGGTTTTGAAGACTCCATGGCATGTCTCCCTTGATCAGAAAACCGAACCGGCACCGATTGTACCACGTCGAGGGGCGCGTTGCATCCATACCAGCCTGGGCTGATGTCTGGCGGAGGGGGCGCTGTACTCGCTTCCGCGTCGGGTTGGTATGGAGGCGCTATCGGCCCTCGCTTGCGTTTCGGGTTGCCGTGGGGACCTCCGTGCCCTTGAGAGCCGCCAACTGACTTTCGAGCTGCTGGGCGGCCGGCTCTTGGCCATATTTGCGAAACCGCTGAATTGCCCGCTCGTACATCTCCATGCAGTATTTGCTCGGTCTGCTGCCCCGCATCACGGGGATCAGCCGAAGAAACTGGCGATAGAAATTCATCACTTCCGGCCCCGTTCCCTCAATCTGGTCGCACAACTCTTCCATTCGGTCGAGCATCATCGGCACGTAACGGCCTTCGTCGGGGAATCGCATGATCGACGCCGCAAGACCGCGTATCGCGTCTTGCTCCTGCCCGTCCTCGACGAGATAGTCGGTGTAACGCAACCGTGCCTGGCACGACAAGTCCGGGCGCCCGGCCCGCTCGTAGAGTTCCACGAGCTGCCCGTAAAGCTGGGCCCGCTTCTTCGGCAGATCCTGAAAGGCGATCAGATCGTCGAACACTTCCCAGGTGAAATCGGGAAAGGGTGCAAAGGTGACGAACAGCCCGCTCACGATTCCGGTCATCATCTTCGTGTGCGTTTTCGGCACGAGGCCCTCGCGCGACATACGGGCAACCGAGTTCCAGGCAGCCTCGTTCCAGGGGCAGAGTCGAATCAACTGGTCGAGAAACGCGAGCTGATCACCCACTTCCATCCGGCGGCGTTCACGCAGGATGGGATAGGCGGCCATGATCATGTCCGCCTGCCGCTTTGCCAGCGGGTTCACGCCGATCGTATGCAGACGCAATTCGAGTTGCCGGTCGGTGAACTTCTCGCCCGTCTTGGGATCCCTCAGGTTTCCCACGTAGTAGTGATCGCCCCGGTAGCGGCCGTGCGACTCCAACGCGAAGCCGATCCCCGATTTCGCCACGATCTTCAGTTCGACCCACATGACCCAGGCGTGGGAATCGCCGAATCGCGACTCGCCGCCCACGTAAGCGGCCGGCACACCCAGGCATTTCCCCACACGCGAAGCGAAATCGGCCTGCATGGCACACACCCCGCCGTAGATCAGCAGATTGGGTAGCGTGTAATCCTGGCCTGCCAGCTTCACAATCTCGCCGCCCGACGACAGCATCTCGGCGTCGTAGGGCACCATGCTATAGCACTTGCCGACCATCACGCGATCCCGCAGGAATCGCTGCACCGCCCACTGCCGCTCCACCAGCGGGGTCTTGTGGTTGACGACGTGAACCAGAAACTCCCAGGGCAGAAACTGGCCCCGTCCCTGCATGACCTTCTCAGCCTGGATGACGTACTTGTAGTTGTCGATCCCCCCCAAGAGCTCTCCGGGCATCGTGCTGCGCGTACGCCGTTGATGCCCTTCGTAATCGTAAACGCCCTGTTCCTGATCCCAGGTCACCGCCACGGCGATCGCCAGGTTGCCGTAATCCGCAAGCCGCTCGGGCGAAAGCTTCCACATTTCACGAAACAGCCCCAACGCTGCCGCCACATTGTCCAATTCCGGATCGATTGCCGTGTAGAGTTCTTCCCTGATGTCGGCGTGCTCGTCGAGCCACGCCGATAGGGCCTCGTTGTCTTCGCCCCACGCGGAACGGATTTCATCCGCGTGCGACATGGCGAACCGATCGGCAAAGATCCTGCGGAGCGTTGTGTATTCGGCCGGGTGAAACAGCTTTCGCCTTTCCAACAACTCCACGATCTTTTCGATGCCGTGTTCAACAGGAGATTGAACGACCTCCGCGGGCTCGTCGGCGGAAGGCTTCTCTTCGACCACGACCGGTTCCGCGACCATCTCCGGTCCGGGCGGTGCAGAAACGGTCACGTGCCATGCAACCCGGGAAGTTTGCCCTCCCTCTCCAACTTCCACCACCTCAACGACGATCTCGTGAGTCTTGCCTCCGTCCGACTCGCTCGGAGTCCACTGGAAACGCCCGGAAATGGAATCGATCGTCGCCCCTGCGGGTGCGCCGGGCCCGAGCTGATAACGAACTCGAGCAGCCGGTTCGTCCGGATCGGTGGCAGAGATTTCCACCGTCAACGGCTGCCCGGGCCTGGCCTCCTGGTCCACCACGGCCTCAATGATCGGCGGTTGCGGGGCCTCGATCGCGGTGATCGTGAAACGCGTCTCAGCGCTTGTCTTTTCGTCCTTCTGCTCGGCCATCGGTTCGAGCACCGAGGCGGGCGAAAGCCCACTCGGTCTCTTGAGCAGCGACAACGCGACCAGCCCTCCCGCTACAAGTACACCGACCAACAGGATTGGCGCCAATACTGCCATGGGTGAGCGGCGCCGTCTGCGACGACGCGCAAAGCTTGCGGTTCCCGCTCCACCGGATGGTTTGGGCGTGAAATTGTAGTCCGGAGAGCCGTCAGCCTGCGACATCTCGAACCTCGCCAGATATGCTATCCACCGACCGGCAAACGACGCGGCCGATTTCCCCACCAGCAGGTCTTCGCCATTATATCGAGCTATTTCGTTCGCGAAACCTGTCATCATGTCGACTACAGAACGTCGTCCGATCGACAACACCCGGTAGGAATTTCAAGGAATGCCTGATTTCAAGAATAGTCGTAATGTGCTTTTGAAAAAGATGTTACGTCTATCTCCCGGCGTTTGGCACGTGAAATGCACTTATTCCCACCGATGGCCCCCGAGCATGGAGGTCACGACCCAGCCCCCCCGACAAGCTTCTTATAAGGAGATGAGCCATGAGAGCACTGATTCTCACCGCGGCAGTGCTGTTTGCCGGTGCGACGATGTCCAATCAAGCCACGGCAGCCAACCCCCATCACCAACCTGGCATGACCGTGGGCAGCGATCACGGGGCCGCCGTGACCTTGGCAGCCCACCGTGGGCCCTCACACCACGGCTATCGGCACTATTCGCCCCCGCATCACGGCTATCACTCGTACCACCATCACGGCCCAAGCTACCATCACGGCCCAAGCTACCATCACAGGTACTACCCACCGGTGATTGTCCGTCCGCCGGTCGTCGTCCCCTACCCGGCCTATCCGTATGGCTACTACCGTGGGTACGGCTACTACCATGGTGGGGTGAGCGTCAACACCGGTCGGGTCGGAATCTCGATCGGGTTCTGAGAACACGCGTTTGCGTCCGAGGCAATCGGTACCTGTCTCCCTCCGGTTGCCTCGCTCAGGCACGCCCGAACGGCATTCGTCGGGGCCGGAACGAGAAGAGGCCCGTCCCGCCCGAGGAATTAGGTGGCTGGCACGCCCTGAGGTACGAAGGCTGTGGTGGACCGTGAATCGACGCTTTTCGTCGCGTCCAGGGACCTGCCTGCCTCTATCGAAAAACCGTCATCCTGTCTCGACTCGACACCCAGATCAATTCACGCGCGGTGGATGCGAGGCTGCGACCACCGCGCAACTTGTCTCGGCCCGTCTCGGCCGTGCATCGCCAGGGCAGTTCGCGCAACTCCCTTTCCCGTCGCGAACTCCCACAGAACCGCCGCTGGCAACCGTCTCGAATCGGTGCTATGCTTTTGCGGGTGGCTGTCTTTCGCACTAGGGCAAGTTTGTGGGCGAGAATGCGAGGCGATGAATCGAGAAACAGTGGATTCCACTTTTGAACGAGTGACGCCGGACGGAATCCGGCTCAACATCTATCGCTGGGTGCCCGTCCAGAATCCAGGAAATGGTGACGGAAATCGGCCGGAATCCATCGCGCCTCCGCGAGCGATCCTTGTCGTGGTCCACGGAATCCAGGAACACGCGGGACGTTATGCCGAGATGGCCCGTCGTCTCAATCGATCGGGGATCGCCGTCTGGGCTCCAGATCTTCGCGGGCATGGTCGCTCCTCCGGTAACCGCATTTGGGTCCATCATTTCGATCAATATCTCGACGACATGTCGCTCATTCTGGCCGACGCTCGGGCCACTCATCCCAATCTGCCGATTTTCCTTTTCGGCCACAGCATGGGCGGTCTGATTGCACTGCAGCCTCGATTCGCCGCAGCGGATGGGCCGGTCGGACTGATTCTCAGCGCACCGGCCCTGCATGTGGCCGACGAGTTCATTCCCTTCCTGCGAAAACTGGCCGTTTTCGGCAGTCGTTGGTTTCCCTGGGCGCGGCTGGCCCGCGTGGGCTGTTCCACCATGTCGCGCGATCCGCTGGTGGTTGCCGACTATCGCCGCGATCCCCTGGTCTATCACGGCCGGATTCCCACGCGCACCGGCGCCGAAATCATACGTGTCGGCGAGGAAACGCGTCGCCGGGCAGCCAACATCAACGCTTCCATGCTGGTTCTGCAAGGTACCGCCGATGCCGTGGTCTTATGTCGGGCCACGGAGAGCTTCTACCAGGCCGTCGGGTCGGGCGACAAGACGCTCCGCCTCTATCCCGGACTCTATCACGACATCCCCCGGGAACCGGAAAAGGAAGAGATCTGCACCGAGATTGCCAACTGGATCCTCGCCCGCTGCTGAGTTCCGCCTCAGTGCGTCTTCCCGATCAACCCGTCGGCGTTCTTTCGCGGAATATTGGCAATCTGATCCCAATAGGGAGAGAGTTTCCGCAGGTTTTCAACCACGTGGGGGAAGACCTCGATGATTTTGTCCACGTCGGCCTCCGTGTTGTAGCGGCTGAAGCTGAAACGGATCGAACCGTGGACGGCCGTGAAGGGAACGCCCAGCGCCGTGAGCACGTGGGATGGCTCCAGGGAGCCCGACGTGCAGGCCGAACCGCTGGAGGCACAGATACCTTCCGCATCGAGCTGGTAGAGCATCCCCTCGCCTTCGATGTAGTGGCAGGCAATGTTCGACGTGTTCGGCATCCGAGTGGCGCCCCGGCCGTTAATCTCGATCGCAGAGATCCGCCGGCTCAGTTCCGCCTCCAGGCGATCGCGCATGGCGCGGATCCGAGGCTCGTCCTCCTCGTGCCGCGCGGCGGCCAGGTCCATGGCGGCCGCCAGGCCGACGATGTAAGCCACGTTCTCCGTGCCCGCCCGGCGGCCGGACTCCTGGTGCCCGCCGATCATGAACGGCCGCACCGGCGTTCCCCGGCGCACGTACAATGCCCCCACCCCCTTCGGCGCGTGCAGCTTGTGCCCGGAATAGGAAAGCATGTCGACGTACTTGAAGTCGACGGCCAGGTCGATCGGCAGCTTGCCGGCCGACTGGGTCGCGTCGGTGTGGAAGACGATGTTCGGATCGGTCTCTTTCGCCACCCGGGCGAGATGCTCGACGGGGAAAATCACGCCGGTCTCGTTGTTGGCATGCATGATCGTGATCAGCAGCGTGTCGCTTCGCACGGCACGAACAAAGTCGCCTATGTCGAGATTCCCATGGCGATCGACCGGCAGGAAGGTCACTTCGTACCCATTGCGGGCAAGGTCCTTGCAGACTTCAAGAACCGCCGGATGCTCGACGGCCGTGGTGATGATGTGGCGGCGATTGGGGTTGGCCTTGGCCGACCCGTAGATGGCCATGTTGTTGCTCTCGGTGGCACACGACGTGAAGATAATCTCGTCGGCACGAATCCCGCCGAAGTGCTGAGCGATCCGCTGCCTGGCATTGCTCATCGCGGCGGCCGTCTTCTGGGCGGGGGTGTACATCGAACTCGGGTTGAAGTAATGCTCCGTGAGGAACGGCACCATCGCCCGATAGACTTCCGGTGCAATCTGGGTCGTGGCGTTGTTGTCGACGTAGATCGTTTTCATGGGACGCTTCGAACCGTTTCTTGAGAGAGATGGCTCGTGTTTCGAGTCTTGTTGCCGAAGTCGCCAGACTCCGCCTGCTGCAAAACGGCCAAACTCCGGCAAGTTCGGCTACCGCTCCATCATTCTGTTGTCATTAAATCTGAATCACGCGAACGTTCTCGTCGACGGCTTCCTTGAGGTAGCGTTCAACGAGCAACTTGAGAGTCTTGTTCGCTCCCGCACAATCAACACACGCTCCAGCAAGCCGGCAATAAACGAGATTGTCCTTGATGTCGATAATCTCGATACTCCCGCCGTCCCGCTCGATCATCGGGCGGATATACTCCTCGAAGGCCTTCTCCACCTTCTTGGAAAACTGGTACGGTGAGAGACGCGTGCCACCCTCGGCCGCGGAGCCCGACCTGGCCGGCATCGGCGCAACGGGCGGCAGGGGGTTCGTCAACACTCGCAGACCGCGCCCCCCTGTTCCGCTCCAGACTTCGTCGAGCAGATCCTGAAGTCCGCCGGGTGTGTGGTGGCACGACATGCAGGCTCCCCCCGCCTTGATGGCGCCCGTAATGTCGGGGATCGTGCGAAGGTTGAGCTCCTTGATCTTGCGCTTGATGTACGGCTCGGTCAGGGAAAAGCACTTGCAGACGACGCGCCCTTCTTCCTGCTCGTCGGCGTGGATGTCGACGCCCAGCCTGGCCAGGTCGACACCTCGCCGCTGGGCCCAGTTGAAGACGGCCGCCTCGAGGGCCTCGGCCCCCATCACAGAGCAGTGAATCTTCTGCTCAGGCAGGCCGTCCAGGAACTCGACGATATCTTCGTTCGTGATCGACAGGGCATGGATCGGCGTGAACTTGCCCTGCTCGATAAGCGTGCACAGGGCCTCGGACGCCGCGATGGCCGACGTGCAACCAAAGGTCAGGTACCGGGCATCAGTGATGACGTCCTGAGTGGGGTCTGTTTCGTGACGCTTCACTCGGAACGTGAACCGCATCGCGTCGCCGCAGGAGATGGAACCGTGCTCGCCCATCCCGTCCGGATCCTCGATCTCCCCGAGATGGGTCCCCGGCTTGCCGTGAACGGCGTCCATGAACAGTTGTTTCGTTTTCTCGCTATACTGCCAGGCCATCAACGAACCTCGAAACCGCAATCCCGCGTAAGTCTGTTATCTCATCCATCCAGCATGGCAAACCCTGTGCCCGTCGGCAAGGACCAGCCATGCACCATCGGCGAGCGCTCCTATAAGTATACCGCGTCGCCCGGCAATATCTGTCCTTTTGAATGGCCGAGAACTGGCCCGTCGAGCGGAAAAACCAGCCCAAACGTTCCCGCTTAACGGAACGAGACGGCCCGGACACTCGCCGGGGGAGCCGGCCGATCGGATCTATACCGCCGCCCAGGGCCAGGCCTGTTATCTCCTCGGCCAGCCTCTCCATTCTGCGATAACAGATGGGCCCGCCTGCCGGCGGCCTCGTGCCGGAAACCGCAACTCACACCCTCGCAAGCTGATCCCGATTCTCATGAATCTTCGCCATCGCATCCGCAATATCGTCCATGAGCTTCTTGTCGCCGAGAAACGCATATTGAGGAAGCCACACGCCCTCCGCCGAGAGCTGGTCGTTGCGCGGACAGTCGTTCTGCTCCCGATATTGCCTGAGCCGCTCTTTGGAAAAGATCTTCTGGAACGTGCGTGAGGCCAGCGTATTCTCGATGAAGGGCTGCTTGTTCAACTCGTCGAAGTACATCGTCGTAAAGCGGACTCCCTCCGCTCGCAGCGCCTTCAGGAACTTCTCCCTCGGAACGTCGTTGAAGTGCTCCTTCTGGTATCGGAACCCGTAGATGTAGTAGGCGGCCTGGGTGACTCCCTCGTACAGTTTCTGCGGCCTGATTCCTGGAATCTCGTCCAGCCTGCGGGCGAGATAGGCCGCGTTTTCGTTTCTGATCTTGGTTTGTTCTGCCAGCGTCGCGAGCTGTGGATTCAGAACGGCCGCTTCGAACTCGTGCATTCGGTACTTCGTGCCGATGGCGGTGCCCTTGGAATCGCTTCCCATACCGATATTGTGAAATGTGTAACATTTCTCAATCAGCTCGGCGTCGTCGCCGACAATCGCTCCCCCTTCTCCGCAGGCAATCACCTTGCTCGCCTGGAAGCTGAAACAGCCGAGTTCGCCGAAGGTGCCGCACTTCTTTCCTCTGAACTCGGCAAGGTGGGCTTGGGCTGCGTCTTCCACCACCTTGAGATCGTGCTTCTTTGCCGTCGCCATGAGCTGTTCCATGTTGCAGGGAATGCCGCCGATATGGACCGGTTCGACCGCTCGCGTATTGCCGTTGACCAGCGGCTCGATCGTGCCGGGATCCATTTGGAACGTGTCGAGGTCGACGTCCGCGAACACCGGCAGCGCGTTGCAGAGGAGCACGGCCTGGATCGAGGCGAGGTACGTGCAGGGGGCCACGAGAACCTCGTCGCCGGCCTCCACGCCGACGGCGTGCAACGCCGTATGCAACGCTTGCGTGCCCGAGCCGGTTGCCAGGCAGTGTTTGGCACCCGTCATTTCGGCAAACCTCTGCTCGAATTCCCCAACCTGCCCTGCCCCCTGTCGTTTTTCGCCCAGCGTCCGACCCCACTTTGCGGATCGAAAAGCCGAGACAAGCGACTGCTCGATATCGGCCGTCGTCTGGGGCCACGCAGGAAAAGGCTCGGTTCTCACGGGAGTGCCGCCCAGCACGGCCAGCTTATTGGCATCTTTGACGAGATCCCCGTAAGCGCCGACGGCCCCCACGGTGACGGCTGCCGCCGCGCCGGCCGATGCCGAACGAATGAACCCGCGGCGTGAGACATACTGTCGACTCATGGTTTCCTCCCGGCGGCTCCGCCTTCTTGGAATAGGCAAGCTTGGAATAGGCAAGTGACTGAAAAAAGGACGACCCGGCATCTCCGCCCGCTTACGCCCCCGTAAACAAGATCTGGATAAACGTCGACGTGGCTCCCCAATGCTCCGCGGCGCGTTCGAAATCGACCTCCATGGGGCGGACGGTCTTCGGAGTCTCGACCCGCACTTTCGTGTCGACTTTCGGGTTCAGGGGAATTTGGGCGCTCGCGCCTTGGGCCAGTTTGACTTCAACTTCAGCGGAGAGCAGATAATCGATCAGCCGCCGGGCGTTCTCGGGGTTGGGACCGTTCTTGATGACGCCCACGGTGTTGGGTATGAACAACGTGCCCAACGCCCTTTCGCCCTGGTCGGGGTAGATGATCGCCACCGGCATCCCCTTTTCCACTTCAATGATGGCGTCGTCCGTATCCGTCAGGCCGAAGACGGCCCTGCCGGCCGCGACCGCCAACGCAACCTGCTTGTTGCCGGAAAGGACTTGCACGTCGTTCTTCTTGAGAGAACGGAAGTAGTCCCTGGCCTTGTCGGGCCCGAGAGCGGCAAAGAGGCAAGCGGCATGAGTGGCCGTCGTGCCGAAAAGAGGTTTCGCTATGGCTGTCTTGCCGCGCCACTTCGAGTCGGCCAGGTCATAGATCGAAGAGGGACGGTCCGCTTCCGTGGTGAGCGACGTGTTGACGATCAGCACCCGCGCCCGCGCGGCAAAGCCGTGCCAGTAACCGCCGGGAGACCGGTACATGGCCGGGTAACTCTCTGCCGCGGGAGAGTGGTAGACGTCGAGCATGCCCTGGCCGCGAAGCCGGAGCATGTGCAGAATCTCGTTGTTCCAGAAAACGTCGCAACTGGGGCGGTCGCGCTCGGCCAGGAGGGCTTCGGTCAGACCGACGGTCTTGGTCGATTCCGTATCGAATTTCGGCAGAACCTTGATCCCGCTCTTGGACTCAAAGTCCGCGAAAATCGGTTCGGAAAATTCGAAATCCAGGGCCGTGTAAACGATCACTTCGCTCGGTCCACGGCTCCAGCATCCGGATAAGACCAGCCAGGGCAGGACCAGCAGCGCGGCAGCAAGTCGAGTCGCCGTCAGACCTTGCATCATCTCTCCTCCCGGAAAAGAGCCCGCCGAAACCTGCACGCCCCCGCTCGATTCAGCGTAGAATATTCTAGAGAGACCCCAAGTTTCCCGCAACAATCTGAAGCGGGGAGAATGGAGGCCTGAAATGGAGGGCAGGGAAATGACCGGCAGAGGACCGGCAGAGGAATTGTGGATGAGGTGGGCCAACTGATGTCAGACTCTTGTGGCGGCCATTCCGTTTCAAACTCGCGCGCGGTGATCGTCGCGAGCGTCGTGTTTCTGGGGCTTGCCCAGAACGCATTGGCTCAGCAGGCCGAATACGAACGAGCCGGGCGGTCCCTTGCGGATCTGATGAGTGCCGGCGACGGTCCCGGTCGATTTATGCCGGATGTCCCGCGTTCGACCGTGGACGAGGCCAAGGCGTCGAACGAAGGGATCCGCAAGATCGCGGGCCGGCGATTGACTCTGTTCACCGACTTGCCCTACGACCCGCTGATCGAGGAACTGCCCGAGGTCTTCGATCAGGCCTTCCCGATTTGGTGCGAGTATTTTTCGATCGATCCGGCAAGCCATCCCGACTGGCACATGACGGGCTTCCTGATGCAGGACGGCGACCGCTTTCGCAGGGCCGGCCTGCTGCCGCGTCATCTGCCCCCGTTTACAAACGGTTACTCCGTCAACTACGACCTGTGGGTCTACGAGCAGAAGACGCCCTACTACCGGCGCCACCTGGTGCTGCACGAGGGAACGCACGGTTTCATGAACACGATTCTCAAATCGTGTGGGCCGCCGTGGTACATGGAAGGAATAGCCGAACTGCTGGGCACCCACCAGTGGAAGCACGGACGGCTGGCCATGGCAGTCATGCCGAGATCCCGCGACGACGTTCCCGGATGGGGGCGCGTACGGACGATCCAGGACCTGTTTCACGAGGGAAAGGCGTTGTCGCTCGACGAGGTCCTTCGTTTCGGCGGCGCCGCCCATCAACAGAACGAGGCCTATGCCTGGAGTTGGGCCGCCGCGGCCCTGCTCGATTTCCACCCACGCTATCGAGAACGCTTCCGCTCCCTGAGCCGCTCCGTGGAAGCTCGCGATTTCACCGAACAGTTTCGCAAACTGATCGGCGACCAGTGGAACTCGCTGGCTGCAGAATGGCAGGTGTTTGTCGCCAATATGGAGTACGGCTACGATGTGCCGCGGATGACCATCGACTTCACGCCGGGATCGCCGCCGGAATCGGGCTGGAACCTCGTTCGCGTCGAAGCGACCAAAGGGTGGCAGAATAGCGGAATTCGGCTTCAAGGGGGCACGTCTTACGAGATTCGGGCTCAGGGACGCTATCAATTGGCCGATGAACCCGTCATCTGGTGGTGTGAACCGGGAGGCGTCACCATTCGCTACTATCGCGGGCGTCCTCTGGGTGCGCTTCTCGCAGCCGTCGCGCCGGAGAACACCAACGACAAGGGTGCAGCATTTTTTCATCCAGAGGCGATCGGACTGGGGGCAACAATCAATGTTGAATCTTCGGGAACGCTCTTCCTGCGGATCAACGAATCGGCCGCCGAGTTGGATGACAACGCGGGCACGCTCGACGTGGCGATTCGGGCGCGCAAGAGCGTTCCCATCCAGCCCCCGGCCGATCCGTAGACGAAATCGCCGGAGTTTGTAGCTCACCCCGAAACGCCGGCGGCAGCCGAAGTCGCCGGACTTTGAAACCCCGAGATGCCAAAACTCTGGCCGGTTCGGCCGCGACTATCCAGGCTCGCACATTGAATGGGCCGATGGCTGACAACGGAACCCCGGTCTTGCGGGGAAATCGTCACACTACCCGTGCATTCAAAATGCAGGCATCAATAATTCCGAACATCCAGGGTCAGGCCGCGACTACCCCGCCTCGGCAGCCTTGGGCGGATTGGGATCGTTGATCTCCACGTAGAGAACCTGGATCACCATCGGTTCCGGTTCGCTCACCTTGCGCTTCGGGTCGAATTGGGTCCGATCGATGAGCACATCCATGGTCGTTCTGCGGCCCGGTTCCGGGCCGGCCTTGCTTCCGTCGATCCACAAGCCGCCCTTCACCAGGCGTTCGGTCCCCGAGGGAACCGCGCGCGTGTAGGCTCCGACAACCTTGTTGTATAAATTCGTCTCTTCGAATCGCAAGTAGTAGATTCGCATGGGATCAACGGGGGCTCCAGTGAGACGGCTCCCGACGCTCTTCTGCCAGTCGACGGCGTAGGCGTGCGTAATCGTGTCTGCCGAGTGGGGCCGGAAAGGCAGCTTCTCGATCACCTCGGCCGTGTTGACCATCTGGTTGTCGGCCGCCTTCTGGAACTTCTCACAGAAACCCCGGACCGTTCCGTATGCCACCTGCATCCAGGCATACTGGGCACTCTGCTCTTTCGTCGGCTCCACCTTCGACGCCCGCGCGGGCGGCTCCCGGCGAGGCAAGGACTTGACGATCGCAATGAATCCCGGGTCGCTGATGCCAATCTCGGTGGAAACGCTCGCCGAGGCAAACGCCTCCGGGCCGTCCATCCAATGGGCCTGGAGAGTCTTGAGCAGTTGCACACGCATCGCATCGGTCGGGATGTGCCCGGCGAGCATAAGAAGTTGAGCGCCGTCTGCAAGCCCCGGTAGAGTGCTCATCTTCGCGGCCAAGGTGCTCCCGAGATCGTTGCCCCAGAGCTGCTGCGCCAATTCGTAGGGCAGGTTCGGGTTAGCCGCCGCCACCTCCTCGAATTTCTGAACCGATACCTGATCGGCTTTGCCCGGTCCCGTGAGCGGCTTCGAGCCTCCTCCTCCGGCCGGACCTCCGGCCACTCCCGCTCCGCCGTCCATCTCCTGTCCGGTGTACGTGTCACTCATCTCGTCGGGAGGAGTAGGATCGATGGTTTCGTCCGGTGGCATGTAACCTTCGTCCATCATGCCCTCTCCGGCTGCGTAACCTCCGCTGCGAGGCCCGCTGCCTCCGGGCGGTGTTTCCGGCCGCTTCGTGCTGTCCCCAAAGCCGGACCAGCCTTGCTGCCGGCCCTGGGATAGTCCCTCCTGGCCGGTCAAGACCGTCTCCTGGAGATCGGCCCCTTCATCGGTCGACACGGCGAGCATGCGTCCAAGCGCGCACGAGGCGTAGCTCGTGAAGTAACGCTCAAAAGAACTCCGCATTTCCGCGGGAGTGTTGGGATAGCGATAGAGGCCCACCTGGGCCTGCAGGTTGAGTGGATGTGTCACGGTAACGAATTCCTGCAACCGCGGGCCGAGGTCTTCCGACGGCTTGCCGATCAAGTAAGCGGCCAGATCGTATCGGAGCCGCATCGAGGCTGACTTCTCGATCAGCGGCAAGGTCGTGTCGCGGATGTCTTCGGCTGTGACCGTATTGGCCAGCGATGCGGCCACCAGCGTGTCGATGTCCGGCCCCTTTTCGCCTTTTTTCGGCTGTTCCTCTTCTTTCGGCTCTTCGCCTCCCTTCGTTTCGCTCCCTGCGCCAAACGCCAGCTTGAGTGCAGCCGTCAGTTTTTCGCTGGTTGGCCGATAGGTCTCCGGAGCCGTCAAGGCCTTACGCAGTAGCGCGTCGTTCTCCAAGCTCGGATAGTCGACAAGCGTTCGCAACACGGCGCCCACGGCAGCACGTTCGTTGCCCGTGGCCACCTTGCCCGCCAGAAGCTGCTCGAAGACTTCGCGGGCTTCCTTGGTTCCGTTGGCGCCCAGGGCACGGACGATACCGCCGGTCAAACTCACGTAGCTGGCCGCCAGGGGTGTCTTCGTTTCGGCTTTCCTCCGTCCGGGTCCCCCCCCGCCTTCATCCATGTACATCTCTTCGTCCCCCGTGTACATCTCATCCCCCATATACCCCTCGTCCATACCCGTGGACATATCCTCTTCCATTGGCGGCATGTAGCCGTCGTCCATACCGGAATACTCATCGTAGTCCGATGGGCGCTTCTTCTCCGGCTTCTTTTCAACCTTGGGTTCCGGTTTCGGCTCCGGCTCGGGGTCCTCCGGCGTGGTCAACAGTTCCACCAGCAATCCGGCCGCCCTCGCGTCCCCCGACTTGTTTTCCCCAAGGTAAGCAACCGCATCGAGCAGTCTTGGGTCGCGATCTTCTTTGGCGGATCGATAATCGTCGTCCTTCCAGGCAACAACGTCGTCCGGACGGGACTTTCCTTCCTCGACCGACTGAGCCGCCGCCGGAGCGGCAGCTCCCTTCTCAGGGGTCTTTTTGGCCGCTGCAGAAGGCGCGCTTTCCGCGGGCTTCTCCGATCCAGGTTCCCCCGCCGGCGCCGCCACGGGCTCCGACTTCTGCTTGGCCGGCTTTTCGCTTGGCTCTTCGGCCGGCTCCTCAGACGCTTCCCTCTCGGGCGTTGGATCGCTCGGCGCGTCGGCAGGCATCGCGGAATCCTCAGCCGGCATATCGGGCGATGGGCCGGAATCGGGGGCCGGCGCGTCGGATCCGCCGCATCCCAGCAGAAAAACCGCACACAAAAGAACGATCGATCCGAGCAAGCTGAACCGCCCGGAACCAGGCAGGTGGGGCATTGATTTCTTCACCGCATTTTCTCCCGAAAAGAAGTGGCACTTCCCTCGAATCCACCGCGTTGGGCAAACCTTCGGCCCCCGCACGGAAACCGAGCGCAGCCCGCCGGCACCGTTCAGTATCGCAAACCGGACGGTCAGACACAAGATAATAGCCGCAAACACCGTGGAGAACGGGTTTTGCGGCACTCGGACATTCTTCGGTAGAATGTCGGGCTCCCGAAAGGACTCCCGACTGTCTGCGCCCAGCAGTACCTCGGGCTCCCGAGGGCTCCCGGCTCTGCTGCCATCAGAGGGGTCTCGGCTCTCTACCACAGCAAACCTCTCCACACGCCTCCCTTGCCCCTTCCTTTGGCCAGGGAGAGCACGTTGAGCCACGCGACGACATCGACGACATTGCCCTCGACGCAATCGGGCCCAGACCCAGAATACAACCAGATAACTACTGTTGCCCCTTTGCAGGCTGGTAGAATGCGCGACGTCTATTATTATCTGCATACTATCAGGCAGGGGGGAGACCACCGCAACTAAGTTCGCAACGGTTCCACGAATCCAGAAAATGGATTCCTGACCGCCAATCACCGGCGTCAATCTTGGAGGAGCCGTTCCGAGCCCGTGGAATACGTTCCTCTTGTTCTTTCGGCCCGCAAAGGGCTTCGGGGGTGGGTGGGCCAGCCATGCGACGGGCGCAAAAGGAAACGCGTGCCGGGTTCTTGCGGGCTAGCCAGTGGAGTGCCTCATGGTCGCTCCGCACGGCATCGAGATAGTGAGGTGTGACGGGTTCGGCGGATGACTTCTGCCCCTGCGGTTGCTGATGGTTTCTTGGTTCACGTTGGTACCGTCTGCCCAGGCCGAGGTGGATACCCGAGGGCGAATAGAGTTGCACTTCGCCCAGCTTCGAGAACGGATCGAACTGGACGATCACTCGATCGCCCCGCAGTCGCGGATCGACGGCGAAGAACAGGCCGTCGATACGGACGTCGGAAGAATCCTCGTCGACCTTGCGGAGCATCCGTTGGTGAAAGAAGCTGAGCACCGTGCCCAAATCGACTTGGCGGACTATCCGGGTATCCTGGCTATAGCGATCGTGGGGCGTCTGTCCGGTCTGGCTATGGACCTGGCGGTGATAAGCCGTCTGGAGCCAGGCCGCGAGCACCTGGTTCAACTGGTCGAGGGTGAGGACGTTGCTGGCACGGACTTCGGCTTCCAACTGGCCCTGGCAGGTCTGAAAGAACCGCTCGATCAGACCGCCGGGGGCCGGATCTCGTGGGGGCCGGTGAAGGAGCTTGATATTCAGTTGAGCGCAGGCCAGCTTGAGGGCATTGGCATGATCTTGGCGTTGTCGACGTAGAGTTCGCGGCTGGCCCCGTGGTTGCCCCAGGCGCGCAGCAGCGAGTCGACGAGGATGTCGAGGTCCTCGCGAACGTAGTAGCGGGCCTCGACCACGTAGCGGCTGTGACAGTCGATCCAGGCCGAGAGGTGGGTCTTGATCGAACGGCACCTGGTGCATCACCAACGGGCCATGTTCGAAATCGCCGACCCAGAGGGTTCCCGGTTCGTCACGGCTCCAGCGGCAGCGGACCTTCTCGGAAGAGACGCCCAGCTTGCGCCGCGTGGCCCCCTCGCGGCGAAGATGGCGGTAGAGCTTGCTCCGCGGGACCTGCCGGCCGAACTCCTTTTGAAGGATTCGATTGATGACCTGATCGGAGCGGCGAGGCTGCTCGTTCTTCAGCTCCACGGCACGGGCGAGCAAGTCGGCGTAGCGGCTCCGCGGCTTGCCCCGATCCGAGCGCCGGCGGCGATACAGTCCCGGCACCCCGTCCTTTTGGAGTTGCCGCCATTTCCGCCGCAGGGTGCGAACCGACAGGCAACGCCGCCGCCCATTAGGCAACAGTCGTTCCTCCCGACTCAACTGGTGGAAGTACCGCTCGCGCTTACCGTAGGGAATCTCTTCCAGCAGCAGGGGGCTCAGCAACGAGCACCAGAAGACCGCCCAGGCTTCATCGTTACAACTCATCGCGTCAGCTCCTTGTGAGAGTGTGAGGTTCTCAGTTGGAGCATCAGCCTACGTCAGGAGAAGCCCGCCCTCATTGCGAAGCGAGGAAAGAACTTCTCGGGGAAGTGATCCTTCATCGCCCCGACGCCGGTCTCCACGCCCGGAAATTCCGGGAAATCACCCTTTTTCGGACAGACACTAGCTAGACCACAGTTCGCTCGACCATCGCCCCTCGAGATTTCGAATTCTATTCTTGAGGCGAGAAATGCCCAAATGCGTAATTCGACGCCTCGTCCTGCAAGTACCGCATGTTGTCACTGGGTTCATACCACCAGTCGAGACGTTCGTCATCATCTGTGCGCGACTCAAGGCAAACGTCATGGCCCATTTTTGGATATACCCAATTATGAGGGCATCAATAGTGCTCATATCGTCCGGATTAATGGTCTCGCCGTAGCATGATGGATTTCCGGGTGGACTCCAAGTGAATACGATCCGCGATATGCCCAGCGGGTCTATGTTCGTGAATTCATCTATAGATTCGTGCTCGCCAGCGCGAAAGTGTTGGACGGCGTATGCCCATACATTCTGCCACAGCTGTTCGATGTCTCCAGCAGCGTACCAATAATCTAATACGGGGTCGTTGTCTGTGCGTGGCCCGAGTACGACGTTGTATCCCATGCTCTCGATGTAATCACACTCTAGGATATCGAGTGCATCCATGATCTCGTCGGTCGCCTCGTCGCCATAGTATTCCGTATCTCCTGGTGGCTGATAGTAGATAGTGATCATGGCAAATTCTCCTTTCGGGTGTAACAGGTTGTTCGTGTTTTCTGCGTCCCTCGACAGCCCTGTCCGTGTGTTGGGCCCAAAATGATCTTGCATGCAGCAGCTCGCAAGTTAGAATTAAGTGCAGTCAGGATTCTCCAAGGAATCATGGTTGCCCATAAGCAACCATGACTGTTAATATTGCATATCGTCCTGAGGTTGTCAAGCAAAATCCGCTGGACGACCAAGAATTCCAGAAGAATTTCGTGACGACGGTCACAAACACATGCCAGGAAAGAATTTACGAAAAGATGACCGGAAGTTCGTGACGTTCCGCATGACGCCCACGGAGCGACGCCTCTTGCAATCGCTGGGGAAATGGTGCGAACGGGATCACGGCATTGAATGCAAAGACGACGCAATGCGGGAAATCGCCGAAATTGTCAAGCAGCTTCGGCGGCGGCTTCCGCCATTGAAGGACAAGAAGCGACAGCCAACGCGATTCAGCCTCCCGGACCAATTGGATAGGGAACTGGAGGCCGCGAAGGATCAACTTGGCTACAGCAAGATCGATATGCTGCTTCTGGGGATTTCGGCCTTTCGCCGGATGTTTCAGAGGCCAGCCGAGATAGATTCCGAGTCCTGGGAGGGGCCGCTTCCCTGGGAACTTGGGATTGATGATCCGCTGGAAGAAGAGCAGGTCGGGGATTCGGACTCTTAGAGTTTAGTGCCTGATACTGGAATACGGATCAGCCTGGGCAAGTTGGCCTCTTCTCATTGTTGGTTGCTTGTTTTCAAGTGGAGCGGGTATTCCCGTCGCAGGGAATCGGATCTTGTTGTCGCCCGGAAATCAAGGGCGGTGTTTGGTGGTGTTTCAGCCTAACAGGGCAGATGAACCCCTGGGAACTTCGGACGAGACTCTTGCCAGAGTGGGGGCATTAATCTAGGGACTCCCCGACCATAGTCAGTCAAAGCAGCCCGGCTCGGGAGAGCGTCCCATGCCGGCATGTTGACGGTGGTCCGGCCGACGGTTATGGTCGATCCAGTCAACGTATCCAAGCAGGAGATCTCCGGCACCATCGAGAAGAGCGGACCTGGGAGACATACAGGAAGGCCAAGATCGGTCAGATGACTCTCGAGCCGGGTGTGCAGTTTGCCGCTCTCAAGCCGTCCGACAAATTCAATACCGCCCTGCTGCACCTCCGCCAGATACGGCTCGTGCCGCTGGTGAAGTACGAACGGTGGGGGCAACACTGGTCATGATACCGAACACCTATTCCCGCAAACAGGAATGGCCCGTTCTGTGGCGAGATCCTGCTGGGGCGGCACGCGGGAGGTGTCAATCTTTAGGGTCACGAGAAGGACAGAAAGGGGCATTCTGAAATATGCCCGTATTCCCGGTTGGCAAATGTGCCCTGTGAATTCCTGAGAATCTGCTTGCGGTGATGAGCTTCCAGCGGAGGACACAGGTCATACCAAGTCGTTGAACACGCTGCCTCCGGATGCGACTGGATGCATAGAGATTGTTCGTCGATTCTGCCCTTCAGATGCTCTGCCTTCTTTGAACCCCTGGGAACTTCGAGCGATACTCTTGCCAGAGTGGGGCCCCC
>Ga0351853_1035_pt1 | contig 32605 bp, 28 predicted proteins | sample BONcelHFGM3001C8_FD_206799 | JGI IMG/M metagenome (GOLD analysis project Ga0351853, IMG submission 206799) | Enriched cells from coal bed in the Powder River Basin, Montana, United States - BONCAT cells FGM rep2 HSBNCT.FGM.300.1.C8 ... | reverse complement strand
TTGCACGTAGCCTATGTGTCACACATCTCACACATAACATCTTTCTCTCTGGCATTGAGCGTACTAGAGAAGGAGAAAAGCGAAGAGAGTATCCTCACCCTTTGCTATAAAAGAAGTAATAATAATAAAAGAAAGTTGCGTTGTGCGAAGTCATTGTGTTCAATCTTGTTTGGCTTACGTTTTGCAAATGTATTAAATATTACAAACATTGCAATTTTTTTTGTTAAAATTAAAAATGTCTGTATATTAACGCTCTAAAATATAGCAATATATGCAATCAAAAAACCCCTTTAGAATCATTAGCCTCTCTCTGGGAGTTATACTTTTTTCTCTATCCTCCTATTCCGGTTTTTCACAGGGCAGAGAGAACAAAATAGAAGAGATTGAAGAGTTGTGGCAAAGTGTAGTGAGAGCACAAGTAGCCAATCTGCCTGCAACTGCAATATCTCAGGCAAAAAAAGTATATGATTTAGCCAATGAGACCAATCATTACCAATATATGGTATTGTCTGCAGTTATTATTATTGAAAATACTAACAGGATAAACTGGAAGGAGAGAGTACCTATTATAAAGGAGTTTGTGAAAAAACCAGATGATTTCAAAGACCCTGTCGCTCGTGCAATCTATAGAAGCTATCTCCTGAAGCATCTTAACACCTATGAAAACGACTCCCTTTTCGACAACAGTGAGAGTGCGTCAGATAATAAACTAACATTTATTGAGAAGATTCTTCCGTTAATAGAAGAGCTAAAAAGAGAAGAGAGGAGCAATTGGGTCAAATTAGTTACCAGTCAATCTTTTATGAATGACTACAGCAATCCATCTATTTACGAATATGTTCTGGTAAATATTATAATGTCTATCCAGGAGAGAGATTATGTTGAATACTCCCAGTTTCTTTCAAAGAAACTGTTAAACATAAAAAAGTTCAATCAATATAATGGACTTAGAGACTCTCTTTTTAACGAACTATTGAGTTATCAAAAGAGTAACATAGATAATTACCTGATTTCAAAGATTCTCCAATACACTAGCACCTCTCCTTATGAAGGGAACAGACTGACAGATGAGATCCGTAAACAGGAGTATCAAATGGTGATTGAAAAACATAAGAGTTACAGGAATGTTACTCTCTTTGTTTATGAGTTGGCAAAAATAACAGAGAATAAACTATCTGCAGATAACAGAAGTGATGGAAGTATTGTATCTGATTCTCTCTCTATCAAATATAGAGAGCTTTACGATTATTGTGATTACTGGATAAAAAAACACCCAAAGGGTTTAGGTATCCCGGGGTTGGTTTCGGTTCAGAAGAGAATCCTCAGTAAATCTATCTTTACGATACACCCTAACCAACTATATCCGGGGAAGAGTTTTGACCTGAAAATTGCACATAGAAACATAAGCCGTGCAGAGATCTCTATCTACAAAGTTGGTAATCTCTCCTCCCCTCTTGCAGCAGCTAATTTCTTCCAGAGAGAAAACGAGATTGATTCAACTCTGAATGCTGATGCTACTCTGCTTTCAAAAGCGGGTCTTAATCTCAAAACCAACCGTTTTGCAGTTTTTAACACATACTACTACCCGTTGACAATTCCGGAAGAGGGTATCTATATTATAAAAGTTGACGGAGAAAATGGTAAACTGAGCTATATCTCACGGGTTTTTATCTCTAAGAGTGCTGCTGTTTACCGATTTATTAATAATAACTTTTCATTTTATCTGGCCGATTTTGAAAGTGGGAAGCCTATGGAGAGAGGGAGCATTACCTTTGCAGAGGAGATAAAGAATCAGCTCTTTTTTGTGACTGATTCAATGAGCGTTTTGAAAAAGTTTGACCTTATCTTAAGCGGGTTTACTCCTATTGATTTAAGAAAAGATATAAATTCCAAAAGATCTGTCTATTATAAAACAGGCGAATATGGACCTTACTCCCATTTAGATTATTATCTGTTTAACAGAGATATCAAAAGACGAGAAAACTATATTGATATCTTTAGTGATCGTAAATTATACAGACCGGGGGATACTCTCTTTTTCAAAATTATATCATATAATGATGCCTCTAATAAATTAAGAGTCAATAGCAATGAAAGAATAACACTATCTCTTAGAAACGAAAAAGGTGTTAGTGTAGAATCAAAAGAGTTGGTCACAAACGAATTTGGATCTGCATCCGGGTTTTTCTCTATTGGAGAGAGTGGTGGAAACGGAGAGTATTCCATTGTGGGGGCATATGCTTCCGACGATACCGGTAATCCTGCCGGACGATACTCGTTCCGAGTAGAAGAGAATAAAAGAGACTCTTTTTATATCACTACCCAAGATCTTGAGGGTGAGTATAAATTTGGAGATAGTGTAATTATTTACGGCAATATAAATTCCTACTCCGGATTTCCTATGAGTAATGTGAAAATCTCTTATACGATCGTGGCTGGAATGCTTGTAGAAAGGAGTTGGCGAAATGTCTATTTTGGATCTGTCACAACATCTGAGACAATAAGCGACTCTCTGGGAAATTTCCAAATACCACTTAACTTCACCCTGGACTCATTTTACAATAGATATAAAATACACAAGGCTGTATACCAAGTTCAGATAACTGCATCCTCTCTTAGCTCAGAATCCCTGATTCACACAAAATCGATAGTTGTAGGGGAAGAGCCCTTTAATATCAATACATCAGCAAAGAGAATAATCTGTGCACAGCACAACCACTCTTTCAGAATTGATGCATACAACTCCTCACGTGAAAAAATTCATCTTAAGGGAGATTATAAGATAGTATCACTCAATAAAGAGGATCCGGAGATAAAACTCTCGGGTGAGATAAAGACGTGGGAGGAGATTATACCCGATTTCTCTAACATTAAGAGTGGACGATACAGCTTTAACTCTGCCATATTTGGTAATACAGGAGCGGTTATAAAAGACTCGTTTCTCTTTACCCTTTTTCACCTGAATGACACAGTGGTGCCTGATGGCTCAGATTATCTCTTCTATCCGTTCAGCGATAAGGATAGTTCTAATAAGATTCAATTTATCTTAGGGACAACATCAGACAAACTATACTCCCAAATGGAGATAATTGACACTGATTCTGTAATACACCGGCGCCCGTTAGTGATTGAAAAGGGTATGAGAAGTTTCTGCTACGATATTCCGGAAACCAATTCTAAAGAGGTATATCTATCGGTTAACTCTATTCTAAAAGGCAAAACATACTCCGATACTCAAAAATACAGAATCTATTCAAATGAGATTAAGCCGTTACAACTTTATGTCAGTAATCTCAAAAAGAGTTATTTACCATCCACAAACGAGACTATAACAGTAAAACTGCGGGATCATAATAACAACCCGGTCTCCTCCGCCGAACTTATGGTCTCTATATATGATAAAGCTAATGAGAAATGGAATCAGAATAGTTTTAATATATCTGCAAATATAAGAGTCAGATATCAGGAATGGTATATACGTAATTCAGCGAGCTTTACAGGTGGAAGAGGGTTTCTTACAGGTAACTTTAATATGCTTGAAGATAAGTTACCGTTTTTTGCTGCATACTCTCCAATTGCTCTTAAAGAGAGTCCCGTTATGAGGTATGATGGTGAGGTTGAAAGCAATAAAGTTAATTTGGATCTTAGAAGGAATTTTAATGAGAGGCTTGCTTTTAAGCCGCACCTCTATCCTGATAAATCGGGTAATGTGAATATTGAGTTTAATACATCGCATCTTTTATCTACGTTCAAGCTCCTTATGATGGCTCATGATAAGGATCTTAAAAACGGTACTATCCGGGAAGAGTTTATTGTAAATAAAGATTTGATGCTGCAGTCAAATCTTCCTAAGTTTATTCGGGAAGGAGACACTCTGTTTGTTGAGAGTATAGCTGTAAACCTGAGTAAAGAGGTTTTAAAGACAACTTGTGAAGCATATACCGGCGAGATGGGTGAGACAAAGATCGGCTCCCGTGTTATCTCTCTTGAGCCCGGAGAACAGAAAAAAATTGATTGGAAAATATTTGTTCCTCAAAAAAGCAGACCAGGTTTAACTATCCCGGACTCTCTTAAGTTGAGAATTATGCTTATTTCCGATAATTATTCCGATGGAGAGGAGCATATTATTAAAGTCATTCCTGCCTGGAGAGATATTGCTACGGTTAAGGTTCATCCTTTGGAAAAGGCTGGTAATTACAAATTTAGCATTACCCCTGCAGTCGGCCCGCAAAGCAGTAATTTAAAGGGCGTAGAGTTAAGGGTCTCCTCTCCTGTTGATATCTTATCAAAAGAGCTTGAGATGATGAAAAATCCGGAGTCTAAAGATCTCTTCTCCTATCTTAGTGCTCTGTATGCTAAGGGATATTTTAAAGAGACGGGATATGAGACTTTCCGGGAGATGGCTTTTACTCAGTTCGAAAATCTGATAGACAACAATGGATTCTATTGCTGGTTTCCGGGGATGAATGGGATCCATTATCTCTCCTATCTTTTTTTGGAGAAGATTAATGAGATTCAAAAGATTGCCGGATTTACATACAATGATCAGGAGAAGAGATTGCTTCAGAAAAGTGTAGAGACGATAGATACCCATTTTTTATATCAGCATAAACTTCATATTGAGAGAAAAGAGAAGTATCCAACGGCAAGTACACCTCTGTTTTTCGCTATTTACATAAGAGTAAGGTCTCTATTCCCTCAGTTTGAAATGTCTGCATCATTGAAAGATGCTATTACAACCTCTCTTAATGACTTCGAAAAGGAGAGAGTAAGAGAACTCTTAATGGAGAATGCATATATTGCCTCTGCACTTGGTGTGTATGGGAGATATGAGGCAGCGCTCAGGTATATAAAATCGATAAGGGAGTATGCCATTAAAAACAGCACTACAGGATACTATTTCCCAAATGCTGTTTTGCCTTTTAGGGGGATGGTGAGCAATGAGATCTCTTCACACTCGTTTCTGCTTAATCTGTTTGCAGATTTTGGAGATAAGGAGATGGTCTCAGGGATTGCCAGATGGATTCTGTTCCAGAAAGAGAATCAGTATTGGGGAAGTGGTCTCTATTTGACCGATGCTGTTACTGCATTAATGAGGGCAAGTGGTTCTCCAGGTACTGCTCCGGTTGAGAGGTCAAAATTTGTTACCAGATATAAAGTTGACAATAAGAGAGGTGTTGTAACTGTGAATAAAAGGAGTAACGAACCGGAATTTCTCTATATTCAGCACAACTATGTCAAACGGGATATTGATGTGAAGAGTTTTGCCAACGGATTGTCTGTGGAGAGCTCATTTTACAAAGTAGTAGTAAAAAATGGCCAAGAGGGCCTTGAAGAGATAAAAGATAGTATTACCGTCAATCCCGGAGATATTATTGAAATTGTTTCACTGATTCAAAACTCAGAGAACAGGTCTTATGTGAGCTTTATCTCTGATACTCCTGCCTCATTTGTACCTATAGAAGAGAGGTCCGGCTATAGAGCGTTATATTACAGGGAGGTGAGAAGATCGTCATTAAACTACTATTTTAACCTGCTGGCAGAGGGGCAACATATAATAAGAGAACGATATATAGTGAGCAACCGTGGAGGCTTCTCAACCGGAATTCCGGTGATTAAATCGCTCTTTGCCCCGGCTTACAGAGGGAACGGAACAACCACGAGGTTGTAGAAGTAGACCTTGGCAAGGGTTGTGGACTAGCTCCTGCGAAGCAGTAAAAAAGCCTGCTTAGCAGACCTAATGATGTATGAGTGCTTTGCTAAAGTTCCCTACATAACTTTTTGATCCTCGGGAGTTTTTTGCATTATACACATATTGTGATATATAATTCTTGTCAACTCCATCATAAATGCATAGTCATCGGGATTATATCTTTTAATTCCAGATAATTACAAAAAACTCCCGTGGATGCGGTCTGCTACGCAGGTGTTATTACTTCTGCGCAATCTTTTTTTCACCTCTTAAAGTTCCCCACATACACACGAAGTGAAATTTTGACCTAACAGTATTCTGCGAAACAATCTAATTATAAGGTAATTGGAAAACACATTTTGGTATTTTGCCAAATTGGGATTTTTGCACTACACATAACCAGCTATTTACACAAAATACTGTTAGGACAAAATCCTAATACTGCGCATTAGCAAGAGTGGTTTTGCATTTTTAGTGGTATTAAAAAATTTTGCTATTGATTATCTGCGCGTTGCAAAAAAACCTGAGAGATTTGAAAATGTGGCGTTTAAGCACGTGGCGAACATTAGTCAGGACTTGCCCCCCGCAGGGGAATGTTGCCTCGCTCCGCTCGGCGAGCCCTGCGGGGGGGGCCTACAAAGAAAAACCAAGAAGGGCTATGTATCTTTGATGACTTTAAGAAGTTCTAATATGTTAAATAACTGCAAATATTTGGAGAATAAATATATAATACTTATGTTTACACAACAACTATAGATATATCAAACTTTTTATTACTATAGTTTCTCCCCTTATTATAAAGCATAGAACACAATTGTTGCGAGTTGAATTTATCAAATATCAAAAAAAAATTATGAAAAATCTATTAAAAATTTCTTTATTATTCATCATTATCATCTCCTGTAGTAAAAATAGTATAGATGATAAATTTTCGCAAGACATTAAACCTTTAACAAAAAGTGGAAATTTTTCGACTTATAATGTTTCTATAGAAGAAGCTACTTTTCTTTCAAGAATTCAAAACTATTCTAATAAGAATCGTAAAAATGATATCAAAAATATAATTCCAGTAATTGAAGAAGGAGATACTCTAATTTATATAACGAATTTTAATGACAATTCCGGTTGGATGATTATCTCAGGAGATAAAAGAACACAAAGCATTATTGCATATTTTGAAAAAAATAATTTTGACATTGAAAAAATGCCCTTAACTGTAAATGCCTGGTACACAGATGTAAAAAATACAATTAAAAAAATTAAACAAAGCAACGTTGACAATCCAAAGTACACACACTTCTGGAAGGAAATAGAGAGATCTATCCGACTGAAAAAACAAGGCGATATTGCGACAAAAGGAGACAACGATGATTTATGGCTTCAATTAGTGTATACCGTAGTGGAGACCAATGATATTGAATATAATATTCCTCATCTTACTCAAACAAGGTGGCATCAAGAATATCCATGGAATACATGTGTTCCTTATACTGATATTAGTTTTCAATATCGTTGTGCAACTGGATGTGTTGCAGTCTCTGGTGCGCAAATGGCATACTATCTTCATTACAACTTAGGAAAACCAATTTATACTTATTCAAATGGATCATTCTATGGAATACCTTCAAATTATACATCTCAATTCTCTAACTATAACTCTGCATCTTGGGATACAATGAGCTTGACTGATAATGACAGTGGGAATAAAGCCTCAGTTGCAGCATTAATGGGTTATATAGGATTAAAGGTGAATATGAATTGGGGTGTAACATCTGGAGCATTTACGGCAGATTTATCAAGTTATTTTTCTGAACAAGGGGTAAATACAAGTTTTTCTAATTTTAGCACTTCAATCGTGTCAAACAGCCTAATAAACCAAATGCCAGTGATTACAAGAGCTGAAGATCAGTCTGATGCACATTCTTGGATTATTGATGGATTATATGTGAAAAGAGATAAGTATACTTACTATTACCAGTGGATGCCGAGATGGACATATCCTCCTGTAGAGCCAGTTGAGCCGGATTGGAATAATCTGGATCAATATGTAATTTCAGAACCGGTATATTCAAACTACTATACTTATTACAGAATGAATTGGGGTTGGGGTGAATATGGATTCCAAAATTATGATGGCAATTACTGTTATGGGGAAGATTGGTATTTAGGTTCATATAACTTGATTACAGACAGGAAAATTTTATATAACTTTAACTAATATTTAAAATCATGAAAAAAATAATACTTTTTATTACTATAATGATTGTCGTTTGTTCTTGTGAACAGAAAATAAATATTGATTCTGGACTTTTTTTGTCGTTCACAAACAGAGAGGTTAATAAAATTATGGCAAATTATGGCGATTTGTATGATTATTCCGGAGATAAGAGCAATATAAAATTGTCAAATTTGTCTCTTTTTGTATTAACATTTCCTGTAGACTATTCACAATCATTTTCTGTAACCCCTTATATCAGAACGGAATATTTTAATCTTAAAGCGAATCCTGATCCAATAATTGAAAGCAATATAGATCACTATTTTGAAACTCAGATAAAATCAAAAATGTCAATGATGACTAAGGTTGCATTGTTAGAAATTGACTACCGAACAGAGCCGCTAAGAGAGTTCAAAATAGTGTCTACAGTACCTGTTCTTGGAAAAAATGCCGGAGAATCTCTGAATGAATTTTTTAACATAAAAAATGTAGGGCCTGAAGGTATAGTTATATCAGCCTTAAATAAAAATGTGATAATTGAAAAATCAGGCGTTAATATTCCAAAAACTATTCATGAACTGGTCGCTCAAAACATTATGGTTCCTTCTCTTATTCTTATAAAATATAATGCTCCCAACGTGCTTACTAGCCCGGTAACGACGTCATTTATAATTGAGATGAAAGTAGGAGACAAAACATTGTCATTTCAAACCACTCCTACAACCTTGTACTAACACCGTTCCCTCTGTAGGCCAGGCAAAGAGCGATTTGATAACAGGTACACCGGAGGAGAAGTCGCCTTTATTGTTCACTATAAAGTGCTCCTGTATAGAGACTCGTTTATCAATCAATCACATGATGCCGGCCTCCCACAGGGGGAATGTTGCCTCGCACGCTCGGCGAGCCCTGCGGGGGGGCCTACAAAGAAAAAACAAGAAGGGCGGTGCCCTTTTTATTACTCGCCTGTTGCAGGCAAATAAATTTGCCGCCCCCTTCCCGCAGGGGAATGTTGCCTCACTGCGTGCGGCGAGCCCTGCGGGGGGCCCTACAAAGAAAAAAGCCAACTTTTCAAGTTGGTTTTATTTTTGCCTGTTTCCGCTCAAGCAAGCTTGGCGGTAACAGCAAAAAATAAACCCGGCATTTTATGCCGGGCTTTTTTCTTTGGGTGGAAGATGGGGTTCGAACCCACGACCTCTAGTGCCACAAACTAGCGCTCTAACCGACTGAGCTACGACCACCGTGTTCCCGAATAATCGGGCTGCAAAAGTACTAATAAATTTTTAAAAAAAATAATAAAAAATCTGACCAGGAGATAAATATTTAAAATTGAGTGTAAGCAACCCCATATTGATAGCAATTATTCCAATCTAAATATATATTTTTGCCGCTTGTTAGCAACCTTGATTTAGTTAATAAAACAAATAGAATTATGGCTCGCGAAATTAAATTCTCTCTGGTTTACAGAGATATGTGGCAATCATCGGGAAAGTATGTTCCAATGGTTCATCAGCTCAAAGAGATTGCTCCTGTTATTATTGAGATGGGGTGTTTCGACCGTGTTGAGACAAACGGAGGTGCATTCGAACAGGTCAACCTGCTTTTCGGAGAGAATCCAAACAAGGCGGTTCGTGAGTGGACTGCCCCTTTCAATAAAGCGGGCATTCAGACCCATATGCTTGAAAGAGGGCTCAATGGATTGAGAATGAACCCTGTTCCTGCAGATGTGCGTGAGCTGATGTACAAGGTAAAGGCAAAACAGGGAACAAATATATCCAGATCTTTTTGCGGACTCAATGACTCCAGAAACCTCGAAGGTTCGGTAAAGTATGCCAAGGCGGGTGGAATGATTTCGCAGGTGGCTCTCAGTATTACTTACTCCCCTGTTCACACGGTGGAGTATTATATGGGTTTGGTAGATAAAGTTGTAGAGTTCGGTTGCGATGAGATCTGCCTAAAAGATATGGCAGGAGTGGGACGCCCTGCATTTTTGGGACGGCTTACAAAATCAATTAAAGATAAATACCCGCACATAGTTGTTCAATATCACGGACATAGCGGACCAGGATTTTCGGTCGCCTCTATGCTTGAGGTTGCCCGTGCAGGTGCAGATTATCTTGATGTAGCGATGGAACCACTCTCCTGGGGAATGGTTCACCCGGATGTTATCACAATCCAGGCGATGATGAAGGATGCCGGTTTCCTGGTTAAGGAGATCAATATGGAGGCATATATGGAGGCGAGAAGACTAACCCAGAGCTTTATGGATGACTACCTGGGATATTTTATTGACCCGGGTAATAAGCAGATGACCTCACTTTTGGTTGGCTGTGGTCTTCCGGGTGGAATGATGGGCTCTATGATGGCAGATCTCAAAGGATTCCACGGAGCTATAAATTCATCTCTTAAGAATCAGGGAAAGAGGCAACTTCAGCTTAACGAACTGGTAGTTATGCTCTTCCACGAGGTAGAGTATGTGTGGCCAAAGATGGGGTATCCTCCTTTGGTAACGCCTTTCAGCCAGTATGTGAAGAACATCGCCCTGATGAACCTGATGCACACCCTCAAGGGTGAGCCTAGATGGTCTACAATTGACAAAGACACCTGGAATATGATTCTTGGTAAGACTGGTAAACTGCCCGGAGAGCTTGACCCGGAATTGATTCAGATTGCAAAGGATAAAGGTTTAGAGTTCTATACAGGTACACCTCAGGATGCATTTCCAAATGAACTGGAAAAATTCAGAGCAGAGATGGTTGAAAACAACTGGGAACAGGGAGAGGACGATGAGGAGCTGTTTGAGTTTGCAATGCACGAGAGACAATACCGCGATTATAAGAGCGGAGTTGCAAAACAGCGTTTCGAGCAGGAGTTGGAGGCGGCAAAAGAGAAGGCCGGAGCACCAATAATAATCAAGCGTCCGGTACTTGAGGTTCCTAAATTCGATGTAGAGAAAATTCTTGAAAAATACCCTCAAGCCAAACCGGTTCAAGCAACTGTTAAAGGTCAGCTTCTATGGCAGTATGATTTAACCGACAAATCATCTGCGCCAATTATTGGAGACTCTGTACAAGAAGATAAAGCGATATGTTTTGTTCAGACATTTTACGGCCTCGAGCTCTTAAAATCTCCAAAAACAGGTAAAATTGTTCAGATCTTTGCAAAACAGGGAGATACTGTAGAAAAAGGTGAGATTATTGCTTTTGTAGACTAACTTTCAGATCCAAAAATACTTTTGCTGATTTGTTGCGACATCTCTATTTATGCAACATTTGGAATCTTTTTTGCATCTCATATCTAGAAGTAACTTTAATCTGATAGAATATGAAAAGAACATTTATTAGACTTGCCGCGGCTATTCTATTGGTTTTACCATTCGCCGCCGGATGTGAAAAAGATGACCATAACAGAGGAAATTTCCTTATTAGCTATGGCGAAATTGCAGATGGCTCACCCGGATACTCTATCCGCCTGGACAACGGAGCAATTCTTGAGATAGTTGAGAATAGAATACCTTACGCATCGGTAAAAGTGGGACAAAGGGTTATTGCAGATTACAAAATCACAGGAGGCAGGATCCAACTCAATGACTCAACATCTAAGTACCCTATTGTACTTAATGATCTGTTCAGCGTACTCTCCAAACCCGCACTCTATTCCACAGATGTTAATACCCCTGCTCAACAAGACAGTATCGGCAACGACAGATCGGAAGTAGTTGATGCCTGGATTAGCTCCAAGTACTTCAATATCAATTTTAACATCTTCCGTAACCTTCCAAACATCACTCATATGGTTAACCTTGTGGTAGATGAGCAAAATAGCACTTCCGCCAAAATTTACCTAAAGTTCCGACATAATGCAAAAGGTGACGCCCAAATCTATCGCACCTTCGGACGAGTATCATTTGACATCTCCCCAATCCTCTCAACACTGGAGAGAGGTAAACAGGTAAAATTCATCCTCTCCTGGGATGGTCTGCACAACAACACACCAACCCGAGAAATTCGCTTCACCCGAAAATAAACCCTTCCGGGTCACAAGGCAAAAAGAGGAAAAGGAACTCTCTGATTTAGAAAGCATTGACTCCGTGAGCCACTATTATTGACCGCCCATAAAAAAAGGATAACCAAAATTGGTTATCCTTTTTTTAGTGACCCCGAAGGGATTCAAACCTACTATTGAAAGTCAAGCTATTAGATAGAATTAGCAACTTTTTTGTCAACCAAATGTCAATTTAAATAAAAACGCCTCAAAATAGAGGCGTTTTATTGCGTATTTGATTCCCATGGCTAGGGCAATGAAAGAATCAACACAAAGATAATAAATGTTTTTATAATTTCACACACTCCCTCAGATTTCCAAATTCATTGTTCCCTAAAATTGCTTTCTATTTTTGATATTAAGAAACAAAGTTCATATTCGATCACGATATATATTTTAATTTTAATTTATTAACTTCGTGTAGTAAACTTTACGATCTTTTACTTTTTACTAATGTTGCTTTATAGTCTCAGCTGAAATTTCTTCCTATGATTACAAATAAGTATTCCTTAAGAGTTCTTCAGACAAAAGAATCAAACATCCAAGTACTAGCGATCCACGAATTTTTTAAATAATTTATATATGAAAAACAGTTATTTAAGCATTTTAGCTATTATTCTATCGGTGGTCTCCATAGTGCTATACTTTTTCAAATTCGGCCCTATTCAAATTGATCCAATAGGGTATTTTGGGATGACTGCTGCCTTCATTGCCGTTTCTGTAACCCTGTTAGTAGGTTTCCAAATTTATAATTACTTTGAGATTAAGAACGATGTTGACCTAATTAAAAAAAAGGCTAATGAAATAGATAGCTTTAAGGAGCAGATGGATAAACAAAGTAACAAAATATCAGCCCACCTTCTATATTTGGCGGGAACAATTGCAAATACAAATAAAAACTATCTATACGCAATTAACCTTAATATAGGTTGCCTGCTATACACAATTAACTCCGAAGAAGAGAATTGGGTAAGGAGCGCATCAGTACTGTTTGATAACCTTAAATCTCTTCTGCCTGAAATAACTCGGTCTGCGGCGTTGAGGTATGATGGTGACCCCAGTTATTTTGACACGACTTTAAATAGCATACAGGAATATGATAATAAAATTAGAGAGAGCGAGAACTTTAAATATATAGAGGAACGATACGAAAAATTTACAAGGGCCTTTCATAGGCGCTTTGAAAATTTTAAAGAAGGGAACCCAGTTGATAAAGATGAGCTAACAGTTATCGAAGCAATATGAAAAAAAGTGAAATTGATGAGTATAGACGTTCAATTGAAAGCGACTACTCAAGCAATGATAAAGAAATTGAGACCTCTACGAGCTATATATCAACAGCTTTGATAGGCTTTTTTATTACCGCCAATGAAAAAAAATTATTGGTAGGTGAGTCAGAATGCAAGGGATTATTTGTTATTGGAATACTACTATTAATCATATCAATAGGCGCAATTCTTACTAGAAAGTACTATAATAAAAAAAACAGCCTAGAGCTACTTGACCAAATTAGCAAAATGAAAAAAGAAGATGAAACTGAAAAGGAGAAACAACTGTACAGAATTTGGGAAAAGGGGTATAAGCGTTCCCAGTGCTTTCTTTTTATCGCTTTTTCATCTTTAATTTCTGGTATAATAATTTCAGTTCTTTATAATCTAATTAATCTATAACTAATTAACTATGTCAAACGATAAACAACCCCAACCAGCCAGGCCAAAGCCGGAGCCTTCACGCGAAGGAGTAAAGCACAATATACCCCCAAACGTAACCAGACCTACTCAAACACCACCTGTTAAGAAATAGAGTAGATTTTACCTCCTACTCCTTACTCCCATAATTGCGATTAATAATGTTTAAAAAAGCATTTTTCATTATAATAAAAAGTTACACCCCTGGCAATTTTAACAATGACAAGGGTGTAACCGGGATCGAGGTGAGATACTTTATATTTTTGGTGGTTGCTTTATATGTTTGCTTAATCTGCTACCTCCTCTTCCAAGGCCCTAACAAATTGCTCGTAATCCTCCAGACAGGTAACTACTTCTCCTACGCATCCGGCAATGTCTGCCCCTGTAGGATCCTTCACTATTTGAAGAAGGGCTAAATAAGCGGCAGCAAGGTTTTTTCTCAGCTGTGTAACAGACGACTCGTTTAATAATCCTGCTTCTCTAACAGCCTTAATTATTTGATTATCTCTTAATTCCGATAAAAGGGGGCCAAGATTGTTGTGTACTTTACTCTTTTCCATCTCATTTTTCTTATTCCGGATCAACAATACTTTGCCCAATCTTATCAAGAGCATTTGAAAAGTGTAACAGAGTGTTACCTAGCCTGTTTCCTATCAAGTAAACAGTAAATATTTTATCAACAAAATACCTTGTCTCGGAACCTTGCTCTGATGTATCATTATCTGCTAAATGCCTAAGCTTTTTGAACAGGGCTAAAGCATTTTCATCATTTATGACGGCTGTAAGGTCATAAGTAGCGTTTAATAGGTTAGAGATGTCCAGTAGTGTGAAACCAGCTCTTTCTTCCTCGCCGGTTTTAATAATTTCTAATATTCCGTCTTTTAAAGTTGTTTGTTCCATGGCATTTTATTTAAATGTTTCTGCAAAGTAACGCGCTCACAATACAGAAAAAAAGGGTTTTTGCTATTTTTTATTAAAATGATTTTTTGTATATTATTGATAGTGTTTATATTATAATCACTTCTAATAAAAAGCTTACCCGTCATCGTATTTGTACTCCTTTTAAGTTGATAGTGTCAATACCCTTTTTTACATCGCTCATATCTTTTTCAATATACTCCAACCTCTTTATGTTGTGGTCTATAATAGACCATTAATGAATTTTACTGTTTATAATGTGATCTTTTGACGACATCTCAGGTAAACATCTTATCGCGCTGAAAGGCTTTTCTTCCTTGTTTCTATTTGCCCTCTCTTCCATCTCTGGGGATATAGCTTCGTCGAGCATCTTTTCCTTTTCTTCCATGCCTATTTTTTTTATTCCTAATCACTTAATACCTATCTTTTTTTGCAATCAACTCACCAGCCATCGTTGCCATATAATTTGGATTTAACGTAGTTCCTGTCCTGACGATATCCAATCTGTCAGCATCAAAACAGGCATTCACAATATCTATATCTGACTTCAACATTCCTGTGTGGTGCTCACATGCATACTTCAGTAGATTCAGTTCGGTATCCGTCAATGCGAAATGATACTTGAAGAACTCCGAGTGCTTCTCGATATGTTTTAAAGCCCTTAAACCGTGCTCTGGGTCCTCACCGTCATTCTCTCTACAGAAGTCATGAAGGAAGGCAAAAGGGTGCATTATTGCGCTGTTTATCCCCATATACATACAAATCATTCTTGCATTCCTCTCAACCCTGATTCCGTGCGCAATACCATGTAAAGGTTCAACGATCCTGTCAATAGTAGTTAAGTACTCCCTTGAGTGAAAAGCGTCGTTGAGCTCCGACCTAAACCGACTCTCACCATCAAAATCATTCGAGACATTAATGTAAGACCTAATAAAGTTAGCATATTGGGGAAACATCTCAGCCAGCTCCGGCAAAGAAAGCTCCTTGACGATATTGGCCTCAGAAAAGACAGTCTCCCTGCTATCCATGTAAAACACTTTGGTTTTATCAACCTCTAACTTCAAAAACCTGATTGGAGATTTCGTTGTTACACTGTCCCAAAATGCATTATAAAAATAACTGCACTGTCCTAGGCTCACCTGCTCTTCGGTGAACCCGTAAACACCGCAACAATTGTCTGTCCTTACGGCCCTAGCCCCATAATCCCAAGTAGACCTATTAACATGGTTGAAAGGAGTGTTGCAGTCGTTGTTATACCTAATCACGGTTATTTTATCTTCTGCTTTTATAAGAAAAGGATCTGATAAAAATTCCAAGCTATTTATGAATGAGTTGCTTTCCATGATTATAATCTTTAATCTGTTATCGGTTCATAAGTGCCAGCAACAATCGAGTAATCAACATTCTCATCCGGTTTGAAAAACCCATTGCCATCTTGCTGAAACAACCTGTGCCACCATAAAGGCGTTCTACCTTTAAATAAATTATTGAGTGCCTCTACTGCGCTTACATGGTCGTTGTAAGCCTTTATCTCTGCCGGATCTGTCAAATAGGTTTTTGCGCTTTCTTTTAGCTTCTCCTCACCTGCTTCAGATATAAAGACTCCGGTATTTTTGCTGTAATCGAAAACGTCTAACGGGATGTTTCTGATTGAGAGCAGAGCAATGCCTAATAACCTCTCAAATTTTACAATCTCTTGTGAGGCTGATTCTCTTACCCTGTCTTTTTGAAACTTGGTTTTAAAGCGCTTTATATCATCTTCAATGTTTTGCAGGAATACTTCAATTGTTTTTTTGCCATTATCTTTAAGGCAGTCTTTTATTAATTCCATGGAGATTTCAACTCCCAATTCCTCCAGTGCAGGAAGAATAACTTTATTGACGTCCTGCGCAATTTCTTTCGCCTGGCTTATTTTACTATCTGCCAGAATCGTGTTTTGTTTGATTAATACTTTTTCCATTTTTAATTTTCGTTTTTCGGCTCTTCAACCGTGTTTTGTTTTTTCAAAAAATCTACAAATTCTAATTTAGCGCTTAAGTCTACGCGAAATCTTTTACTCCAAACCTCTGGCTGACACGATTCCAGCACCCTTATGATTAGCTTAGTACTTGGGGGAGCATATCTCTCATGTACAATTACCTCCTTCAATTTTTTAGATCCATCCTTGTCGTAAACATACCTTTTCTCCTCTTCCTTGTAGTAGTAACCTCTTACTTTTTTCATCATTGAGCGTTTAGCTTCAGTTCCTTGTTGCTCCTTTATCTCAATAGTAATTGATTCTATTTCCTCTTTAAACTTGGGGTACTTCTGTATCCAGCTGTAGAATGTCCTCCTTGCCACTCCAACCAGTGAGCATACCTCTGTAATGCTATTCCCTTCCCTTAGCAAGGCGTAAATCTTATTTTTAACTTCTGCGCGAATCTTCATGTCAATTCCTCCTTAATCGTTAAAAATGGGGGCTTTTTGTGCATTTTGAGCACTACCCTTTTTGCTTGATTGTTGCCTCAGTCTCTCCATAAAGGTCAGAAAAGCATTGTTGTAGCGAGAATTAGGGCATCTTTCTCCTCAATAATGAGCTCGAGCCCCAGGTGTAAATTGGTCCTATTTTTCAAGCATCCCAGCTGCAGCACCGGTATCTGGTCCCTCAAATTCATACTTTTTAGGCAGTTTATTGCTGCAATTAGCGCCTTAAATAGCATAAAGAAGCCATTTTTATTACCTCTCACCACGGCTTTTGGGGTATTTATTACTTCATGGCTTGTAATCTGACACGCTCCTTCGTAAAACTGTGTAAATCCCATTATATTAACTTTTATATTATTTTATTTCCTATAACTTTCATTGTTGAAATAGATCCTATCAAACATCTCTTTGATTCTATCCTCGATCCTAGCTCCGTATATTTCCCGGATCTCCTTTTCAGTTTTATTTGTTGTTATAACCGTGAACATTCTCTTTTCGTAGCGATAATATAAAGTTTCAATAACGGGAGATACTTCATTACCGTAGTCCTTAACTGTTACCGGTTCTTCCCCGAGATCATCAATAAAAAGAGCCGCAACAGTTTTTATCTCTTGCGCCCTCTCCCGATCGGTAAAGCATCTAGTTAGTGCTATTGCCTGGTAAGTTCGTATTTCCATACTTGGCTCGGTGATTGCTAAGTATTTAATAATAGAGTTATAAAGCGTTGTTTTACCGCTTCCAATTGTTCCATAAAGTAATAGGCCCGGTTTGTAGTTACCGCAAAGCCATTTAGCCGCTTTTTCAATAAATGGTGCAATTTTGGTATCATACTCTTTTGCTGTAGCTGCAACATGCCATTGATAGGTATTTATCAACGCTTCTTTAACGTCTCCCTCCGTGAACTTTTCAACCCTATAGCGTTGAGGAGCCTTGTATTCCCCCAGGTACGAAAGATACCTCTCCATGTCGAGTCGCTGTATTTGCTTTTCCATTGTTTCTCCCAAAATTTGTTTTTTTGTTATTATCCCATATAGCTATCCTACGGGCAAAATCCCAGGTAGCTTCTTTTTCAAACCTCATTTTTGTTTTTGTCCTATTCGGCTCAGTCCAATAGAGAATAAATTTATCTATTGTTTCTTTGCCGTATTCACCAATATACCTCTCGCACTCGTTCCTAAAGCCTGCCTCCCTCTTTTCAAAAAGCTCCAATGAATCTGATTTAAAAACCTCGGATGCGAGAGGGTTTCCCTCTCTATTCTTTACATTATTAACATTATTAACATTATTGTCTGTGTGCATCGGTTGTGCATCGGTTGTGCATCGGTTGTTCGTTGGTTGTGCATTGGTTGTGCTCTCCTCTTTATCATCTAGCTGGTATTCCTCCCATTTATTGATAGTTATAATAGTATATTGGCTGTGCGGTTCTACTGTTATCATTTTTTCATATTGGTCCGATTCGAATTTGTTAATCCATCTATAAATAGCTGTTCCGTCAACATCAAGCTCCTCCTCTGCCTTATGTCTGCCGAATATGAATTGCCCAATTTTTATTTTAACTACAATAGAACCTTTGCCAATTTTTAAGTTTACAAACCGATCCTTATGGCTGGCTTTCAACAGGCACCACACCCAAACTTTCAAGGCCACTGGATTCGCAAATACCTTACTCTCCATAAGCCCACGGTAAAGCTTTATGTACCCGTCCTCTTTCATTTCCCCCCTTCAACTATTTTCTGAATATCACTCTTCCGGTAGAAGTTCACCCCTCCAACCTTGAAGGGTACCAGATACCCCTCTTTTGCCCAGCGCCAGGCTGTAGTTTTAGATATGCCTAGAATCTTCAACGCTTCGTCAAAAGGTATCGGGGTATTGCCGTCAACCTGGTTGGCAAACTCGATCTTGGCCTGCTCGATCAGCCCCCGGCCAAACTTTGCCAGATCCTCAACAGATACGGCCACTATGCCTCCCCTTTCCCCAATAATATCAATTAGGTTCATTTCTAGTCCTCCTCTACTTTATTGTTACTGGTAATCCACTCTTCGAGCTCTTTCCGCTTGAAATACACCAATTTTCCATTAGGTTTATAGAATGGAATCGCCTTTCTACTTGTAAGCCGGTATAGGTAGCCAATACTTATCCCCAGGAATGTGGCTGCCTCGTTTAAGGTCAAAATGTTTTTTGTTGCAAGGCCGGCCTCTGCAATCATCCCGCTAATAATTTCTCTGTCTATCCTATTCATTGCGACTTCTTTTGAACAAAGTAAAATACTTAATTAGTTTGAAGCAAGAATGATACAAACAAAAACGGGGAGTAAATTACTCCCCGTTTACTCCTTATGATTGACAATAATACTTATAAGGTACTTCCTAGTTTTTAAGCCAATTAGAATTGTATTAGTTAATTGGAGCGAGCTGCCAGAGATTATGTGCAGATAACACAGTTTTGCATGCTTTATTGGAGGGTGTTTAAAATAAAGTCGTCCTCTTTTTTGATAATATTTATATCCAGTAAAACGGTAAAATTGAACTATAATTGTGGAAAAAAGCAGAAAAATCCGGAAAAATTCAGAAAAATATGGAGAAAAGTACGAGAAAACTGGAAAATAGTGAAAAAAAATTGTAAAGATCTTTGTTGGTAAATATAATTATTATACATTTGTGCCGAGTTCATTCTCCAAAGGAGGAAGGAAATCGAAAAGCGGTCGTCCCTAGTGGCTATCGCTTTTTGTATTAATGTATATCTGACAATTTTCTTTTTTCCTTTTTCTTCAGTTTTATTACATCTCTTCCAGTTGAATAGTAGGCTGTTAAAAGATAATAATGTTTAAAGTCAAGTTTTGTTCTTGGTTCTAAGATAATTACATAAGACTCTGACTTGTCGTGAATGTATGTTCTTATGCCTTCTTTGTCTAATGTTGAAAAAACACAAATTTTTGAAGGAATACGTTCAGTAATATGGTGTCTAACCCAATGTAGCCTGGCAGATCTTTCTCTATCATACTCTCGGGATCCGTCATTATTTCTTTTTCGTGTTAAATGGTCAAACAATACTGCCATAGTGTCTATACCTTCATTAGGAGTTGGGTATACTGGAATTCCGCGGAAAAACAAATTATCTTCCACAAAATCTCTATTAAAAATCCTTTTCAGCGATTCTATTCTTTCTGATACGCTTAATCCATCCAGTTCCAGCTTTATGTTGTATACTTTTAAAAGATTGTATGGCATAATTAAATATTAATCCGGAAAATATTAAACTTTGACTCGCTTTTAGGTGTTTGAAGTGCAATATCACAATCACAACGTTTTTTTATTTTTTCAATCAACTTAGCCTTTGGGATAGATATTTTATCCTTATCGTTTAGGTTATAAGACATTGCTCCGATAATTAAATCACATATTTGAAGAAAAACAGACTCATGAGACCTAATGTGTTGGATGTTTTCAATTATGCCCATATTCACATTAAGAATTTCTCTAAGCTTTTGTATTCTGTGAGTACTTAAATCATCCTTAATATCGATATAGATATTATAAAACGCATCGGCGTCAAGTTTGTGAAAAATAAGTTGATAATACATTAAGTAATAAAACTTATCATAATCATTATTGCATTTTGACGCAATATATTTATGTTTATCGATAATAAGCCCCCTGAACCGTAGCTCGGATCTATCAAAAAAGAAATCTATCAACTCAGAATAAAAAGCATAATTCCATTGACTTAGGTTTGTCCATTTAATTTCAAAAGAATTTTTATGCTTAACTCGTAGGTCCTTGATTTCTTCTTTAAACCGCTTTATACGATTTAATGGCGTTGATACATAGCCAAGTACCATAAATTGTTTATGGTCATTTTGCAAATGACAACTTTCATCGCAGTAATAATTATAAGTCTGTTTATTGTTCACTTATAGGTAGGATTAAATAATTACCTCAAATATATGATTTTAGATTAAAATTTAAAATTATTTATGTTGGAATATTTAAAACTGCTGTTAATGTTATAACTCTCTGATCTATTTTTTTATAAATAAGGATTTAAAGAAAACTAGTTAGTATTAAAGCCCCGACTTCCTTGTTTTTTTAATTGAGTCTATTACATTGGCTAGTCTTTGCTCATTCTTTGTTAATAACTGGTCTTTTCTTGTTTTAACAGTAGCCAATCCCCCAAAAACTTCTTTTGCATAAGTCTCAAATTGGCATGCTTTTATTTCTTTTTTTACCAATCCCTCATACCTTATACCATTTTTATTCCAAAATCTTAGCATATGAATCATATTTTGATGAAGAGGTTTAGGGATCTGCCTAACTTGTGAGCCTTGATAACCATTTAAAAATGATACAAAATCTTCTATAGTAGGAGTATCATTGCGTTCTGAGTAAAAAGCTTGGTATAATTCTTTATATTCATCCTCGTTAAGATCAATAAAAATTTTTCGCTGGTTTTTCTCTTCGTTATTTTCGCCATGCAATTCTTTGAAATTAATTAATTCCAGATATCCCCAAACCCATTGATACTGCTCATTATTATGTTTGTATACTTTATCCGAATCAAAACAAAGATCCAAGGCCTCTTTGTATAGTGTAAATTTATCCTTCTCCTCCTTGTTGAAATGTGTTGCACTCCTACTCCATCTAGACCTTTCAAAAATGTATTTTTCTTCTAAAGTAAAAAACTTAGCATCCTCAATAACTTTATGAGATTTTGTATCCCTGACTTCAGGACTTTTTTCAAACTCAATCCTTATTAAATGGCAAATGACAATTCCCTCCCGTACAAGTTTATGAGCATAGGTATCACCGTCAAGTGTCAATACTGGAACCTTGGGCATTTCTTTTGCTATTTCGCCTATAAATAGGGGATCATCCTTAGTTTCTTTAGAAAGACGATTCCACTCCTGGAGTTTATTAATGTCAATTATCATTACTCAATTAATTTTACAAGATCTTTTTTAATCTCTTCGTCAATATCCCTGTAACGGGCGAATGCTTTACTCCCATCCTTATGGCCGGAAAGCGAGCCAACGAGGCTAGGATCCTTAACTTTCTTGTACAGGTTCCCAATGAATGTTCGACGGGCAATGTGAGAGCTTGCTATCTCGTTGAGGGGCTTTTGCTCCTCTTCACGCGTTTGAGGATTTATCACTGTAACAATTCTATTTATTCCGGCAATGGTAAAAATCTCCTTCAGTGCAAGGTTATAGTTGACCTGGCTAATGAAGGGCATCAACTGATCCCCTGGGGTGTCTGCGTACTTATCTAGCAAAGGCTTGGCGGTTTCGTTGAGCGGTACTCTTATAGTGTTTGTTCTGCCATCCATGGTTTTTCTAGGTATGTACTCAATAGCCCCGTTTATCCGGTTACATTTTTTAAGTTTTATTAGATCCCCAACCCTGCACCCAACTAAGCATTGAAAAACAAATACATCTCTCTGCACAGCAAGAGCCGGCCGGTCTGTAAACTCTGTATGGAGTATTATATCCCTTTCCTCGAGAGTAATATAAATAGGTGTACCGTATACCGGTGTTTTCATACTATACCCTCTAAAAGGGTTGGTATTGCAAAGCCCTTTTTCAATAGCCCAGAGTATGAAGCACCTTAATTTTTGAAAAATGCCATATATGGTGTTGGGACCTCTGCGCCCCGGCTTTTTGGATTCCGGAACCTCTTTGAACAACTCATTATGGGTTTCGAATATTTTATGTTCAATAACAAGGTATTTCTCAAAATCCCTCAACAAACTGTCGCTAAATATATCGAAGCTTAGTTTAAATATATTACGTGACTGATAGGATCTATACAGCTCATACCTTTTTAACATTCTACCCAAAACCTTGTAATGACGTAACCTGTTATCCGAAATTGGCTTCTCCCCCAGGAACCTCTCAAAAGCATCAAAGACCCCTCTTTCCTGCTCGTCTGTTCTACCTCTGTCCGGATGCCAAAACCGTTCAATTTCAATTTTTAGCCAATCCTTATTGATCTTCGTTTTATCGGCAGAGGCAAAAGATTCAACCAGGTGGGAGCCTAAGTCGTTGATTCTTTTTTGTGAAAGTAGTAGCTCCCTTTGCAGATCGGTCTCTAGCCTCGGGATAAGGATCCTCCCCTCTTTTGCCTTCCATCTCTCAGGTTCAATAGAAATACCGCTCTTGCCTCTAAAAACAAAACCTCTACCTCCTATAAAGCGGATATATATTTCTGATTTATTTGTAATACTATTTATCCGGGAGGATAAATAAAGGTTTATAGTTGCCATAGAATACCATTAATCAAATACGCACTGTAAAGATATAAAACGGTTGACAAAAAACCAAATTTGTGTCAACCAAATGGAAACATAACAATATTGATTGAAACTTTGCGGTTTCATTTTCCATCGGAGTGACAACCTTTGTCAATGTTAATATGTTATATACATATTGTTGATTTCGTGTATTTTCAAGCATATTTCACTTAAAGTAAAAAAGAAAAAAGGAACCCGTTTAGAGTTCCTTTCAGAATTGATGTGTTTTGTCATTAGTGACCCCGAAGGGATTCAAACCCCCGACCTTCAGAACCGGAATCTGACGTTCTATTCAGCTGAACTACGGGGCCGTCACTGGGCGGCAAATATAGCTATTTTAATTTTCACTAAAAAATGTAACTTTGCCCGGTAATCAATAATTTAAAATATGAAAGCATTTGTATTCCCCGGACAGGGAGCACAGTTCAGCGGGATGGGCAAAGATCTCTACAATAGCCATCCGCTTGCAAAAGAGATGTTTGAAAAAGCAAATGAGATTCTTGGTTTCCGTATTACAGACATAATGTTTGAAGGAGGCGACGAGGAGCTTAAACAGACAAATGTTACACAACCTGCTATATTTATTCACTCTGTAATACTCTCAAAGTGTATTGAGAACTTTAATCCCGATATGGTGGCGGGTCACTCTTTAGGTGAGTTCAGTGCACTGGTAGCAGCAGGAGCAATGAACTTTGAAGATGGATTGAGACTTGTTTCGGCAAGGGCTCAGGCAATGCAAAAGGCCTGCAAACTGGAGCCATCCACTATGGCCGCAATTCTTGGATCGGACGACAAAATCGTAGAGGAAATCTGCGCAAAAATTGAGGGAGTAGTGGTACCGGCTAACTTTAACAGTAATGGGCAGATCGTGATCTCCGGGAGCGTGGAGGCTGTTAATCTGGCGTGTGAGCAGCTAAAAGCCGCTGGAGCAAAGAGAGCTCTGGTTCTGGCAGTAGGAGGCGCATTTCACTCACCTCTTATGGAACCTGCAAGAAAGGAGCTGGCCTCTGCCATTGAGGCAACAGATATCAAAGCACCTATATGCCCTGTTTACCAAAATGTAGATGCTCTGCCAAACAGCGACCCAAAGAAAATTAAAGAGAATCTCATTACCCAACTCACGGCACCCGTAAGGTGGAGGCAGATTGTGGAGAATATGTGGAGTGACGGAGCGAGAGAGTTTGTAGAACTGGGTCCCGGAAATGTACTTCAGGGCTTAATCAAGAAGATTGCTCCCGAAAGCGTGGTATCTGGTCATCAGTAGCACTCTGCAATTGCAGAAACTCTTTATAAATAGAATTACTTACTGTTTGCCAGATAGTTGAACAGCTGTATTACACTCTCATTATGATTGAATTTTATATTGTTCTCGACAATATAACTTTCAATCATCTTCTTTTGATCTGAGAATAGTTTCTCAAAATTCTTTTTAGTTGCAGGAAGTATCTTGCCACCCTTAATCAGGTGTATATTTTCGTAATAGTCATAGCGGATATTGCTGCTGCCCACAATTTTCTCCAGTCTGTTCTCCACCTCCACGGAGGAGTACTTGGCAATAGAGGAGACCTCATTGGTTCCGCCGTATGCCCCCTCAATCTTCTCCTGACCAAGCTTAAGAACCCTTGATATTCCCAAATAGGTGTCACCAGATGTATTTAGTACCTGTACATAGGTGTTATTAAGTTTCAGAAAAAGAGTGTTCCCGGCACTTACTGCCTCTACCAGCTTCTCTGTCTTAATTGCGATTGTGTCTCCGGTATCTGTAATGACCCTTACTGTCTGGCCCAGGGTATTGATGTTAAGATCTCCCACGTAAACCGTTCCGTCTGATAATCTTATTCTTCCGTTTATGTATTTATCAAAAACATAAAGCTTCTCTTTGAAAAAATCACCCTCAACTACCTTCCCGTTTAACACTTTGATCGTACCGCTTTGTGCCTGAGATGTTAATGAAACTATCAGTGCAATTGCAATTAAAAAACATCTTTTCATAGTATATTTATTTAGGTTTACTGGTGCATAAAAATAGTGAAAATCCTTTTAAGTTTTAAAAAAATATCGTATTTTTGACGGGTAGTATATAATATGCCAAATTACTATCAAATAGCAAAAGAGTTCGATACAGAGACAGAGCTCGTCGGGCTCCACAAGAGCCCCGGCGAGAATGTTTGGTTGAACAAAAAAGCAGGTAAGATATCAGATGACATCTCCGCATTTATCAAAAGAGCGCGGGGTGTTATTTTTTTATTGCACATCTAAAAGTCATATATCACTCTCCAAATATAGGGATAAATAATTAAATATAAGATTAATAAATATAAAAAGTACTAATTTCTAACAAAAAAGCTATGGCAAAAGAAAAAAAATTTATTACCTGTGATGGTAATTACGCCGCAGCGCATGTTGCATACATGTTTAGCGAGATGGCAGCCATATATCCTATCACTCCCTCATCTACGATGGCAGAGTATGTGGATGAATGGTCTGCTTATGGGAAAAAGAATCTCTTCGGAGAGGCCGTTAAGGTTGTGGAGATGCAGAGTGAGGGGGGTGCTGCAGGTACGCTTCACGGGGCACTTCAGGCTGGTGTCCTGACTACTACTTTTACTGCTTCTCAGGGACTTCTCCTGATGATTCCTAATATGTACAAGATTGCCGGCGAATTACTTCCTACAGTTTTTCACGTTTCTGCCAGAACTCTTGCTGCTCAGGCACTTTCAATCTTCGGAGACCATTCCGATGTTATGTCTGCAAGACAAACAGGTTTTGCATTGCTCGCTTCAAGCGGAGTTCAGGAGGCTTTAGATATGGGAGCTGTTGCACATCTCTCCACATTAAAGTCCAGAGTTCCTTTCCTTCATTTCTTTGACGGATTTAGGACATCACACGAGATTCAGAAAATTGAAGATCTTGACCAGGATGAATTGAAAAAAATGATCAGTGAGAAATCACTAACCGCGTTCCGCACAAGAGCTCTCAACCCAAATAAACCTGTTACAAGAGGTACTGCCCAGAATCCGGATGTATTCTTTCAGGCCAGAGAGGCTTGTAACCCATACTATGACGCTGTTCCGGATATCGTAGCGCGTTATATGGGCGAGATAAGTGAAGCTACAGGGCGTCACTATCTTCCTTTTGACTATCACGGAGATCCTGAAGCTGAGAATATTGTTATTGCAATGGGTTCTGTTTGCGAAACTATCAGAGAGGTTGTAGATGTATTGGTTGCAAAAGGTGAAAAAGTCGGTGTTCTTACCGTTCGTCTATACAGACCATTCTCGGCAAAATACTTCTTCCGCGTACTTCCTAAGAGCGTCAAGAGAATCGCTGTCCTGGACAGAACTAAAGAGCCGGGTGCAGTTGGTGAACCTCTTTATTTAGATGTAAAATCTGCAATTGCAGACAGAAGCGGGAAACTTCCTCTAATCGTTGGCGGCCGTTACGGTCTCTCATCTAAAGACACAACCCCTGCCCAGATCTTCTCGGTTTACGAAAACCTAAATATGAAAGAGCCAAAGAACGGCTTCACCATTGGTATCGTTGATGATGTTACATTTAAGTCCCTCCCTATTAAAGAGGAGATCAATGTATCTAAGAAGGGTGTAGTTGAGTGTAAATTCTACGGACTCGGTTCAGATGGTACTGTTGGTGCAAATAAAAATACAATCAAAATTCTCGGTGAGACAACACCTAAGTATGTTCAGGCTTACTTCGACTACGACTCCAAGAAGTCCGGCGGATACACCTGCTCACACCTAAGATTCGGAGATACCCCTATCACCTCTCCATATCTTGTCTCTAACCCGGATTTCGTTGCTTGTCACGTAACAACTTATCTTACTAAATACAATGTTCTTAAAGGAATTAAGAAGGGTGGAACACTCCTGCTTAACACCCTTTGGAGCAAAGAGGAGACAATCGAGAAACTTCCGGATTTTGTTAAGGCTACAATTGCCAAGAAACAACTTAACCTCTATATCATTAACGCTACAATGATTGCAGAGGAGATTGGGCTTGGAAACAGAACCAACACAATTCTTCAGAGTGCCTTCTTTAAGATTGCAGATATTATTCCTTATGAGCAGGCAGTTAAAGAGATGAAAGATGCTGCTAAAAAATCATACGGAAAACAGGGCGACAAAGTTCTAAAGATGAACTATGACGCTATAGACAGAGGGGCAGAGTGCGAAAAGGTAGAGATCCCTTGCGAATGGAAAAACCTAACCGGCAAGTTCCGTCCGGACACTTTTGACAGGCTTGCACCGGACTGGGTAAGAAATGTTGCCGATGTTGTGAACTCACAAAGTGGCAACGACCTTCCTGTAAGTGCATTCCTTCACCTGGAAGACGGCACAATTCCTTCAGGAACATCTGCTTACGAGAAACGCGGTATTGCTGTACATATCCCTGAGTGGCAGTCAGAAAACTGTATTCAGTGTAACCAGTGCGCCTATGTTTGCCCTCACGCAGCCATCAGACCTTTCCTTATGAACGAAGATGAGCAGCAGAAAGCTCCCGAGGGAGTTAAGAAGATAAAGGGTAACGGACCATTCAAAGAGTACAGCTTTACAATTCAGGTAACACCTATGGATTGTACAGGTTGCGGTAACTGTGCAGATGTATGTCCTGCCAAAACCAAGGCTCTTGTTATGAAACCATTCGAAACTCAGGTTCACGAGCAGGCCAACTTCGATCATCTGCACTCTGTTGTTGGGTACAAAGACACCATCCAGCCAAAGAGTCAAAATGTGAAGAATCTTCAGTTTGCCCAGCCACTGTTTGAGTTCTCGGGAGCTTGCGCAGGTTGCGGTGAAACTCCTTACATTAAAGCTGTAACTCAGCTCTACGGAGACAGAATGATGATTGCAAACGCTACAGGTTGCTCCTCCATTTTCGGAGGTTCATTCCCATCATCTCCATACACAACCAACAAAGACGGAAAAGGTCCATCTTGGGCTAACTCACTGTTCGAAGATAACGCCGAATATGGTCTGGGTATGCACCTGGGATCTGAGAGGGTTCGCGACAGGGTTGCCAAATTGATGGCAGATGGCCTTGAGTGCAACACCTGCACTGCCGAAATGAAGGTTCTCTTTGGAGAGTGGCTCTCTAAACGCGAAGATACTATCGCAACAAAAGAGATTGCAGATAAATTGATTCCGCTTATCTCTGCTTGCAAATGTGAGATCTGCAAAGAGCTTACAGTTCTTAAAGATTACTTCGTTAAGCGTTCACAGTGGATAATTGGAGGAGACGGATGGGCTTATGATATTGGATACGGAGGTCTTGACCACGTACTGGCATCGGGAAGCAATGTTAATGTTCTTGTACTTGACACAGAGGTATACTCTAACACAGGAGGTCAATCATCTAAATCTACCCCGGTTGGTGCCGTTGCGAAATTTGCAACATCCGGTAAGAAGATCCGCAAGAAAGATCTTGGTATGATGGCAATGAGCTATGGTTATGTTTATGTTGCACAGGTGGCAATGGGAGCAAACCAAAACCAACTCTTCAAAGTGCTCAAAGAGGCCGAGGAGTATGACGGACCATCTTTGATTATCGCCTATGCACCTTGTATCAGCCACGGGCTTAAAAACGGTATGGGAGCAACCCAGAGAGAGGAGAAACTGGCAGTTGAATGCGGTTACTGGCAACTCTACCGTTATAACCCCGTACTTGAGGCAGAGGGTAAGAATCCATTCACTCTGGACAGCAAAGAGCCGGACTGGACTAAATTCCAGGAGTTCCTTAAGGGAGAGGTGAGGTACACTTCACTTGTTAAAACATTCCCTAACGAGGCCGAAGAGCTCTTCAAACTAACAGAGGAGTTCGCAAAATGGAGATATAACTCATACAAGAGGTTGACCTCTGCGGCTGAGTAATCTCTCTGTAACACTAAAAAAGAGGATGACTTTTTGGTCATCCTCTTTTTTTATGCAGTCAATAGCAGCTGCTCACGATACTGTCGCAACAGATTTGTGCAGTGGGAAGCTCACCGGCAGCAACATCTGTTTTTTAGCTTGTTTTCTGAAGGGTTTTTCGGAAAAAGGCTGAGGACCGTTCAACGACCGTAGGGAGGCGTTCCGGAAGCCCCGAAAAACACAAAGAAAAAAGCGTTTGAAAAAACTGCGTTGCTGCCGGTGAGCTTCCCACTGCATAAGTAGCGACAGTATATAAAAGCAATCTGCAACTATTCAAGTGTTTTTAAAACTGCATCAGTAATCTGCTTTTCGCGCAACATAGCTTTGTCAAAAATTAGTTGTGCCTCCTCTACCATTGCATCTGCAACAACTCTATCTTTAAGATCTTTTGAGTTAATCCTTACATTCATATATGCTCCAAAAATGGCCGACCTCAGCGCGAGTGCTCCCACCCCTGCATCTGAAACAGAGTTTGGGTTTCCCTCTTTAACCATAGCCTCAACCAGGTCAAATGCTCTGTATGCAACCTCCATTGTTTTAAAAGGAATTGCTGTAGCGTAAAGAGTGGCCTCCTGAATAGCTCTGCTTCTGGCCTCCTTTTCGGTATCGCTTCCCTTGGGAAGCCCAAACGCCTCCATAATTTTTTTGAATGCATTGGTATCTTCATCAACTAGAATAAGCATCTCCGAGATAATCTGCTGCCCCTTTTCTGCCCACTCTGAGAAGTATTCCCATCTCTCATCCCAGCCCGCTTTGTGAGAAGAGAGGTTGGCAACCATTGTACCAAGCGCGGCACCCAGGGAACCCATCAGGGCAGATACCGAACCACCTCCCGGGGCAGGTGATTCACGCGCAGTCTCCATCGCAAATCCTCTGCAGGTTAAATCTATAAGTCTCTTCTCTGCTCTGTTTTCTATTAGGTATTCAATAACCTTCTCCTGAGGATCAAATGGTTTAAGATCGTCAAGTCCCATAGATTTAACAGCAATCTTAATTATCTCCTCTTCTGACACTCCTGCAGATCTGCTCTGCTTTGCCAGATAGAATTTACCCGCATCTATAAGAACCCTTTTAGGTATAAGCCCCACAATCTCGCTTCCGGTAACCCTTATTCCTCTGGCAGATGCTTTGGCAACCACCTCGTCAAAAGCAATGTGCACAGGAGTAGCAGAGAGATCTGTCACATTCATTGAAACCTGTGCAATACCATACTCCTCAATAAACCATCCTATTGCTTTACACCCTTTTAAAGTACCCGGCAACCAAACTTCATCTCCCTTCTCATCCTTTACAACTTTTCCCGTAAACGGATTCCCCTCTCTTTTCTTGCGCCCCTTCTCCCTAACATCGTATGCAATGGCATTGGCTCTGCGGGTAGATGTAGTATTGAGGTTGAAGTTAATTGCTATTAAAAAATCACGCGCCCCTATTGCTGTGGCACCTGTGTGGGCCACGCTCTCTGTAAAGCTTGCCGGGCCAAAATCCGGCCTCCACCCTGGGTCGGTAAACTTCTTTGGCAACCCTTCGTATTCACCGGAGCGACAATTTGCCAGGTTCTTTCTTTTAGGCTCAAAAGCAGCATTCTCATAACAGTAAACCGGAATAGATAACTCCTCCCCCACTCTTTTTGCCAGTGCTCTTGCATAATCTGCACACTCCTCCATTGTAACACCCGATATTGGAATCAACGGACAAACATCTGTTGCCCCCATTCGTGGGTGCTCTCCAGTATGGTGCTTCATATCTATAACCTCTGCTGCCCTTTTTATCGCCCTAAAAGCTGCCTCAACAACCTGCTTTGGCTCTCCCACAAATGTCACCACTGTCCTGTTGGTTGCAGCACCGGGATCTACATTCAAAAGGTTAACCCCCTCCACTTTCTCAATCTGATCGGTTATCTCTTTTACAACCTGCATATTGCGTCCTTCGCTAAAATTGGGAACGCACTCAATAATTTTTTTGATCATAACTTAACTACGGTTACTTCTGTTATTTTAAAATATTAGTTGACTACCCTAACTATTTCGCAGCACAACTCCCTGTGGCATCTTGCTCTTTAAATATTCAAGTTCAAGGTTAAAGAAGTGATATGCAAAGAGATTCTTTGGTTTTAATGCCCAGGCTGCCTCAATGAACATCTGGTCACTCATTGTGTAGGGGAGGTTCTTTGGAAGAAAGGCAATATCAATATTTTTAATCTCTCTCATCTCGGGAGTTATCTCCGAGTCGCCTGCAATATAGACTCTGTACTCACCAAAATTTAGGATATATCCGTTACCCTCTCCTCTGGGATGATACGGAGAGCCATCCTCTCTCATATTTATAATATTATAGGCATATACTGCCTCTATCTTTAACTCATTATAAGTGAAGCTCTCTCCCGGTGTAAGTACATTAGCCTGAGGTAAGCTCTCCTTACACCCCTGGCTGGTTACAAAGATACTCTTGTCTGTAACTATCTCTTTAAGAGCATCCTCGTCCAAGTGATCATAGTGATGGTGAGTCAGGAGGATAAGATCTGCCTTAGGTTGTTTTGAATAGTCGGCTACATTACTATATGGGTCGACAAATATATAATTTTCATTCCACTGAATAATCAGCGAGGCGTGTCCCAGCAATGTAATTGCTATATCTCCCAATGGTGTAGTGAATCTGAACATAGCTTTAAATTATTTTACCTTATTTAACGAACATCTATCTCTTTCCCTTTTAGGAACATCCTCTCTACCAGAGGAGTGGATATTGCATAAGGGATATATTCAATTGACGGAATGGGGTTTGTAACCATTAGGTTGGCCACCTTTCCTACTGCAATAGTACCGTGTGTATTGCTTATGCCCATTGCATAAGCTCCGTTTATTGTTGAGGCGTTAATTACCTCATAAGGTGTCATCTTCATCTTTAATGCGGCAAGTGCCATCATAAACTTCATATCTCCGGAGGGTGATGAGCCCGGATTGTAGTTTGTCGCGATTGCTACCGGAAGTCCAAAGTTAATCATATCTCTAACCGGAGCATAGTCCATCTCCAGAAAGAATGTAGATCCGGGCAGAACTGTTGCAATTGTGCCGGTATCTTTAAGAGTTTCAAACTCGTGCTCGCCTGTGAACTCAAGATGATCTACAGAGATTGCGTTATACTTCACTCCAACCTGCACACCTCCCGAAAAGCTCATCTGATTTGCGTGCACTTTTGGTCTTAAACCATATTTTACTCCGGCTTCAAATATCCTTTCGGTATCTGCAACAGAGAAGAAACCATCCTCTGTAAAGACATCTATAAAATCTGCAAGATTTTCTGAGGCTACGGCAGGAATCATCTCTGTAATAATCTCATCTACATATGCTTCTCTCCTGTCTCTATACCTGAGAGGGAC
>Ga0351853_1033_pt1 | contig 32677 bp, 20 predicted proteins | sample BONcelHFGM3001C8_FD_206799 | JGI IMG/M metagenome (GOLD analysis project Ga0351853, IMG submission 206799) | Enriched cells from coal bed in the Powder River Basin, Montana, United States - BONCAT cells FGM rep2 HSBNCT.FGM.300.1.C8 ... | reverse complement strand
CGAATTGAAGAATCTCGTCGAGTTGCATCACCAATACACCGGCTCGGCGGTGGCCGAACAGGTGCTGGCCGACTGGGACAACAGCGCGGGCCAGTTCGTGAAGGTCCTGCCGACGGAGTACAAGCTGGTCCTCGAGGAAATGCGGCAGGCGGCCGAGGTTCGGAGCGAGGGCTGAGAAATGGGAAAGCCAACCGGATTCAAGGAATATGAGCGGGCGACGATCCCGTATCGCGCTCCGTTGCTGCGGATCCTCGACTTCGACGAATTCAACGAGCAGCCGGCGGAAGAGCATCTTCGCAGGCAGGGCGCGCGGTGCATGGACTGCGGGATTCCGTTCTGCATGTCGGCAACCGGCTGCCCGGTGGACAACCTGATCCCCGAGTGGAACGACCTGGTCTACCGGGGCCGGTGGCGCGAGGCGCTCGACCGGTTGCACAAGACGAACAATTTTCCCGAGTTCACGGGGCGTGTGTGTCCTGCGCCGTGTGAAGGGGCGTGTTGTCTGGGTGTGATCGATCCGCCGGTGACGATCAAGAACATCGAGTGCACGATCGTCGACCGCGGCTTCGAGGAGGGCTGGATTGTTCCGGAGCCGCCGAAGCATCGCACGGGCAAGTCGGTGGCGGTGATCGGTTCCGGGCCGGCGGGTCTGGCGGCGGCGGCCCAGCTCAACAAGGCGGGTCACAAGGTGACGGTCTACGAGCGCGACGACCGCATCGGCGGCCTGCTCATGTACGGGATCCCCAACATGAAGCTCGACAAGGGGGTGGTCGAGCGGCGGCTCGACCTGTTGCGTGCCGAGGGCGTGGAGTTTGTGACCGGGGCCCACGTGGGTGTGAACGTGGACGCGGGCGAGTTGCGAGAGAAGAACGACGCGCTCATTCTGGCCGCCGGCGCCACGAAGCCTCGCGATCTGCCGATCCCCGGCCGTCAGCTCAAGGGGATTCATTTCGCCATGGACTTCCTCCGCCGGAACACGAAGAGCCTGCTCGACTCGGCCCTGGAGGACGGCCGCTACATTTCGGCCAAGGGGAAGGAAGTGATCGTGATCGGCGGGGGGGACACGGGTACGGACTGCATCGGCACCTCGATCCGGCACGGCTGCAACAGGGTGGTGAACTTCGAACTGTTCTCCAAGCCGCCCGCCGGACGGGCAGCCGACAATCCCTGGCCCGAGTGGCCGCGGATCTTCCGCGTGGACTACGGCCACCAGGAGGCGGCGGCCAAGTGGGGCGAGGACCCGCGAGTCTACCAGCTCATGAGCAAGGAGTTTTTTGGCGACGGCCACGGCAACCTGGCGGGCGTCACGACCGTGGAGGTCGACGTGGACTTCTCCAAAGGCCGTCCGGACTTCAAGGAGATCGCCGGGAGCGAGCGCCAGTGGAGGGCGGACCTGATTTTCCTGGCGATGGGCTTTCTCGGGCCGGAAGCGACCCTGGCCGAAAATCTTGGTCTGGAAACCGACCCGCGGAGCAATTTCAAGGCCGAGTTTGGCCGATATGCCACGAGCATCGAGGGCGTTTTTGCCGCGGGAGACTGCCGCCGGGGTCAGAGTCTTGTGGTGTGGGCGATTCGCGAGGGGCGGGAGGCGGCGCGGGAGTGCGACCGGTTCTTGACGGGGGAGACGGTGCTGCCGTAGCGCAACCGTTGCGCCGTGCCGGTCAAGGCCGTCGCCGACTTGATCTGAGGTTTCTTCTGCACCGGTCGCTCGATGTGCATTGGCGGTGTGGTGGCGTGGGCAAAGGCATCCTTTTATACGTATCTCGACTAGTCTTTTTTCGGATCGATCACGCCTCCTTGGACATGATTGGGGTCTTGAATTTGTTGCACGGCGCTCTGAGGCACGGTAGCACCGGACGTGGAGGACGAGCCATCCACGGGACGGACGACCATGTCCTTGTAGTTGAACGGATACGCGCCGCCGAACGTCTCGTTCATCGGGTTGGGTGTGCTGTCCTTGCCCCCCTTGCCGGGGATGGACTTGGATTCCGAGAGTGAGTGGAGCAATCCTCGCATCAGAGCGATTCGTTGTTCCAATGGCATCACGTACTCGCCGTCAGGTCCCGGCTGGTACTCGTCGACGTCGCTCGTATCAACATCGGTGTCATTGCTGGAATCGGCCGAATCGTCGTCGCCACTGGAGTCGGAGGAACTGGAGTCGGAGGAACTGGAGTCGGAGGAACTGGAGTCGGAGGAACTGGAGTCGGAGGAACTGGAGTCGGAGGAACTGGATTCCGCTTCGTAAGTAACCGTCGTCCCGTCCTCCGTTTCCTTCCCTTCGTACACACCTTGCTTGGGTTTGTTCTCGAACTCGCCTCCTTTGTCGCCTCGGTAGGTACCGTCGCCATCGGAGTCGGTAAAGGTCTCGCTTTGCACGACGTCGTAGTTGCCATTGCCGTCCGTTTGGACGACTTCGGCGGTAAAGCTGCCATCCGCGTTATGTGTGACAACCACGTAGCTGCCGGCGCCGAGTACCGCCTCAACCTTGAGGCCGTCGTCGGCACCGGTTGTACTGGCCGGTCCGCCCATGCCCGCTCCGCCGCCGCCACGCGTCGGCAATCCCCCGGAATTCTCGCCACCGGTGGCTGGATTGGAACCTCCGGGAGTTGAACCTCCGGAACCACGCGAACCGGGAGGATTAGAACTCGACGACCCGGAGTCCGGAGTGGTGACACCAGGAGCCGAACCGTTGCCGGGAGTGGAGCCCGGCGGTGCGCCAGCCGAGTCGCCGGCCGGCGAAGTGCCCGGTCTGGTGCCGACGCCGGACGCAGCATTTCCTCCCGACTGGGTTCGACTGCCCGGCACGATGCCTCCGAGTGCAGAAGTATCGGGACTATCGTTGCTAGGAGGTGTATTCGGACTGTGCTGCCCACCGGGTCCGCCGCCGGGGCTGCCGCCACCCACATTTCCGACTCGGGAACCCGGATTTCCCATTTTCGGGGTGTTCACGCGGTCGACAAACTGATCGCCGGTTATCTTACCGGCTTGAAAATCGTTGAGCAGGTTCCAGTTATTCCGATCTCCCAAATCCAGTCCCATCTCCTGTAGCTGTCCGGCATCGTCAAGGATCTTACTTGCCGGGGTATTCGCACGCACGCCATCGGGCAGAAAAACGTTGCCCGCAGAGAAATGGCCGGGCGCCGGCAACTCGACTCCCAGATCGGCCTTGGCCACCTTGGCAAGAAACTCGTGCGGAAGGGCCGTCAACATGCCCGCACCGTCACCCGTGTTCGGCTCGCAGCCGCAACCGCCACGATGATCCATGTTCTGCAGCACAATGTCCGCATCGCGGATGATCTGATGGCTCCGCTGACCCTTCATGTGGGCCACGAACCCGACCCCGCAGCTATCCTTCTCGAAAGCCGGGTCGTAAAGACCGTGCTTGTCGGGAATTCGTGTCAATCGTGCAGTTGTCATTCCGCTTCAACCTGTTCTTCGCTCGTAATGCTCGCCGATCGGTCTCCAGACTGGAAGCGCGTGGCGCAAGACCGAGTACCTCACTTCCAGATTGGGGGTCATCCGAAACCGCACCGGCCGCTGGGCATCTCCTCCGCAGGCCACGCTCCCGAAATACTACTGAATACTAGGGGAGGAGTCCGTGCCCTGTCTCAATCGGCTCGAAGGCCGATCATCACAAACCGAAATGACGCCGGGGGAACCACCGGGTTCGGTGCCTTCAACGGTGCCGGTCGACAAAATCCAGGTCGCTTGGTGGATGACTCGCAGGCCCGCGACCGACCATCGCGCCTTCCTCGGGAAACCGCGACGGCATAGCCTATAAACATTAACGTCACAAATTCAAGAAATCTCTAGAATTAACAATACTAATTAAAGATATCCGGCAGGTTCTTGCCTGTCAAGATGTGGAAAAAGGGCGGACATCGTCCTTGTGCCGAAAGCCGCATTTTAGGGGAGTCAAAAACGCTCGTTTGACGCAACTTATTTTTCGCTGGACAGTTACGTCGACCGAAATGGCTGATCCGAGAGTCTGAATTCAAGACATGAACGGCTCATGCTTACCATGTGGGTATGCAACCGACGGAGGTTCTGAGTGAGGCAGTTGCGGCCTCCAGTTGCGAGACGGTATTCTGGTACCAAGTTTTCCCATGACGCTGCCGAGCATCGGCCAAGCCCGCACGCCGATCGGCGTCGTCCGCATCCTACGAACCTGCCCAGCCTTCCCGCCTGGAGTACCCCCATGTTCCGCACGACGCTCAACCTCCTCGTTCTCTTGACCGTTTCGGCCGCCCCGGCCTCCGAGTTCCACGTCACCCCCTCCGGCAACGACAACAACCCGGGCACGCAAGCCGCACCCCTTGCCACTCTCATGGGCGCCCGCGACGCCGTCCGAGCCCTCAAGGCCAAAGGCCCCCTCTCCGAACCGGTTCGCGTGATCGTCGCCGGCGGCCGGTACGCCCTCGCCGAACCGTTCGTCCTGGAACCGCAAGACAGCGGCACGCCCCAGGCCCCGATCACCTACGAGGCCGCACCCGAGGCAACGCCCGTCTTCTGCGGCGGGCGAGCGATCACCGGCTGGAAAGAGGGCCCCGGCGGCGTCTGGACCACCAACGTTCACGAAGTCGCCGCCGGCGAATGGTACTTCGAACAGCTTTTCGTCAATGGTCGCCGCGCCACCCGCGCGCGAACGCCCAATGAGTTCTACTTCTACATCCAGGACGTCCACGAAGACGTGATCGAAGCCGGCTCGCCGCGGCGGCACAAGAAGGCCCAACAGACGGTCGTGATGCGGCCAGAGGACTTCCCGATTCTCGCCAAACTCTCACCGGAGGAACTCCGCGACGTCAACTTCATGGTCTACCACAAGTGGGACAATACCCGTCGCTTCGTCGATCAGCTCGACCACCGGCAGCAGGCCCTGATCACCAGCGGTGAAGGCATGAAGAGCTGGAACGCCTGGACCCGCAACTCGTGCTACCACCTGGAGAACTTTCTCGGCGCCCTCGACGCGCCCGGCGAGTGGTTTCTCAGTCGCGACGGCACCCTCTATTACCACCCGCTCCCCGGCGAGGACATGCCTGAAGCCGAGGTGATCGCTCCGGTCGTCGAGCGCTTCCTGCTGATCCAGGGCGATCCGGCCGCCGAAAAGCTTGTCGAGCATGTCGCCTTCAAAGGCCTCGCCTTCCGCCACGCCCAGTGGCTCACGCCGCCAGGCGGATTCGAGGCCTCCCAGGCCGCTTCACCCATCGAGGCCGTCGTCATGGCCGACGGGGCACGAAACGTGACGATCGAGGATTGCGAGTTCGGCCACGTGGGCATCTACGTCGTCTGGTTCCGCAGGGGCTGCCGCGATTGCACGCTCACCCGCAGTTACCTTCACGACTTCGGCGCCGGCGGCGCGCGGATCGGCGAGGCGGCCATCCCCGCTACGGCACCGGAACACACCAGCCATATCACGGTCGACAACAATATCATCCGCGGCGGCGGGCGGATCTTCCCATGCGCCGTCGGCATCTGGATCGGGCACAGCCCCGACAACGCCGTGACCCACAACGAAATTGCCGACCTCTACTACACGGGCATCTCGGCCGGTTGGCGCTGGGGATACGGTGAAAGCCTGGCCAAGCGGAACCGCATCGCCTTCAACCACGTCCACCACATCGGCTGGGGCGTCCTCAGCGACATGGGCGGCATCTACACCCTCGGCCCGTCGGAAGGCACCCAAGTCGTGGGCAACGTCTTCCACGACGTCTACGCCTACACCTACGGCGGCTGGGGCCTCTACACCGACGAGGGCAGTTCCCACATCCTCTTCGAGAACAACCTGGTCTACCGCGTCAAGTCGGGCGGCTTCCACCAACACTACGGCCGGGAGAACATCATCCGCAACAACGTCCTTGCCTTCAGCAAGGAGCAGCAGCTCCAGGCCACCCGGGTGGAAGATCACCTCTCCTTCACCTTTGAGAATAATATCGTCTACTGGGACACCGGCACCCTGCTTTCCAGCCGCTGGGATCAGGTGAAGAACGTCACCCGCAACAACTGCTACTGGCAGGCCGACGGCCAGCCCTTCGAATTCGCCGGCATGTCGCTCGCCGACTGGCAGGCTGCCGGCCACGACGAGGGCTCGATCGTCGCCGATCCCAAGCTCAAAAACCCCGCCGAATTCGATTTCCGCCTGGCCGACGACTCCCCGGCCCTAAAACTCGGCTTCAAGCCCTTCGACTACACGAAGGCCGGCGTCTATGGCGATCCAAAGTGGATCGCGCTGGCCGCCTCCGCCACCTTCCCGCCCCTGAAGATCGCCCCGGAACCGCCGCCGCTGGTGATCCGCGACGATTTCGAACGGAAGAAGCCGGGCGAGGTTCCGTCGGGCGAAGTGCATGTGGAAGGCAAAGGCGACTCCATCACCGTCACCGGCGAGACAGCCGCCGGCGGCAAACAGAGCGTCAAGATCGTCGACGCCGAAGGCCTCAGAGCCGCCTACAATCCCCATTATGTCGTCCGCGGCATGAACTACAGCGAGGGCCGCGTCTACAACTCCTTCGACCTCCGTGCCGAGCCGGGTGTCTACCTCAATTTCGAATGGCGCGACTATACGACCAAAGCACCGTATCTCATCGGCCCCCGCTTCACCGTCCGCAACGGCAAACTCGAACTTCCGGGCGGCATCACCGAAGACTTCCCGCCGGGCCAGTGGTTCAAGTTCGAGATCGTCGCCGACATGTCCGAAGCCGCCGGCAGCCGCTGGTCCCTTCGCGTCACGTCGCCCGAAGGCGACCCCCGAATCTGGCGCGAACTCCCCTTCGCCAACCCCGAGTGCCACAAAGTCAACTGGATCGGGTTCATGAGCAATGCGACGAAGAAGACGGTGTTCTATCTGGATGGGTTCGCGGTGCATCCCTAAGGAAAGCATCAGCATGTAGTGCTCCCCAATCACCTACAAATCCCGCGTCTCGTGAAACGCCTGGTCGTGATCCGTCGCCACCAGTTCCACCGGGCTCTGAACCACGCGGATCTCCCGCCAGCGGCCGCTGCGGTAGCGAAGGTAAAAGACGTAGCTGAAACCCAGAAATGTGAGCACGATCGCCGTCCAGGCCGCCTCGGGCGACATGCCCAGCCCGTGGAGCATCACGATCAGAATCGGCAGCAGCAACCAGTGAAGCGTCACCGAGATGCACATCGTCCAGAACGTATCGCCCGCCCCTCGCAGCGTGCCGCTGAAGACGGTGACCACGGCCTCGATCATCACGTAAAGCGAAGCCAGCCGGATCATGAACACGGCGGTCGGCGCGGCCTGCTCAAAAACCGGGTCGGGATGAATCGGACGAAAGACGTTGACCAGCATTTCCGGGAAGCAGGCGAAAAGGATCAGGATGACCGACGAGTAGACCCAGCCGCACTTGATCCCCGACATGGCCGCACGGTGGGCCGTGTCCGGATCGCCCGCTCCCATGTAACGTCCCACCAGGCTCATCACGCCGATCTGCACGCCGATCAACGGCACGAAGGAAACCATGTCCCAATTGAACATGATCGTGGTCGCCGTTGCCGTGGCCGGTCCGTGGGCGTGGAAGGCCAGGATCATGCCCGTGAAAGCCAAAACGTTCAGGAACATCTCAATACCGGCCGGGTAGCCAAACCAAAGAAGTTTGCCCATCGCCTCCCGATCGAGTCGCAGCGACTGGAGCACCTGGTACTGCCGCCGGATCGAGGGCCGGAGGTAGGCGCCGATGAGCACCGACAGCCCGAGCAGTCCGCCCAGGATCGTTCCGTAGGCGGCGCCGCGGATCCCCATGGCCGGCACGCCGAACTTGCCGAAGATCAACACGTAGTTGAGCCCGACGTTGGCCACCATAGCCGCGAAAGCCGCCACCATGACCATCCGCGTCTGGCCGATTCCGGAGAAGAAGCTGCTCAGGCTCGTTCGCAACAGGCCGACGATCGTCGCATAGATCAGTATCCCGAAGTAGACCTTTTGCAGGGCAAGCTGGCCCGGCGAGATCCCGCTCACTTCAAAGGCGTAGAACACCAGCGGCCGGGCCAGGAGGATCAACGGGTACGCCGCCAGGCAGATGAGCAACGCCTGGGTCGTGGCCACGGCGCAACGATCCCTCCTCCCCGCACCCAGGTACTGCGCGACGAGCGCCGTCGTGTAGCCGATCAGCCCCATGAAGAAGGTCATCATCATGAAACTGGTCAATCCGCCCGACATGGCCGCGTTCATCTCATCGGGCCCCAGCCGGGAAAGAAACACCCGGTCGGTGAAGGTCATCACCGTATCGCACGCATGGGAAACGACCATCGGCAGCGCGATGGCCAGCAATTCACGGACACCGCCGGCCGACGGTGCCCTCTTTGTTTCGCAGGCTTCTTGGTTCGTCTTCAGCATGGGAAAAGCGGGGTTTCTGATATTGAAAAAGCCGGGTTTCTGGATCCTCCATCTCTTGCAGGGCAGCGTCTGTCGGTGGTTGCGGCAAAAGAAACCCGGCCTCTGATGTTGAAAAAGCCGGGTTTCTGAACAATCCAGCTCAGGCAAGGCCGTGTCTTTCGGTGACTTCAACGCAAGAAACCCGGCTTCTGGCATGGCAGACAACGGCTTTCCACCCCGTATCGGCTGGTTGCCCTGCCTTCCGGCAATGGTACACGATGAACGAGGCCGGCGCTCGTTCGCAAACGCCTGGAACCCCGCCCGTTCCAAGAGCCCCTCGATAATCCAGTTATATGTCCTCGCAGGGGATCATTTCAACAACGAGCGTCTACGGCCTTCAACAGCAACGCGGGCAGGTGAACCCAGCGGCCGGTTGGCGTGCATTGAGCACGGGGCCGCGCGTGTGACATGGGAGACTTCCGCGACGGGCGTGCGTCTTGTTCGATGGCACGACCGGGCACATGCCACCTCCCCTGGAAGTACAGTGTATACGGAGTTGCTGCGATTGAACATGTCGCCCGGCAACTCCCATCACGTCGTAAAGAGATCAAATAGCTGTGGTACGGCGGAATAAGCCACTCATCGAGGGTTTCTTGGCGCCGCTGCGGCCCCTGATGCCGTTCTTGCAGCCCAAGCCGGACGGAGTCGAGGAAGTCGGCCGCCGGGTGCAAGAAGGGGCAGGAGCGCTCAAATCCCACGGTCAGTCACCTGCGTCGGTTGGCGCGATTCTTCTCGGCCGCTTCACGTTGGTTGTAGAGGGGCGGATCGATGTCCGCTTCCCAGTCGTCCAGTTGTCGTTGCAGGAGCGAGGCAATCTCGGGTCGTGCGTCGCGAAGATTGTTCGTTTCGCCGATGTCGGCTGCCAGATCGAAGAGTCTCCCGCTGAAAGACAGGAATACCACAACGCACCCGGGGGCATTGTAGTCGGGGACCTGGCGCCCCGACAAGATTAGGCGGAGTCCCCGCCGTCAGCTTCGTTCTGCCGGTATTCGTCGAGAAGCTTCTGCAGTTCTTCCAACTCGCTTGCGCTGGGCGGTCGAGCTTCCAGCAGGGCGGTGATCAGGGCCGCGCCGCTGCCGTTGAAGATTCGCTCGATGAGGTCATCGACGATTCGCCGATAGGTTTTGCGAGGGTTGGTGGTGGCTCGAAAGAGGAAAGCCTTTCCCACCGGGCCTTTCTTTCGAGCCACCAACCCTTTGTCCTGGAGCCTCTTGAGCAAAGTGCTCACAGCCGCATGGGTCATGGGACGATAATCCTTCATCCGTTCCCGGATCGACCGAACGGTCAATTGGCCATGCTTCCACAAGCAGGCCAACACTTCCAGTTCGGCATCCGGTAATTGGTTCTCGTCCATCCTTCGACCACTTTCGCCGGCTCGGCGCCAAGTAGGTGCGTTTCGGTTGCCCTCACCCGCCACGCAGCCTAAACCAGCTCCCTCTAGCCGATTCCTTTCCCCGCAGTATATCTACGCGCGTAAATATTGCAAGCCGAGGGCAAGCTTCTTGTGGCAGTTTTCCTGAAATAGCCCAGGTTGGCATTCCCTGTACCATCTGAAGTTCTTTGTCACGAGCCTCAATGCTTTCAGCAATCACGACTTGGATTGCCACTTCCACTACAAAGAGGGGTGTAAAGCAATCGCCGTTCTGCTGGATGAGACAATCTGCTAACATTCGCCGCCCGTGCTGGCGACATCCTGTTGGTGGTTCTCGACGGAAATGGATCACAACACCAACCCGAGACGCAATCGCGGGCAGTAGGGCCACAACTTCTGTCCTCGCCCGCAATTCGGGTTCTTGTAGGCTATGCCACACGACTTCCGTCGCGAACCGCCAGCATTCCCAATAGACCTCCGAGAGCGGCGATTTCTTTTGATTCCCCTGCATCGACTCGTCGTGTTCGCGTGCCTTGCCGCTTCCCTTTGCTGTGCGGGATGTGCAAAGACGTGGACCAGCCGGCGACCCAATTTGCCCGATCGCTACACGATCGTGCGTGATCAGCTTGTGATCCACTGTGACTTTGAGGTTCCGGCTCGACATCGACTTCTGGACGAATTGACGGCCCGGCGGGAAGACTTGCGGCGCGAGCTTGCGTACGCGTCTTCGGAAGAACCGATCCATGTCTACTTGTTCGAGGATGCCGATCGATTCCGGGAATTCGTCCGTAAGGAACACCCGGGCTTTCCGAATCGCCGGGCGTTCTTTGTCAAGACCGACACGCGGCTGGAGGTGTACGCTCATTGGGGAGGGTACGTTGGCGAGGATTTGCGTCACGAAGTCACTCATGCCTACCTTCACTCGGTGCTCCCGAACATTCCGCTTTGGTTGGACGAAGGCCTGGCCGAATACTTCGAGGTACCTCGGGGGCGGCACGGCCTGAATCGCGATCATCTTGCTCGCATCCTCGCCAAGGAGGATCAGGAGAGCGCCCTTGGCGCTTCGCTGCCGATCTCGCCGAGGGAGGCACTGTATCGAGTTCCGAATCTAGCTCGACTCGAGTCGTTGCACTCCGATCGGTTCCTGCCCCGGGACGACTACGCCGAATGTTGGGCATGGGTGCACTTCCTCCTGGAATCGAGTCCGGAAGCGAAGCTCTTGCTGCGGGAATACCTGTATCGTCTCCATGTTGACGGTTCGACGGTTCCGTTGTCGTCGAGATTGGCCTGGCGATTCGGCCTGACGGCGGACCAGTTGGCCGACCGAATGGCCGAACACATCATCAGGACGGCCCAAGACGCCGCCCTTGCCGAATCGGCCGACGCCAACGCGGTTCACGAGCCACCGCAGCACACGTCTGCACGAACTGAGAGGCCGTTGGCAGCGCGTTGAAAAGGCAGGTCCCGGGAATCATACGTGGAACGCATCGCTGTCCGGCGATTGACGCAAAGTTCGCCAGTTCGAGAACCGGGCATCTCTCGCTGAACCAACCGACAAGGGCTGCCTTATGAGAGGCGGAAGATTCTGAAGCCAGGCCGGGCTCTCGCCTCTTCCGACGGGCGGTTGGCTTCCTTTGAATCAGCCGGGGGTGCCCGCTGGTCGAGAACGGAGTGCAGCCCTATATTGGTCGAAGGGCGCCCCCGCATCTTGTCCGCCGTGGCGCACTGGGAGCCGGCCTTGGGTTTGTGATCAACACACTTCCGCTCAACCTCCGCTGATGCCGCAGATTCGACCGTTCACCAATCTTGACCCGCCGGCCGTCACTGAGGTCTGGCTGCGTTGCGCCCGACAGCCGGGACTGACGTTGCCTGTTTCTATGGATTCCTTCGAGCGGCTGGTGTTCAGCAAACTCTATTTCCCCGAGAGCCGTCTCTTCCTGGCCTTCGAGGGCGCCAAGCCGCTGGGTTTTGCTCATGCGGCCTTCGGGCCGAATGCGGATCGCACGTGGATCTCAACGGAAACAGGGGTGGTGTGCATGTTGCTGGTATGCCCCGAATGTCCTCGTCGAGAAGTCGTTGCAGGGCAGTTGCTCGATCGGTGCGAGCGGTTCCTGGTTGAGAGCGGTGCGAGCGTGATTCAGGGGGGGGCTGCGCCGCCGCTGGCTCCGTTCTATGCCGGGTTGTACGGCGGCAGCATGCCGCCGGGAATTCTCACAAGCGACTCGTTCACTCTGGACGTGTATGCCGCAGCAGGGTATGGGGCAGCCAGCCGCACTTCCCTATGTCGCCGGAGCCTGGATGGCTTTCGGCCACCCGTCGATCGCCGGCTGATGCAGGTTCGTCGAACGATGCGACTGAATACGCTGGTCGATCCGCCATCGCGCGATTGGTGGGAGGCGATGGAGATCGGCGAGTTCGATCTGACTCGGTTCGAGTTGACCGAGCGTGGCAGCCCGGAGCCTGTCGCCTCACTCACGGTTCGCGACATGGGCTCGCCGTCGCCGGATCTTCCCGGCCCGGCGGCGGGGATCCTCAATCTCTTCGTCGACGAAGCACACCGGCGTCAGGGCGTGGCCACCTTTCTGCTCGGCGAAGCGTTCAAACAACTCGTGCAGCAGGGGATTGGCAGCGTGGAGGCCCATATTCCTGCCGGCGACCCGGCCGCCAACGCCCTTTGCCGCAAGCTGGGGCTCCCGGTGGCCGCCGAAGCGGTTCAGTTTCGGAAGGGCGTCGAGGCCGTTAGCGTTTCTTGAGAGTCACGCCGACGCCGGTTCCTTCCTTCAAAAGAATCAGCGTCTCCAGCTCTGGATTCTCGGTAATCGCTTTCATGTAGGCCGGATCGGCTTGCCGCGTATTCATGTTGTGAGCAATCACCAACCCGCCGGGCCGGAGGAGCGGGAGCAGCTTTTCCAGGTAATCGATGTAACCTTCCTTGTCGGCATCGAGGAAGAGGATGTCAATGGGATCTCTGTGTTGTTTGACGGTCTCGTGAGCGTCTCCCAGGATCAGGGTGATCACATCGTCGACGCCGGCTTTCTTGAAGTTTTCCTGGGCGATCTTGGCGCGGGGCTCGTCGATTTCGTGGGTGTAGAGGCGGCCGCCCGTCTTCCGCAGCGCCAGGGCCAGCCAGACCGCCGATTCTCCCGTGGACGTGCCGATTTCCACGACCCGTTTGGCACCGACGGTTTCGGCCAGCATGCGGAGCAGTCGCCCGTCGTCGGGTGCGACGTTGGCGAATCTCGGCCCTTCCCGCATGGTTTCCAATGCTGCGAGGATCCGCCTCTCCTGATCGTCTTTGGCCAGGGGCTCTGTCTGGGGCAACGGCTCGGACCCGCCGCGTCCGGGGCCGCGCACACCGCCGGGAGATCCACCGGGTCCGCCCATCCCCGACCCCCGTTCCAGCGGCAGGGCGTCGCGCAGCTCGTCAGCGGTCAGTCTGCCGTCGCCGCTCTTGTCGAATCCGGTCAGCCTCCCCGCAGCCCCGGCGATCTCTTCGCTGGAAAGGATGCCGTCGCCATCCGAGTCGAACAGTTGAATCAGCGGATTGGGCCGCTGGCCACCTGGATTCGGGGGGCCACCGAAACGTTGTGCGTGGGAAGGAGATTGAAGAAAGACGCAAATGGTTCCAGCCAAAATAGTAACGATAATCTGTCTCATCGAGATCACTCCGATTGCATGGGTACTCTTAATCCACTCAGTCTGATTTCTTCAACGAACCGCCAGAATGAACACCGCTTCTGAAGTCAAGTTTCGCCGAATTGCCCCAATCTACCGTCCGGCGTTGGCGGTTCCTACGCCACCCGGTCGGCGTGGAAGACCACGTGATCTGAGCAGCGATCTTTTGCCTTGACAACCGTTCGTGCTCGGGGTAGTTTGGGGCAGTATTACACATTCATGATTCGTAATACAGCCGTTCCGGGGGAGTCGTTCCTTGCCGCGGCGGCTTTCGAGGACGCACCATGAAACACCGAAATGCCTTCACGCTCGTCGAACTGCTCGTCGTCATTGCGATCATCGGCATTCTGATCGCCTTGCTATTGCCGGCCGTCCAGGCTGCCCGCGAGGCGGCCCGGCGGATGAGCTGTACGAACAATCTGAAGCAATTCACTCTGGCGCTCCACAACTTCCACGACAGCCACAAGAAGTATCCTGTCGGATATCCCAGCAAAACTTGTCCGGGCTACGAACACATCGCCGACTGGCAATATCGGTGGGGGCCGCTGGCAATGCTCACCCCCTATATGGAGCAATTCAATATCTACCAGTCGTTGAACCTGGATGTCCCGCTTTATGGACATACGGGCTCGACATTCGGCGGGGGCTATGGGGTGCATCCCGACAATCAGGTTCCCGTCAGTCAGGAAATCGGCTTCTTCTACTGCCCCAGCGATCGCAGCGAGAAGATCGAGCCGGAATTCGGCGCCAGCAACTACATGGCCTGCTGGGGACGCGGGGCGCCGACGTCGACGGGCACAGCCGTTTCTAACACCGACGGACTTTTCACGAGTGATCGTGGCCTGCGTTTTGCGGACATGGTCGACGGCACGAGCAACACGGCGGCGTTTTCCGAAAGTCTGTTGCCTGCCGAGGGCTATTATAGCGAGACGCCTCTCTTGTCGCTGCCAACTTTCACGCTCACGCAGCAGAACAAGGATCTGGTCATGGTGAACGCTTCAAGTCGGGGAGATCCGCTGCTCACCGAGGCATTTTGCACGCAATTCGGGCAGCCCGTGGCTCGCCACACGTTACGCACGCGGCGCTGGGCGGATGGGTTCTATTGGTACACGGCCTACTATCACTGGTGGGGACCGAATTCCCCCATACCGGATTGTGCCAAATCGCAGCCCATGCGAGCGCTGTGGCAAATGGCCCGCAGCCGGCATCCGGGCGGCGTAAACGCGAGCTTTGTGGACGGCTCGGTGCACTTCGTCAGTGAGACGGTGGATTTGGACACCTGGCGGGCCTTGGGATCGCGCAACGGCGGCGAGGTGCCGCAGCAATTCTGACCCGCCCAATACTACAGACTAACAGGAAACGACGATGAGATTAGCACGCTTTGGCCTGACGGCGTTGGGAGTTCCGTTCATTCTGCTTTGCTTTCTGGCGTCGGCTTATGGCGAACACACGGGCAAGCTTTATGTGGTTGGCATGGGGCCTGCGGGGCCCGACCTCACAGCCCCGCGGGTTCTCTCGATCGTGGAGAAAGCCGATTTCTTCCTATGTTCGCCAAGGATGCCGCAGCGATTTACCGAATTCGGCACTCATATCGATCCCTCGAAGGTGGCCTTCGATCCATGGAAAGGGATCTTTGATGATGATTCAGACTCCGGAGATCCACAGTCCCGTGCCGCCGCCAGAGACAGGCAGCGAAAGAAGGTGCAGGATTTTGTTCTGGAAAAGATTGAGGCCGGTAAGACGGTGGTCATTATGGACGGAGGCGATCCCTGCGTTTACGGCCCCACGCTGAGCCACCTGCTTGTTGGGCTGGACGACCGGTACTACGAGGTCGTTCCCGGAATGGGCGCACTGAATGCCGCAGCGGCAGCCCTGAAACGATCGATGACATGCCGGGACACGAGATTCGTCATGCTGACTTCGCCCGAATCTCTGTTTGGCGATGGAGATAAGCCGAATGACGACATTCTGAAAGATATTTCGAAGTACAAGACGACGACGGTGCTTTATATGTCGTTGCGAAATATGAAGAGTGTGGCAGAGAAGTTCCGCGCGTACTACTCGCCGGATCTGCCGATCGCCGTGGTCTATTATGCGGGCTATGCCGACAAGGAAAAGGTGCTGCGAAGCACGCTGGCGACAATCGACGCGGACATCAGCCAAATGGACGAGAAATGGCTGGGACTCGTGGTGATCGGTGATTGTGTTCGATAGGAGGCGGAACGATGAGGTGCAAGGCTTGTTTGGGCCTGCTATTGTTGCTGGTACTTGCCTTTTCAATTCAGGCCCACGATCTTTGGGTAGCGAGTACGGACGATGGGTATGTCGTCATGCGAGGGCATCTACCGGACAGGTCTGATCCCTACGATCCGGAGTGCATACAGACGCTGGCCGCGTTTGACGAGAAGGGGCTTCCGCTGCCACTGAAGCGGCTGGATCGAGAGCAGCGAGTGCTCGTTGAACCGCTGTCGAGTCCTGCGCTGGTGGCGGTCGTATCGAAATGGGGGCACCGGATCATCGACGGAGACGGGCGGAAGCGGTTCATGTCGAAGGCCGAAGCGCTCGAATCGGGAGCCGTCGTCAGGGAGGCGTTCTTCTCAACCCAATACTCCAAGACCCTGTTTCGCTTCAATGAGAGATTTGCCAAGCCGCTCGGGATGAAGTTTGAAGTGGTTCCCCAGAAGAGCCCTTTCGGTTTGCACGAGGGCGACCTGTTGCCGGTGCAGGTTCTTTTCGACGGTGCGCCCTTGTTGAAAGGAAAGATCGAACGAGGCAGACAAATGGCGCCGCTGGAAACCGATCGACACGGAATGGCGCAGATTCCGATTCAAACCAAGGGATGGCAGAAGATCCTGGTCGTACACGACACGCCGGCCACGGAAACGCAAGACGTCGATTACTACCGGCATTTCGCTTTCCTCGTGTTTGAAGTGCAGTAAGTCTTCCGGAAAGCACGGTTGCTCAAGGATAAGGAATCACGAGGTCTCTATTCTTGATGCAACGAGACGGAGCCGGTAGCTTCCAGTCATGCCACGACGGTTGTGACTTGGCAGTGGGGAGATACGCACCATGTACTCGCTCAAGGGCGGTACGAGGGTGGGTGTTCGGCAAATAGCGGGACTACGAGGCCCTCGGTGAGTTGATGCGAGAGGCCAAGGAGTGGTTGCCGATGCGGCGGCTGGCGTTGTTTGTGGCGGCGAAGACATTCCGGCGCTCATCTGACAATACCGTCCAAGTCCATTCCACGGATCATTATGTACGGGAAGGCGTTGACCCGGATTGCCGACGGCGAAAGCGGATTGGACCAGGCGGTCGGTCACGATCTGGAACTCGTCCTGACGACACCCGCCGCTGGTCTGAAACCGGGCAACGTCGTCAAGGCGAGGCTCTTGCTTCACGGGAAACCGTTCGGTGGAAAAGACGTCGAAGTGACGCTAGGCACACTCGGGGCGGGCCCCCTTGCCGAGGATCCGCAGATCCAGTCGCACCTGTGGTCGACCTCCGCCGCTCCCCATCCGAAATCGGGCGAGGTTGCTTTCCCGCTGATTGCCGGCGGACGGCACTTTCTCACGGTTCGGTATATCGACGATACACCCGGCACCTATACGGGCGATCGAAACGACCGTTCCGACTTCAGCCATCTACAAAAGGGCGACACATTCGAGCGGACCATGTACACGGCCACGTTCACGGTTGAGGTGAGTGAAGACTGACGGTCGGACAGTCTGCACCATCGGGCAACGCTATCCTCAGATCAAAGGGCTCGTAGCAAATCGAGTTGAGCACCTGGATTTCGCTCACCGAAAGGAACCGCTCCGGAGTGACGGCGAAGCGTACATACCGGGCTTCGGCAGGTTCCTTGGGAACAAGCGTGTAGTTCGGCGCACAAAGGGTTTTACTGACACACAGGTCAAAATCAACTGCGAAAAGCTCATGTGATCTCTCCCGCAAGTGGCCACAAAGCACGCTGATGTCGTCCACGGTTTCGTATGATCACCCATTCGGGACTTGCCGACTGCAACTGAGAATATAGAATCCCACACGTTGCAGTGCAAAGCGAGACCACCAGTCGCGTCAGGAGGGAAATCCTATGAAAGCCGCCTATGTCGAAAAACCCGGGCCTGCGGAGAGCATTCGTTACGGGGATCTCCCGGATCCGAAACCGGGGAAACGGCAGGTGCTGGTTCGGGTCGGGGCAGTGGCCGTCAACCCGGTCGATACCTATATTCGCGGCGGAGCCATCGACATGGGTCAGCCCATGCCATTTGTCGTCGGTTGCGATCTGGCGGGCACGGTCGAGGCGCTGGGGCCCGGCGCCGAGCAGTTCCGGGTGGGCGATCGGGTCTGGGGGTCCAACCAGGGGCTGATGGGGCGGCAGGGCACGTTTTCCGAACTGGCTGCGGTCGATGAATCCTGGCTCTATCCGACGCCCGTGGGCGTGAGCGACCGCAACGCGGCCGCCACGGCCCTGGTCGGGATCACGGCCCATCTTGGACTGGTTCGCGACGCGCATGTCCAGCCGGGCGAAATCGTCTTCGTTCACGGCGGCAGCGGCGGCGTGGGGTCCTGTGTGATCCAGATCGCCAAGGCCCTCGGCGCTACGGTTGTGGCCACGGCCGGCAGCGAAGAGAAGGCCGAGGTATGCCGGCAGTTGGGGGCCGATTGCGCGATCAACTACACGACCGATGATGTGGACGAGGCCCTGAAGACTTTCACGCCCGACGGTGTCGACGTGTGGTTCGAGACCTTGCGCGAACAGGACCTGGTGCAGGCGGTATCGCATCTGCGGATGCGAGGCCGGCTGATCCTGATGGCCGGCCGCGATGCCCGGCCGGTCTTTCCCGTCGGCCCGTTCTACGTCAAGGACTGCAAAATCCTGGGATTCGCCATGTTCAACGCTCCGCCGGAAGAGCAACGCCGTGCGGCCGACGACATCAATACCTGGATGGCCGACGGCAGGCTTCGCGCCAAAATCGGCCGTGTGATGAAACTCGCAGAGACCGCCGCCGCCCACCAGTTGCAGGAAGAAAACACGCTGTTGATGGCGGGAACCCTGGCCGGAAAGATCGTGTTGGAACCATAATACAGGTCCCGAACCGCCGCACGGGAACTGCGTTTGAGAACGATACCCCACTTCAACGTCCCAAATGCCGCAGGGGACCTGCTCTTTCCACGGAATACGACAATGGCCAAATACGGATTTCTCGGACTGGGAATTATGGGATGCCCCATGGCCTCCAACCTGATCAAGGCGGGCCACGAAGTGGTGGTCTGGAACCGCACGCCCGACAAGTGCGCGCCGCTCCTGGAAAAGGGGGCCGCCCAGGCCCAATCCCCTGCCGAGGTCGTTGCCCTTTCCAGCGTGACCTTCGCCATGGTCTCCGATCCGGAGGCCTCTCTGGAACTCCTCTTCGGCTCGGGGGGCGTGCTCGAAGCGATCGGCGAGGGCAAGGGCTACGTCGACTGCTCCACCATCGATCCGCACACGGCCATCGAAATCGGCCTGTCGATCACCGAACAGGACGGGCGGTTCCTGGAGGCGCCGGTTTCGGGCAGCAGGAAACCGGCCGAGGACGGAACCCTGATCTTCCTCTGCGGCGGCAACCAGTCGCTGCTCGAAGAGATCCGCCCGGCGCTGGACGTCATGGGCAAGATCGTCCACTACCTCGGTCCCGTCGGCCAAGGCGCCCGCATGAAACTGGTCATCAACATGATCATGGGCGGGATGATAACCGCCTTCGCCGAAGGGCTCGCCCTGGCCGAGAAAGCCGGCCTCCAGACCGACGACCTGTTTACCGTTCTCGACGAGGGCGTTCTGGCCGCCCCCCTGTTCCGTGTAAAAGGCCCTCGCATGGCCGCCGGCGATTTTGCGGCCGTCTTCCCGCTCAGGCACGAACAGAAGGACATGCGTCTGGCCCTCCAGCTCGGCGAGGAATTGACCCAGCCTCTCTCCAACGCGGCTGCGGTCAACGCCTTGTTCCTCCGGGCCCTCAGCGCCGGCTGCGGCAACGAGGATTTCTCCGCCGTTCTCAAGGCGATTCGCACTTGCTGTCGCGATGCGTAAGAAGTGTCCGTTCGCGTCGGCAGATTTGCTCACGCACGCCCCACCGACTAGGATGGTACTGGTACGTGGCGGCGATGATCCACAATACGAACCCGAATCGCAAGCGACGACAGAAGTTGCAGCCATGTGTCCCTCGTTTGCGATTCGAGTTGGTGTGAGTTACTCCGCTTCGTTGCTGCTGCAAGACGAGAGACGGATCGCCCAATCCAGCTACCATGACGAGGCAACATGATGCGTGCAACCACCGCGAATGTCACGGCTCTTCTTCTCGGTCTCTCCGTAATCGCTTCTGCGAGCACAATTGCGGCTCAGGAAAAAATCCGCCTCGCCTCCTCGCCCTCACTCTCGCCCGACGGCACGAAACTCGCCTTCTCCTGGCGCGGCGACATCTGGCTCGTCGGCTCCGGAGGCGGAGTTGCTCGGCCCTTGACCCTCCATGAAGGCCGCGACACAAGCCCGGTCTTCTCGCCCGGCGGCAAGTCGATCGCCTTCAACAGCGACCGCAACGGCGCCCAGCACGCCTACGTCGTTCCCGTTACCGGCGGATCGCCGAGGCAACTCACCTTCCATAGCGAAGGCTGCCGCGTGGAGGGCTGGTACCCAGACGGCGCCTCGCTGCTGATCAACGCCAACCGGGATCACTTCTGGAAACACCAGGAACGCTTCTTCCGCATCGACGCCGAAAAACGCGCGAGCGAACAACTCCTGTTCGACGACTACGGGCGCAGCGGTTCCCTCTCCCCCGACGGCAAACGGCTCCTGTTTACCCGCGAAGGAATCGCCTGGTGGCGCAAGGGTTATCGCGGCAGTCAGGCAAGCCAGATCTGGCTCTATGAGATCGGCTCAAAGAAGTTTCGCAAACTGGTCGACGAACCGGCCGGGGCGAGGTACCCGCTGTGGGCCCCGGACGGAAAAGGGTTCTATTACGTGGGCGGGCAGAGCGGCTCGTTCAATCTCTGGTACCGGGCGATCCAAGGCGGTCAAGAGAAGCAGCTCACGCAGTTTGACGACGATTCCGTCGTCATGCCGTGCATCTCCGCCGACGGGAAAACGATCGTCTTCCGCCATCTTCTCGACCTCTATCGATTCCAGCCTGGGGTCGACGAGGCTCCGGCACGGCTGAACATCACGGTCCGGGCCGACCTGGTTGCCGACAAGACGCAGAGGCGCCGCCTCGACAAGGCCGAGAAAGTGGCCTTCAGCGACGACGGCCTGGAGATTGCCATGATCTCCGGCGGCGACCTCTGGGTGATGGACACCGAACTGCGCGAACCGCGGCAGGTGACCAGCACACCCGAAGAAGAACGCGACCCCGTCTTCGCCCCCGACGGCAAGTCGATCCTGTTCGCCGGCGACGCGGAAGGCCAGAGCGATCTGTGGAAGGCCGAATGTGCCGACGATGCTCGATACTGGTGGCAAAACGGCGATTTCAAATTGACTCGGCTGACGAACAACGTGGAAGTCGAACGAGACCTGCGCGTCAGTCCGACCGGCAAGGAACTCGCGTTCATTCGCGGCCGGGGCGACCTCTGGCTGATCGGCACGGACGGCAAGAACGAGCGCCTCCTGTTCGAGTCGTGGAACCGGCCCGATTTCGACTGGTCGCCCGACGGCAGGTGGCTCGTCTATGCCTTGTCCGACGATCAGTTCAACCGCGACGTATGGATCTGGCCGGTCGACGGTTCGCGGGAACCCTTCAACCTCTCCCGCCATCCCGGCAACGACAGTAATCCGGTCTGGTCGCCTGACGGCAAGGCGATTGCCTTCACCGGCCGACGGGCCGGAACGGAGACCGACATCCACTTCGTCTATCTCACCAGGGAAGAAGACGAAACGAACTCGCGCGACCGCAAGCTTCGGGAGGCCGTCGAGAAGATCGAAAAAGTCCGCAGCAAGCCGGCTGCTCAAGCCGTTGCCGCCACGCCGCCGGCCACGAAAGCCGAAGGCGAAAAGCCGGACGAGAAAAAGGAAGACGGCAAGGAACCGGCCCAAGTGGATGAGAAAGAAGAAAAGAAAGAGGAGCCCAAGCCGCCCGCGGCGAGTCAGGAGAAGAAACTCCCGCACGTACGGATCGATTTCGACCGCATCCACGATCGCATTCGCCGCGTTTCGATCGGCGACACCTCCGAAGATCGCCTGTTCTGGTCCTACGACTCGAAAAAGCTCGCCTTCGCCGCCAAGATCAACGGCCAGGAAGGCACCTACACGATCTCCCCTCCCGACGACCTTTCGCCGAAGCTGCTCAGCTCGAAGACCGGCTACGACGCCCGCTGGATCCCGCGAGGCAACCAGATCCTCTGGCGAGTCGACGGCGTGCCCGGCAGCCTGGCCGCCGACGGCAAGTCGGCCACGTTCACCTTTGCGGCCTATCAGGAGGTCGACGTACCCGCCCGATTCCAGGCCGCCTTCGACCTCTGCTGGCGAACGATGCGCGACTTCTACTACGACGGTGCCCTGAACCACCGCAACTGGGACGAGATCCGCCGCAAGTATGCCGAGGTGGCTCGCGACGCTGCCGACGGTGACGGACTGGCCGAGGTGGTAAGCCTGATGCTGGGCGAACTGAACGGATCGCATCTTGGATTCACGCCCAGGTCGTCGAGCGACTCAACGCCGAAAGACCGGTGGAGCGAGGCCACACCCCACTTCGGCTTGCGTTTCGCATCGGACTATCCAGGTCCCGGACTGAAGGTTCGCGACGTGATCGGCGGCAGCCCCGCCGACCACGTAAAGAGCCGGATCCTCGCCGATGAGGTCGTCACGGCCTTCGACGGCCGGCCGATCGACCCCGCCATGGACCTGACTCAAGTGACCAACGGCCGGCTCGACCGCGACGTCTGCCTCACCGTCCGCAACGCCAAGGGTGAAGACCGCGACGTGACGCTTCGCCCCATCACCTACAGCGCTGCCCGGTCCCTGCTCTACGAATCCTGGATCAAACAGAATCGTGCGGCCGTGGCCAAGGCGTCCGACGCGAAACTCGGCTACCTCCACATCCGTGCCATGGACATGGGAAGCTTCTATCGCTTCGAACACGAACTCTACGACGCAGGAGCGGGCAAGGACGGCCTCGTGATCGACGTCCGCGAGAACGGCGGCGGTTCGACGACCGACCACCTCCTGACGGCCCTCACCCAGCCGGCTCATGCGATTACGGTTTCGCGCGGGGGCACCCCCGGCTATCCGCAGGACCGGCGCGTTTACGCCACCTGGGACAAGCCGATCGTCGTGCTTTGCAACCAGAACAGCTTCTCCAACGCCGAGATCTTCTCCCATGCGATCAAAACCCTCGGCCGCGGCAGGCTCGTCGGCACCCCCACGGCCGGCGCCGTGGTCAGCACGGGCGCCGCGTCGATCATGGACCTCGGCACCCTCAGGCTTCCCTTTCGCGGCTGGTTCCTGCTGAAATCCGGCGAGGACATGGAACTGGGCGGCGCCCGTCCCCACGTGATCGTCTGGCCAAATCCGGGTGAAATGCCCCAGGGCATCGACCGCCAGCTCGACAAGGCCGTCGCCGTCCTCCAAGGAGAGGTGAAGAAGTGGAACGATCGCCCGCAGCCGGAACTGCGGAGGGCGAGTGAGCGGTAGGCGGAGCAATCCCCGCAGGTTCCGTTGCGATACGCCAACGCCCGACACCGCGTGGGCCTTCCTCGACCAGCCCACCGCCTTCGACGACCTGCCGGACCTGCCCCAGCAGCCGTTCTCCGGCGGCGCTGCGATCCTCGTGCAAGCGCCGGCCGTCGCTCGGTGAGCCGTCAAGGGTGGCGTCGTGAGCGATGGGAAAGAGCGAGACAAGCCACGAGGAATCGGTCAATCCCGTTCCGTCGTGCTGTACGGCTGAGGCTTGGTTACGGCGCGCTTAGCCAGCCACTTGCGCCATGCCTGCTGGTCGTATCCGTAATCCTCTCCACTATACCACTGCGATGCTGTCAGCCGGAGCGCGGCGGCCGGGTCGTTGGGGTCCGCCGCGCCCGGAAACGCGGTCGCTTTCCCTCTGGCTCGGAGTACGGAGCGGACGTGGTCGCGATCCTCCCGGCAGAACCCGGCCAATGCCGCAGAAAGAACGTCACCGTCCACGATCAGGAAGATCGTGGCCCCGTGCAATCCGACGAATTGTCCTTCGACGGAATTCCCAAGACAGTCTTTCCATGTGCGGGCCGGATCGCCCGGAATCGTGACCACGCCGGATGGCTCACGCACCGCTTGGCTTAACTCGGTCTTGAACGGGCCGGGGCTCTGAACTCGCGATGCCCCCTGCGGTTCGTTCTTGTCCGGCGGCGAAGCGAGGATCGATGGGTGGGTAAGAAGCAGCCAATAGACAACGGCCATACTTGCAGCAGCAAAGATCTGCATGGCAACCCTCTCTGAGTATCTCAAAATACTGCCGTGCTCAATTCTCCTCCCGCCACTGGCCACAAGTCGCATCATAACCCCGAACGAACCGCTTGTCACGTAAACGTGGCTTTCTGCTCGGCCGGATGGCAAGATACCGCAGCGTCCGGAACCACACCACCAGCTTGCTTCAAGCGTGTGCCACTTCTTGATGCGGTATCGGTTCGATCCGCGTCGCAACGACTTTCGCATACAAAGAAACTAGTCGACAAACGATGTTGACCCAAGTACAATCCTCAGTGTCATGCGGGGCGCTGCGTCGTACTCTCAAAAATGAGGTGCCGCGCTGTAACAGGTTATGGCACAAGTTCCCGCTGCAAATGCCGCTCAAGGAGATGCACGTGCGAAATCGGACCGTAGCGTATTCGCCGGTGTTGACGGCGATCCTCGTCGTTGGCCTGTGCGGCGCCTCAAGGGCGGACAAGATGCCGGTCAACCTCGCCCCGCAAGCCAAGGTCTCCGCCAGCAGCCAGTTCAACGATCACTATCGGGCGGAGATGGCCACGAGCGGAGTGATTCCTTCCGAGTTCCAGCAGGATCAGGACTGGGCGGTCCGGGCCACGCAGAAGGGCTGGTTCAAGTTCACGTGGGACGAGCCGGTCGACGCGGCGCAGATCGTTTACTACGCCCGGGTGACCAGCCCGCTGCTGGAGTGCTTCAAGGACTACGAGGTCTATCTCAACGACGGGGAGAAACCTGCCGTGAAGGGAACGCTGGAACATCGCCGCGGCCCGCAAATGATCCCGCTGCCGAAACAGAAAGTGACCTCGATTCGGATCGAGTTTCTCTCGTCCCATCCCGATTCGCCCAACCCCGGAGCGGCCGAGATCGCTGTGTATGACTTGCCCCTCTCCGCAAAGCTGCTGGCCGAAATGCGGATCCCGCCCGAAGAAAAGACCCCCGCGGCCGAAGCCCTTCGCCGCGAAATGCTCGACGGCCGGCTCGGGTTCCAGGACATCCTGGTCGTCAAACGCAAGCCGCTCAACATCTCCCACGTTTACGTGTATCACGTCGAAGGCTTCCGGCCGGGCGGCGGCCTGTATGTCGTCACTCCCACCGACGACGGCAGCCGGGAGCGATGCGTCTTCGATGCAGACGACGGTATGATCACAACGGCCGACCTGTCGTACGACGGCAAGGAAGTCGTCTTCGCGCTGCGGCGCGGCGGGCATGTCGCTTCCAACCCCGTAGCCCACATCGAAGATATCTCGCGCTACGAAGACGAAAAAGCCAACTACCAGGTCTTCCGAATCAATATCGACGGCACCGGACTGGAACAACTGACCCACGGGGCCTGCAACAACCTCGACCCCTGCTGGCTGCCCGACGGCGGCATTGCCTTCATCTCCGACCGCAAGCCGGCTTACGCGTACTGCTACGTGGTCACCTCGCCCGTGCTGTATCGCATGGAAAGGGACGGCTCGAACCAGAAGCGGCTCTCGGCCAATTACCTGATGGACTTCACGCCCTCCGCCCTCGACGACGGGCGGATTATTTATACTCGCTGGGAATATGTCGATCGGGCCGCGTGCCCCATCCAGAGCCTTTGGGCCATCAATCCCGACGGCACCGGGCTGACGGGCTTCTACGGCAATCGCGTGATCTCGCCCGGCACGTTCATGGACGCCCAGCCGGTCCCCGGCACGGGTCAGATCCTGGCCACGGCCACGAACCACAACGGCTCGTGCCGGGGCGGGATCGTCGCCATCGACCCTTCCAAGGGGGCCAACGCGCGCGAGGCCGTCCACAATCTCACGCCGGAAATCGATATCTACGCCCATCGCCTCGGCGGCGGCCCGTGGGGAAACGGCATGCTCGATTGCCGCATCGGCGGCACCTACGAGAAGCCGCTGCCCGTCAGCGATGACAGGTTCCTCGTCTCCAAGGGGGGCGCGATCCAGCTCCGCGATTTCGACGCCAACGCGACCTCGCTGATCTTCCCCGACGGCGACATGGGCTACTACTGCCCCATGCCGATCCGCGATACCAAGCGTCCACCCGTGGTGACGGGCACGGTCATGGATCGAAATGCGGAACTGCCTGAAGACGGCAGCGTTTCCGGAGCGTGGGCCACCGTCTATATGCAGGACGTCTACAACGGCCTCGAACCCGATGTCAAGCGGGGCGAGATCAAGCAGATCGCCGTCGTCCAGGAGATCGAGAAAAGTACCCACACTCCGCAGAATAACAACCGGCTCGACGGGCCCGGTATGAGGAACATCGCCGTGTTCGGCTTCCAGTTCCCGCTGGTTTCCTGCGGCGCGACCTATGCGCCGAAAAAGGTCTGGGGCTTTGCCGACGTGGAGGACGACGGCAGCGCCGCCTTTCAGGTTCCCTCGGAGGTGCCGATCTACTTTCTGGCGCTCGACGGCGAAGGCCGGGCGCTCCAACGGATGCGAACCTTCACCCACCTGATGCCCGGCGAGGTGCAGGGATGCGTTGGCTGCCATGCCGATCGCAACTCGGTCACTTCACACGGGCGAGCGACGGTTCCCATGTATAACACGGTGCAGAAACTAAGGGAACCTGCCTGGGGCGTCAAGGGGTTCAGCTACCAGGAAGTCGTTCAGGGGGTGTTCGATCGGAACTGCGTCGAGTGCCACAACGAACGCGAACAGCCTGGCAATGTCGACCTGGCCGGCGACATGACGGACTTCTTCAACGTGTCTTACGACATCCTTTGCCGGACCGGAACTCAAGCCGAGAACAACTGGATCCAGCACGGCAGCCCGTCGGGCCCGCAGTACGACAACGTCCGTGGGATGAGCCCCTTCGTGGAATGGATCTGGACGATCAACGGGGCGGGGCACAATGTGCTCGAGATCGCGCCCCGGCGCTGGGGCAGTCCGGCCAGTCTGCTCGCCGAAATCATCCGCACCGGCCATCCGGACGAAGACGGCAAGCCGCGGGTGAATGTGCCCGACGAGGATCGGCGCAGGGTCTTCCTCTGGCTCGATCTGAACATTCCCTACTACGGCACGTCGTCGTCGAACCACAAGGCCCAGCTCGGCAGCCGGCGGATGATGCCGCTGGATCTTGACGCGACGCTGACCGAGGTCGCCGGCCGGCGCTGCAACAACTGCCATCAGGACGGCATCCCGCGGAAATTCTACACCCGGGTGATGAATCCCGAGCACAACAGCTTCCTCCTCGCCCCGCTGGCCGAAGCGGCCGGCGGCACGCAGAAATGCGGCCCGGCCGTGTTCCAGTCGATAAACGATCCCGACTATCAGAAGATCCTCAAAACCTTCGAGCCGATCCACGAACTGCTCAAGCAGCGACCCCGGGCGGATATGGAAGGGTTTTCAGTGATGTGCGATTGAAGTGCGAGATATAATCGAGGGTTGTCTGTCCTCGCTCGCGCTTCGGGGTGGTGTTTCCCGTAACGAGCCGTCCAGTCGCGGGTGCTTATCCCTTGAATACGCCGAACCACACAAGATTGCTGCTGGTGATATGGATCGTCTTCGGCACTGCCATGCTTCTCCAGACGACCTGGTTCCGTCGCACGACGAGCCTCACGTTCGACGAGACCTATTTCCTGAGTTGCGCACTCCAGACCGTGCACGACGGACGTCTTGATCCCAGGATCTGCTCGCAGGGGGTCGCGCCGCTGCCCATCATGCTCGACTATCTGCTCCCGCTGAGCCTGGTGGGCGGGGAAAACCGGCCCGACCCGTGGGAAGGCCAACCGCACGACGCTCATCTCATCAACGGGCCGCGACTCGCCAATTCGATCATGGTCGGGCTGCCGCTGGTGTTTTGCGTTTCCGGCTGGCTCTTCAAACGCCAGGGAATCATCGCCGCTGCACTCGGTGCGGGGCTGGTCGCCTTTTCGCCAACCTTGGTGGCCCATGCCTCCTTGGCGACGACCGACAGTTCCTTTGCCCTCTTTGGACTGTTGGGACTCGCGGCCGTCGCCTGGTATTTCCGGCAGCCGTCGCGGGGTCGCTTCGTCGTGATGGCGGTTGCCATTGCCGCAGCCATGACCGCCAAGTACTCCGGTGTGTTCCTCCTGCCGGTCGTGGCCCTGATGTTCGTGTTTCGGGCCCTTGGGTCGCCGAGAGAGGAAGGCCGAGCCGCCTGGACGCAGAGGCTTGGCTATCTGGCGTCGCGAGGTGCCGTTCTGGCCGTGCTCGTCTTCTTCTTCTGGTGGGGACTGCACCTGTTCAGCTTCACCGGTCCCTTGAAGAATATTGCCCTGGAAGACACGCCCGACTGGTCGCCCTGGGTCAAAATGCTCGGGCGGGGGCCGGTGGCCGACGAAATCATGCGGGCAGCTCACGAGAAGATCCGCCGCCCGGCGCCGCTCGACGGCGTGCTGTTTCAGTATCAGCACAACCAGGCCGGCCACTGCAGCTTCCTTGCAGGCCGGCACTCCAATACCGGCTGGTGGTATTATTTTCCCTGCACGTTCCTCATGAAGAGCACGCCGGTCGAACTGCTGCTCGCGGCAGGCCTTTTCGCATTGTGCATCGTGGGACTTCGGGCGCCGCGACGGGCATGGAAATCGCTCGACACGGACCTCCAGGTCCTATGCCTGGCCGTTGCGATCTTCAGTTTTCTGGTCATGTCCTCCAGGATCAATCTCGGTCAGCGCTACATCCTGGTCCTCTATCCGATCCTGATCGTTGCCGGCGTCGATCGGCTTTGGGCACTTCTCGGAAGAAATCCCAGGGCGGCTGGCTGTTGCGCGGCAACGCTTCTGGTCGGGCAGGCATTCAGTTGTCTCAGTGTGGCCCCGCACTACCTGTCGTATTTCAACCGGTTGGCCGGCGGACCGGAGCGGGGCTGGCACTACCTGGTCGATTCGAACATCGACTGGGGGCAGGACCTGCCGAGCTTGCGCCGGGAACTGCAACGATTGGGTTATCGGCGGGCTGCCCTGCGCTACTTCGGAACCGCCGATCCGAAAGACTACGGGGTCGACGCGGATCGTGTGCCTCATCTGACAAGGCCCCTCGACGAGTACGACTCGCTGGCGATCTCCGTAACGCCGCTCCAAGGTTTGTATTCCGGGAGCGATGATCCTTTCCGGGAGTTTCGCCAAATCGAGCCAACCGCCCGGGCGGGAAAGTCCATTTTTCTTTACGAACTGGCCCGCCCGGAAGTCAAAGCCGCGATGGCGCGAACCATGGCCCGGTACCGAGCCGTTCGTCTGCTGCCTGACAGCACCACGATGGGCGGATTGCCGGCCTATCGCATCGAAACGCCCGCGGCCGTCTACGTGCTGGAAAAAGCCGGTGCCGGGCTGGCTCGTATGATCGACCCCGATGATCACGATTGGATCAGTTACGACCATACGCCCGGCAGCGGAGCCCGCGGCGAGTACCGCGGCTTTCCGAACGCCGTGCACCAGCAGGCCGGCAATTACTTCCATCCGAAGAATGACGCCACGGATGTTTCCACAACCAAAGTCGAGTACGAGGGAAGCGATCGGGTGACGATCTCGGCCGAATCGGCCGGCGGTCTGTGGGCCTGCCGCTACGACTTCTTCCCAACCCATTGCACCTTCACGATGACCCGGATGCCGTCGGACAAACGCTACTGGGTCCTCTACGAAGTCACGCCCGGCGGTAACTACGACGACACCGACTGGTGGATGACCTCCGCCCGCAGCAAGCGGCAGCCGTTGACGGTGCCTCACGAGGGTGATATTCCGGCGCCCGAGTGGATCGCCTTCGGCGACGAAAAGCTCAATCGCGTGCTCTACCTGCTCCACCACGAGGACGACGATCACCCCGATCGGTTCTACCAGATGGACCGGCAGATGACCGTCTTCGGGTTCGGCCGCGAGGGCCTCAAAAAATACCTGGATCGCGTGCCGCAACGGTTCACGATCGGGTTCCTGGAGACGACGGATTACCGGGAGATTGCCAAGGCGATCGAGCAGACCGCGCGACGGGGAGACGGGGAGAATGACGAATGACGAAATTCAAGCGAGGTTCCATCTCAGACCGGTTTGATCCGTCGCGCAAAAAACTCGACTCCAACGCGACGACTTCCGCAAACAAAGAAATCTTGTGTTCCCTGCCTTACGCTTCTTTCTGCGGAATCTTCACTTGATGCCGCCCCGCCGGCGGTCTAAGGTGTGGGATACCGTGCTGCCTGACTTGCCACCCCTACGGGAGACCCGCCGATGAGATCTACCAATGCGACCCTTGCCTGGTTGTCCGCCTCCGTGCTCCTGATCCTGCCGCCCGCCGCGGGGGCGGAAGATGTTGCCCTCCAGGCCACCATCCACACCGACCGGACGAGCGAGGCGATTTCGCCATTCATCTACGGCCAGTTCATCGAACACCTCGGGCGCTGCATCTATGGCGGAATCTGGGCCGAGATGCTCGAGGACCGCAAGTTCTATTACCCCGTCACCGAGACGTACGATCCCTACCAGGGCGACCTGGGCGGCAAGTTTCCGGTTGTGGGCGCTTCGCCCTGGGAGATCCTCGGCGACGCGCGGGGTGTGACGATGATCGCCGAGGGAGCGTTTGTCGGTGAACATACTCCCAGGATCGCAGCAGGCACAGCGGTCCGGCAAAACGATCTCGGCGTCGTGGCCGGCAAGTCCTATGTGGGCTACGTCTGGCTCAAGGCAGCCGAAAGCAAGGCGTCGGTCGACGTCACGCTCGTCTGGGGCGACGGCCAGCGCGATCGTCAGACAGTCGAGATCGCCGGCGTCGGATCCGACTATGCCAGGTACCCGTTCGCGTTCCAGGCGAAGGCCGCCACCGACAAGGCCCGGCTCGAGCTTCGCGTGAAGGACGCGCCCTGCCTGGTGGGTACCGTTTCCCTGATGCCGGCCGACAACGTTCGCGGCATGCGGGCCGACACCCTCGCCTTGCTGAAGCAACTCGACGCCCCCATGTATCGCTGGCCCGGCGGGAATTTCGTCAGCGGCTACAACTGGCGCGACGGAATCGGCGACCGGGATCGCCGGCCCCCACGGGTCAATCCGGCCTGGACGGGCGTGGAACACAACGATTACGGTATCGACGAATTCATCGATTTCTGCCGCGAGGTCGCCACCGAACCGATGATTGCCGCCAACACGGGCTTCGGCGACGACTACTCGGCCGCCCAGGAAGTGGAGTACTGCAACGGTTCGGCCGATACAATCGGCGGTTCGTGGCGCGCCAAGAACGGTCACGACCGGCCGTACCAGGTGAAATACTGGTGCGTCGGCAACGAGATGTTCGGCCCCTGGCAACTCGGCTTCATGCAGTTGAAGCACTACACGATCAAACATAATCGCTGCGCCACGGCCATGTGGAACGCCGATCCGACGATCGAACTGGTGGGCTGCGGCGCCGTCCACACGCGAAACGAGAAACACGACCCCGGCGAGAAACGGTTCTGGTCGGAGGGAATGCTCCAGGACTGCGCCGGCACAATGACCTATCTCTCCGAACATTTCTACGTGGGCAAGAAAATCGACGTCATCCCCGATCATGTCCGGCAACTGGCCGACTCGATACGCCGGATCGCCGACGACCATCGAAAACTCCAGGCGTCGCTGCCGAATCTCCAGGGACGCATCGTGCCGATCGCCATGGACGAGTGGAACTACTGGTTCCGGCCCTACGAATACGGCGAACTCGGTTGCGTCTACGAACTGCGCGACGCCCTCGGCGTGGCCGTCGGGCTCCACGAGTACTTCCGCAACAGCGACCTGATCAAGATGGCGCACTACGCCCAGACCGTCAACGTGATCGGTTGCATCAAGACCACAAAGACCGGAGCCTTCATGTCGACAACGGCCCTGCCGCTCATGCTCTACCGGAAGGAGTACGGCACGATTCCGGTGGCAGTTTCGGGAAACTGCAGCCAGGCTGAACTCGACGTGGCAGCCGCCTGGACTGAAGACCGGAAGGCGCTCACGATCGGCCTGGTCAATCCAAACGGCGAGGAGAAGGCCGTCAAAGTCGATCTGCCGGGCGTGTCGCCGGCCGGCAAGGCCACGCTCTGGACCATCGCCGGAGACGATCCCAAGACCTTCAACACCGTCGATACGCAACCCATTGCCGTCAAGCAACACGACGGGATCGATTTCGGCGGCGTTCTGAAAGTGGCCCCTTACAGCGTCACCCTCCTCCGACTCCCAGTGAGCAAGTAGGTCCCGGCGGCCCGACGGGACCTGGAAATCAGCCGCCATGGCCAGACTTCGACGCCCCACCACAACGCCCCAATTTCCGATCCGCGCCCCGTGTGCCAGCTTGCTCGCAAGCAGTGCAAACATGTCCAAGAGTCTGAGAAATCGGTTGCGATCTCCCGTCTCCGGACCAATCCTTCAACAAGGAGGTTTGAACATCCGTGATTTGAAATTCGAACCTGTTTCGGAATTCCCTCCGTGCTGACTTGTTCGCAAGCACTGCTCCTCCTTCAACTCATCCCCGCCGGAAAACGGTTTGACAACTACCACGGCCCCTGCGCGCCCCGACTTTTCCTCCGCTCGTCCGCCGCCGTAGGCGGCGGACGAGAGAGATGACGCATTTCTGCGACCTTTCTTCCCAAAAACCTTCCCAAACCTGTCGCAAAACGCCTCTACCTGTCACTATCATCCGCTTGAAGCCGCTCCGCCGCGGTCTTATCCTGAGAAATTGAATCCCGTGACAGGTCCGCACCCACGACCCGGTCACCACCGCCAACCCGTGGTACTATTCCCACCCGGCAGGGCCGCAAGCGGTGGGCATCGACAAGCCGCGTTCGACCGTGGCCGTTACGGGAAGGGAAGTCGCCGCCTCGCTGTCTCTTCGGGAAAACATGAGCTGGCCGCGATCGAGGACCACGG
>Ga0351853_1024_pt2 | contig 34434 bp, 34 predicted proteins | sample BONcelHFGM3001C8_FD_206799 | JGI IMG/M metagenome (GOLD analysis project Ga0351853, IMG submission 206799) | Enriched cells from coal bed in the Powder River Basin, Montana, United States - BONCAT cells FGM rep2 HSBNCT.FGM.300.1.C8 ... | reverse complement strand
GATAGGGAAGATGTCGCTTTAAAAATGAGGCGATCATAAAATGTAAATAGAGATTTAGAGGGGTATTTTGATGAGGGAAAAATATGATATAATAGTTATAGGAGCCGGACACGCCGGATGCGAAGCTGCATATTCGGCAGCAAAGATGGGTTCTCAGGTTTTGCTACTAACAATGGATATGGGTAAGATTGCCCAAATGTCTTGTAACCCGGCAATAGGAGGTATAGCTAAAGGACAGATTGTAAGAGAGATAGATGCTCTGGGAGGATCTACCGGTATCATAACGGACTCCTCAACTATTCAATTTAGAATGCTAAACAGATCCAAAGGACCTGCAATGTGGAGCCCAAGAGCTCAGTGTGACAGACAACACTTCTCTATGAATTGGAGGTTTTTGCTTGAGAACACAAACAACCTTCATCTTTGGCAGGACACGGTAACAGAATTTATATTTGACAACGATACGGTTATTGGAGTAAGAACAGCAATGGGAGCAGTTTTCTATTCTCAAGCAACAATTCTTACAGCCGGAACATTTCTTAATGGTCGTCTTTTCATTGGCCTCAACACATCACAAGGTGGAAGAATAGGGGAGCTTCCATCTCTTCACCTTTCGGAGCAACTTTTTTCAAAAGGTCTAACAGTTGATAAAATGAAAACAGGAACTCCTCCCAGAGTAGATGCACGCTCTATAGATTTGACAAAACTTCAGAGACAAGATGGTGATGTTAATCCGGAGAAGTTCTCATTCTTAAATATTCCATCTCCTATTCAGGCCGGTACAAACCAGATGTGCTGCTATATGGTTCATACTAACGAGCAGGTTCATAACATATTAAAAGAGGGATTTGAGTTTTCTCCACTCTTTTCAGGTAAAATTTCCGGAAGAGGACCTCGTTATTGTCCAAGTATAGAGGACAAATTAAAAACCTTCTCAGATAAAACTTCTCACCAGTTATATCTTGAGCCCGAAGGTTGGAATACAAACGAGTATTATCTTCAAGGCTTCTCCTCTTCTCTCCCTTTAGAGGTACAGTATAAAGCATTAAAATCAATACCGGGTTTTGAGAAAATTAACATCTATAGACCTGCTTATGCTGTTGAATATGATTATTTTCCACCAACACAACTCCATCATACTCTGGAGACAAAAAACATAGAAAATCTATATTTAGCAGGACAAGTAAATGGGACTACAGGGTATGAAGAGGCAGCTGCACAAGGATTGATGGCAGGCATAAATGCACATCAAAAGATTCATAACAAAGATTCAGTGATTTTGAAAAGAGATCAGGCTTATATTGGTGTGCTCATAGACGACCTTGTAACCAAAGGAGTTGATGAACCATATAGAATGTTTACCTCTCGTGCTGAGTATAGAATTCTACTAAGGCAAGACAACGCAGATTTAAGGCTAACAGAAATAGGTTATAAAATTGGCCTCGCAACAGAGGAGAGGTTCAAATTGGCACAATTAAAGTATGCCTCAGTAGAGAGTTTAATGAACTATCTAAATTTTACCTCTATTTCCCCATCAGAGGTTAATCCATATTTACTCTCTCTTAATTCGGCAGCAATTACCCAAAAGAAAAAAATTGCAGAAATTTTAACAAGACCAGAAGTTACGCTAGAGCCCTTAATGAAAGATGTTCCACGAGAAACATTCTTTAATCATTTTCCAATCCCTCAAGAGATTACACCACTTCCATATCAACCAAAGGTTGATGTAAACTCAACGATATCAACAGAGATTGTTATTAAAGAGATATTGGAATCTGCCGAGATAAGGGTAAAATACAAGGGTTATATTGAGAGAGAAAAGCGAATTGCAGATAAAATTCTTAAACTCGAAGATATATTAATCCCGGATAAATTTGATTACTCTTCATTGCTCTCTATATCTACAGAGTCCAGGCAAAAGCTAAACAAACACAAACCTAAAACAATTTCACAAGCATCTAGAATACCGGGAGTTTCACCTGCTGATATCTCCGTACTACTTATCTACTTCGGAAGATGACTCTTTGAGGGTTACTGTCAGTAGGTTAATGTATAAATGTTTCCCGTGGAACATTTATGAAAGAGTCAGTATAATGTTTTGAGAAGAGAATCACTACTCCATAGGGAGAGCTAAATGAAGTTGAGAAAACTTTTGGAGATCAATTTTGCTATCAAGAATTTTAATAAGGGCAGAGTTTTCAAGTGTTGAATTTTCGGAATTAAATCCGCCGGAAGAACTCTCAAACTTCATAGTTTTGGCCTGTGGAAAAGCCAATTTAACATCCAAGATTACTTGGCTTAGCTCGCTAATATCTATCACATTAGAGTCTACTACTTTTATACAAAATACATTGGATTCGTGAGGGTAATAAATATAGAAAATAGTCCTTTTCTCTATAGTTTCATCTTTTAAAGCGACTAAAGAACCACCTTTTGACTTTGCGTCTTCTATTGTATAATTGAGTATCTCTAATGGCCAGAGCAGATGAGTACTAGAGAGCTCTTCCTCTCGTATAGAGTAAAGTTGAGCGATTGTTAGATTCTCTATCTTCTTTAGAGGTGAGATACCGGCAAGATTAATCTGACTAAGATCTATGTTTGTTATCTTTTTTGTGATTGTTGTTTCAAAAGATTGTTTTTTGTAAAGATCAAAAAGGGAGCTCTCTGCAGGTTTTATGACAATATACTGTTCTCCGCACTCCGTGCAATAGTTAACAGCAGTCTCTATAAGCCTTTTAGAGAGTGAGTGTCCGCGGAAATCTGGTAAAGTTGCAACACCGTAAATATAACCTCCAATTATTTTTTGGTTATCAATTATTGCATAAGAGGGTAAAAGAGATAAAACAGATACTGCAGATTTTGAGTCTTGCGGAATAACTACCCAAGTTTTAGTAAAAGGGAGGCAGAAGTTGATAAAGTTGCTAATGTAAAGTAAATCATCGGTAAAACACTCTCTCCAAATACGCATAATGGAGAGAGTGTCATCTTTTTCAGCAAGACGGATTTTGTATTTAAAGTTCGTTCTTATAGATGTCATTTATCAGAGTCTGGTACTTAGCCTTAATTTTACTTCTTTTTAGTTTAAGGGTCTGAGATAGCATATCGTTGAGCGGAGTCCATTCGTCTGCAACAAGCCGAGCTCTTTTAACCTGCTCGTGTACGGCCAGCTTTTTATTGATAATATCAATCTCTTTGTTAATCTTCTCAATTATTGCATCATTTTGGATAAGATCTGAGTTGTCTTTATAGTGAATCTTATTTTTTGCTGCCCAAAAGTGCAGCCTGTTGAAGTCAGGAATTATAATTGCAGATGCAAATTTTTGATTTTCTCCGACAACCATACAGTTTTCAATGAATGAAGACTCTTTTAACATATTTTCTATAACCTGTGGAGCCACATACTTGCCGGCAGATAGTTTAAATATCTCCTTTTTGCGGTCGGTTATTTTTAAAAATATCTCGTCTACCATTACACCAATATCTCCGGTATGAAGCCAGCCATCTGAGTCTATTACCTGTTTTGTGTATTCCGGATCTTTATAGTAGCCAAGCATAACGTGAGGCCCTCTGGTAAGAATCTCTCCATCTTCGGCAATCATCATCTCTGTTCCGACCATTGCCTTCCCTACCGTTCCAATCTTAATAATCATCTCTTTAGGATTATTTACAGCAATTACAGGAGAGGTTTCAGTCATACCATACCCTTCAAAAATATACATCTTTGCTGCAGTAAAGAGTCTGATAATCTTAGCCTGTATTGAGGATCCACCGGAGACTATGAGCATCTCTTTTCCTCCGAGTTTCTGCCTCCACTTGCTGTAAACCAGTTTATCTGCAATTTTGTATTGTAGAGTATAGATTGGGCTTGTTTTAGTATAGTCAAACTTACTGGCAATAGAGAATGCCCATTTGTATATTATTTTTTTAATACCCTTAAGATCTTTACCTGCTGCTTCCAATTTGTTGTACATCATCTCAAGAACCCTTGGTACGGCACAGAACCCGTCCGCGTGACAATCTGCAAGATCTGCAGCAATGGTGGATAGACTCTCTGCATAGTATGTACTAATTCCAACATACTGGTAATTATAGTTCATAGTTCTCTCATAAATGTGACATAAAGGTAAGAAGCTTAGCATTTTATGCCTGTAGTCTTTACTTTGTTGTGCCGCACTACCTTTGAAGTTGAATACCAAGTTTTTATGTGATAACATTACACCTTTTGGTGCACCTGTAGTACCGGAGGTGTATATGATGGTAGCAACAGAGTTTTCGTCAATGCTCTTTTTATTATTTTCAATAATATCTTTGTTCTTATCCTCAAGCTCTGCGCCAATTTTATAAAGATCTTCAATACAGCGAAAGCCATCTGCCCTGTCCATCGTGATGATTTCAATCTCTCGCCCAATTTTTTTAACCAGAGGAGAAAGTTTTTTTAACAGAGCATCGCCCCCAACAAAAATGACCTTCGCATCACTGTGGTCAAATATGTGAAGGTAGTCGTCGTTGCTTAGTGTAGTATAAACAGGCACGTGTATTAGACGGGCAAGAGTAAGCCCCATATCTACAAAGTTCCATTCAGGACGATTGGTTGTGATGGTAATCACCTTATCTTCAGGCATAAGCCCCATAGAGAGGAACGCGTAAGCGAGAAGATGAGAATGTCTGCGGTATTCGTCACACGAATATTTTATCCACTTACCGTTCACCTTTCTGCTGAGAATATCATCCTTAGGATACTCTGTAACCAGCTGCTCTAGAATGTCGAAGGTTCTTGTTACTTCCATAGTAATTTAGGTTATTGTGTTAATGATTTATTTTAGAACCAAATTTTTAAGGTCTTTTATAAACAGGTCTATATCCTCAGTTTTTGTGTTGAATGAGCACATCCATCGAACTTCATTAAGATCTTCGTCCCAAACATAAAAGTAGTGCCTCTCTCTAAGTTTTGAAGAGATATCTGCAGGCAGGATTGCAAATACTGCATTTGTTTGAACAGCTCTGGAGACAACTACCTGTGGTATACCCAGAAGAGAACTCTCAAGATAATTTGCCATTTTATTGGAGTGGGCTGCAAGTCGGATATTAAGTCCATCTTCCAGGTATGCAATAAATTGTGCTGCAATAAATCGGTTTTTTGAGAATAACTGAGCTGCCTGTTTTCTAATATAGAGGAAGTTATTGGCCAGCTCTCTATTAAAAAAAACGACAGCTTCACCTATAAGCAATCCATTCTTTGTGCCGCCAAACGAGATGGCATCTACACCAAGATCAGATGTAAACTCCCGAATTGGTAAATTTAAAGATTCTGAGGCATTGGAAATTCTTGACCCATCAATATGAATATAGCAGTTGTGATTGTGCATAAGATCTGTAAGTGCTTTAATCTCTGCAGGGGTATAAAGCGTACCGAGCTCTGTTGGTTGAGAGATGGAGAGAACTTTAGGTTGTGAGTGGTGCTGAAATCCAAACCCTCTTAACTCTCTCTCCACATCTGCTACAGATACCTTTCCGTCTGTTGCGGGAATGGCTATAAGCTTGCATCCAGTGAGCTTTTCGGGGGCTCCGCATTCATCTGCGTTAATATGGGCAGAAACGGCACATATAATGGAGTTGTAGCTGTTTGTCATAGCCTTTAATGCGAGAATATTTGCACCTGTACCGTTAAAGACAAAAAACACCTCTGTTTGCGGGCCAAAATCTCGTTTAAAGATTTTTTCGGCTTGAGCTGTAAATTCATCTTCTCCATAAGCAATTTGAAAATCGAGATTAGAATTCACAATTGCTTTCATAATTTCGGGTGCTACCCCTGAGTGGTTGTCGCTGCCAAAGCTGTGATTCATAAAATAAATGTTAAATATTGGTAAATTTATAAAAAAATAAAACCTGCTGTGTTTTTACAGCAGGTTTATTACTAAAAAGTTCAAATGTTTTTTGAACAGTTTAGTATTGATGAATTGTGAAGAGCTTATTATAGTAACGCTTTATAAGCTTCAGCATCGAGTAATGAGTCTGCTTCAGAAGGATTACTCATCTCAATTTTAATCATCCAGCCCTCTTGGTATGGGTCTTTGTTTACAGATTCAGGAGATGATTCAAGATTGGCATTAATTTCGATAATCTTACCTGAAACAGGCATAAAAGCGTCAGCAACAGTTTTAACTGCTTCAATTGCTCCAAATACATCAGACTTATCAAGAGTCTCACCTTCAGAAGGAATGTCAACAAAAACAACATCTCCAAGTTGACCTTGGGCGAAATCGGTGATGCCTACTGTGGCAATGTTTCCTTCAATTTTAATCCATTCGTGATCTGGAGAATACTTAAGATTTGCAGGGATATTCATATCTTTTGAGTTAAATTTTGTACAAAAGTATTAAAAAATATTAACATTATAACCTTTTTAGAGAAAGCTTAATAAGCTCTTCAAGAGAGTAGGCGGGGTTCTCCCTAAGGAGCACATCCAAAACCTTCTCTACATTAGGTTTGGAGAAACCAAGAAGAATCAGGGCAGATGAGGCCTCTTCGTGCTGTTTGTTTTCTGTACCCCCAACAAAGGCAGACACACCATCCTGGCCGCTGATTTTTACCATTTTATCTTTTAGATCTATAAGCAATCTTTGTGCTGTTTTTAATCCAATACCCTTTATGCTTTTAAGCCTGTTGATATCTCCGCTTATAATAGCATTGCGAATTTCGTCTGAGCTCATTGATGAGAGCATCATACGCGCAGTATTTGGACCAATACCGGAGACGGCAATAAGATGAGTAAAAATAAACCTCTCCTCTTTGTCAAAAAAACCAAAAAGCAATTCAATATCCTCTCTTATATGGTGATAGATAAATAACCTGCTCATCTCCCCCCTTTTTAATTTAGAGTATGTTTGTAAAGAGATTAGAATTTTATAGCCAATACCGCCGTTTTCAATTACGATTTCGGTCGGGGTGAGTTCTGTAAGTTCGCCTTTTATATATTCGTACATAATTACTGGATATAAACAATTGTCACAAATTTATGTTTTTAAGGTATAACGGGCAACTTTGTTTTGTTATTTTTGTCGCGTAGAATAAGAAAATTTAATTACCTAAATAATAATGGGAATAATATCATCCGTTTCTGAGATTAGAAAACATTTTCCTGCATTAGAGCAACAGGTTAACGGAAAGAGACTTGTATATCTGGATAATGGTGCAACAGCCCATAAACCACAATCTGTAATAGATTTGATTAACCAAATGAACTCCCGCACAAATGGAAACATCCATAGGGCTGTTCACGAGTTAAGCGCACAAACGACTGCTCTCTACGAAAGCGCCAGAGAGGAGATTCAAAAATATCTTAACGCTGCACATCGGGAAGAGATAATTTTTACCTCCGGAACAACAGCCTCTATAAACCTTGTTGCTTATAGTTTTGCACTAAGCTCTTTAAAAAGGGGAGATGCAATATTAATTTCAGAAGCAGAACACCATTCGAATATTGTTCCGTGGCAATTAGTCTGTGAAATGAGAGGAGCAGAGTTAAGGGTTTTGCCGGTTGACGATTCCGGTAACTGGATCCTAGAATCTCTGGATAAATTGTTGGATAACTCCGTAAAACTGGTTGCAGTAAGTCAAATATCAAATGTTCTCGGAATTATTAATCCGATAGAGGATGTTATCTCGAAAGCTCACGCTCTGGGAATTCCGGTTTTAATAGATGGTGCTCAGGGCGTTGTACATACAAAAGTAGATCTTCAAAAACTGGATTGTGATTTTTATGCCTTCTCCGGACACAAATTGTACGGACCAACCGGAATAGGTGTTCTATATGGAAAAAAAGGAGTTCTCGACTCTATGCCTCCCTGGATGGGAGGAGGAGATATGGTAGAGAGTGTTACATTTAAAAAGACTACTTATGCGCCTTTACCGCTTAAATTTGAGGCCGGAACTCCGAATTTTATTGGAGCCGCTGCCCTTGGTGAAGCGATTAGGTTTATGAACCAAATAGATTTGGAGGCGGTTTCGGAATATGAACAAGAGATAGTTGCATTTTTAGCCGAGGAGCTGACAAAGATTGATGGGGTTAAAGTTTATGGAGTTTCAAATAAAAAAATTCCGCTCTTCTCATTTACGGCAGAGGGGGCATACCCATCTGATATAGCTATGATTATGGACAAACTGGGGATAGCTCTTCGTTCAGGATTTATGTGCGCAGAACCATTAATGAAAAGATTAGGTGCGGATTCTATGTTAAGGGCATCTTTTGGGATGTATAACACAATGGAGGAGGCACAACTCTTTATAGACGGACTCAAAAGAGCATTAAAAATGTTAAGGTAGAAATGCTATTAAGGTTTAAATTCAGCGGAATTAACGAAACTAAAGTAGATCAGTCACTTATGTTTAATTAAAGAGAAAGAGATTAAAGATATAGGCAAACGGAGATTAAAATACAGTAAAATAACAACATAGACTATGACAATTAAAGAGGTAGAGCAGGAGATAGTAGACGAATTTTCAATCTTTACGGAGTGGATGGATAAATATGAGTACCTGATAGAGCTTGGAAAATCTTTACCAATAATAGGGGATAGTGCCAAACAGGAGAGTAATTTAATAAAGGGTTGCCAGTCCAGAGTATGGCTTAATGCGCAAATTTCTGACGGGAAATTGTATTTCACTGCAGATAGCGATGCTATTATTACCAAGGGCATAATCTCCCTGCTTGTAAGAGTCTATTCCGGCAGAACACCTAAGGAGATACTTGAGGCTGATATTGAGTTTATTGAGAAGATAGGTCTACAGGATAATCTCTCTCCCACACGGGCGAATGGTTTGCTCTCTATGATCCGGCAAATTAAATACTATGCAGCAGCTTATTCTTAAAACAAAATGATTATGAGTGTTGAAAAAAATATTGTAATGGCCCTGAAACAGGTTTACGATCCGGAGATACCGGTTAATGTATACGACCTGGGCCTTATTTATGAGATAAAAGTAGACGAAAATAGAAAGGCGAATATTAAGATGACCCTAACTGCACCAAACTGTCCTATGGTTGATGAATTACTGCAGGATGTTTATGATGCGGTATCAACTGTTCCGTCAATTGACGATGTTGCGATTGAACTCACCTTCGACCCACCCTGGGACAAAGGCAGAATGAGCGAAGAGGCACTCTTTGAGCTGGGAATGCTGTAATAGACCGGATCTTAATTTTAGGTCATAATTTTAACGATAATCTATCTCTAAAAGATGAACAGAGCAGCACTTCTTCTCGGGAGCAATAAAGGAGATTCACAGTCAATTCTAAAAATTGCCGTTGCAGCCCTCTCTTCACTTGCCACTCCTCAAAGTAAGATGGTTTTATCTTCTGTTTACGAGAGTGAACCCTGGGGCTTTGATGCTGAGAGATGGTTTTTGAATATGGCCATTATTATGGAGACCCCGATGAGCGCGAGGGAGCTGCTTGGTGAAATTCTTGAAATAGAGTCCAGGCTCGGAAGAGTAAGAGACAAGTCACAAAACAGCGACTCAATGGAGGTTCGTTCTGTTTACCAATCAAGGGAGATAGATATTGATATAATCTTATTCAACGATGAGATAATTAACGAAGAGTCTCTTATCGTTCCACATCCAAGAATGCACCTTCGGCGTTTTGTTCTGGAGCCGATTGTGCAGATTGCTCCGGACTATATTCATCCTGTTTTCAACTTGCCTCTGTACACACTTCTTGAGAAATGCAAAGATACCTCTGTCGTAAGGAGGCACTAATAGATTATCGAGCTATTATTTAAGATGAGATAATATTTATGAAACAGAGTGTCTTTACTGAATCGGACCAAAGATCAATCCCCTCTTTTGACCTGACAAATAATCAGGAGCAGGTTCTTTTTGCATACAAAAAGATGGAGAATATTTGGGATGAAACAGATGGAGAGGCAGATCTGCCCCACAGACACAACTTCTTTACGATAATTTGGGCTAAAAGTGGATCGGGAAGCCATCTTGTTGACTTTACACGATACGAGATTACTCCGGGCAGAATATTCTTTCTTGCACCCGGACAGGTACATCAGGTTATTACTCCCCAAAGACCTACCGGATTGGTACTTATGTTTACTCAGGAGTTCGTTTGCAGATATAATATTGGAGAAAAATTTTTAAAGATGCTGGCCCTTTTTGATATTGCTGCAGAGAGGCCCTATGTAGATTCTGCCGGTAAAGATATATCTTCACTTATACTTATATCTGATAGTATTACATCTCTTTTTGAATCAACCCCAACAGAGAGAGAGAGGTTCCGAAACGAATCGGTCGCATCCTGGCTAAAGTTATTTCTAATCGAGTGCAGTCACTATATTGAGTCCAAAGAGGTAGAAAACACTCAGTTGATGGAGAGTGGCTCTCACATCGTGGGTGAATTTAAAGAGCTGTTGGAGAGCAATTTTAAAATCTGGCACCAGGTAAACAGATACTCATCACAAATGGGTCTCTCTCCTGACTATCTTAACAATGTGCTCAAAAATGTAACAGGATTAACGGCAAAAGAGATGATAGCAGCCAGACTTGTACTGGAGGCTAAAAGACAAGGAGTTAATACATTACTATCTTCAAAAGAGATATCTTATATGCTTGGGTTTAATGACCCCGCCCACTTCAGTAAATTCTTTAAAAGCGCAACAGGAGAAAACTTTACGGATTTTAGAGAAGGCGCATTTTCGTAAATAACGGTAATTATACATTAACTCCTCGGAATTATACATTGACTCGGGTCTCTTGTGAAATTATCTTTGCAACAGAATTTAAGATAAAATATTATGGAAAAGAGAGAGACAATATACAACTATATAAAATCTGATTCAAGGGGTGGAGCTGATCACGGGTGGCTAAAGGCAAAGCACTCATTTTCATTTGCAAACTACTATGACCCCGAAAGAGTTCACTTTGGAGCCTTGAGGGTTCTCAATGACGACATAGTCGCTCCATCTGAGGGGTTTGGAAAACATCCCCACGACAATATGGAGATAATAACTATTCCCTTAAAAGGAGAGCTGCGCCACGAAGACAGTATGGGAAACAGCTCTGTCATCACTGCCGGGGAGATCCAGGTTATGAGTGCCGGAACGGGTGTTTTTCACAGTGAAATGAACAATAGTACGCAGAGCGATGTTCAGCTACTGCAGATATGGATTTTTCCAAACGAAAAAGGGGTAACACCCAGATATGATCAGAAAAGATTAAACCCGGAGTCTGTTAAAAACCAACTTCTGAATGTAATTCAACCAAAAGGGGAGAATAATCCCGGCGCAATTTGGATACAACAGAAATCCTGGTTCTATCTTGGAGAGTTTGACACAGATAGTGTAGAAAACTATAGATCTAAAAGTATAGATAATGGTATATATATATTTGTTATAGAGGGGGAAGTAAAGGTTCAAAATTACCTTTTAAGCAAACGAGATGCTTTGGCCGTTGTAAATGCAGATGAGTTGATAATGGAGATTACTAAAGGAACAAAAATTCTTGTTATGGAGGTACCACTTAAGTGGTAAATATTAAAGAGATAGACAAAAAAAGTATATAAGAGAAGTTAAGGACAGTATAATATAAAAACAGAAAAAGAACAACATTAATACAAAAACAGAATAAAAATGAATATAATAGATAATCTTAAGTGGCGTTATGCTACAAAGAAATTTGATACAACTAAAAAGGTTTCAGCAGAAAACCTGGAGCTTTTAAAAGAGGCTGTGAACCTTTCCGCATCTTCTTACGGGCTGCAACCATTTAAAATACTTATAATTGAGAACCCCGAAATTCGCGAAAAATTAAGGGCGGCAGCGTGGGGTCAGCCTCAAATTACAGATTCATCCCATCTTCTGTTGTTTTGCAACTATTTAGAGGTAGGTCCCGAAAAAGTAGACGGATATCTTAAATTACGAGCGGATATAAACAATTTAAAACTCGAAGATTCAAAGGATTACGGAGATATGATGAAATCTCTTATGGCAGCACTCACTCCTGAGCAGATGGAGGTTTGGACCTCTAAGCAGACATATATTGCACTTGGAACACTATTGGCTGCAGCTGCAGAACTTAAGATTGACTCTTGTCCAATGGAGGGATTTGATAAGGTTGAGTTTAACAAGATACTTGGACTTAATGAGAAAGGCTTGTCGGCATCAGTTATTGGAGCTGTTGGCTACAGATCACAGGATGATCCCTATGTAGTTTTTAAGAAAGTAAGGAAGCCGCTGGCTGAGCTTTTTGAGACTATTTAAAAAAACAGTTTAAAATCGGACAACAGTAACTAAAGTGAACCCCAGAAGTATAACTATAACTTTTGGGGCTCACTGTTTTTATACCCGCCAATTAAAGGGAATCTATTTGGCCGATATTTTCTCAAATGCCTCAACACCGCTGTTAAGGAATTTCAGGAACTCTTCCAGGGAGCACTCTCCGACAGGCTTTACCAGAATCTCTCCAATATGATCTATCAGAACATAATATGGCTGTGAGGCGACACCAAAACGACTAAGCTGGTAATCCCTCAATTTCCTTCCTAAAGTATTTTTAACCTTTCCATCAATTGAAGAGGTAACCTGTTCCGAAACAGGGAGTTCAGTTCTGTCATCTACATAAAGAGAGGCAAGCACAACCTTGTTGCGAATTATTTCCAAAACGGCAGGGTCACTCCACACTGTTGCCTCCATAACCTTACAGGCGCTGCAGGTAACAGCCTTAAAAGAGAGCAGCACAGGCTTATTTTGCTCTTTAGCACAAGCGATAGCCTCTTCTACCTCGTAATAACTAAATAAGCCGTGAGGAGCTCTGTTTTTAGATGTTGCATACTTTGCGTCACCACATAGACCTACACTAGCCGTGGTCGATTCAGTTACACCTGCAGATGCAGATGGTGCTCCTGAATTTATAACAATAGTGCTTCCGTCAGAGGGAGGAATAAGACCGGAAAGGGATGCAAGTTGTGCACCGAAAAGACCCGGAATTAAATAGACTGCAAAAGATAGCGACGCTATGGCAAATATAATTCTGCCCGGACCAACGTGTTTTACATCGCTGTCGTGAGAGGTTTTTATTATTCCCAGCAGATAGACTCCCAGTAGAGTCGCAATAACAATCCAAATAGAGATGAATAGCGCCCGGGTTATAATACCCCAACCAAAGTAAGCATCTACCGAAGCCAGGAACTTCAAACTGAAAGCAAGCAGGATAAAGGCAAAAACGACTTTAACAACATTGAGCCAACCTCCGGACTTAGGCATCTTCTTCATTAAAGAGGGGAAGAGGGAGAACAACACGAACGGAAGAGAGAAGGCAAGACCAAATGCCATCATTCCAAGGATTGGTTTTAAAGCAAGACCTCCCGTAACAGAGGCGGCTAGAATTGAGCCGACAAACGGGCCTGTGCAGGAGAACGATACAATAACCATCGCAAAAGCTACAAAGAAAGAGGCGATATAACCTCCCTTATCTGCTTTTGCATCTGCTTTATTGGCAAGCGAACCTGGAAGGGTAATCTCAAATGCACCAAAAAATGAGATTGCAAAAACTGCAAACATGGCAGCAAAGATGAGATTCGGAATCCAGTGAGAGCCCATAACATCTGTTGCATCAGTACTCTGGAACACGGCAACAAGAACTCCTATTAGGGTGTATATCAGTGTAACGGAGAGGCCAAAAATGAGACCTTTGATTATCCCCTCCCGTCTTTTACCCGAACCACTAATAAAGAAGCTTACTGTCATCGGAATCATCGGGAAGACACAAGGGGTAACTACACCACCCAGGCCGGCCGCAAACGCAATTAACAGAAAGAGTAAAAGACCATCAGTTGAAGACTCCCTGCCCGACTCCTCAGCTTTTTTCTCCTCAGCCGGGATTGACTCTGTAGTGGCAGATATGCTAAAAGTAACATCCAGCTCCTCCATAACGCACTCCTTTCCATTGCATACCTGATATGTGAGTAATCCGTCAATTTTAAATTTATCGCCGGAAACTCTCTTGATTGTCTGCACGAATGAGCCGGTCTGCTCAAAAATGAGTACATCCATTTTAAAAGCTTTATCATATTTACTCTTTGCAGTGGCGAGATCTTTCAGTTTCCCGACAGTTTCAAACCCGCTTGCGGGTTGTGGCTCAAAAGAGGTGGGAAGAGGGCCGTTCTCAAAGAATGAGGTGTTGTACATATACCATCCCTGTTCAATTTCGGCTTTGAATATCAGGTCAATTGTTCCGTCTCCATTGTCTTTTTGTTCAAATCTCCAGTTAGCCGGAGTCTGCGCAAAAGCGAACGATAATGAAAAAACAGAGATAATTATAAAAAGGAATTTACGCATCATCAACAGTTTTAGTTAATTTAATTGAATATAAGAGAGGCAAAAGTATAAAAATTCTATAAAAAGCACTAATTTCGCGTTTTATAAACAATAGAATTATGACACAAGAGGAGCTATTCAAGAGCCTTATTGCACACGCCAAAGAGTACGGTTTTATTTTTCAGTCGAGTGAGATATATGATGGCCTAAGTGCTGTTTATGACTACGGCCAGCTGGGTGTGGAGCTCAAGAATAATATCAAGAGATATTGGTGGGATGCAATGGTGCGTCTTAACGAAAATATAGTGGGGATTGACTCGGCAATTTTTATGCACCCGAAGATTTGGGAAGCATCCGGGCACGTTGGGGCCTTTAACGACCCATTAATTGACAACAAGGACTCAAAAAAGAGATATCGTGCAGATGTACTTTTAGAAGATCATATTGCAAAGCTGGAGGAGAAGGCCACTAAAGAGGTGGAAAAAGGGAAGAAGAAATTTGGAGATGCTTTTGACGAGGTTCAGTTTCGCGCAACCAACCCAAATGTGCTGAGGAATATCGCCAAGGCTAATGAGGTGAGGGAGAGGATGAACGACACGCTAAACAGAAATGACCTGGAGGCGGTACGCCAACTTATTATAGATTGTGAAATAGTCTGTCCAATTTCGGGTTCCCGCAACTGGACAGAGGTTCGGCAGTTTAACTTAATGTTCTCCACCCAAATGGGCAGTTTGAGCGAAGATGCTAATGTAATCTATCTTAGGCCGGAGACGGCTCAGGGAATTTTTGTCAACTTCCTTAATGTCCAGAAGACGGGACGAATGAAGATCCCTTTTGGAATAGCACAGATTGGCAAGGCTTTCCGAAACGAGATTGTAGCCAGGCAGTTTATCTTTAGAATGAGAGAGTTTGAGCAGATGGAGATGCAGTTCTTTGTGCGTCCAAAAGAGGAGATAAAATGGTTTGAGCACTGGAAGGAGGCCAGGCTTCGCTGGCACAAGGCAATGGGGCTGGGAGACAACAAATACAGGTTCCATAATCACGAAAAACTGGCGCACTATGCCAATGCTGCTGCCGATATTGAGTTTGAATTTCCTTTTGGTTTTAAGGAGCTGGAGGGGATACACTCCCGCACAGATTTTGACCTGTCACAACATCAGAAGTTCTCCGGAAAGAAGTTGCAGTACTTCGATCCTGAGACCAATGAGAACTATATCCCTTATGTGGTAGAGACCTCTGTGGGTTTGGACAGAACATTCCTTGCAGTCTACTCATCTGCATACTGCGAAGAGAAACTGGAGAACGGAGAGGAGAGGGTGGTCCTTAAGTTGCCTCCTTTCCTGGCACCGGTTAAACTGGCTGTTTTACCGCTGGTTAAGAAGGACGGACTCCCGGAGGTGGCCAGAAAGATTATGGACGATCTAAAGATGGACTTCAACTGTCAATATGACGAGAAAGACAGCATCGGTAAGAGATACCGCAGGCAGGACGCGATAGGAACACCATTCTGCATCACAATTGATCACCAGAGTCTTGAAGATAACGCAGTTACAATTCGTTACAGGGACTCAATGGAGCAGGAGCGTATTCCGGTGGCAAACTTGAGAGCAATCATTGAAGATAAGGTTAGCATTAGAAAGATATTTGAAAAAATCTAAAACCACATATTATGTCAAACATTTCTGTAAATTATATGGGTCTGACCCTAACCTCGCCGATAGTGGCAGCAAGTTCCGGACTCACCGCACAATTGGACAGAGTAGTAGAGTTTGAGAAAGCGGGAATCGGGGCTATTGTGGTAAAATCGCTCTTTGAAGAGCAGATTGTGAATGAGGCAGAGTTTCTGCAATCTCAATCACACGACTATCCGGAGTCTGCAGACTATCTGCATCACTATCTTCGCCAGAACTCTATTGACAGATATCTTAAGCTGGTATCAGATGTTAAAAGTAGCGTTTCAGTTCCTGTAATTGCAAGTATCAACTGCTACTCAACAGGAGAGTGGACAGCCTTTGCAAAAGATATTGAGAGCGCAGGTGCAGATGGATTGGAACTCAACATCTACTCCCTCCCGCTTAATATTCATAAAAAATCGGAAGATGTAGAAAAAGAGTATCTTAATGTTGTTGCTCAGGTTTCTAAACAGATTAAAATTCCTGTTTCGGTAAAGATTGCCAGCACCTTTACAAATCTTCCGGGTTTTGTAAACGGACTTAAAGCACACGGAGCAAAAGGGGTAGTTATGTTTAACCGCTTTTATAGTCCGGATATCGATATTAAAAGAATACGGATATTCCCTGCTGATGCATTTTCATATCCTGAGGAGTCTCTGCGCGAACTTAGATGGATGGGCATAATATCTGCCTTGGTTCCCGGAATTGACCTATCTGCAAGCACCGGAATTCACAACGGCACAACAGTGATTAAGCAGATTCTTGCAGGTGCAACCACAACCCAGATGTGTACGGCTCTATATAAAAAGGGAGCAGATGCTATAAGACAATCAATTGACGACCTTCATCTGTTTATGGACTCCCAGGGGTTCAAAAATATTTCTGACTTCAAAGGAAGACTCAACTATACAAATATAGACAATCCGGAAAAGTTTGAGAGGGTTCAGTTTATGAAGAGCTTCGGAAGCAAGTAGTTATCCGATATAACTATTGGTCTAAACTAATCTTAATTACAGTTTATAAGGCAGGGTGAAGTAAAACGCTGTCCCTTTACCATACTCGCTTTCGAACCAAATGTTACCACCAAGAAGTTCTGTGTAGGCCTTTGCAATAGGTAAGCCCAGCCCCAGCCCGTCATAATTTTTGTTTTTATTTGACTCACCCTGAATAAAACGATCAAAAACAATATCCTTAAGGTTATCGGAGATTCCTATTCCCTGGTCTTTAACAAAAAAGGTTAGGATATCTCCCTCTTTTTTGTACCCATACTCTATTGTCCCGCTGGTGGAATATTTTATTGCATTTTTAATGAGGTTATTTAATATGATAAACAACTTTTCCCGATCTGTAGAGATAAGAAGGTCAGCACCCGTATTTGCAAATTTAAGGTAGAGCCCCTTTTTGCTGGCATCCTGTTTGAAAAAGTTAAAGAGGTGCTCAAAAAGGCTGGTCAGGGATAGTGTGCTTTCAACTATAACCTCTTCTCCTGACTCCATTTTTGACATATTAATGAGGTCGTTAATTAGCAATATCATTCTCTCCCCGCCACTCTGTATTATAGAGATATACTCCTCTCGCTCTTCCGTTGTTATTGTCTCATCTTTGAGAAGTTCCGAAAATCCGATAATTCCGTTTACGGGTGTTCTTATTTCGTGGCTTATGTTAGAGAGGAACTGTGTTTTTAGCAGATCTGCCCGCTCTGCCCTCTCCTTTGCCTCCCGGAGCTCCTCTTTTTGGGTTATGTACCTCTCAAACAGAACTCCTATTTGGGAGAACTCTCCAAAAGATTTTTTGAGCTTAACAATGTCACTAATACTCTCCTTATTTAAGATGAGTTCTATAAGATTAATTGGCCCTATCACCCACTTTCTAATTGAGTAACGCAAAGAAAACCAGATTATCAACATAGAAAGAAGCAGGATAAAGAACATATAGACCCAGCTTTTGTTGTAGAGGGCCTCTATAGGACTTTCACGAATAAACCAGAGAGTTCCTATCCTCTTTTCGTCCCAGTCGGTAAAAGAGAAGGAGCTCTTAAGTTTATGGGAATTTTCGTTTATCTCCTCTTTTGAAAACTCAAGGGAGTGTACAGATGAATTTGTTAGAGTCGAGAGAGCTCCTATATAATCACTGTTCCAGAGCCTCCCTATAAAAAGGTAACCAGATGGCTTCGTGGCTTTTCTGTCTCTGTCAAATGTCGGATGTATAGATGCAGATGCTATCTCCATTACTCCGGATTTTGTTTTTATAAAGAAGTTCAAAAGCTTTTTTTCATTAAGGCCGGAAAAAACTTCAGAAGGAACTACTTTACTTAAATTTTGTGACTCAACCCCATACTCATAAACAAGCTTATAATGTTTATCGTAAACAGATACATAATCATATCCGTAGGAGGAGAGAATGGTCGAGATATTATCTTCAAACCACTCATTTGTTGCTCCGGTTTGCATTACTGAAGCAAACTCATCCCAATAGGTATAGTCAAATGCAATTTGACGGAGTCCGGTGCTTTTAAGATTAATGATAGAGGAGACCTCCCGGTTAAACTGTTCCAGGGACTCTTTGTGAATCATATCAGCCTGACGCTTCTGAAGTACTAAAATTGCGGCAAAAAGGAGAAGAAAGCTTATCCCTGCAAAGGCGATAATCTGCAATAATCTGGAGTTAATTCCTGCCTTTTTTCTCATAACAAGCTTTTTAAAATCAAAAACCTAGTGCAGCTATAAAATAGGTGCTTCCGGCAGATGGATTTACAACAAATGATAATGAAACATATGGAGTAAAATTCTCTTTTACCGCTATCTGCCGTTGATAGGTGCATCCAAGATTGACAAATCCGGGGGATGAGTGGTAGTACTCCCCTTTAAACTGATAACCTGTAAATAGCGATAACTGATTCTTTCCAAATGTTTTGATATACTCTGCCTCCCCGTAGATACTCTTTGAGGGGTCAGACCCATAGAATATTGAGCTGAATAAAAAATTGAATCTGTTCTCCTCTCCAAAAGAGAGGATTGCCTGCCCTTCCAGCATATGAGATGTTGTTTCGGGATTGTAATTAAAATATTGACCGGGGTTGGTTTTGCTGTAGGACCAGTAGTCCCATAGTGCAATGGTAAGTGGGCCTGCCTCTTTTGCTATATAGAGGTCTATCTCATCATCTCCATCTCCTGTAACCCGAAAGGCACTCCAGGTTCCAAAAGTAAAACCTCTCCAGGAGAGCTCTGCCCAAGGTTGGAGCGAAGGTGTATGGTTGTAGTTCTGACCCCTCCAGATATAGCTGCTCACCACCTCTGCACCAAAGCTGAACTCCGGGTTACTCTTTTTACTCTCCTGCGCTGCTAAAGAGCTTACGAACAAAGATGTGCATAAAAAGAGAGTTGCAAATGAGAGAGTCACAAAAGAGCGGGTCATTTAATCTGTTTTATGAAATCGGGGTTACAATATTAATTTATGAAGATAGTGAAATTGTACTATATATTGATAATTTCCCCGCAATAATTGTAGAAGACTTTACAATTCAGCTCATTTTTAAAACGGCAGTATGCATCCTGTCCGGTACAGTGACAAACTCCAATTTTTAAAGGGGAGATTTTGGATAGAGACTCAATAATTTTATCTACACCTTCTTTGGCCATTTGGGAGGTGTGAAACCCTCCAATTATCGTGTTTACGGGCATCTTAAACATTTCTGTTGCCTGCAGGACTATCTCTATTATACCAAGATGTGAACAGCCTGTGATGATTGTGAGCCCATCTTCACCCAGATAAACCAGATACTGTTCATCAAGGAATCGGTCTTTTATTAAAGAGCAGTTCTCTTCACAATTGAAGCCCTCGGAATCTGAGGATGAAGCATTGTTTGACATTATCGGTCCAGAAACAATAAATAACCTCTCGCTGATTTTAAAAAAGTCATCTGTATATACAACTCTATCTTCCGGAATCTTAACTCCCGGATCAATCCCAATGTATCTTTTACCTCTGTATTTGGGGAGAAAAGTCTCTCTCTTTGCAAAGATCTTTGCGCAAGTATTTTTATCTAAAAAAGTGGAAACTCCTCCGGTATGGTCGTAGTGACCGTGGCTTAAAACCAGAGAGTCTACAAGAGAGATGTTTACACCCAACTCAATTGCGTTTTTATAAAAAACGGAGCTCTGACCGGTGTCAAATAGGACCCTTTTGTTGTCGACCTCCAGATATATTGAGAGACCGTGCTCAGCCAAAAGCCCTCTTCTATTTACGACATTGTCTGTAAGAGTGGTAATTTTCATAAGTACTAAAAATAAAAACAAGAAAAAAGCGGCCTGAATAATCAAGCCGCTTTTGTGTCGGGGTACTCCGACTCGAACGGAGGACCCCCTGCTCCCAAAGCAGGTGCGCTAGCCAACTGCGCCACACCCCGAAAAAAATTAAAAGAGCGTCCCTTTTGGAAAGGGATTGCAAAGGTATACATCTTTTTCAAAAAACCAAAAAATTAAATTCGGATTTAATTTACTATTCAAAAAAATTGCAATTTAATATTAATACATATATTTGCGGCATATACGATTAAACACAGACGGATGTTGTTGTCAAACAGAGCTTTTAGTTCGAAACTCTAAGGCATAATACTATGTTTTATTACAAAATTGTAATAATTTACAACATTTTATAAAGAGCTTGAACAAAAAACATTTAAGCTTGTTTAATAACACCAAAGTTTTATAAAGACACAGAAAACATTTTTCAAAATGAGAATGAAACATATTTATTTGACAATTATTCTTTTGGGGCTATCCTCAGGAGTTTTCGCGCAACAGCTGACTCTCAATGCAGAGTCGGGCAATAGGGCAATTGAAGTAGGCAATTGCTGGCGGTTTTTAGATTACGAGCAATATACATCCTCTGGTTCGGAGGTTATCTCCGGATCTTACTCTCTTAAGACTCAGATGATTTCAAACAGCTCCAGTATCAATGACACCTACATTAAGACACCTTGGATGAAGGTGGGATCTGGAAACATCACCTTTAAAGCAAGACTTGGAAGCGGAACAGATCCAATTTCAAGGGGGGTAAGAGTCTCCTACATTCCTTATAATGCATCGTCCCCCGGGACATCTTTTGAAGGAACTCTGGTTACTTTTTATTCATATGACTTTGTTGTTACAAACAATAGTGTCGTAAATTTTATCGTTCCAATCCCTGTTGCAATTGCCAACTCAACATCTCTTTACAAAATAATGGTAAGTTATTTGGGGCAGGGGGGTAACGGAAGAGTATTATCTGACGACTATGTTTTTCCCGGCACATACTGGTCGAATCCGGCGAACTCGTGTAACCCTTTACCATTGAATGTTCCAACCGATACAGACGGAGATGGAGTTCCGGACACACAGGACGAATATCCGAATGACCCTTACCGCTCACATAACAGCTACTATCCTGGACTATCACAGTTTGGTTCTCTGGCGTTTGAAGATAACTGGCCTGCAAAAGGGGACTATGACTTTAATGACCTAGTGGTTGGTTATAACTTTAACACTGTTACTAACGGATCTGGAAATGTTGTTGAGCTTATAAGTACATTTATGCTCAGAGCATCGGGAGCCATTTACAACAATGGAATGGCATACCAGCTTGATGGGATTGCACCTAACAAGGTGTCAAAAGTTGCCGGCAACACCCCGGGGTCATTTACTATGGCCTCAAATGGTGCTGAGTCGGGACAAACATATGCAAACATTGTTATTTTTGACAACTTCTTTAACATAATGTCAAAGCCGGGAGTGGGAATAGGTATAAATACAGAGCGCCTTGCACCTTACATTATGCCTCAGAGTAAACAGGTGGTAACAACTTTTATAAACAATGGGGTTAACCCTGCCGGAGGAACACTTACGCTTGCAGAGCTAAACCCGGCTCTTTTCAATATGTATATGATTATCAACCGGGAGAGAGGTAAAGAGGTACATCTGCCGAATAGATATCCATCTTCACTTGCCAGCACAGGGCTCTTTGGAACAAAAGACGACACTTCAAATCCGGCTACCGGGAGGTACTACAAGACTGCAAATAATCTTCCCTGGGCAGTAGATATAATTCAGGGATTTGACTACCCTATTGAAAAAGTGTCAATTGATCTTGGACATTTACATTTTACGGAGTGGGCAGTCTCCGGCGGAGTTCAATTCCCGGATTGGTATTTGAATTTGCCGGGTTACAGAGATGCCTCTAAGATCTATTAACGGAATCGGTAATTAAAAAAACGGAAAAGATGAAAACAAAAAACATAATTTTAATCATACTTATCTCAACCCTTGGCCTTTTGTCTTGTGTTAAGCAAAACCTTCCGGACCCCGGAACTACTCCCGAAGATAAAACCAAGTTGGCCGATGCCAAGGTTCCGGACAGCTTTAACTGGTCTACAAGCAAAAATGTAGAGGTCTCAATCACAGGACTCCCTACGGTAGTGCCTATTAAAAACACCCTTACAATCACTCTTCCCGATGGTAGCAAGCTATACAATGCATACCACGATATGAGTGTAAACCTTAAGCTGACACTTGTAATTCCGGCAACAGTAACTCAGTTAAAACTGAAATTCGGCACTTATGACGAAACGCTGAATATTGCAAACAATAAAGCAGCATTCTCTTTTATCCCTGTAGTAACATACGGTGATGGTATGTAGGATTTTATAATCAATAAATATTTTAAAGGGCGTCTAAAAGAAATTTTAGTCGCCCTTTTGCTTTGTGGTCAGTTAAAAACAGAATAGACCATAAAGGCCTCTTCCAATGTCATTATTGACGCTCGAAATTGGTTAACACCACCATCACCGGTCTGTGGTCTGAAGCGACGGCTTCGCGGACTACTCTCTTTTGAGTGATTTTGTATTTTAGGTCTCCCTTCTGTTTGGCGAATATGTAATCTATGCACCTGGTGGGGTTATCGGCTGGGAATGTGTATTGTGATGTGTCTGAGAGGGTTTGGAACTCCAGGCCTATGGAGATTATTGGTTCTGAGCCCGGGAGGGCATTAAAGTCGCCGCCAATAAACATCGGTTTATCAAAGAGCCTCGCCTCTGCCTTAAGAGTTTCAGCAGAGATAATTCTGTCCTCTTCGGTAAGGGAGAAGTGTGTGGATGCGGCAACAAAATCGCGGAACTCTACAATGAGTAATACTCTGGGCTCTTCGCTGCCGGGTAGTGGCACTCTCTTAATGGATATGGGCTCCTCCCTGGATAGGATTCCGACACCGTACTTGCCGCCATCAAAGGTTATTGCCGGGGCAAAAACAGCGTTCATTCCGGTGAGTCTTCCAAGCTCCTGAGCCTGACCTGCCATCCCGCTTCTGGTTGTGGCACTGTCTACCTCCTGCAGGGCCACAATATCCGGCATCTCACGGTTAATGATATCTGCAATCCTCGCAAGGCTTTTTACCTGATCCAACCCTTTACCAACCCGGATGTTATAGGTCATAAACCGAAACTCTCCCGAATCGCCGGGAGTTTGTGCCTGCACAATTGTAAAGCACATCATTAGGAGCGTGATAATTATCTTCATACGGGGGTTTTTTGAATTTTTGAGTCAATTGAAAGTTTCCCTGCACCATAAATTATCAGGAAAATAAGCAGTAATGTCATAGCAAAATCTGTTCTTGAATCGTGTGCCATTGTCCAGAATCCATCGTTAATCAATTTGGGAATTTTAGTGGTAACAATGGCTGTGCCCATAATGATTAGCAAAGGAACAGAAGCAATACGGGTAAGCAAACCGGCGAGAATCAAGATGCCACAAATAATTTCGAAACAGGCAACGAAATTGGCTAAAAAGGCGGCATTCTCAAAACCAATCTTAACGAAACGCCCTGCACCAACCAGGTCAGGGAAAAGGAATTTCTGAATCCCTTCCGATAAAAAAACCAACCCGACAATAATACGAGGGATAAGCGATTTATAATCACTTTCCGTACTAATCAGGAGCGAAAATAGTTTGTAAATTGTTTTCATTTCTCTGATAGTTTATCAAGGCTTTTCAAATAATGCTCAGTCTTAATTTGGTTTTGGGGAGCATTGGCTAAGTGTCTTGAAATTGATTGGGTTAGAATGTTACAGTTTTATCTGCCCATACAACAAGATTAACACAATCAATCATAGTTGAAATGGGACAGGTTTCTGTTTCATTTAATTGTCTGGATTTTAAGCATGTTCCACACGCAAGTATCTCTCCTCCAACATTTACAAATGCTTTCAACTGTTCGTCGACATTGTATTTTTCGTGAGTTAACCCTTCGCACTCTACGGCCTCTCCCATTAGAAAAACCTTAACCTCGTGTCCCTGTTTCTTAGCTGTTACAGCAAAACGAAAGGCATTCCAGGACTTTTCAGGCTCTTTTGTCTCTATAATTATTCCAATCTTCATAAATAGACATTTTAATATTTACACTTTACAAATTTACATTAATTGTTGCGAATCGCAGGAGGCTATAAGTGTTTTCAAATATATGTTTTTGTATAGTTGCACATTTTCATTTCCGGGAGAGTGTTAATTCTGGTGTATCCAAGTGTCTCTAAGTCTTGTAAGCCTTTAGTTAAATAGGTTTTTCCCTCATCAATTACATATAGTTCATCACAAATATCGAGAATATGCTTATACAAATGATCTGTAATTATGATTCCTTTATCTCTCTTCTCTTTTAAAATCAGCCTTTTTATTGTCTCTAAATGTAATGGCATTATCTGTGAGAATGGTTCATCTAACAGACAGAATTTAGAGTCTGAAGCAAGTATCAAATAGATTTCAAGAATTCGTTGTTCCCCACCGGATAAATTTTTAAATCTCTCTTTATATAGTTTTTTAAACTCTGGAAATTCGGTTATAAAATCGGAAAAGTCAAGCTGGAAGTGTTTGAAAATCGTTTTAATTGTTAAAGATTTAGGAATAAAATGACCTTGTGGTAAATACATTATGTCGGTCGGATTTCGGAATTCGTTATAAATAGGTTTTCCGTCCAGCCGAATGGAACTATCATTGGGCAAAAGTTCTCCATAAATAATTTTCATTAAACAAGATTTGCCTGTTCCATTTCTTCCAAGTAATCCTGTAACCTTTCCAGTCTCACTTTTTAAATATACATTTTGCAAAACTCGTTTAGAATCGAATTCCAGGATAACACCATCAACTTCAAGTTTATTCGTCATCTAACTAGTAATGTTATTATTATCAGTGTTAAAAAACAATATAAAATCAAAGGTTAGTGAAGAAATCCACAAGACCTTCTTTGACAGACCAAGATTTTTATAATAATAGAATTCATTACGCTTATAGTTGTTAATGAAGTAAACAATTATTCCAAGAGTGATTATTTTAAACCAAAAAAGAGCTGTAAATATATTAATTCCTTGAGTATAAGAGATTATTACACATAATATCGTTATCATCCAGCTTGCAAAAGCAAAGGAGCTGTAAAAATTTAAAGTTAATCGTAATACTTTCATTTTGTAGTTGAATACAGATCAAGTTGTCTATCAGTCTATGTCGCTCCGGTTCTAGTCTGTAAATTTATGATATTTAGTCTAAATATCAATTTTTGCGATAGTTATGTTTTTTAAATATGAAGATGTGAACACCTTATAATGGTGCAGATATTGTTAAATAATGGGGTGTATCAAAGTGTAAAAAGACCATCTGCCATACAGCAAAAAGGATAAAAAAGAGCCGTCATCTCTCTTGATGGCAGCTCTTTTGATTTGGTTGCGGTCGTAAATTTTTTTTGACCGATGAACCATTGTGCGTGATTGGACAGGATGTCCGTGAGCCTGTATTTCCTCAAGCCTTGCCGCTCTGCAATTGGCAAGGATGAAATCGGCCTCAGTAATAGTTAACTTCTTCTTTTTCATAACTTCTAGAATTGGAGTGCAAAGGTAAAATTATTTTCAAAACTAATGAATATTTCATAAAAATTCCATAATATGGGAATTCTGTATATATTTGCAGTGTATTAAATTCTCTATAATAATGTATGCAAGTTAATATTTCGGACAAGGATCTTGAGGAACTTATACAGACAGGTAAGAACAATAAGTATAAAAAGTACTCTAAAGATAAAAAGTTTCTTGAGGGATTAGCACGGGTATACAAGATTATGCAAATTGTAAAAAATGTAGAGAGTCTTCGTCAATATAGTTATCTGCACTATGAAAAACTCTCAAATAATGTAAACCTAAGTTCGGTAAGAATAGTTAACTGTAAAGTTGAAAGGCTCTTATTCGAAGAGATTAATGAAGGTATTGAAATCACAATTATTGAACTAAACACTGACCACTATGGCAACAAAAAATGAAGCTCCAAATTTGATGGCCATTCATCCAGGCAGCATCCTTAAAGAAGAGATTCTTGAGCGCAGAATTTCCCAGAAAGAGTTAGCAAAGAGTATTGAGATGCAACCATCTCATCTAAACGAAATTATAAAAGGCAAACGATCTATCAACAAACAGGTGGCAGACAAATTAGAAGTTGTGTTGGGCATTCCTTCTATTGATTGGGTAAACCTTCAAATAAGGTTTGATTATGATACAAAACAAGGAGCGGAAAGAGAAGTTGCAGAATTAGCTGCTTATCAAGAGTATCAGGAATATAACAAGGTTTTTGATGTAAAAACCCTTACTTCGAGACTTGGGTTCCAATCTTCCCGGTATTCTCATATTATCTCTTTTCTTAAAGATTCAATTATGCTTCCTGAGCCGGCACTACTTCTGGGACAAGCAAATGGCTTATTTAAGAAATCCAACAGGGTAGGGAAAGACTCTCGTATGATTATGACATGGATTCTTCTTGCGAAGTATTTTGCTTATTCAAGTGATTTTTCAGGTGTTTATGATGAGTTTAAACTCAATGAATTAATTCCTCAAATTAGTGATATTCTTCACTCAAACGAAAACACTATTGATAGATTGAAATATACATTTGCCAAGTATGGTATATTGTTCGGTGTTGTTAAGAAGGTTGATGGAGCCTCTATTGACGGCTATTCGTTCGAATATGAGGGCCATCCATGTATTGTGGTAACAACTAGATTTGACAAGATCGATAACCTGGCATTTTCTGTAATGCACGAACTAGCCCACATTAAGAATAGCGATAATGAAGAGTGCAGAGTGAATTTAGCCGACTATGACCATGAAAGTTCTGATGAAAAGGTTGCAAATGCTTTTGCAGCAAATGCTTTGATTTCGGATGCTGAGTGGAAGAAAATGCCTAAAGTTCATCTTTCTCCTTCGAGTATCCAGCGAATTTGTACCAATTGGGCAGAGTCAAACGGCTATAACAAATGGATTGCACTCGGTAGAATAAGTCATGATACAGGGATGTATAAGTTTAAGTCAGATTCTTCTAGAAGGATATCTTAATCTTACTATATACAAAATCAAGACATTTGAGCTAAGGTATATAAAGGAAATTTTTGGATAGAGTTTCTCGTTATCACATCCTGAGAGATGAATTGATGTTAAATATTAAAGTCTTTTATTTTGGAAAGGTAATGTTTGTTTAGGAACGCCTTATACTGTGGAACTATAAGTTAAAAGAATTGCTTCGTTTAGATTTGATTTTCAAAACCATAAGTGAATATAAACATAATACAAACTTTAGATATTCACGAGAAAACAAAGTACAACTTTAGTTATTCGTAAAATTATTATATATTTGTTGTTGAAAAGACGTAGTAAAAAATTATTTTTATGTTATCCCGCAAAATAAATCTTCAAGACGCAGATAATGAAAGTATTTTTCTGTGGGGAGCAAGGCAAACAGGGAAAAGTACTCTGTTGAGAATGCTTTATCCCGATTCACGATATATCGACCTACTGAAATCTGACGAATTTGAGCGCTATAATCGTCGTGCGTCACTATTGCGCGAAGAGCTCAGCGTGCTTCCAGAAAACGAGTTGATTATAATAGACGAAATTCAAAAAGTCCCGGCATTACTTGATGAGGTGCATTGGCTAATGAGCAATAGAAACCTTCGTTTTATTTTAAGCGGGTCCAGTGCACGAAAATTGAGGCGTAGCGGGGCAAACCTTTTAGGAGGCCGAGCTATTCGTAAACATTTGTATCCATTTGTAAGTGCCGAAATTCCGGATTTTAATTTGATAAAAGCGTGTAATAACGGGATGTTGCCAAGGCATTATCTTGTGGATGATGCAAGTAAACGACTACGCGCTTACGTAGGCGATTATCTACAACAAGAAATTAAAGCCGAAGCACTTACCCGAAACTTGAATACTTTTTCTCGTTTTATGGAGATAGCGGCTTTGAGCAACGGTGAAGTTGTGAATTACAACAATATTGCATCTGAGTGTGGCGTTAGTGCACCTACAGTAAAAGAGTATTTTTCTATTCTGGAAGAGACTCTTATCGGCTTTACTGTTCCGGCTTTTATCAGAAACGTAAAGCGCAGGGTTATCCAATCGCCTAAATTTTACTATTTTGATGTGGGTATTGCCAATTTCTTGCTGAAAAGAAAAACACTTTTACCAGGGTCTCCAGAATTTGGTCATACGTTTGAGCATTTGGTCATTCAGGAAATAATTGCTTATATCGGATATTCAGAGTCACAGCATTCATTTTCATATTGGCGTACAACATCAGGATTCGAAGTTGATGCAATTATTGGTAATGCTTTTACTGCCATCGAAATAAAATCGACAGAAGAGGTCCACTCTCACCACACGAGAGGGTTGAAGGCATTCTCCGAAGAATTCCCTGATTCCCGCCTCATTATTGTCTCAATGGATAAGCACCCACGCCGAATGAACGGAATTGATATTCTTCCCGTTCATGATTTTTTGAAAAAGTTGTGGAATGGGGAGCTGTTTTAGGAGGTAAGAGCGTTTGATTTGGTGTAGATATTATTAAGTTATGGGATGGGGGTGCTTGAGCCTTGATTATAAAAGAGTGTCATAGAGTTTCACTGTTTTGGTCCCCGATTTTAAAAACGTGGGCTAAATGGTATTCGTGTGTATTTTTAATACTATCGCCAATGCTTGAGCTTGTTGTTGTAAATGATTGGGGGGCACATTCCTGTCGAAAAGCATTGAGGCTAATGCGGGTGCTAATCCTTAATTATAATCCACAGAATATTAATAAATATATACGCTGTTAGGTGCTGATATTATTTTAGTTGTATTATTTGCAGATAGCGTAGAAAAATCCATAATTTCTTAAACTCTCTTTTTCTAAGTGTTTATAAATTTCAAATATCCCAATCTTGAATACGCCAAATTCCTTTTTTGTCGGGTATATGAATTAAAATATTTGGATTGACTACTTTCAGTTCCTTAATAAACTCCTTTTCACATATAGGAGAAATCAGCATATAAGGAAATTTAACTTTTCCTCGGAAATTAATACTTAGTCTCTTGAATGAACCGGCGGGTGAAGAAAGCAAATTATATGACCTTTTCACCGAACGAATATCGGCAATGTCAATACTCCAACCAGGAATAAACCAAATTTTCAATAACATTTTACTCCCTGAAATGATATAACGTATACCTGATAAAATGAACATTAGAAGAAAAAAAGTTCCGCCAAGCACATACATTCCGGGGTAAACTTTATTTTGAATAATAGGAATTGATACTGGTATAAAAATAGCCAACACGAATACAATAAGCAGAATGCTTATGCGTGATCTAAATACTTTATTTCCTGATTTATTTTTATTATATCCAACTATAAGCAATACCGACAGAGCAATACTACATAATATCATTAGGAGGCCGAACAGGTATCCTATTGTTGCTTCACCATCAATAACATCGTCTAGCAATGCCAATACCATATATAAAGAGCCTAAAAGGAAAATAACTCCGAGAATTCTACTTAAAAGTATATTCTGGAAAAACAAATTCACTATTAACAGTAAAACTATAATGCTTGCTAATAAATTGATTATGCTCATATTAGATGCTATTGCATATGTAGCGAACACTATGGCAAATACAAGTGAGGGTAAATATAGTCTGAAAATTTTCTTTAAGTCTAATCTTCTCATATTATATATTGTAGAAAAAGTGTTGTATAAAATAGCACATAACTTGTCTATAGCTGTACTAAAGTTAAGACTATAAAATTAAAAATTAATTCACTAGAATTCAACTTCTTCTCCGAGAAAATGGCTGAAAATTAATTTGAAATAAGAGATTGGGATTGCCTCGCTAAGCGAGGCGTTCCCCGGGTGGGGTGCTTCAAAGAAGAAAAAGCCTTATGCGCTGGGGATTACCTCACTTTGTTCGGTGTTCCCCGGGTGGGGGCCTAAAAACAATAAAAGCCTCGGCCTATGGCCGATAAAAGCAAAAAATAAACCGCCTTCAAGCTAGCTTGGGCTGATGGTTTAGGGGATTACCTCACTTCGTTCGGTGTTCCCCGAGTGGGGGTGCTTCAAAGAAGAAAAAGCCTTATGCGTTTGGGGATTACATCACTTCGTTCGGTGTTCCCCGAGTGGGGGCGCTTCAAAGAAGAAAAAGCCTTATGCTGCGCATAAGTTTTTTTGTTTCCGTCTTCGTGCTAAAGCAAGCTTTGCACTTACCGGAAACAAAAAACCGGGCGTTTGCCCGGCTTTGTCTTCTTTGGCGGTGAGGGGGGGATTCGAACCCCCGGAACCCTTACGAGTTCGGCAGTTTAGCAAACTGCTGGTTTCAGCCACTCACCCACCTCACCAAAACCCTGCGTTTTATAGCAGGGAGTGCAAAGATACAAATTCTTTTTAATCTGCAAATAACTTACTGTGCGCTACAACTCTTTTTGATTTGTGACAAATATTGAATCTCCGATAGTAAATCAGATGCTTGCGAAAATGGTGTCAGCAAAGGAAAACATTGGCTCCAGAAGATGGAGGGGACCCAACGAAGTTGGGGAGGATTTTCCGTGCTGACACCGTTTTCGCAAAAGTGATTTTATTTTTGCGGCTTGGCAATATTTTCGCGCATTTCGGTATCGGCCTGTATGTTGCGGAATTTATAGTAGTCCATAATTCCCATATTGCCGCTGCGGAATGCCTCTGCCATTGCAAGCGGAATCTGAGCCTCTGCCTCAATAACTTTTGCTCTTGCCTCTTGTGCCTTGGCTTTCATCTCCTGCTCAAGAGCGACAGCCATAGCGCGTTTCTCCTCTGCCCGGGCCTGTGCAATGTTTTTATCTGCATTGGCCTGATCCATCTGGAGAGCAGCTCCGATATTTTTTCCGATGTCTATGTCGGCGATGTCAATAGAGAGAATCTCAAATGCGGTACCGGCGTCAAGGCCTTTATTAAGAACAACTTTTGAAATTGAGTCCGGGTTCTCCAGAACAGATTTGTGACTTTCTGCAGATCCGATGCTGGATACGATACCTTCACCAACTCGGGCCAGAACGGTCTCTTCGCCTGCTCCCCCGACAAGTTGTTTGATGTTTGCACGAACCGTTACCCTTGCTTTGGCAATGAGCTGAATACCATCCTTTGCAACTGCTGTTACGGGTGGGGTGTTAATCACTTTAGGGTTAACCGACATCTGCACTGCTTCAAATACATCACGACCGGCAAGGTCTATGGCTGCTGCCATCTTGAAGTTGAGCGCAATATTTGCCTTGTCGGCAGAAATTAGAGCATTGACAACCTTAGAGACATTTCCTTTAGCCAGGAAGTGAGCCTCCAGTTCGTTGGGGTTTAACTGAAGCCCGGCTTTGGTTCCAGTGATCATTGCCATAACGATTGTTCCGGGAGGAACTTTTCTCCATCGCATCAAAACCAGTTGAAGCAGCGAAATTTTAACGCCGGAGATAAGCGCCTGAAACCAAAGTGTTACGGGGAAAAACCACAAAAGGATTGTAAGTCCCACAAGGGAGATACCTATCCAAACAAGAAATACGGTAATACTTTCCATAATTTTTATATCTGTTTTACAATAATTTTACTATCCTCAATGCGAGTTATCTCAATTTGAGTGCCACTATTTATTATCCCCTCCTGCGAAAGAACCTCTGTATCAATATTTGTGAACCGGGCTTTACCCATTGGTGAAAGGCGGCTTAGTGTTACCCCTTTTGCTCCGGGCTCAAGACCCTTGTCAGAAGGGTTAGTGTCTACCTTAGAGCTTATACTGTCTTTAAGAGTGAGCCTCTTCCAGGTTCCAGACCTGAGAATCAACCAGGTAAATATAGACAGGGAGACGATTACTCCACCCAGAACCAAAAGTCCGGTGACCTGACCAAACTCTGTGAATGAGAGTATAATACCTCCTGCTATTGAAATAAGACCGATGATTCCGGCAAAACCGAAACCGGGAATAATGAGAAGCTCAATTGCTATTAGCAAAATTCCCAATAAAATTAAGGTAATAATCAGTGTCATATGGTGTGACTATTTTGGTTCAACTTTATTAATCTCTTCTATGGTAACTCCCTCTGCACCGATCTCTTTAAGCAGAAGAACAATTTTGTCCATCTCCTGCTTGTTTGTAAATGGGCCAATCAAAAAGAGCTCTCTCCCTTCAACAACCTTCTTTGCAATATCTCTCTCTGTATTACCCCGGATTATCTCCAGGACAGGTTGAGGCATACCTGCAGGGTAACCCTCAATCTTTATCTGGTATGTAACACTCAAGTCTATAGATTGTTCAAGAATCCTGGCCTGCCGTACTGTAATATTCTTTCCGTTTTCGTATGCGACAACCAAGGCAGATGGAAATCCCGCACTCTTTACCTTTAAGAGAGTTTCCGAGGCTTCCGCAAAATTATAAAACTGCCCCACAGTATATATCCATCTTCCTGCCGGACTCCTGTTTTCAAAAATAGGCCTAAGTCCTTTGAAAGATTTAAGCTCGGCTTGATTAGAGAGAGAGAACAGTTGAATTCTGTATACCAATCCATTCGGAATAGTATGATCTTCCGCCATTACGGCCACTTCGCCAATACCAAAAGAGTAATCAAAAATCTCGACAGGCTCCAGAATAGTTATCTCAGGAAAGTCTCCGAAGCTTTTTGGATTGAGAATAAAAGGTTCGAGAGTGTCATTAACTGCAGTCGCTTTATTATCGTCGCGGAAAAACTCCTCGTTACGAGGCATAATGGTCCCCTTGCTTAGAAACTCCATCTCCCGTTTTTGAACTACAAGGTTTGCTGCTCTTAATCTGGACTGCATATCCAGCAATGAGAGCTCCCCATCAGAGATTCTTTTCTCAAGTTTTGCCCTCTCCTCTGCTCCCGCTACTGTATTGTATAGCATTCGGTTTGCAGATATCTCTCTGGTTGTGCTGTCTATAACATTTTGTATCTGCCTCACCTCTACTATCATCCTTTTATACTCCTCTGTTTCGGGGGAGGTCATAACCTCTTTTTTTGCACTCTCCAGTGTAGATTCTGTTGATTTGCGTACTCTTAATGCAGCAATCTCCAAAACCTCGGCAATTGATGTGAGGGCTCTTTTTACGGGAGTATTTTCAAAGTCAAATCGGTATATATCTATTGAATCTTTTGAGCGTGAGTTGCGATTGGAGCAGATATAGGTGTTAAGCCCATCTTCACTATGAATTAGCAAAATGTCGTCATCAACCGACGAGTATGGAAATCCCATATTTTGGGGTAACCCCCAGTCGTTTGTGCTCTCATCCCAATAACTTACATAGAGATCAAAACCACCAATTCCAAAGTGACCTGTAGATGAAAAAAAAAGCTGCTTTTTGTCTTGGCTCAAAAAGGGGAAAAGTTCGTCACCAGATGAGTTAATCAAGTTGTTAAGCGGTTCGGGAATAGACCAAACATTGCCATCAACTTCTCGTATTTTGTATATATCCAAATTACCCTCTTTATTAAGAGCAGAGTAAAGAATTATCTTCTCTCCTTCCCTTAGCAGGATTGCGTTAGGGAAATTCAGCGCCAAACTATCTACAGAACCGGCAAGCTTAGAGGGGATCTTAACCCAGGCGCTATCTTTAAAGCCCGGATAGTACAAAACGAAATCGGATAGAGGAATTGAAGCCCTTCCCGTAACAACAGGATGAGAAGCATACTGAAGCATATTGAGCCCGTTTTCGCTTTTTGTGATTAAAGAATTGATTTTATGACTTGTAAGAGAGTCACTGCTCTCCATTAAAATCTCTTTGAATAATTCAATTGCCTCATTGAAGCGGTAACCTCTTCGGAGCCTCTCTGCACTTTCAAGTTTTGTATCTGTCAATATCTGTCCTGCCGCAGGAAAACCTATAAGCATAAGAACCAAAGGCAAGAATATAGACTTTTTCATACATTGGGAAATATATTATGTAACAAAAGTACTAATTTCTTTATATTTTGGGAAAAAATACTACTTTTGTGCTCTAATTTTCGTTGAATTATATAATTTAAACAAAATAATCCATGCAAAATAAAGGCGCCATCAGACTTGTGGCAATTTTAATCGCTTTAGCCTGTATATACCAG
>Ga0351853_1020_pt1 | contig 35564 bp, 25 predicted proteins | sample BONcelHFGM3001C8_FD_206799 | JGI IMG/M metagenome (GOLD analysis project Ga0351853, IMG submission 206799) | Enriched cells from coal bed in the Powder River Basin, Montana, United States - BONCAT cells FGM rep2 HSBNCT.FGM.300.1.C8 ... | reverse complement strand
GCTGGAGTGGAGAAGCTGCGAAAATCATTGATTCCGCAATGAAAATGCTCCGTTTGAATGTTGTGGCTGATGGATTGATGATCCGGTTTACTCCGCATAAAGATACCATAAGCCAGTGTCATGAATTTGGCAGATCTTTTGGGGAAAGAATGCTTGCCGCAACGAAAGAATTGGATACTGCCATGTAATAATAAAAACTCCAGAATTGAGTTATTTGACTATGAATCGAACGCTCTCCATTTTCCTGATCGCTCTCGTTGCAGGAATTACTGCCTGTACTCCGGAGTACAAGCTGGCTAAAGAGTTTCGTGAATCTCCTCCCGAATTTTACCTGCATATTACGCCTCCGGCTTCCTTGTTTAAGTACAATCACAAGGGTGAGTTGGTAGAGGATCTGAGTAAGATGAGTCCGGCACAACAGGATTCAGCCCTCTTCTATTCCAGTGGGTTCGTGCAGTATATCAATGACTCTCTTTTTCTGGAAAACTATGTGAATGGGTTTCTTGATGAATTGAGGAATTTGCATTTTTCAGTCTATATCAGTCATGAGATGGATTCGTTCCTTCTTGCTCAGCCGCAATCGTATGAACTATTTATGGCTCAGGTCCAATTAGATGAATATTTCAACACGTTTGAAGATGAGGAATATTTTTTCGATACACTCTTTTATAAGAAATTTAACCTGGATGCTGTGGATTTTTCTGTGTGGTTGGAATTAAGCAAGTTTGGCAAGACCGGCAGTGCGAAAACAGTTCTCTATTCCTCTCATATGGCTTCTGACAACCTGGAAGGGGAATTTCTTGTTGATCCCTTCCGGCAGGATGTTAAGTACACGTATACCGTAGACTCTTTGGAGGTTGAGGATGTATATCATATTGCTTCATTCCTTGGAAAGGTACATGCCAGTTACCTATACGATTTTTTTCTGAACCAGTACATTGCGTTCCATCTTCCCAAAGGGTTTCAACCCCTGGTATATTACCATTACAATCGCTACCGCAATATCTTTACTCCTGTTGAGGAGGAGCGGTTTGAACTGCTTGATGGAAATTAACTAAAAGGGAGAGTATGAGTGAAAATTTCTACCCCTCATACAAAGGTGGAGAGCTGGACCCCCGGGCCAGGCAATTTCTGACAGCTATAGCGGCTGCAGATCTTCCACCTTTATCTAAACTGACTCCGCATTTGGCCCGTGAACGGAATATTGTCAAAGCATTCTCTGCACCTCCGGTTCCGGTTGCATCGATCAGGGATATGCTGATTGATGGACCGTTCGGTGAGATCCCCATTCGGGTTTACACGCCTGAAGGAGATGGTCCTTTTCCCGTGCTTCTCTACCTTCATGGGGGGGGATGGGTGGTAGGTACTCTTGACGATTATAACGGGGTGTGTACGATTTTATGCGCTGACTCCGGTTATATGGTTGTATCGGTTGATTACCAACTCTCCCCTGAAGCCCGGTTTCCGGTTGCCGTTGAGGAGGGTTATGCAACCCTGGAATGGCTTGTTGACCAGGTTGAAGTGCTGAATATTAACCCTGAGCGGATTGTGGTGGGAGGGGATAGCGCCGGAGCGAATATGGCCACTGTGATTGCTATGATGAGCCGCGACAGAGAAGGTCCTCCGATACATTATCAACTCCTGATTTGTCCTGCAACAAACCTGGAAGACACGAATACCCTTTCATACAAGCAGTTTGGATTTGGGATATGGGTGCCTGAAGAGTTGATGCAATGGTATACAAATCATTACGTGGAGAATCAGGAGGATCTTGGAAATCCATATGTTTCCCCTCTTCTTGCCAGCGATCTCACTGATCTCCCTCCGGCATTTATTGTAATTGCCGAATTTGACATTCTCCGGGATGAAGCGGAATCTTATGGAAATCGGCTGCAGGAGGCTGGTATACCGGTGAGCATGAAGGTTTATCCTGGCCAAATCCACGATTTCGTAATTTTTGGCAGGGTGATGCCGGAAGCAAAAGTGGCGCTGGCTGATTGCTGTAAAGCGCTGAAGGAGGTGAGACGTGAGACGTGAGACGAAATACGAAATACGAAATATGAAATACGAAATATGAGAGTAGTATAATCTGGACTTTTTACTTTTGACTGCTAACTGAGAATTATGAACAATAAAAAGCTTTTCCGGTTTGCCTTTTACCTGGCGATCTTAACAATCGTCTATAACCTGGTTGAGGGGATTGTTTCTATGGTTTTGGGTTATTCTGATGAAACACTTGCTCTTTTCGGATTTGGTACCGATAGTTTCATCGAAGTGATCTCAGGGATCGGGATCATGATGATGGTGGTCAGGATATGGAGGAACCCGGGAAAGCCGATCACACGCTTTGAGGTGACAGCACTGCGGATTACCGGCATTGGTTTTTACCTTCTCTCTGCAGGACTGGCCGCTGGGATTATAATCAATCTTATTCAGGGATATAAACCCGAAAGTACTTTCTGGGGCATTGTCATCGCATCGGTCTCTATTGTGTCAATGCTCTGGCTTGTTTGGGCCAAGAAACGGGTTGGAAAAAAGTTGAACTCAGAACCGATTATCGCCGATGCCAACTGCACATTGGTGTGCCTCTATATGTCGGTCGTACTGTTGATCTCCAGTCTAATTTATGAACTCACCGGTTTCGCCTATGCTGATGCCATCGGCACTGCAGGCCTTATTTGGTTCTCCGTGAAAGAGGGAATGGAAGCGATGGAGAAAGCGAAAAAACGCAGCTATTCCGAATGCAATTGTAGCCATATTTGATCAGAACGGGTTATCTTTACATGATCCAATGGTTGAATCCCAGTATCTCTAAACGCACATAGTATGAAAACATTCAAATTGGCATTCCCTATCATTTTTGTTCTGGCACTGATCTCCCATACAAACACCGATGCCTGTACCGTATTCCGACTTCAGGCCAAAGACGGGTCTATCCTCATCACGCGCTCGATGGAATTTGCAGTGAACCTGCACTACCAGATTGTCGTGATCCCTCAGAATACTCCATTCGTCAGCCCTTTCCTGACAGGTACGAATGGTATGAAATGGAATGTCAGGAACGGGTATGTGGCTATCACCTCTTTTGGTTTAACCTATGGCTCTTCTGAAGGGATGAACGAAAAAGGTCTTGCGGTCAGTTGTCTGTGGTTTGAAAATACTATGACATGGCAGTCGGCCACGAAAGTCGATAGCAGCATTGCATTAGCCAGCGGTATGTTTGCCGATTGGGCACTGGGTAATTTTTCCACTGTGGGAGAGGTGCGGGATGCCATTGCGCATATCAGGGTTTTTGATTATACTGATCCTGCATCCGGGATGTCGCCCGATCTCCATTTTATTGTTTACGATGCGGCAGGCGGATGCATCGTGATTGAGTACAACTATGGAACCTACAATGTCTATGAAAATCCTCTTGGATTCATGACAAACGCTCCCGATTTTCCGTATCATGTCACCAACCTGCGCAACTTTATCGGGATGAATTCCGGCAATCCACCCAACCGGCTTCAGGATGGACTCACGTTGAATCCAACCGGACACGGTGCCGGCATGTGGGGAATGCCTGGTGATATCACTCCACCAAGCCGTTTCATCCGACTTGGTATCTATACGCTTTTTGCCGATCAGCAACCTGGTGCACCAGGTAACCTCAACCTGGGTCAGCATATCATCAACACATTCGACATTCCCTTCGGTATGATCACCGAACCTGGGGTTAACAACACAGTTAACAAGGAATCAACCCAATGGGTCTCCTTTCGTGACCTGTCAAACAACCTGTTCTATTTCAGAACTTACGACAATCTGACTCTCAGAAAGATCGATCTGAAGACGATCGATTTTACGAAACCGGGCATCAGGATCATTCCCATGTTTAGCACTGCTCAAACCATTGTAGATGTGTCTGATGCAGGAAAGTAGGCAAACAGCGAAATAATTTCACACATATTTATAAACTTCTCTTTTTCAGCAAGTCACTTCGTAACCCCTGGTAAAGAACGATCAGTCCGGCTGTCTGAACCAGGTGAAATATTCCATTGTGATTGAATTCCCAGATGCAACGAAAATGTATCACTTCAGTGGCCTGAATGGCTGCTGCAACGATGGTGATCAGGATACCGGCAGCCATCAGGGAGGCCCCATGGAGGCGATGCCTGGCCGAAAGGATAATGTAAACAACCAATGAAAACAACATCGCAGCAGCTTCATACAAGATAAAAACCAGGAAGGACCCAGGAAATATAAGGGTGACCAGATAGAAAAAGGTACCGATGCTGATCATCAGTGGGAGGAGGTACTTTGGCACTGATCCATTGGTCAAATCGAAGAAGACACCTACAACAAACAGCGAAACGGTAAGTCCGAGAGCCAGGTTCAAAGGTTGCCACAAGATGTAATTGAGCTCCTTCGACATCTGGAAGCCATGTGCTACAGCTCCCGTTATTGCAGCAAAAGCGAGCAATCCGAACGCCCAGCCCCAGATTTTTCCTTTTTTCGGATTATTGACGGCCCCGGCTTTCAGTGTGAGCAGGCAAACAGCTATAGCGACCAATGCCAGAAAAACATCTGTAACTGCTGTCGTTTGTTCGGTGGGAATGTCGATGAATGCCAAGAGAATCATGGGTTACATACTCCGGTAGCAATCGACAAATGCATTCCATTGCCGGTCTGTCAGAATTCCATGCAGGTCACGCATGCAGTCGTGCAGGCAATTTTTAAGAGCTTCGTCCAGCCTTTCATGAAGATGCAAACGTTGCAACTCATTCCTGAAATCACTCCTGAGTTCGGCTACCTTCTGACGGAATTCACTTTTTGTAAGGGTCCCGTTCCTGTAAGCATCGACCAACCTGAGAAATTCCTGTTGATATTCTGATCTCAGTTCCCTGTAGATTTGCCGGGCTCGCTTAATGGCATCTTCTTTACACGATCCATACCCCCCAAGGCTCTGTCGGATTCCTTCAGTTTGCTCTTCAGAGAGCTGAAGTCCACGAAGGCACTGGATGAAGGAATGGTCCCGGATGGAATACCAAATCGTATGATTTGTGGTGTTCGTTGGCGGGGCAGCCTCGAAATATGTTTCATCCAGCAGAAAATCAGCTGCAATCCCCTCATTCAGCATATCGATTCCAAGCGAAGGATTTTCAGGAAAGAGCTCTTCCGATGCCATCCTGTTCCAGGATTGATCAACGAGGAGGTTGATTTGATCATCTTCTGAAACGGCTTGATCAAATGACTGTTCTTTTTGGCAGCTTGCCAGCATCATGGTGCAGCATGAAATAAAAAGGGCAAATCTAAAGAGTTGATTTCTCATACCGGGAATTTTTTAGACATTCAAAAATAGATAATTTCGTTTTATTTCTACTCATCATTCCCCATCTTACCACTTGCTCCTCGCGTACGGAGCTGCAGATTGCCCGGAAAATTCCCCTTTCAGAAATTTGAAATAGCCTGCACCAGCTATCATAGCGGCATTATCAGTAGTATATTGAAATTGGGGGATAAACGCACGCCAACCCTCTGCAGCAGCAATCTCCAGAAGTGCTTTCCGCAAGGCCGAATTGGCCGAAACCCCGCCAGCGATCGCAACGTCAAAATTCGTGTATCGTGTTTCATGTATCGCTTGAACTGCCAACTTTAATTTCGACATTAAGATCTCCACAATCGTTTTCTGGATTGACGCACAGAGGTCATTCCTGTTTTTTTCAATAAATCCGGAATCCTTTTTTAGCTCATCCCGAATGAAATAGAGAATTGAAGTTTTTAGCCCGCTGAAACTGTAGTTAAGTCCCGGGATATTAGAACGGGCGAAAGAAAAACGGGAGGGATCTCCCTCAGATGCCAGTTTATCAATGACCGGTCCACCCGGATAAGGGAGCCCCAGGATCTTGGCGGCTTTATCAAAAGCCTCCCCGGCAGCATCGTCAATCGTTTGCCCTAATACCTCCATCTCGAAATAGTCCCGGATCAGGACGATCTGTGTATGTCCTCCTGAGACGGTCAGGCAGAGGAAGGGGAAAACGGGAACAGGTCGCGGGTTTTCAGGATCTTCCAGAAAATGTGCCAGAATATGGGCTTGCATATGGTCAACTTCGATCAGGGGGATACCCATGCCGAGGGCAAAACTCTTGGCAAAGGATGATCCTACAAGCAAGGACCCGAGTAGTCCGGGACCCTGGGTAAAAGCCACTGCAGCGAGCTTATTTTTATCTATATTTGCTCTTTGGATCGCAGTTTGAATAACAGGTACAATATTTTGTTGATGAGCACGGGATGCCAGTTCAGGGACTACTCCTCCAAATTCACGGTGGATATCCTGGTTGGCAATCACGTTCGACCGAACAATGGATCCTTCAACCACGGATGCAGAAGTGTCATCACAGGAAGATTCAATACCGAGAATGAAGGGCAGTGACATGGATAGTATGATCAGTTTGCAAAAACAAAAATAAGATAAAAACAGCAGCAAAAATAGTGGCTTGTTTGGTTACGGTTCTGATCTCTTTGATCATGACCACCACTCTTTTATTGCGCGATACATGGGTCCAGAGCCTTACTGCTAAACTGGCTGCTGATTATCTTTCTAAAGAAATTGGAACGATCATCCGTATCGGGAAATTCGACATCTCTTTCAGGAACGGACTGGTCATTGAAGATATCCTGGTGAAGGACCATCTCGATACGACCCTCTTTTCTGCTCAAATACTTGGAGTTAAACCAATCTGGGTCAGTTTATCCGGCAGAAATATCAGTGTGCAAAAGATTATTATCAGTGAAGGGGAGTTCCAGCTGATAAAGTATCAGGGGGACTCCATTCTCAACCTTCAGTATATCCTCAATTATTTTGCATCCAAAGACACGGTACCGAAACCACCTGACACAATGCCATCAGCCCCATTTACTGTTACATGCAATAATGTCGAACTGAAAGGAATCCGTTTTCACTACCAGGATGAAACCAAGCCTCTAGCACAGGAAGGTATGGATTACTCAAATATTGATGTTTACAATATCAACCTCGATATCAGTGGTTTCAGAATTGAAGGTGACACAATCAGTGCAACGGTCAACAGTTTGTCGGCCCAGGAACGAAGTGGAATTTATCTGCATGAATTTCAGGGTGACTGCAGGGTTTGCGGCCAGTTTATTGAGGTAAAAAACCTGAAACTGATTACCGACAACTCAAATCTTGAACTTGATTTTGCTTTTCGGTACGATGGATTCATCGCTTTCACCGATTTTCTGAAGCTTGTGAGGATTGAGGCTGATATCCAGCCGTCCGAGTTTGATATGACCGATATCGGATTCTTTGCCCCCGAAATAAAAAATATGACCAATCGATTCAAACTTGAGGGAGAAATTGCAGGTACGGTCAGTAAATTCAAGGCACATAACTTGCAGGTTAATTTTGGCGAGAATACTCTTTTCGACGGGGATATTTTAGCTATTGGATTGCCCAATGTGATGGCTACTTATGTAGACATGAAAATCAACAGACTTACATCTACTGCCCGGGATATCCATTCATTCAGAATTCCTGGGGACCCTGATACGCTGGTAATCCCATCCATCATTGATAACCTGGGGCTCATTGAAGTGAAGGGTGATTTTACAGGGTTTATTGATGATTTTATCTCACGTGCAACGGTTTTGACTGATATAGGAGGGATTATGACAAACCTTCAGTTGAAACAACAAACCAAAAAGGGTCCTCTGGCATATAAAGGGGAATTTAAGGTTACCTCCTTCGATCTGGGAAAACTGTTACAAAACCAGGACCTCTTAGGGCAGGTTACGCTGCAGGCTAACATTGATGGACAGGGCACCTCATTTGAGGAAGCTGACCTGATCATGCAGATAAAAGTCGACTCTGCCAAACTGTACGGATACAACTATAAAAACATTACTGTCAATGGTTCCCTTATTAAGAAAAAGTTCTTCGGAGATATTGCTGTAGATGATCCAAACCTTCAATTCACATTCCATGGATCGGCAAATGCCAGAGATTCATTGCCAATCTTTAATTTCGATGCACAAATAGCACATGCTCAGCTTTTTAACTTACACTTGTTGGAACGTGACTCGATCGAGGTTTTCTCTGCTTCCATTGAGGCAGATTTTAGCGGGAATACAATTGACAATATCAATGGTACTCTCAACCTGAAGGATATCTCTTACTGGGAAGGAACGAAACGCGCAGTAATTGATTCTATTCATCTAAGTACAACGATTGATCCGCTCATGCAGAAAGCCTATGAAATACGGTCTGATGTTTTGGATGCTGATTTTAGCGGAAAATTTGCATTCAGTAAGTTAGTCCCTTCAGTTATTACATTTATCCAGAATTATTTGGCCAGTTTTGAGATGCGAAGTGACTCAACGAGGAAATATCACGACTCAGGACAGGATCTGAAATATCGGATAGAATTCAAAAAGACTCAGGATATTACAGCCATTTTTCTTCCGTTTTTGGAGATTTCCCCAGGAGCATATCTGGAAGGAAATTACAACGAGGATAAGAAACTACTCTCGCTAACCGGCCGATCCGATGTCCTTCATATTCGTGGAATGGATCTGGAGAATTGGTTTATTGATGCCGAGGCGCACACCGACGATCTCTCCCTGCAAACAGGATGTGACCAACTGATCATGAATAAGTCAAGGCCTACAGATACAGTTTACGTTCAACTTGACATGCTTTTGATTACGGCCAGTATTCTCCATGACAGCATCCTCTATAAGGTAAGCTCTGATTCAGGGGACGATTACAGCTATTTAAACGGATTTCTCACATTCCAGGAAGAAGGAAGCGTGAAAATTAAACTGGATGATCTTGACCTGAAATTAGCCGGAAATTCCTGGTCTGTTTCAAAAGAAAATTATGTGATCCTGGATACGGCCCTGATGGAATTCCATGACCTCACCTTTATGAGCGGAAAACAATGGCTCTCGTTGAATGGACGGGTTACTCATCATAATCTTGACACCCTTGATCTTGAATTTAATGGGGTGGATGTTTCCCATCTTGATTATTTGTTGTCTAATCCCAACGTTGATGTTGACGGTATCTTGTCGGGGAGTCTGAAGATTACGGATCTTTACAATGAACTTTCGATCTATTCAAATCTTAAACTTAACAATTTTATCCTCAACAAGCAACCCCTTGGAGATGCTGTTTTTCAGATAAATTATAACCAGGCCGAAGAGAAATTTGATGTACTTTCAGAGATAATATATACCGGCAATGCAGGCCAGAATATCCCGTTCTCATTAAAAGGCAGTATTTTTAACACCAAACCGGAACCCCGTTTTGATCTCGACCTGAAGCTGAAGAATCTAAATCTCAAGATGTTGCAACCTTTTGTCGCAAGTTTCATGTCCAAACTTACCGGATTGGCTTCCGGGGAGGTAAAGATCACCGGAACGTTAAATGAACCCTCGTTGCAAGGAGAGTTGAATCTGATGCGTACCGAATTCAAGATCAATTATCTCAATGTACCCTATTCCCTTTCGGATGTCATTCAGATTAAGCCGGATAAGTTTGATTTCGACAATATCGTACTGTATGACTCTCTTGGAAACAAAGCATTTCTGAACGGCTCCATCGATCACAATTATTTCAAGGAGATACGACTCAATCTGGCGATCAGCATGGACGATTTTTCTGCATTCAGGAACACGTTTGCACAGAATTCGACATTTTTTGGCAATGCCAGAGCAAGCGGAGAAGTGAACATTACAGGGCCATTGGATAACATCTTTGTGGATGTAGTGGCAAGCACGGGTCATAAAACCCATGTCACCATACCAATTAGCCTTACACAGAGTATCGGACAGGTGGATTACATTGTTTTTAAACAATCGGTGCAGGATTCATTGGAGGCGCTAGAAGGTCCCACCAGCTTACGTCCGGCAACAGGACTGACCCTTGCTTTAAGCCTGGATGTACAATCGGATGCACAGGTAGAAGTATTATTCCCGGACCGACTTGGAAACATCAAGGCTACAGGCACAGGGACCCTCAGCATGGGAATGACACCAACCACCCCTTTTTATCTTTATGGAAGCTATTCTATCAATAAGGGATCTTTTCTCTTTCAGATGAAAAACCTGATCCGTTTACCATTTGCCATCAAAGAGGGGAGCTCAATTTCCTGGACAGGTGATCCGGCGGATGCAACGATATCATTATCAGCTATTTATAAAACAAAGGTACCTTTAACCGGACTAAGTGCAGAGACATCAAACATTCAGGGAAGGATTCCGGTTGAGTGCATCATCCGCCTCAACGGGAAGCTGATGAATCCGGTTATGTCATTCGGCCTGGAATTGCCAAATGCCCAGGCGAATGAACGTAACCTTGTATTTAACGCCATTGATACCAACAACACCTCTGAGATGACACAACAGGTGTTGTACATCCTGGTAATGAACCAGTTTAAGCCAGTTGCCGGTGGTACTGGAGGTTCGGTTGATGTGAGCGGAACTTCGCTTTCCATTGTGACGAATCAGATTAACAGCTGGCTCTCTGGAATGACGCAAAACCTGAACATCGGGGTTAACTATAATCCCGGATCTTCAACAACCAGTCAGGACATTGACATGACGGTGTCAACCCAATTGTTTAATGACCGTTTATTGATTGATGGTACCTTTGGAATGTCATCCTATAAAAACACTACATCCGCCCAGGCCAGCACAATCGTTGGCGATATCAATATTGAATACATCCTGACCAAAAACAGGAGGTGGCGGATCAGGGCGTTTAACCGGACCAATACAATCGATCTGCTCTATAATAATGCTCCTTACACACAAGGTGTTGGTATCTCCTACCAGCGCGACTTCTACACGTGGAAGGAGCTGTTTAAAAAATCAACCACCAAGAAGCAAACTCCGACCGACAACTAATATCCAATTTCTCAATTACCCTGAACCCTGAACCCTGAACCCATTTAATCATGAAACCCTGTATCTATATTTTTCGTTGTCTCCTGTTTTGTTTCCCAATTGGACTCTTCTCACAGATCGTTGTCGATCAATCGGATATGCCGGGAGTAGGAGATACCCTTCGGGTAAGCATAACAAGCATCGTTCCTTCGAATTATGCAGTATCAGGGAGCAACATTATTTGGGATTTTTCGGTACTGGAGGCAATGAACCAACGTGTAGATACCTTCGTGGCAGCAAACAGTACTCCACCCGAGTATTGGCTTTTCTTTCTCTTTGGAGGGGTTTCTAATCTTGCCAGTCCACAGGGAAACAGTGAGTTCTTTCCAGGATTTCCGGTTAGCCAGTTCTATACATTTTATAAGAATTCAAGCGATGCATTTGTTGATAACGGATTTGCATTCAAAATCCAGGGGAGTCCGCTCCCCGTAAAGTATGACGTCCCGGATAAGTACTACGCTTTTCCATTGGATACCAACAGCAGCTGGGCTTCGTCATCCTCCTTTGGTTTTGAGTTTCCGGGCATGTTCTATTTTTCAACACATCGGGCGCGGACTTCATTCGTGGATGGTTGGGGTACGGTAATCACACCATTTGGTACGTTCCAGTCCATTCGGATTCGAAGTGATCTGGTACAAAATGACAGCATTTATATTGATTCACTTAGTTTTGGTATTGGAATGACCAGAAACATCACAGAATATAAATGGCTCGCAAAAAACATGGGGATTCCGGTTTTGCAGATAAACAGTGAAGGGTTGCTCACAACCGCAACATACCGCGATAGTACAAGGCTGTCAACCCTCCCGCTTTCTGTCTCCCTGGGACCTGATACAACAGTGAATAAGGGCGCAACCATTACGTTACATGCATCGGTATCGGGAGGAGTACCACCTTACCGGTTTTTCTGGAGCACTCTTGATACAAGCCAGTCGATAACTGTCAGTTTGGACTCTACACGATCCTTTGGGATCGTGGCAATCGACGGGTTGAATAAATTCGCCTCAGACCAGAAACTGGTAACAGTCGTCTCTCCTGGCATTGAAGAGATGGACACCCGTCCATTAACGATCTTTCCGAATCCTTCAGATGGCGTGATTCAGATCTCCTCTCCGGAAAAGTTCAGAACGGGAGAGATCCAGGTGTTTAATTGGAGCGGGAAAAAGATACTTAGTCAATCGGTGGTTACCCTACCTGAACTCATTGATCTGGATATTTCATCCTTTGCGTCTGGAGTCTATGTGATTCGGTTGGTCACCGGAGATCATGTGTTTCAGGGTAAAGTGATATTGAAATGAGTTTCAACGTCTACCGAAGTTCAGCCGGATCCGGAAAAACATTTTCGCTGGTCAGGGAGTACCTGAAGATGGTATTGAAACATCCTCCAGATTTCAGGCATATCCTGGCAATCACCTTTACACACAAAGCGGCCAACGAGATGAAGGAGCGTGTGATGAATACATTGCGCGACCTTTCTGGCAGCAAAAAACTCCACTTCACCGGCTCCTCTCTCCAGATGCAACACGATCTTATCAACGAGACAGGGTTAGATAGAGAGGAAATTGCGCTGCGCGCCGGAGAAGCATTGTCGCTCATCCTTCACCACTATTCAGAATTTTCCATCGGAACCATCGACAGCTTCTCCCACCGCATTATCCGGGCGTTTGCTCATGATTTTGGGCTTCCGGTCTCCTTTGCCGTGGAGCTGGAGTCCAAGGAACTTCTGACCACTGCCGTGGACCTTCTGCTGGAGCAAGCAGGCAATAATGAAGACCTAACCAGGCTGCTGGTTGGTTTTCTCGAATCACGGATGGAAGAGGACAAAGGATGGAATATTGACCGATTGCTTGTCTCTTTTGCAACAATTCTTCTGGATGAGGAGGGAGAGGCAGAGGTAAAAAAAATAGCCTCTCTTACCATGGAGGATTTTCATACCATCAGCAAACAACTTTTTACGCGTATCCGAAGCATTGAACAACAATTTAAGAATCTGGGTGAGAAAGCGTTGCAATTGATTGACAGGGAAGGGATCCCGGCATCCTCCTTCTATTATGGAAAGACAGGAATTCCGGGATATTTCGGATACCTGGCCCAATCCAGGATGGACAAGCTGGAGGCGAATTTACGTGTTAAAACTACCATGGAAGAGGATAAATGGGTCAGTTCAAAAGCCTCATCTGACGATATCACAGCGATCAGCGCAATTAAGCAGGAGTTGCAGGGGATATACGAAGAGGCTGAGGTGTTAAAGCAAACTCAATCGGGGAGTTACCACCTGGCAAAACTGCTGTCAAAAACCATTTACCCACTTGCCGTATTGAATGAGATCGGACGGGTTCTGGATGGATTTAAACGGCAACAAAACCTGGTTCACATTTCCGAATTCAACAGCCGTATTGCAAAGATCGTAATGCGTGAACCGGTGCCTTTCATCTATGAAAGACTGGGAGAAAAATTTCACCATGTCATGATTGATGAGTTTCAGGATACCTCGAAATTGCAATGGCTCAATTTCGTCCCACTGATGGAGAATGCCCTGGCAGGGGGATACTTCAACCTCGTGGTTGGAGACGGCAAGCAGGCCATTTATCGGTGGAGAAATGGCGATGTTGGCCAGTTTACCTCTTTGCCGTCTCTTCCCGGACGTGAGGAGAGTCAGCTGATCCGCCAGCGTGAGACTCTGTTTCTTCAATTTTTCAAGGAATACAAGTTGGATTCCAATTATCGGTCGTTGCCCGAGATCGTAAATTTTAATAATCAATTTTTTCGATGGCTCTCCCAACATCTTGACGAAGAATTGCAAGGTGTTTACAAAGAGTTGGAGCAAAAATCTGTTTCAGGAAAGGAGGGAGGGTTTGTTCGGATTGAGATCATTGCAGTTGATGAAAGTGACCTGACCTATGTCGAAAAAACGATCAACCGAACCGAGGAGATCATCAACCAGCTGCTGGAAGGAGGATTCGCTCTGCAGGATGTTGCCATTTTATGCAGGACAAACAGGCAGGCAGGCCGGATTGCCCGGGATTTGATCATTCGAGGAATTGATGTGGTTTCTTCCGAGTCGCTTCTCTTGTCATACTCTCCCGGGGTGCGGTTTATCACTGGAATGATTCGCCTGCTCTTTGAGCCTGCTAATACCATCATCCAGGCATCCGTAATAAATTATCTTCTTTTCACAGGAGCACTGCACAAAGAGCAGGAGGATTTTCATACATTATTGACTGGTATTGGAGCTGCCGTACATCCGGGAGATCATTTTTTTAAGATCCTCGCGCGCAACGGATTTATTGTTGACAGAGACTTCCTGTTGGCATTACCTGTTTATGATCTTTGTGAGGTTCTGATCCGTTTCTTTGGAATTAACAAGACCGTTGATCCCTATATTCAATTCTTTCTTGATGCCGTGATAACGTTTACGGATAAAAAGACGCACAGTGCGTCCGACTTTCTCGAGTGGTGGGAACAGCATAAGGGAAACCTTTCAATTGTAGTTCCTGATGGCGTTGATGCTGTTCGGATTATGACAATCCATAAGGCGAAAGGCCTTGAATTCCCGGTTGTTATATACCCATTTGCCGATGAAATATTAAAGAAACCCGGTAAAAATTTTCTTTGGATCGAGATTCCTGAAGAAGAAAAACTGAAACTCAAAACGGCTTTTCTTCCGGTTGAAAAGCAGATGCAGGATACCCGGTATGCTGACATATACAAGGAGGAGATGGTCAAATCACTCCTTGACGTTGTCAATGTGCTTTATGTTGCATTGACGCGTCCCGAAGAGCAACTTTATATCTTAACCGCTCCACCTCCCTCTTCACTGAAGGAGATGAAATCACTCCCGGTTTTTTTTGCCGGATATCTGCAATCAACCGGGGATTGGGAGGATGAAAAGAGAATTTACGAGTTTGGACAGTTTTCCCCAAAGCGTGGCTCATCCACGAAAGCAAAGGGTGCTATCTGTACCCTGTCTTCGATGCCGTCATCGGATTGGCGAAAATCAATCAGGATCCGACAGAGAGCCCCCGAATACTGGGATATGGAGGATCCATCCGGACGCGTTGATTTTGGAAGCAGAATTCATTCAATTCTTGCTGAGATCAGGGAATCTTCCGAAATTGAAGAGGCGTTGCAGCGTGCCCTGCTTTCGGGGACTTTGTCGCTTCAAGAGGAGAAACAGATCCGGAAAATGCTGAATGAGGTGGTTTTTCATCCTGAACTTGCAAGATATTTTGATGTTGCTGTGACGGTCAAAAATGAGCCTGAGATCCTGGAGATGCAAGGAGAAGCCTCACGCCCCGACCGGGTTGTATTCGATGGGGATGAGGTAGTTGTGATCGATTATAAAACCGGAAGAAAGTCCAGGACCCATCATCAGCAGATCGAACGATATGGGTGTTTGCTTCAGGAGATGGGCTATCAGAACGTCAGGAAATTATTGGTTTACCTTGGGGGAGAGGTTGAGGTGGAGGAGGTGTGAGTTAGGAAAGTAGGAAAGTAGGAAAGAGGAATGAACAAAGAAGAAAATATCTCGTTATTGTTTCTCAACATCTTTGACGAGCGGCCGAAGCGTATTGCCAAGCTTCCCGAATCAGGGTCCAACAGGCTCTATTACAGGATTTATGCGAAGCTGGGAACTGTGATTGGGGTATATAATCCCGACAGGAAGGAGAATGAAGCTTTTCTTTCATTTACACGCACATTTGAAACTCTTGGGTTTCCCGTGCCAAAAATTATTGCTGAGGATCCTGACAATCACTGTTACCTGATTTCGGACCTGGGGGATACGACCCTCTATCTCTTATTGGCAGACCAAAGGAAAGATAAATCTGTATTTCCACCTTCAATCGTTGATATCTACAAGCGGGTGATGAAGATTCTTCCGGCATTCCAGGTACGTGGAGGAGAGGCGATAGATTACGGCAAATGTTATCCCCGTCAAGCATTCGACAGGCAATCGATGCTGTGGGATCTGAACTACTTCAAATATTACTTCCTGAAGCTTGCTCATTTCTCCTTTGACGAGCAATCCCTGGAGGAAGACTTCACTTCGTTTACCACATTTCTGTTGCAGGCTGATGCCGATTATTTTATGTACCGGGATTTCCAGTCGCGCAACATCATGCTCGTTGAGGGAAAGCCATATTTTATTGACTACCAGGGGGGAAGGAAGGGTGCTCTTCAATACGATGTTGCCTCACTGCTGTATGACGCCAAGGCAAATCTGCCTCCTCACATTAGGGAGCAACTGCTGGCATACTACCTTGATGAGTTGGAAATGGTTTTGCCCGGGATCCGGAAAGAGTTCCTGACCTATTTTCCCGGTTTCATCCTGATCCGTATTCTTCAGGCCTTGGGAGCCTACGGCTACAGAGGTTACTATGAAAAAAAGAGCCATTTCCTCCAAAGTGTCCCCTATGCGCTGAATAATCTCCGGAATTTGAGGAATCTGTGGCTCGATAAAAAATTCGGTGTTGAACTCCCAACGTTATTCAGTTTGTTGGATCACCTGATCGCGGATGCCGGATCCCTGATGCCGGATGGCGAAACTCCAAACCCTAAACCCGGAACCCTCCTCGTCACAATCAACAGCTTCTCCTATAAAAAAGGAATCCCTGCTGATCCGACAGAGAACGGGGGAGGGTTTGTGTTCGATTGTCGTGCACTACCCAATCCAGGGAGAATTGAAGCCTACAAGAAACAAACCGGGAAGGATCAAATCGTCATCGATTTCCTCAGGAACAAGCCAGATGTCGACCTCTTTCTGAACCATGTTACTTCACTCGTTGACCAAAGTGTATCCAACTATCTGTCACGGGGATTTAAGCATCTTTTCGTAAATTTTGGCTGCACGGGAGGACAGCATCGATCCGTCTACTGTGCCGAAAAGTTGATGGAGTTTTTGAAGGGGCGGGATGAGATCTTGATTAACCTAAATCATACAAACCTACCCGTGGGGAGGAAGAGGGTAGGGAAGTAGGGAGGTAGGGAAGTAGGGAGGTAGGGAAGTAGGAAATTAGGAAAGAAAATAGCGAACTGCGAACTGCGAACAGCGAACAGCGAACTGCGAACAGCGAACAGCGAACAGCGAACAGCGAACAGCAAATAGCGAATAAATGAAAGCGATGATACTTGCGGCGGGATTGGGAACACGGTTACGGCCGCTCACCGAATCAATGCCTAAGGCGTTGGTAGAGGTTGAAGGAAAACCGTTGCTTCAGCATGCATTGGAGCACGTTAAACGATACGGGATACGAGATGTCATCGTCAATGTGCATCATTTCCCTTCACAGATTCGGGATTTTCTCAGGGCCAATGATAATTTTGGCATTAAGATCTCCATCTCCGATGAGTCGGATGAGTTACTGGAAACCGGTGGCGGACTAAAGAAGGCTTCCTGGTTTTTTAATGATGACAACCCGTTTGTTGTAAGGAATGTCGATATCCTTTCCAACCTTGATCTCCATGCGATGGCCCGAAACCATTCCCTTGAAAAACCGCTGGCTACACTGGCTATCCGCAATCGTAATACCTCCCGGTACTTCCTTTTCAATGATACTAAGAGGTTGTGTGGTTGGGAGAATATTAAAACGGGTGAAAAAAGAGTAAGCCTTGAATGCGAAGAGTTAACGCCTTATGCATTCAGCGGTATACAGATCCTCCAACCTGAGATTTTTTCATTCATAACGGAAACCGGAAGGTTCTCGCTGACAGACCTCTATATCAGACTGGCAGCCTGTCATCTTATTAAGGGATACATGGATAACGCGTTGGAGTGGAGAGATATCGGGAAAATCGAAAATCGAATTAATCGTTAATTTAACCAGATGCCTCCTTTTCTTCAGCAAACCGCGAAATACCTGTATGAAACCTTTGGGGATAATCTTGCCAATGTAGCTGTGGTACTCCCTAACCGGCGTGCTGGGCTTTTTTTGCGAAAATATCTTGCAGGAATGCTTCAAAAAACATCCTGGGCACCGGATTTTTTTTCCATCGAGGAGTTTATTTCTTCTGTATCGGGGCTGAGAGAGGTGGAGCAGGTTCATTGTCTTTTTGAACTCTACAAGGTTCATCAGCGTTTTGAAAAAGAAAAAGCCCAGTCGTTCGATGAATTTCTGAATTGGGGGAATCAACTGCTTTCCGATTTTAATGAGATTGATCGCTATTTGGTTGATCCGGCAACTCTTTTTGCATACCTGGATGAAGTCAGGGCATTAACAGTCTGGAATCCTGATAACGAGCCATTAACGGAGTTTCAACAGAACTACCTGAAATTCTACAACTCACTGCTTTCATACTATTCGGGATTGACGTCGGTGTTGCTTTCAAAGGGTGAAGCTTATCAGGGATTGATGTTCAGGGATGCCTGCCAGAAGATGGAACGTGATGAGGTGAGGATTCCCTGGGAGAAGGTCGTTTTTGCGGGCTTTAATGCACTAACTGCGTCTGAGGAGAAGATCATTGATTTCCTCGTTAAAGAAGGGATTGGTGAGCTGCTGTGGGATGCCGACAGCTATTACCTCGAGGATCCCAAACAGGAGGCTGGTGATTCCCTTCGGAAATGGTTTAGAAAATGGCCCGGGTGGTCGAATCAGTGGATATCTGACGAATTCAAAATTGGTGATAAGGCGCTTGAAGTGATCGGAGTGCCCGATATCATCGGTCAGGTGAAACTAGCTGGTAACTTATTGGAAGAGTGGCACCAACGTGAGTTGCTGAATGAACGGACAGCAGTCATACTCCCCGATGAAAAGCTGCTTCTTCCCTTGCTTAACTCCTTGCCACAAGGACTCGATGCAGTAAATATTACTATGGGTCTCCCATTGAGCCAAACTCCTCTCGCTGATCTCCTGATGCTGGTTTATGAGATGCATCATCATGCCATCAGGATGAGCCCTGGGGCGAAGAAATCTGGGAAATTCTATTTCAGGGATGTAGCGAAGGTGCTTCAGCATCCGTATGTAACCCGCCTGGTTTCAGCCTATTCAGATGGGAACCCTTTTGTTTTTCATGAACTCGTCGAGTCTGTCAAAACTGGTCATAGAACCTTTCTTCAGCAGAAAGATCTTGTAACCGAACAAACGGGGCTCTTTGGTGTCAGTCTTCATTTTCTCGACCTGATGTTTGATACATGGGAAACCCTTGATGGCGCTTTGATTAGCCTTCAAAACCTTGTGGAGGCAATGGTGAATTCTTCTGTTTCTGATACCCCGGCCCCCAAGATCGAGTTGGAATATGCCTATGCAGTAGCACGCATACTTCGGCAACTCAGGCAGTTGATCGATGAACCTTCCGGGTTTCTTACCTGGGACAGCCTTGCAGTGTTTTTAACACAGCTGCTTGAAACTACCATGCTCCCATTTTATGGAGAGCCACTTAAAGGTCTACAGATCATGGGGATGCTGGAGACCCGTACGCTCGATTTTGAACGGGTGATCATCCTCTCCTGCAACGAAGGGATACTGCCTTCGGGGAAAAACATTCAATCTTTTATTCCGTTTGATGTCAGGAAAGATTTTGATCTTCCACTCTACCGCCAGAAAGATGCCGTTTATGCCTATCACTTTTACCGGTTATTGCAGCACTCTTCCCACGTATGGCTGTTATACTGCACTGAACCAGGGCAAATGGGCGGAGGCGATCCAAGCCGTTTTATCAGGCAGATTGAGACAGAGTTGCCATTATACAATCAGTCGATCCGTTTGCATCATGAAGTGCTGGTTACTCCGCTCCTGAGTGGATTGGAGACTCAGGTAATAGAGATCGGAAAGGGAATTTCTGTTCAGGAAAAACTGATTCAAAAAGCCTCAACCGGATTTTCTCCAACATCCCTCAATGCTTTCCGTTCTTGTTCGCTGAGATTCTATTTTTCTGAAGTTGCCGGGTTGAAGGAACCGGAAGAGGAGGAGGGTGATATTGATCCCCGAACACTTGGATCGGCAGTCCATCAAGCACTGCTGAACCTTTATAAACCTTTTGTAGGACGAGTGTTGTCACGGGATGATCTTGCCTCGATGGAACCGCAGATTGATGGTGAAATTACCTCTGCCTTCAGCAATGTTTTCAAAGGAGATAGTCTGAAAACCGGAAAGAATCTCCTGTTGGTGGAGGTTTCCCGGATTATGGTCAGGAAGTTCATCCGGGGAGAAATTCGCATGGTGGAGCAGTTAGCCGCCAATGGGGAGACCCTGACTGTCAGCCTTCTTGAACAGCCACTTTCAAGAACTTTGGTGCTTGAGCTGAACGGATTGGAGACAGGGGTCCGGATTAAGGGGTTTGTGGATCGTGTTGATAAAATTGGTGAGATTACACGCGTGATCGATTACAAGACCGGGAATGTTGATCCGAAAGAGGTTGCCATATCCGACTGGAGCGGATTGATCTCAGACCCGGACCTTGACAAAGGATTTCAATTGCTGACCTACACGTGGCTTCTCGCCGGTCGTCGCCAGGAGAGGTATTATCAGGCCGGTATTATCTCCCTGAAGAAACAGGCCGCGGGATTTGTAACGGTCACTGTGCCCGACGAACAGGGAACTCCAAAATCCCCTGTGATAGGGAATTATGAGATTGGCAAAATGGAAGAGGTTTTACGTGGGATTCTTGTTGATATTTTCGACCAGAACCAACCCTTTCGTCAAACGCAGGAGGAAGAAAGATGTAGTTACTGTCCCTATGTTTCTATTTGTGGTCGCTAAAGTCGGATTCTGAAAAAACAACAGCTTCGTAGGTGTAAAGTTCAGCATCTTTCCACCCATTCCAGCCTAACCCGGCCTTATCCCGGGAACAATGTCCCAGGAATTCCTCCTTTGTCCACCCGGTTTCAGTGGCAACTTGTGGAAGAAATGTGCCTACAGCATTCCCTTTCTTGATGTAGATGCCATCTCTCCCCAATTCGAGCTCATCCAATCCGGCTATGCGTTTCATGGGTGACAGAACTGAGATCTCAATCTCCAGCTCATCAATCTCATTGGACTGAACAGGTGAGAATCTGTAATCCTGGGTGGCACTGGCGATCGCCATCTCCTGTATTACTTTATACAATGGGATGTTTGCGGTGAACCTTCCGATACAGCCCCGCAGTGAACCTCCCTTTTTAAGGGTCACAAAAGCTCCTGCTTGAAGCTTCAGGTTTTCGGAGAAAAGCGTTGGATCAATTTCTGGGCTCTTTTTGTTCCTGATATATCCGTTAACTGTACTCCTGGCAATCTTCAATAGCTGAATCTTCTCAGGGTCGGATAACGAAAACCCTGATCTTCCCATACCCTCAGAACTCTTTCTGGTCACTGTGATCGCCCAGTATCCCACCACCTGGTTTTTGTCCCCATAGTTCGAATCTCCAGAGTTCTGGTAGAAGAGTGGCACATAGGTATAATTCTGATTCCCAGATGTCAGGTTTAACAGGGTTAGTACCGATGTCCACCCGCAGCAATTGGTTGCCAGGTTGGGAATTTTTTTTCGTTTATAGTCGTTGAGAAACGATGTAAAGATCTCAGGATCATTGGTAACGATGGCATCGCAGGTGGCTTTGTCTGCAGTTTGAGCCTCTTCGTAGTTGGGGTAATGAGCAAAATCACTACTGAACACAAAAAGGTTTCGGTCGTTGAACCATGGCTTCAGGGCTTCAGCAATCTTCTGGCAGGTTTCGGCCGACTGAGTCCCCAACACAATTGGAACCAATTTAAATGGTTGTTTCAGATGCACCTGCAAAAATGGAACCTGCACCTCCAGACTGTGTTCGTACTTATCGGCTTCGGGATGAAAAATGAATAGCGGACTCTGCGCAATCAGTTGGTTGGCAAGGTCGATGTTTACTGGCACTGTGCCGAGTGGGGTTATATAATCACCCTGGTTATAGATGGAGGCTCCCGAAAAGGCTACCTGGTGACTGGAAGCAATGACGAAAACGTTGTCGAATGTAGTGTTGGGGTCAACCTGGTTAAAGGCATTTGCAGCAACCTGACCAGAAAATACGTAACCGGCATGTGGTGAGACGATTGCTGCAATTTGTTCCCCTTTTCGGGGAATCGCTTCCGAAAAGAAGCCTGTTATCACTGACCGGAGCTCTTTGGGATTGTCAGAATAGAATCTTCCGGCCGCTACCGGCTTCCGGTCTTTTTTTTGGGATGATCCATCCTGACTCTGGGATGAGCATCCAAGTTGTGAACCAAACATAAATATTGTTAACAAAATGAATGTAAAGCGGGTTGTATGCATTATTTTTGAAATAAAACAAAGGTAAAGGTACAACATGTACAAGAGATTTGCAATCTTCTCTGCCTTGTTTGGTCTGGGATTTATCTCTATTGCTACCCAGATTTATCTGCTGCGTGAATTCCTGTACGTTTTCCAGGGAAATGAGCTTGTTTTTGGCATTGTTCTCACTACCTGGATGCTGATCAGTGGGTTTGGCGCATTTATTGGACGTTTTGCCCAGCAGATAAAAGACCGGGAACCCTTTTTTCTTTTCCTGATGATACTGCTTGCAGTAATCCCTGTTCTCACGATCGTGAAGTTGGATGTATGGCGTTGCGTTGTTTTTCCAACGGGAAGCATGGTGGGGTTACGGGAGATTTTTTACTCTTCACTCCTGCTTCAAACACCTGTTTGCTTTCTGAGTGGTTTCCTGTTTACGGCCTTAACGGCTATTCTCCCGCGAAAGCCCGGGCAAAATCCGCTGGGTGGTGCTTATGCCATGGAGTCGCTGGGAAGTTTAATTGCCGGTGGTTTGATCAATTTCATTTTCCTCTGGACGATAGGTTCTTTTCCAGCGATGAATATCATTTCTGCTGTATTCCTTGGCAGTGTCATCCTCTATGCATTCTCACAGCCAACGCTGATCCCGAAGATCATGGTTCCGGTTATCGCCGGAGGTGTTCTGTTTGGCCTCTATTCAGTCTCCTTTTCATCTTTCAGCCTCTCCCTGCTATTCGAGGATCAGGAGGTTGTTGTCGACAGGGAGACTCCATACGGCAGGGTAATCGTTACGCAGCAGAGCGGACAGCACAATGTCTATGAAAATGGGATTCTTCTTTTCAGTTCGGGGAATGTCATCCGCGATGAGGAGTCGGTCCATTTTGCGATGGTGCAGCATGATAACCCGCAGCGGATCTTACTGGTTTCGGGGGGATTGAGTGGGGCCATCCCCGAAATTCTGAAATATCGCCCCGAACGGGTTGATTACGTAGAACTCAATCCGGCGCTGATTGGAATAACGACTACACTGGGCGGGGAGATCCCCGATGCTTCAGTAAGGTATATCACGGCTGATGCCAGGAGGTATATTACTCATTGTGACAGCCTCTACGATGTGGTACTGATCAACCTGCCCGAACCGTCTACTCTGCAGCTGAACCGTTATTATACCGATGAGTTTTTTGCTGCAATCAGAAAGAGAATGGATTCTGCGGGTGTTTTGTCTCTTTCGATGCCAACCGGATCAGATTATGTGAGCGATGAGGCGGGAAAACTAAATTCATCGATATATTATACCCTGAAGAACCACTATCGGCATGTGCTCATTCTGCCCTCCGGCCAAAACTACTTCCTTGCATCTGATGATTCGCTAAGCCTGGCAATCCCATCCATGATCACACGTAAGGGAGTCCATACAGACTATGTCAATCCATACTATTTCGATGAACACCTGCTGACCGACCGGTGTCGGTTCGTTATGTCGAAACTAACGGAAGAGAGTGGCATAAACTATGATTTTCATCCCGTTGCCTACTTCTACCAGCAGGCCTACTGGCTGAGCTATTTCAGGCAGAACTATGCCCTCATTGGGGGAATGATCCTGATGCTGCTCGTATTCTCCTTTCTGGTTGCAGACCGGGTCAATGTGGGCGTATTTGCTGCCGGATTCACCGCCTCTTCCACCGAGATCATTCTCTTGTTGGGATTTCAGATCCTGTTTGGCTACGTTTACCAGGCACTGGGAGTTCTGATCATGATCTTTATGCTGGGACTCGCTCTCGGCGCCGCCTCCCGGAAAAACCTTTTCAAATCAAACCATCCCAGGAGTTACCTCCTTATTCAATTAGTGATGGCAGGAGTCGTAATTCTGATCCTTTTATTTATATCATTGGTCCCTTTTCTGGAACTCCCGGATGCCATTGTTTTTGCAGCTTTTATCATTTTTGTGCTTGGAATTTCCTTTCTAACCGGACTTGTATTTTCCTTTGCAGCCTTCATCTCTAAAGGAGGAATAGATAAAGTGGCAGCCTCCAACTATGCCATTGATCTCTATGGCTCAGCACTCGGGGCTCTCCTTACAACTGTCGTCCTGCTTCCCCTGATGGGTATCAAGATGACCTTGGTTATGCTGGCTGTGTTGAACACGGCTTCAGCAGCCTGGTATTTTGGCAGCGGGAGGAGGCAAGAGGTGATGAGGTGATGAATTGCCGTCGGCTTTAGCCGACGGGTACAGAGGGCGAGATAACATCGGGCTTCAGCCCAAAAAATTAAGCGAAAAGCAAAAATGCAGGAATATGCTCGTGAGGTTGTGCAGAATTTTGTGTAACCTCCGACTGCGTTTTTTCAGTAACTTTGATCAGGTCAATATGAGCCGAAAGATCTCAAAACGGGAATTTCTTCGCCGCAGCCTTTGGTGTGCCGGTGGTGCTGCCTTAGGATTGAAATCGGCAGAGGTGTTGGCAAAACTATCAGGTATGAATCATGAAACTGTAAATCAGGATGGTGGCTTTGGCCGTTTCAGCAAAGAGTCGCCATATGGCATTGTAACTCCCAAAGGCGTAAGGTGCCTGATCTGCCCAAACCAGTGTACACTCACTGAAGGTAATGAGAGCCTGTGCCGGACGAAAGTGGCAAAGGATGGGAAGCTTTACACGCTGGCCTATGGCAACCCCTGCTCCATTCACGTGGACCCGATCGAAAAAAAACCACTGTTTCATTTTTATCCTTCATCGAAGAGTTTCTCCGTGGCCATTGCCGGATGCACCCTGGCATGCCTTAATTGCCAGAACTGGGAGATCTCGCAGGTGGGTCCGCGCGAAACCCGTAATTACGATCTCTTCCCGGAAGCCCTGGTAGACAAAGCGGCTGCCAGTGGCGCTATTTCAATTGCTTATACATACTCAGAACCCGTTGCATTTTACGAATACATGTACGATTCGGCCAAACTCGCCCGAAAGAGGGGCCTTAAAAATGTTCTGGTCTCAAACGGCTACATCAATGAAAAGCCTTTGCGGGAGCTGGCTCCTTACATCGATGGCGCCAACATCAACCTCAAATCATTCTCCGAAGAGATCTATCAGAATCTGAACGGCGGACATCTCGCACCTATTCTGAGAACCTTGAAAATTTTGCATGAAATGGGTGTCTGGCTGGAGATCACCAACCTGATCGTTCCTGGCTGGACCGACAAACCTGAAATGATTAGGGAGATGTGTTCCTGGCTCGTAAACAATGGGCTCGAAGACTGTCCGCTCCATTTCAGCCGTTTCTTCCCCCTATACCAACTGACGAACCTTCCGTTCACCCCCCTGGCGATCCTTGAAGAGGCTCACGACATTGCAAAAAAAGCTGGTTTAAAGTACGTTTACATCGGCAATGTTCCCAACCACAAAACCGAGAACACCTACTGCCCTAAATGCAACAATGTTGTTCTGGAACGAAAAGGTTTTTCGATACTTGCAACAAACCTGAAGGAGGGGAAGTGTGGGTTTTGTGGAATGAGGATCGAAGGGAGATGGGGGTAGGGAAATTGGAAATTAGGGAATTAGGAAAGTAGGAAATTAGGAAAGTAGGAAATTAAGGGGAGGTGCTTAGGATTCAATGTGCTTCTTTTGGTCCAACCGTTTTTATGAAGTTGTTTATAGAGGCACATTCAAATTCAATTAAGTTATATAGTCTTTTATACTCTTCTTCATTGAGTCTCCCTCGATTGTAGAGTTTTTTTATCCAGGTTTTAGTTTCAAATGCAGAGCCTCTAGCATAAAAATAAAACATTCGTGATTCGCGATAATGGAATCTCCCGTAACCTTCGCTGATATTCGCTGCAATTGAGTCTGATGACTTCACGATTTGTTTCCCAATAGTTTCTTTTGTAAAATAATCCAATGGCTTGACTATTTTCCAGATTTCTTCACCAATCTCCATGGCAACCTGATAAATCTTCAGTTCTTCCAATTTCATCCTCGTCCCCTGCCTCAATTTTTTATTTTCCTAATTCCCTATTTTCCTAATTTCCTATTTTCCTAATTCCCAACACAATCGGCAAATGATCCGAAAACCCTCCCTTATACCTCGGTCCCAGGTAGGTTCGTTTGGGTTTTGAGTCAAGGTATTTCAGGTCGTCTTCCATTAAAAATGCTGGTTTGAAAATCTGTACACTGCCTGGATCAACCTGAAGCGGATGTTGTTTGTCGAGGAGCGAGCCGGAGACAATGAACTGATCGAGCAATCCCCAATGTTCTCTGAATTTATGGCTACCCTCTTTATTTAACAATAGGTACATCATGTTAACCAGGTCGTCTGGCTTCAGGTCTCCAGCACCCAGTCGCGCTTTCAAAATGGTATGCAGGCTTTCGTTTTCAGGCTCATCATTGAAGTCGCCCATTATTAAAATTAAAGGGTGATGAGGTGATGGAGTGACGAGGTGATGAGGTTCAGATGATTGGCTATCAGTCTGAGAGATCTGAATAATAGAATCTACCTTTGCCCTTAATACCGATGCCACAAAATTCCGCCTCGGCGCTGAAGCCGCCTCCCCTCCACGTCTCGAAGGCCAGTGGTTTACAAAAAGATGGATGGTATCTGAATCTGGAAGAACCCCTTTGACATACAGGATCTCCCGGGTTGTTGCAGTTGTGTCAAAAGGGAACCGGATTGTAATCCATTCAGTAACTATGGGAACGAATCTCTCGGAACGGAAGAGCAGGGCTACATCGATCCCCCGACTGTCGGGGGAGTTCCGGTGGATTATCCGGTATGCAAATGGCTTCAGAGGAGAATTGTAGACAAGTTTATTCAGTACATAGCGGTTCTCAATTTCACACATGCCAACAATGACAGGAGGGTCCCACTCCCCGGCTGCAAGGATAGTCTTGGCCACATGCGAGAGTTTTGTCTGAAGTTTTGTATAGTTCCAGTGCATTGCTCCGCTGCCGGTAAACTCTTCATCTGAATAAAGAGTGTCATCCCTGGTGTCGAATAGGTTTTCAACATTCCAGAAAAGAATGCTGACATTTTGACCCGAATTCTGACAGCTATCGGCTGTGGCACAATTTTCGGTGGGGGGTACGCAACGTAGTGGAAAAAGCAGATGACTTGAGAATAACACAATCATCAGCTGGAATCCGGCCAGATTGAATAGATGACTCATTTTTTTTCTGTTAATCAGGAAAAGAGTGAAAAGGTTATATGTTGGCCACCAAAATTGTTAACGAATCTTTAACAATGTTGTTAACAGTTTTTAACAGAAGGGTTGCACTTTCGGGTGAGGAAGTCCGTTTAGCTAACAAATAAAATATTGCAGATATGAAAAAAATTGCAGCACTGTTTCTGGTGGCCCTTGCAGGAGGAGCTGTAGCCTTGGGCCTATTTATTGTGCTAGAGAACAAAGTTCCGTTATATAGTGATATCCCTGTGTCGGTCCCGGTGACACAGACCAGCTATTCGGCATCCGCTCCAATGAACCTTCCCGATTTTGAAGCAGCGGCAGACCTTACCGTACATGCGGTTGTGCACATTAAAACACAGTTTCAGCGGAAAAGTATGGTATATGACGATTTCTTTGAGTTTTTCGACCTGCGCAAAGGAACTCCGAGAGAACAGGTCTTTCCTTATGAGGCAATGGGCTCGGGAGTCATTATCTCTCCTGAGGGGTACATTGTAACAAACAACCATGTTGTTCAGGATGCCAATGAGATCCTGGTAACATTAAACGATCGCAGAGTATACCAGGCTACGATTGTTGGCACCGATCCGAGTACCGACATTGCCCTGATAAAGATTGATCAGGCAAACCTCCCGTTCCTTTCTTACGGCAATTCAGATGACGTAAAGGTAGGGGAGTGGGTTCTCGCAGTGGGGAATCCATTTAACCTGACATCCACGGTTACTGCTGGTATTGTAAGTGCCAAGGCCAGGAATATCAATATTTTAGGATCACAGGGGGCGATTGAATCTTTTATCCAGACTGATGCTGCCGTTAACCCCGGAAACAGTGGAGGGGCATTGGTAAATACACGTGGAGAACTTATCGGAATCAATGCAGCCATTGCCAGCGGGACAGGATACTATCAGGGGTATTCATTTGCTATTCCGGCGAACATTGCACGAAAGGTGGTTGATGACCTGATGAAATATGGCAGGATTCAGCGAGCCTATTTTGGAATCTATTACAGGGAAATTGATGACCAGATGGCGAAGGAAAAGGGATTGGATAGTCCGAAAGGGATCTATATTGAAGATCTGGTTGAAGGTGGTTCTGCAGCAAAAGGAGGAATCAAAAAGGGAGATATTATCCTCCAGCTTGGAAATTCGACTGTCAACCGGAAATCAGAACTCACCGAGTTCATGGGCCAGCATAGTCCGGGCGATCATGTCGCAGTCAAAATCTGGAGAAACGGGAAGATGGAGGAGATGACTATAACACTCCAAAGTGAAGAGTCAGCACAGGCTCTTGTGCAAGGCGATCAAGTAATTATTCATGGGGCTACTTTTGAACCGCTCGCGGAAGCCGAAAAACGGAAGTTCAGACTTAATTACGGATTCCAGGTTACGCACCTGAATGGGGGCAAATTAAGAGATGCCGGCATCCGGGAAGGTTTTATCCTCCTCGGTATTGATCGTGAACCAATCCGGTCACTAACAGAGTTAAAGAAGGCTTTGTCGGGAAGAAGCGGGGGTGTTTTGCTGGAAGGATTATATCCAAATGGGTTGAAAGCATATTATGGCATTGGGTTGTAAAAAATTTAGAAGAAGTTTAAATAAATAGTTGGAAATCCCGTTATAAAGTTGTAACTTGAGGGTGTTATGCGACAGTTAAAAATATCGAAATCAATTACCAACCGGGAAACCGCCTCGCTCGATAAATATTTGCAGGATATCGGGAAAGAGGAGTTGATCACGGCTGACGAGGAGGTTCTCCTCGCTCAGCGGATCAAGCAGGGTGACCAGGTCGCACTGGAAAAGCTTTGTAAAGCCAATCTCCGGTTTGTGGTTTCGGTAGCCAAGCAATATCAAAACCAGGGACTCAGTCTTCCCGATCTGATTAACGAGGGCAATCTGGGCCTGATTAAAGCTGCACGTCGCTTTGATGAGACCCGTGGGTTTAAATTCATATCCTATGCCGTATGGTGGATTCGACAATCAATTCTTCAGGCCCTGGCCGAACAGGCCAGGATTGTTAGGTTGCCGTTGAATCAGGTGGGCTCGCTGAGTAAATTAAACAAGATGTCTTCCCGGTTGGAGCAGGTTTATGAACGTCCCCCTTCGGCAGATGAGATTGCCCGGGAGATGGATATTCCCGAGCACAAGGTTCGCGAAACGATGAAAATGGGAACGCGTACCCTGTCCATGGATGCACCGCTTGATCAGGATGATGAGATAAAGTTTTTAGATCTCTTTGTGTCTGATGATACTCCCGGAACAGATAATCTTTTGTTGCAGGAATCCCTTTCGCACGAGATTCAACGGTCCCTTTCCACCCTCACAGAGAAGGAGCGTGAAATCATCAATATGTTTTACGGTATTGGCTACCCGCACAATTATACCTTGGAAGAGATTGGTGCCATGTTTGACCTCACCCGCGAACGTGTGAGGCAGATCAAAGAGAAGGCTATCCGACGCCTGAAGCACTCTTCACGGAGTACCCTGCTGAAGACATACCTGGGATGATAAATCTAAAGGATTAATTCAGGTAATAAAATTTTTCAGAAAAATTTCGTAAAGCTGCAGGATTAAAAAAAGATCTTTATCTTTGCCTCAAATTCCATTGTGAATGATTGAACAACGCAAACGGCACTTTCTGATTTTCCTGCCAATCTGGATAATCCCTGTGTTCCTGATTACCTTCGGGTCGTTGATCAATTTTCACCAGAACAAGATCTGGGGCAAACAATTGCTCCCATATTCGTTCGTTACCCCGAGAGATAAAGCCAAGATCGTCAAAATCCAGGATGTTAAGAATCAGATAACTGATTTTATCCCATTCGATACTCCGGATGAGACTGCTCTTTATCAGCCAATAATCCAAACCACACCTGTTTTCATGTCAGAAGAGACCGGATTCCGGTTTTTAATGGCATCCGGCCTCCGGGCTCCCCCGTTAGCATAACGTTCCTGCTGTTTCATTTCCTGTTCCGTTGATAACAATTGTCTGTTATTCAGGAATTCACGGTTGAAACCAAATTCAATTATTATTTCTTAACAAGTCATGCGTCATGAAAAAATATCTATTCTCTATCACGAACGGTCTGATCCTGATTCTCTTTGGATTCTCAGGGATCGCACAAATCCCGATGTATCCGGAAACAGTTTCAATGGGACAAGGATATGCCAACGAAGTTTACTATCAGTTCTCAACAGGAAATAAGACTGAAACCCCACGAAATACATGGGATATCTCCTTCAGAACCATGGTCATGAGTTCAAGTATCCAAACAAATGACGGAGCAAATGTCACCCTGTGGTCATACCCCTATGCCGATACTTCCGGATGGGGGACTGTTGATACATTTGGTTTGTCAACCTGGATTCCGATGTATAACGACCCCAATGACTGGGAAAATGGCGCCTTCAATCGGTATGCCACAACCCACCCTGATTACGGATGGGGTAAATACAATGATGTAACCCACAATCTGACAGGTGATTCCTTATTCATTATCCAGCTTCGCGATGGGAGTTTCAGGAAACTTTGGATCATCAGGAAAATTTCCATTGACAGAACCTACTATTTCAGGTATGCTAATCTGGATGGTTCAGATCTCCAGGAAATTATGCTCGATTGTACCCCATATGCGACTGAAGATTTTGTCGGGTTCAACATGCAGACAAACCTTCCTGTTGAGTACCAGCCTGCAAAAACAACATGGGACATTCTCTTTACCAAATACATGTCGATCCAGCCCGGCGGCGAACCATACCCTGTTACAGGTGTATTGACTAACCCTGACACCTATACGAAAAAGTATTATCCTGTGGATCCTGAATACAACGACTGGGAAGTCGCTCCATGGGACAGCAGCCGCTCCAATATTGGCTGGGACTGGAAAACATTCGATATGTCATCAATGACTTACCAGGTGAATGATTCCATGGTATTTTATGTGAAGGATCAGCTTTCTGAGGCCTATCGTCTGAAATTTACTGCTTTCGAAGGATCTTCTACCGGAAACATCGACTTTGGTAAAGCAAGGGTCTTCTCAAGCGGGATTGGCGATGATAAGCATTCGAACGTAAAAATTACTCTTTTCCCAAACCCGGCTACCGAAATCATCCAGATTGAAATCGAAAAATTAAAACCTATAAATGAAGGAGTTTCCATTGCAATTCTCGACTTTACAGGAAAGACTATCCTGACCGAGCAACTTTCATCCGGACATACACATCATACGTTGAATATTCAATCTCTCTCTCCCGGAGTTTATCTTTTAAAGGTGACTTCCGGAAATAATTTCTCTCTCAATAAATTTATCAAACAGTAAGCATGAGTCAAAGGCACTTAGGTATAGGCGTCTTTTGGTTTTTGTTTGTTTACCTGCTGACCGGGGAGCAATCCCTTGGTCAGCAGGCTTTTATTACTGTGCTTGATCAGAAAAGCAGAGAGCCAGTTGCCTTCGCTCATATTTGTTTTGAAGGGCTGAAGAGCGGAACCCCGAAATATTGCGCGACTTCATTCGAAGGGAAGGCCTTGAATGATATTAAAGAGAAATCGAAGTTGGCGATCTCGTTCGTTGGATACAAAACCTATTACGATACAATCAGTCCGGGTGAATCAAAAGAGATTCATCTGCAGCCTACGGTACTAAACATGGATGAGTTGGTTGTAACGGCTCAATATACGCCAGAACGGGCCGACAAGTCAATCTATAAGGTGTCGGTGATCAACTCCCGCCAGATTGAGCTCAAAGCGGCTGTAAACATGGCCGACCTGCTGAAAAACGAAGTAAGCATGAATGTCAGGCAGGATGGTGTACTTGGAACAAGTCTCAACATTCAGGGACTTTCAGGCGAAAACGTTAAGTTTCTGATGGATGGGGTTCCTATGATCGGCAGGATGAACGGAAATTTTGACCTTAACCAGATCAATCTGAATAATGTTGACCATATTGAGGTGATTGAAGGGCCGATGTCAGTCATATACGGAAGCAATGCCCTTGCCGGTGTGGTCAATATTATTACAAAAGAGAATAAATCGGCCAACCTGAGCACCGTTGCCAATGCATACATGGAGTCGGTAGGAACCTATAATTTCGATGGAAGTGTTGCCATGAAGCTGGACAGACACACCTTCGGTATTGCCGGAGGCAGAAATTTTTTCGGGGGTTATTCCCCTCCTTCCGACACCGGACGCTCACTGGTATTTAAACCCCGGCGTCAGTACTTCGCTGATGGTTACTATGCATATACCTTCAAAAAGATAAAGGTGAAGATTGGAGGAGATTACTTCAATGAATTGCTTCAGGATAAAGGGAATCTTCAGCCGCCCTATTATGAGAAGGCCTTTGACTCCTATTTCACAACTGTCCGATACAATGCAAGGGTTGACCTGAACTGGCATCTCTGGAGATCTCACGTGTTTAATCTCATTGCCTCCTATTCAGCCTATAACCGGTACAAAGAGACATTTCTGAAAGACCTGACGACATTAACAGAGGTCCAAACAGAAGATCCTGAGCAACAGGATACCACGAATATGAGAACATACATGGGGCGGATGACCATTGCAAAAAACAATCCTGATAAAAAATTTAATTACCAGTTGGGCATTGATCTCAACTACGAGACAGGAACTGGTAAACGAATCCTTGATAATGAGCAGGCAATTGGTGATTATGCCGTCTTTTTTAGTTTGAAGTGGGATCCAGTGAAAGTTCTCTCTTTTCAGCCTGGCATCCGGTTTATCTATAATACCAAATACGATGCCCCATTGGTATATGCCCTCAGTGGTAAATGGGATATCATGGAACCACTCTCGCTGCGGGCTTCCTACTCAAGAGGCTTCCGGGCACCTTCCATCAAGGAACTCTACCTCTTTTTCAAGGATGTCAACCATAACATCCAGGGAAACCCCGACCTTAAAGCAGAGACATCCAACAATGTAAATCTCTCGTTAAAATATGCGGAAGAAAAGAGAAAGACAGCATATGAAATCGAAGTGGGTGGATTTTACAACGCATTGCAAAATATTATCACGCTGGCACAGGTCCCCGGAGCAGGGAACGATCTCACATACACCTATGTTAATCTCGACCGGTATAAAACAACCGGAGGACAATTGAATGCTGCATTTTCGCTTTACCCTTCGTTTAAGATCTCGGCCGGACTTGCCATTACAGGCATCAATGTGGAGATGGCTGACGGGACATCCACAAATGGATTTAAATTTTCGACCGACATTAACACCAATGCATCGTACCGGTTTGTTAAGCCGGATCTTACTTTTGCGCTCCTTTATAAATACACGGGAAAGAAACCACAACCCTATTTAGATTCGGATACGCTCTCCCTGGGATACATTGATGGGTACAACACAATGGATTTTACTGTTACAAAGGGGTTTTGGAAGAACAGAATCCGGCTCTCATGCGGTTTAAAGAATATCTTTAACAACCAGATGATCCCCTCTACAGGATTGGGAGGGGGAGGTCATGCTGGTGGCGGAGGAGAAGGAGTGGCTATCGGGTATGGCAGGACCGCGTTTTTCCGTTTTTCATTCAATTTTAATCAATACAAATGATACGTTTGAACTCTGTTTGGTCACACTTTTTTTTACTGATAATGCTGTTAACGGGGTGTTTCAAAGAAGATGAGATCGTTGCGCCCCATCCGCGCGGTGATGCGAAAAGCGATACCATTGCAATGACTTCTACCTACAAATACCAGGTTTACTATAATCTTGATTCAACAGGCACTGTGAGTACCAACCTGAAGATGGAAAGCGACCTGGCTTTTGAGTGCAGTGCGGATGGATGGCATATTTTATTGAATACAGCAAGCTTCATGTATGCTGCTGATCTTGGCCTTATGCCGTTTGGGATACCGCAGGATACTGTCGGAGTAACATGGTGGTTCGATCGTTCCGACGGGAATCCCGATTCCACGGCCATCGGCATCTGGTTCGACGTTACTTCTGATGGCGATACAATTTCAAATCAACACGTATATGCGATCAACCGTGGGCTTGATGATCTGGGAAACCCTCTGGGATTTATGCAGGTCATCTTTGACAGCCTGAAAAATGGTAGCTTTTATTTTCGTTTCGCCCCATTGCTTGGAGGCGAGACTGTTTTTGCAACGGTTCCCAAAGACCCTGCGGTGAATTACCTCTATTTCAGTTTTGATGAAGGAGGAACCATTCGGAACCTGGAACCTCAAAAAACAGACTGGGATTTGTTGTTTACTCAATATACCACACTACTTTTCACAGATATCGGAGAGGCATATCCCTACCTGGTAACAGGAGTGCTTGTAAACAGGAATGGAGTAGAAGTAGCCAAAGATTCACTCAATGATTTCTCAACGATCACCTTCGACATGGCCCAGCAATTGAATTACTCTTCTAACCTGGATGCCATCGGATACGATTGGAAATACTACAATTTTGAGGCAGGAAGCTATACTGTTACACTGGGAGTCTCCTATGTGATCCGCAACCATAGTGGCTTTTATTACAAACTCAGGTTTGTCGGTTTCTATAACGACCTGGGACAAAAAGGATATCCGGCGATAGAGTACCAGCGACTTTAGAAGGTCACGAGGTCATTTCACCATTTAATCTCTATCCTCTGCCTCAAATCCGGATGCAAACTCAGCGCCACAGGGCAGTTTCGCGTGATGTGTTCGATTATTCGTTTGTGTTGGTCCGTATATTCTTTTCCGTGAAAATCGAGTTCTACGACAATCTCGCCGATCCTGCGTGGATTATCAGCCATGATTTTTGTGACTTCCCATGTTAGCCCTTCAAGGTCAAAGCCATATTCCCGAGCCGAGATGCCCATGATGGTTACCATACAACTTCCAAGAGCTGTGGCAACAAGATCGGTAGGAGAGAAATACTCTCCCTTTCCCTGATTGTCTGTCGGGGCATCAGTGATCAGATTGGTGCCCGATTGAAGATGGGTGCACTCCGTCCGGAGATCCCCAAGATATTTGCTTGTTACTGTTGGCATAGAACAACTTTCGATTAAGTCGATTTACAATAAACGATTATTTTTCTCAGCATTCTCCCTGCCTCACTACCTGAATCCCATCGCAGCATACCCAACCCAATGCTTGATAGTAGCCGGCGCTGTTACACCCATCCCCAGATCTTCGACCGGCAGGATAGCATGGTCTATGGAGGTGGAGTACCCGATCAGTGTTCCGGCCGGGGGGTAAGCCTTGGTATGCTGTTGCAGATAAAAGGCAGTGAGAAGTCCGAACGG
>Ga0351853_1018_pt1 | contig 36679 bp, 28 predicted proteins | sample BONcelHFGM3001C8_FD_206799 | JGI IMG/M metagenome (GOLD analysis project Ga0351853, IMG submission 206799) | Enriched cells from coal bed in the Powder River Basin, Montana, United States - BONCAT cells FGM rep2 HSBNCT.FGM.300.1.C8 ... | reverse complement strand
TCAGAAGTGAAAAATCTGAAAAAAAACCAGGCTATCAGTCTCAGGCAGCTAATCGGATGGGCCGTGTTTTTCTATTTGCCTTTTCTAATTCCTGAAGCTCACGCGGTAGTTCCACAAAGTAGGCACTATACCCAGCTACCCTAACAATTAAATCCCTATACATTTCAGGATTTTCTTGAGCTGCCAATAGCATAGCTTTGTCGAACACATTGAACTGTATAAAAAGTCCTCCTCGATCGAAATAATTCTTCATTAAGGCAAGCACCTTCTTGAGTTGCTCCCGCGTTTGTAAAATTGAAGGTGAAAACTTAAAATTGAGCACAGCATCCATAAGCCCGAAATGATCAAAAGTTAGCTTTGAGCATGAATTTATCAATGCAGTAGGGCCTCCGGTACTTGTTCCTGTCATGGGATCAAGGGCACCTGGTGCTAAAGGTGTAAATTCCTTTCTACCATCAGGCAAAGCACCGGTGGCTTTACCAGCCCAGTAATGCCAAGAAAGACCATGTCTGGCTGGACCAATATGATGACCCCATGCATTGGTCTCCTCCGTGATTGTCTCTGCTGTCCAAGACCAGAGATCTTTCATTATGTCATCAACTATATCATCATCATTCCCCCACTTTGGTGCGCTTAGGAGCATCCGGCGTAACTCCTCCTTACCCTCAAAGTTTTTTGATAGGGCATCAACAACCTCCGTCATGGTAACCTTCTTTTTATCGAAAACTATATTCTTTATGGCAGCTAAAGAGTTAGCTACATTTTGGTGACCTCTATCGAGTGACTTGGCTGCCAACTGCGGGTACCTCATACCACCGCTTTCATTCGCATCCCTACCGTTTTTTATACAATCATCAAGCGTAGCAGAATGGAAGGGGACCGGATAATCTGCATATGCGACTGATGCAATACGCGCCATCTGGGCGCCTCTTTTTAACCAAAATCTGAACTGCTTCTTAAATGCATCATAGAATTCGTCATATGAAGAAAAAGATTGTATATTACCAGATTCAATCCCCAGTTTCTTTCCTGAAACAGGGTCTACCCCGTTATTTAGAGTCATTTCGAAAACTTTATTTAAGTTTACATGACACCAACTTGTAGGTTGGCCAACACGGTGTGGTAAATTAGGATGGACACAACCAAATCCTGCCCAGTCCCATGCATCCTCGGGAGGGATACCCTTCTCAATTAGGTTGTGGATGACTATTCTGTCGTTATTGAAGTAGGGAATGCCTCCGTGAACATCCCTATTGCACTCTAGTGCCTTAATGAGGAAGTCGTCACTCATCTTATCATGATAGCGAAGACAAAGATGAGGCTGATGAACCTTTACCTGTCGTACTACTTCCAGTATGAGAAAGGACAACTCGTTGGTAGCGTCCTCTCCCTTACTATTTATCCCCCCAACAGTAAGGTTCGAATATTGGCTGCCTTGAGTTCGTTCCTTTTGTTGAGGCCCTTTGTGTGTGCTTAGTTCAAGGAATTTTACCCACAAACAGCCAAGAATCTCTGCCGCATCCTGACGGCTAATCGTGCCCTCTTTAATGTCCTTTTCATAAGGGGGATAAAAATACTGATCCATTCTTGCCGGGCTTTGGCAAAATCCGGCCTCCTCCAAAACAAGGGCAAGGTAGCAGAACCAGAAACTCTGTGCTGCTTCCCGAAAATTGCGAGCCGGGTTCTCGGGCACCCATTCGCATATCTTTGCTATATTCTCCAGTTCTCTCCTTCGGTCATTATCTCTTTCTTTGAAAGCAAGCTCCTTAGCCAATTTTGAGTACCGGTTCGCATACTTTATCACGGCCTCACAGGCTATAATAACTGCTTGCAGAAAGTGCAACTTATGAACCTCATCAAAATCAAATACTGATAGTTCATGAATTTCCCTCCTAGCCACTTCAATAACTCCCCTCAGACCAATATGTAAAACTTTCTCATAATTTACATCGGTAGATGTCATACCCTCCCTTTGTATGGCAGGGACAATCCTCGCGTTGACAGCATCCTGTGCCCAAGCTCCAAATACCTCTTGGAGTGTCTCATCCATCCTATCACATATCGATTTACCCTTCCACCAAAGACCATCCTCTATAATGGCTTTCTTGTCCTCCTCAGGAATGATAATTCCCACAACCTCGGAGCCAATTGTTGGCGTCTCAGATTTGCATTCATCTATCCCTATCTGTGGGTTTATCTCTACAGGGGTGTAGCAACCGCGAACAAATCTTGTCTGGGAACCTACAATCAATTCACCATTCCAGATGAGAACGGGAATGCCCTCCAGGACCTTTTCGAAGAGCTTTGCTCTCCTTATAACCGTCGGTTTTCCTTCAGTTTCTCTCCAAGACAGGGTTGCCAGATGACCCCTTTCAGCGCACAGATGCGGCGTCATTTCCCAATATTCTTGCCTGCGCTTTTTTACCCTCTCTGTTAGAACATTAACTTTATCTATCTCATCGATCGCTATTTTCGATACGACCATTTTGCGCTTCCTCCAAATTGTTTTCATTACTCACAGTGAGAATTCCTCGAACAGCTTTCCTTTTTTCCAGATCTTGGGAAATAATCACAAGACCCGTTTGCTCCTAATATGCTTCTCGTTTTGATAGCCCCGATAACGAATAGCTAATTTTATACGTTAAATGCTATTTGTCAACGGTCTATTCATTCTCCTATATCCATATCTTGGTGGAGCTTCACTTCGTCCACATTTGGCTCGGTAACCATAAAGCTATTTGAGGGAAGAAATAAAGCACTATGAATGCAACCCACAGCTAAGGACCTGGAAATAAATTAATCATCGATATTCAATTTCTGATCTTTTACTCATTGTTTTGTTGTCACGAATAAATCGAGCTCTGGGATGGAATCAGGGCCGCAGCAAAAACAGATGAGTTATTTATTTTCAGTTCCTAAGTATCCCTTGCAGGGCCGTGGGTATTATTTTTTTTAGCTCGTTGAAGGAGTCTGTCACAATCGATCAAAGTCCAATCAAAACCCGGTAAGTCTAAAATGATAGATCTGCTTTCATAAATGAAAACATATTTTTGGAACTGTCAAGCGCTGTGATTCTCCCGGCATAACCGGGAGGTAGCCCGATGAAATTACAAATTCCTTATTCAACCCAGATTATGCAACCGGATCCCTGAGCCAATCCCCCGCAAATGGCACAAGCTGAATACCCACCTCCATTTTCTTTAAGATTATAAGCTGCTGTCATCATAATGCGTGCTCCACTAGCCGTGTTAGGATGTCCAACCGCAATAGCGCTTCCATTGACGTTTAACCTTTCCTTCAAAATGTGGTATGCAAGATCGTCATTGTCGATAATAATCTTAGCAGATACTTCCTTTGCCATCTCATTGTATTCGGCTTTCATAAACCTCTCATTCGAGAGGAGTTTGGTCGATACCAGAGGCACACAGGCAAAGGCCTCATTAATCTCAATAAATTTCATGTCGTGAATATTTAATTTTGCCTCATCCAAACACTTTTTAATTGCAAACCCTGGAGACACCGGCATTACCCTTGGTTGAAGGGCTACCGTCGACATTGTCACAATTGTATAAATGATATCAAGTCCTAACTGTTCAGCCTTATTTCTCTTCATTATAATTTGAGCAGCGGCTCCATCATTCATTCCCGGCGAATTCCCGGTAGTGCAGGTTGGATTTCCAAAAATTGGTTTAAGCTTTGCGAGAGCTTCTATATTAATGTCGGGTCGATACTGTTCGTCGATATCCAGCAAATTTGTGGATGCTACATTCCCTTTCTTATCTTTCTTTACAATATTTAAAGGTATCATTTCATTTTTGAAGAAACCTTCTTTCCGGGCCGTGCCGTACTTAACATGACTTGCACATGCAACCTCATCCTGTTCCTCCCTTGATACGCCATATTCTATAGCCACATTACCTGAGTCAACGGCAACCGGGGCGTAATCCTTATACCCCAGAGGAATGATGGGATCCTCTATGAGGAATGAGGTATGACGTCTGCCTTCCCACCTTATTCCGCGTAACAGAAAGGGGATTGTGCTGAAACTGGTCGATCCGCCAGTCATTACAATTTCAGCTTCCCCTAACCGGATGCTCCTGATGCCATATTTCACAGAGTTCATTCCGGAGATACATGCTTGATCAAAGGTAACTGACGGTTTTTCAGGAGGGATACCTGCCTTTATCATGGTTTGACGAGCCACAACCGGAGTATATGGATCTTTAGTGCTACTAGTATCACCATTACCCCACCAGACTTCGTCGATTAATTCAGGAGCCATGCTTATTCTCTTCATGCTATTTTCCATAGCTACGGAGCCCAGATCATAGATATCAATATCCTTCAACGATCCACCGAAACGACCAAAGGGCGTCCTTACCGCGCTTACACAAACTATATCGTCCTTACTCTTCTGGAAACTCATCCTCTTGACTTCCTTTATCTTCTCTCTATCAAATAAAAGTTACATGGCAACCTATCCGCCATCAACACTCAGTACTATCCATGTCGTATAACTGACCTCGGGAGATGTCAAAAACAATGTTAAAACCTTCAGCTCATCCTCTCCACCGAAGCGCTGCATGGGAATAAAGCTTTTTATTCGTTTACCGTTACTCTCCAGGGTCCCCTGGCTGCCAAAACCAAATCAGCGCCTGCTTCCGCCGGCGCATATGCCATCTGTAATCCTATACCGGTGGCTCCTCACGTAACTATAGCCGCTTGGCCTGTCAAATCCAACAACTCTTTAATATGTCTCATACAGAGAAACTTTCTATTTTCAGCAGTCAAAACAGGTACTAATATTCATAGAACCCTCGACCGGTCTTTCGTCCCAATAATCCCGCCAATACTCTCTTCTTCAAAAGAGGATGGGGCTTATACCCGTCCCCAAAATCACGCTCCATTATCTCCATGCCATGCATAGCAATCTCCGCGCCCACCAGATCAAGCAAGCGGCAAGGCCCCATAGGATGGCCAGCGCACAATTCCATTGCCTTATCGATATCTTCAGGCTTATTTCCTTCCTGAACAAGCTTAATAGTTTCATTTAATAATACATCGAGCAAACGGCTCACTATAAATCCTGCGAAGTCAACAGCCTCGATCGGCTCTTTACCCAATTTTCTCACATAATCAATAACAGTCTTCCTGTTTTCATCAGATGTAAGCTGGCCGGAAATAATCTCAACACCTTTCATGAGAGGCACAGGATTCATAAAGTGAATGCCTATGATTTTATCTCCACAGTTAGTAACGCTAGCAATTTCCGTAATGGGAAGCGCTGAGGTATTGGTGCCCAGGATAGCCTCTTTTTTGCATAACTCCTCTAACTTCCTAAACATATTGTGCTTAAGCTCAAGATTCTCAAAAACAGCCTCGATAACAAGATCCGCATCTTTACAGGCATCCTTCAAAGCGGTAGTAAACTGTATGCGGTCAAGCGCGGCATCCATATCCGCTTTTGCCATTTTCTCTTTGCTTACCAATTTGCTCAAGCTCTTCTCAATGGACACCCTGGCCCTCAAAAGAGCATCACTATAAACATCCTGCAGTACCACATTGTACCCAGCCACAGCACTTACCTGGGCTATGCCGCTGCCCATAGCGCCGGCCCCGATCACTCCTATGTTTCTCAATTTCACAACTGCTTTCCTTTTCATTTTATTTATCTTTGAAGATAGGCTTACGTTTTTCGGTAAAAGCCAACATGCCCTCATTATGATCCGCTGTTCCAAAACAGTTGGCGAAACACTCAATCTCAAGCTGCAATGCACTGTCCAAGTCTATGTTATAGCCACAATTGAACGCTTCCTTGGCCGGCATCAGGAAAGGAAGTGACTTGTCGGCAATCTTAGATGCCAATATCGTAACTTACTCAACAAATTCGTCCGGAGGCACAACCTTGTTAACCTGTGTATGATTTGCCACCATGGCAAATTCTCTAACTTCCAGATCGGAACATTGTTTAATTTCGTTTATGTCAGCACAGGCTGCAAGAGTCTTCTCACCCTCACCGGTAAGTATGCGTTCCATAACAACATGAACACATATCTATTTTAACATACTGTTTATTCAGATATAAACAGGTATTCTCACGTTAAATAGATCAAGTTAATATGTAACGCATCCTTAAGTATGGCCAGCCCAACCTGATCATCCTTTTCCATCTCCTCAAATACCTTGCCCAGTTCCATGAAAACCTTGCTGTTCAGGGAATTAAGGAACTGGAAATTAATTAATCATCGGATTTTGGGTGGACTGATAGTATAACAATTCCACTCCTTATTAGAGTCGTTTTTCTTTATAGACAGAGTTTTCATTTTATAAATCGATGATTAAATAATATCCGGCTCCTAAGCGCCTCTGGTCTATTAATAGCCAATAGCGCAATCCCTTCATTAACACTGCATTAGATGGTGTCATACTGATAATCCATTTACGCTGTCTCCTTATTTGGCATCATTATAAAAGCCTTGCCATCCATTACTACGACTCCATCATGGTTTTGACATCAGGTCCTGTGACAAACTCGATTCTTTTCTAAATCTTTCTCTATCACCTCAGCATACGCAAAAAGAGTGTCCCCAATATAAACCGGCTCGATATACTTTATGGTTTGCTCCAGGTAAACAGCTCCCGACCCCGGCAATTGAGCACCAAGGACGTTGGATATCAAACCCAGCCCCAAGATACCGTGAGCTATAGGTTTATGGAAACGGGTACTTGCCGCATACACACGGTTAACATGGATGGGGTTCATGTCGCCGGTAATACCAGCGAAGAGATAGACATCCGTTTCTGTTACGGTTTTGCTATATTATTGTATTTCACCTACCTCTATTTCATCGATATTCCTAACCTTCACGATTCCCCCTTCTCCCAGTGATATCAATCGGAAAAATAATCTGCCTTCATTTCCACAGTCAGCCCATCAGTGTTTAGCAATAGTTTTGCTAACCCCTCGATCATGGGGAGTTCGTAACAAAAGAAATATCGGAAGGCATACATCTTCCCCTGATAGAAATTGGCATCTGCCTCTGAAAGAGCATCTTTGTTTTTCAAGGCCTTTTGAACCGATATGGACTGAAGCAGCCACTGCCAAGTGATGGTAATGATTCCAAATAGCTCCAGATAAAGAGTTGCATCGGCAAGAAAAATCTCTCGATTTCCTTCTTTTTCTATATTCAGCAAATGAGAAGTTACCTCTTGAAGTTTCTCCAGCGCATCTTCGAGTTCCCGCGCATACGGCTTAAGCTCGTTTATAGCCTCTGCTGCATGTATGCTCTCTTGAACCTCCTCCAAGAATAATCGAAAGGCGCGGCCATCTTTCATTGTTACATTTCTTCCAAGCAGTGTTATCCCGTGAATGCCTGTTGTGCCTTCATGTATGGGATGGATGCGTGCATCACGGTAATACTGCTCCAGCGGATAATCATCGCAGTATCCGGAACCGCCAAAGCACTGCAAGCCCTGGCTTATGGATTCTATGCCCATTTCGGACGGGTAACTCTTTGCAACGGGTGTCAGAATCTCCAGCAGAAGTTGATATTTTTCCTTCTTGTCGTCAGGAAGCACTTTAATCATATCGACATATTCACTGCACTGCATAATAAGAGAAAGTGAGCCTTCTACTACAGCCTTTTGAAACAATAGCATGCGCTTGACATCCGCATGTTCTATTATGGGAATCTGCGGCAGGTTAGGGTCTTTTTTTGCGATACTGCGGCCCTGACGGCGTGTTTTAGCATAATCAAGAGAGGCATAATATGCGGCCGTTGCAATAGAAACGGCACCTATGCCGACTCCGATGCGCGCCTGGTTCATCATCTGGAGCATGTACCTCAATCCATTGTGGGGCTCTCCAACTAGCCATCCGCGGCAATTGTTTTTGTCTCCGATGGCAAGCTGCACAATCGGACATCCCCTGTAGCCCAGCTTGTGATATATCCCGGATGTGATCACATCGTTTGAAATCAGCTGGCCATTTTCATCGATTCGATTTTTCGGAACGACAAAAAGAGAAATGCCCTTTATCCCGGGGGGAGCATCCTTAATCCTGACCAGCATGAGATGGACTATATTTTCAACCCCGTCATGATCTCCGGCGGAGATGAATATTTTTTGACCTCTTATCAGATAGCACCCATTCGCGGTCGGCTCAGCCGCGGTGGTGATATCTGCAAGAGATGAGCCTGCCTCGGGTTCCGTCAGAGCCATGGTTCCCTGCCATTTGCCTGCAAGAATGTGCAGTGCGTAAATGTTGAACAGTTCCCTGCTGCCGAAACTTTCTATCAGGTGTGCTGCTCCGGCAGACAGCCCGGGATAAACGCCTGCCGAATAATTTGCCGCCGCGAAAATAAAGTCACAGGCATTTGCGATTAAATGGGGAAGCTGATTGCCGTCTTGTTCATAAGGCATTCTGCCTGCGATCCATCCTCCCATGCCGAATTCATTCATTATGGTTTTTACGGAAGGATGGACTTTGACTTTACCGTCGGCAAGTTCCGGAGGATTACGATCCATTCCGGTAAAGACCGGATAAAGAAGATTTTTAGACAGCTTCAGCGCTTCATTTATGACCATATCGAATGTTTTTCGATTGTGTTCCCTGTAATAATCGTACCTGGTCAGGGATTCTGCACCAAAGACCTCATATAACAAAAATTTCAGATTCCTTCCGCTTACAAATTTTCCTCCCAATAGCTTACCTCTCCTATCGATCTTTTCGTCGTTATCAATACTTTAACTTTAATGTTAATGCATTCATGTGCAAGATGTCTGCCAAAGGCGAAGGCCGGAAGGGGAAGCAAATTTTCTTTAATGATCAAAAAGAGTTGAACTGGGAAAGACTGGAAAGATGTTTCCCGATGAATGATATGAATATGTGGCATGCAACAGAAGTGATGCGCTACATATCTGTTGCACGCCACATATTTTCCTCAGATTTAGAAAGCCGATATTTGTGGATTTTTCTGTAAAGAGTACTCCGATCTATTCCAAGAAGACGTGCAGCTTTTGCCTTGTTCCAATATGTCTTGTCCAAAACAGTGAGGATCTCTTCTCGTTCCTTCACAGACCTTTTTTTGCCAATTCGCTGCCTATCGTCGTGGTACCCTCTTATTTCTACAGGCAAATGTTCGAGGCAAATAATCGGGCCGCGACAGAGGATAAATGCGTGTTCTATGCTGTGCCCCAACTCTCTGATATTCCCTGGCCAGGGGTAGCTCATGAATATCTCTACTACCTCATCAGATAGTCCATGGATGTTTTTTGAGAAATTCTTATTAAAGACACCCAAAAAATATTCAACAAGCAACGGAATGTCCTCAACCCTCTCACGGAGGGATGGCATTTTCACTTCCACAACCTTCAGACGATAATAAAGGTCCTCCCGGAATTCCCCCAGTTTTACCTTTTCTTCCAAATCCCGGTTCGTACATGCGATAACACGGACATTAGCCTTTATGGGAACAGACTCCCCGACCCTCTCAAATTCTTTTTCTTCAAGGACCCCCAGAAGTTTGAGCTGTATTCTTAGAGAGACATCTCCGATTTCGTCCAACAGAATCGTTCCGCCAGACGCGGCCTGGAAACGACCCTGGTTGTCTTTTATGGCACCCGTAAAAGAACCTTTTACATGGCCGAAAAGTTCGCTTTCAAGCAGGCCTTCGGACAGAGCGGAACAATTCACCGTTACCATCGGTTTTAAAGCGCGATTTCCGCTATAATGAATAGTTTTTGCTACCAGTGATTTCCCTGTGCCGCTCGCGCCTGTGATCAAAACGGTAGTCTCTAAGTCGATCAAAAGATTTAAAAGCTCGTAGATATCCTGCATCTTGCCGCTCTTGCCGATAATTTTTTGAAACTGATTCTTCTCTCTCAATTCCTGTTCAAGGTTGCTAAGCCTGGTTATGTCCCTTACGACAACAACTATTCCCATAAACTTGTCATTTGGGCTCAGTAGTCGGGAGCTAGTGACAATTACTCTCTGTTGATGTCGATGATGGTGGTTGCATTTTATCTGGTATTCATTAATCATGATTTTACTTCTTAATGCCTCCTGAATGACATCGAGGCAGTTTTTGTCACATTGAGTCAAACAATCAGGGAACACCCTGCCAATATTTTTTTTTGCGGCCAAACCACAGATATTTTCTGCGGCTGTATTTGCTTCAACTACTACCATATCAGAGTCAAATGTGATGATAGCATCTTTTCCGCTCTCGAAAATAGCTTTCAAATGGCTGCGATGCATCTGCAGTTCTTTTTCAGCCAGTTTACGGTCGGTGATATCACGCACAACGCTCCGAAACCCTTTCCGATGGCCTTCCGAGTCTCTTATTAAAGATATGGAATTTTCTATGATTCTCTTGACTCCGTTTTTTGTTATTATTTCATAATAAAATCCCTTGTTATGCACCCCTGAGTTGTAGACTTTATTGTATGCCGCAAAAACGGTATTTGCCATGCTCTCGGTCATATATTCTCGAAAATTCAACCCAATAAGTTCCTCCATAGGATACCCTGTTATCCTACTAAACGAATTATTACAGAATACTGTGGTTCCATTAACATCAACTTCAATATAACCCTCTTCGATACCCCCAAGGATAGTTTGCTGCCTTTCCTCAAGGGCTCTTAATGTCTTTTCTGCGTTCTTGTGATCGGAAGACTTTACTTTTAGTATATTCAGGTTTCGCCCTGATTCACCAGACCTCATTTCCTTGTCCACCAAGAGTCCCTCCCAAATCCGACACAGATTTAAACAGATCAGTGCCTTTTAGATTTTTTGTAATATACTCAGGTAGTTTCTTTGTTCCTAGCTAATTTTCCACTGAACTGAGCGATGCATTTGTGACATAGTATTCCCCATGGATACTTCGTTCATATGTGTTTAAGGCAGCCCTTTCAAGGTGGTACTAAAATTCATTTACTTCTCTCGGCAAGAATTTTTGCTATAGAGACATGAGGATGCTTCGGATCAGCTTTTCTTTTTGTCGCTGGTTTTTTGGGTCCTCTTGGGCTTTTTAAAAATGAGGCTATCTTCACGTTGGATGCCAGTTGCATTAAAAGCTTGATCACTTCGGCTTGTGATGCTTGTTGAAAAATTTTCCATTCATCCGCTTCTATCATAATCTGCATTCCACGGAAGCCGCCGGAAATCTCATCGGCGACATAGTAGCCCGATAACTTGTTGTCCACGATATCGTTTCCATGTGCACTGCTTAAAGCAGCTTTCACAACAGCCAAAATGATATGGGAAACCAGTGCTACGCAAAAGCCGAACAGGGCAGCTGGTGGATAGCCGAGAGAATTTATTTCAGAGTTCCAGAATTTCTCCAATTCCTGAAAGGATGTTTCAATTTTCCATCGGTTACGATACAGTTCTACTATCAGGGCCGCACTGGCTGAAGCCCGGGGTAAATCTGTGATAATCGCTATGGTTGCATCACCATCGCGTGTCTTGTTTTTCAGATACAACCGTATTAATCGGAACTGTATCTTTTCGCCCAGCTCATTGACAACTGCAATTCTTTGTTCGGTCACTTTTCCGGTTTCGGTTTTTCCAGCTCGCTTTTCTTTGCCCAATATTTCAAATGGTAATTGGCCGTGCAAACGGGTTATGCTGTATGCATTTTTTGCGGCTATATCCAAAATAAATTTGCGTACACAAAAACTTCTATCCGATATCCATATATCACCGGCTTCCACTGTCAATATGACATCAGAAAGCAATGATCGTTCCTGAGCATGTCCGTCTTCACATGTGAATACATCAATCGGCATGCGCAGAGCGGGATCAAAAACGACTAAAGATTTTCCCGGCAATGCTCCGGATGAAATGGGACGAAGTTCTTTGATGCGATGTTCGACGGCTTCAATGCAGTTGCCATCCAGAATTTTAATTCGAAACCCGGGCAAAAGCGGTTTTTGTGGCCCCAGTGCTTCGATGATCGGCCTGGCTTCACGGGCCGCATATCGGACCAATTCCGCCGACGTATTTGTTTCAATGCCGTTCAGCTTATTATATACGGATGTTATGGATACATTGATTTCATCCCTGCTTGTCATGAATGCAGCGTTCACGGATTTTCTGCTACCAAGAACAACGTGGCTCATAATGTTAAAAACTGTTGAAAAGAGTAACTCCCGCGTATATTGGGTCTTTGTTGTCTTGGTGTTGGATTCCATATTATAAGATTACGGCCATGTGGCAGCGCGACCAGGCTGCCAGTCTGGGAGGCCCACCACTCTGTCAGCGCGTCTCTTAGCGCTCCCGTCCGAGCCAGCAATCCGGCATCCGTTTCAATCAGTCTGGCGATGGCTGGGATCTCGCCAATGCTCGACTTGAAATCACGGTAACGGTCATCATCGGGTCTGCGGGCAAAAAGAACGTCCGGCGAGAAACTGAGCGCTTGGAAAAGGGCTTCGTTAGCTTCGATCTCGGCGACCGGAATGCCACCAGCAAGATGTGCACGAACATCATGCGGTTCCGGTAATGGAGAATTGTCCACATAGCGACGGGCGTTGAGGTTGAAGTCATTGGCTCCATCTGCAATTTGATGCTTTGTGGTAAGGCAGTCGTATCGAATTACGGGAATGATGTCAATATGTTCAAAAATGGCTTGACCATTAACTTGCCGGTCTTTCGCAGTTCATCGTATATGTCCGAAGGCTTATCTGCAATCGATATATCAATGTCTAAAATATTGCAGGTTGACATGAATTCATGAAATCCCTTTAGCTTTGTCGCGCTTGAAAGAGCCTTAATCCCGCGCATTATCTCATAATATGTGATAACGCTGATAGTTATGGTATCATGGTTTTCCCAATATTTCTTAAACTTAAGAATCACTTGCGGGTTTCCACGCATGAATGCAGAAATGATGTTTGTATCAATAGAGCCATCTTCATAATCTGATAATCCGTACCTTGTCAGATGGGGAGAGATCCTTTATTTTTTTAACAATTCCTGTTCATAATTCATTTTTGTCAACATGGTAACCCCCTGATATTTCCATAACATAAAAACAATACCTGATTCATCAATGATGTCCGGCCAGTGAATTTCGTATCCTATCCCTGAAATTATCCAATTCTTCCGATGTGTTGGTGTCGCATGCAGCCTGCGGGTATATCACGACCATCTCAAATGGTTTGATATGACGGCAGATCCAGATTCAATTTTTTGCATGCAATCCCCACGAAACATCTTCACGATTGTGGGTTTCCAGATAGTTTTCATCGTCTGATATCCTTTATTCACAAATATTTAAAGCAGGATTATTCGAATCTGTCAATTGAATCCGACTCCCGGTTGATGGTGTTACGGGCAACACGCACCATCCCCTTTTCAGAAATTTCTGAGATGGAATGCCTGCCGCCGGCTCAATGATGCCATGCGGTCGGTCGTACCGTGTGCATGCTCGCTGTGATCGGTCCGGAAAAACGCCAGATGCACAATCCAGTCATCCACCACCAGGGCAGCCCCCATCAGCTCCCTTGCAGTATAACGGCGATCATTTCCCATGCCAACAGAAGGAAAGCTCTCCTCCACCGCCCCCCGAATCCGTTCCAGAATTTTATCCACCTTGATTATGGCCGGGCCACTTTTCCCCGGACGGGCCATGGGAATGTCCATGGCATAGCTGTTGATGAGTTTGTCGTGTAACTGCCGGTAGATTTCGGGGCGGGAGACCATTTCCACCCCGGCAACCCGTCCCCGGATCAGTACAACCATGCCGCATTGCCCGTCCTCGCAGGAAAAGGCTTTTTGATAGGCATTAATATCCTGTCGTTTGTTTTCAAATGCATCCTTCATGGCACCGGTGCCAGAATGGGTTCCGTGGCATTGATGCAGTTCCGCAATGCTGTCCCAGACTCGACCCTGGTCAGACCGGTATCGCCCCGATGATTTCAGCGAGGATGACACCGATTCGTTTTTCCTGCTGCGAATGGAGGGCGACATGCACACATTAGAGTCTTCAAATCGCTCTGAGCGATAAGACCACCTGCCATGCTCGGTGCAGGACACGGGAATGACCAGACTGGCGCCGGCAGCAATCAGAATGCTGGTGTTGAGCACCCGGTTCTGTTTGGCTCCGGCCAATTCCTCTCCATCAATGATCAAAACGTTTTTCCCGGTCAGATTGATCACTTTCAGCTCCGGAACACTGCCGCCTTCACTGACCTCGCTGATGGTCAATCCACTGGCCAGGGCCGTTTTCAGGGTGATGTAGTCCGGGCCGCCAACAGACAGACAATACAGCGGGACTATGGCCAGATCCTGGTGAATGGTCAGATCACCCGGTCGAATGATGTCACCAAACCATTTGGTCAGAATTGTTTCCATGATGATCTCCTCTGATATATGAAAACGAAAGGATATCTAAACATCTTATTTTTAACACAAATCACCCAAAGCTAAGAGTTCCTCATTTTGGTTGAAAATTGGTTCAATTTCATTGCTAATCTGTTTGACCAACTTTAGGGGCAATTTGGCCTCCTTAAAGCGCTTCTTGATAATTCGAGTCACATTGCGATTCAATTGGTTGCCATAATCGGATTGCAAATAGAGATGGAGAAAAACGGTCTGGAGATCATCACTGGAAAAGTCTGAATCCGGCAAATCAAGGCAAAGAAGATTGATGATTTCTTGAATGGTTGTTGGCAAATGATCAAAAATGTTCAGCAGTTTCGGATCGAGTTTAATGTCGTATTGATTCAAAAAATTAGCAAATTCCGATAAGCTATGTTCACCCGCTTGACCATACGAAAGGGGAAATTCAATATCTGATAAATTTGTTTCATCCAGATCTCTATTATTATTCATAATAAGCGATAGGGCTGATTTTCTTCGGATAAAGGTTGGTTGGTCAAGATCATCAAGATCACCTTCTAAAATATAATTCAAATCGCGGCTTTCATAGGAAACCATGCAGGGTGCCAGATCTCTTACCTTCCCCATAGCTCCCCATCCAGCAGCATGCATCTGTTTGACCCTGCGAATCTCTGGCAGGGTCACAGCTTTTTCACCCTCTGCCTGAATTGCTATCGCCAGACAATGCGTATATTTGCAGATCAACTGGTATTTAACTGATAGTGCCGTTGCATCATCTGGATCCGTCATATCCGCCAGCTTCGTTGCAGCAGCCATTCGAGCAATAAGGCCAGGCTCTTTGCATACCCCTGCTGTTGACACATCACCTGCTGATACATCAATCGCCTGACCGTCGGCCATAATCAAGGATAGCCCTACCTCACCGGATTCAACACGATTTGCAAACCTTCCAAATACATTAACCGTGTCTCCATCAAAGAGAGTTTCAAGCGTTCCCGGGAAGACTTGATCTGGTAGAGATGGCCAGACCATATCAATTTTCTGGATTACTGGAGAACAAATCCTTCCGGCATGACGCAATATCTTTTCGTTCATGGATTCACCCGGAAACACAAATTCACAAGCTCCCCCAGTTCTTGTCGACAATTTCTTCAGATTGCTTTCCGCCGGAGAACTACCAACACCGATAGAAAATATGCGATGGTTTTTTTTTGATGCCAGTTTCACAGCACCATCGATGTCCCATACCTCGCCATCCGTAATCAATAAGATATCCTGGCTCAAAACGGCTTTGCATATGAATCCGAGCGCATTTTTAAGAGCGCTTTCCATTTCTGTCCCGCCCATGTCAGCCTGAAGATCCTTCACAAAATCCATCGCTTCTTCCAGATTGTCCTGGTCAGCCGGTTTCATTTTGCGGAACAAGGTTTTATGCCCACTGCCAAAGGCAACAATATTGAAATAATCCTGCTTTCGCAGTGTTTTCAGAACATTTCTCGATGCACTTCTGGCTTGATTGATGGAGTCACCTGCCATGGAGCCGGAACAATCCACTACCAGAATCAGCCCATATGATCCTTCATCCGGCTGATTACCAAAATGAGGGTGAAAACATGCCCAGAGCAAATGACTATTGCCATCCAGTCCCCACATCAGAGATGACTTGTTCATATTTGAAACAGAAAGATTCAATACAAAATCCCGATCCATCAAGGCGCTCGATTGAGCAAAATGAATTAGCACAGAATCATCAAGCAATTCCATGTTGATATCATGGCTGGGAGATGCAATGACAGCAGATGCCATTTGACCATGAACCCGGATTTTCATGCTGTACCGGTTTTCTGTAAGAAAATCCGTTTCCGGTATCTGATGATCCACCAGTCCGGCTTTTTCAGGATCACCATATCGGGATGCGATGGTTGTGGGAATGGTAAAACGAAGATCATGCCCCTGCCACATCAGAAACATCCCATAGGTAAAAGAAATTGCGACGTGTTCACCCGGTTGGATATTTGCAATGTTGAGTGTATATATTCCGTGGGAGGGATTCTGGATCATGGCAGGAAGATCACCATCTACAACAGCATCTTCATACCGGTCTTCAGCCTGTTTTTTGGGAATAATCTGTCCGATCAGTTTCCTGTCGCCAACAACAAGATTCATATCCAGAAGGACAGCATCGCTTGGCAGTGGGAAGGTGTAAACCGCCTCGATGTTTACGGCTCCATTGTTGACATATTGGTGGGTGGTCGAAACCTTTGCCAGGGTTTCATATAGATCCGCCTCGATCTGAATATCCTGAAGCACACAATCCGGATTGTCTAATCCGGCGAAGGTTTCTTTGTACATGATAGGCTCCCAGATTTGATGGTGGAATATAGAGAAAGAATCGATTTCGTCAGACTTCGTAAATCTTCAGAGGAAATATTCGTACGATCAGGATCAACCAACAGTTCGATGCCATCAGAAATAATAATTCGGGAACAGACAGATATATCTCCTGGTTTGGGTCTTGGAGGCGGTGGAAGAGGTTTGTCCCCTCGCTGCTCAAACAGGATCTCCTTGATGCCCTCCAGCGTTACGCCAGCAGCTTTCCATTTTAATATAAGCAGCAGCTCTTCCAGATGTGTCCGTGTGTATTTCGCACCACGGCTATGTCCTATCGGAGGCATTAGAAGCTTGTTCTGAATATAAAACCGGATGCCTCTTCTGGTCAGCCCGGTAAGCGAACATAGATCATCAATGGAAAAATATTCTGAAGAGGTTTTCATGACATATATTTATAACATTTTTAATGATATTATCAAGAGAAAAATAACGACTATTTGTCAGCCATCGAATTTTGGCTAATGCAGTTTTGAATATTTGGAATATTATAGCAATGCCAGATACAATCGTTATCAGATCGATGGTAAATGATTATAAACAAGTTTTTATGCCGATGGAATATTGATTTGTTAGCAGAGGAAAATATGAAGAAAGATGTTTTGTCTATTTCCTGTATTGGAGGGCATTCGATGGATATTTCCGGAATGGGGCTCTGCACTTGACTCCTCCTGTCACAAGATGTAGTAGGCTGGGGGGACCCTTACTTGGCCGTGATATAATAGGCTGAAATCCTTTGTCCTATTGTATAAATCGTGTAACTCGATGTCCCATTTTGATTTTAGATAAACACAATATATTGTGGTATCAGGAGTCAAGTGCATAGCCCAATTCCGGAATTTGACATGTATGGATGTTTTGAAAATTGATGGTGTCGGAAATATTTTAATTTTATAGCCGCGAGATCTGGCAGGTGCGCCGGAAAACCTTTTCCTCTTGACAATTATTTCACTGTGAACAGAAAATAGATTGGTATTCCCTTTGGGTATTTGCGTTATTTGCTAACAGATGGTGAAGCGTTGTTCAAACTCATTTTCAATATGCATGACCAGAGCTGGATATTGAACACCCAGAAGATGGAGTAGTGCCATGGAAGACAGGATCATTCTGCATATTGACATGAATGCATTTTTTGCCAGCGTGGAACAGCATGCGAATCCAGAGCTGCGTGGAAAACCAATTGCTTATTGGCTCCAACGGCAGGACCGTGATCACTACAGCCTCATATGAAGCCCGGAAATATGGCGTAAAGACCGGCATGGCCATCTGGGAGGCAAAACGTCAGTGCCCTCAGATTATACTTGTCGTTGGAGACAACCGTAAATACACATACACATCAACCCAGATTTTCAATATGATGCTGGATTACACGCCACTGGTGGAGGTGTTCAGCATCGATGAAGCCTTTCTGGATGTCACCCATTCCCTTCAAATATTTGGCACCCCAGAACGCATTGTTTATCTGTTGAAAGCCCGGATCAAGGAAAGCTTCGGACTGACATGCTCCGTCGGTATCGCGCCAAACAAACTGCTTGCCAAGCTTGCAAGTGACATGAAAAAGCCCGATGGATTGACCTTAATTGGACGAGATGATGTGTCTCGGGTAATAGATCCCCTGCCCATTAAAGACCTTTGCGGTATCGGCTCACGCATGGAACAAAAGCTGAACCTTCTGGGAATCCGGACAATCGGGGAACTGGGACGGTTTCCGGTGGATATTCTGAAACGGAAATTTGGTGTTGTCGGTCAGCATCTTCATGACATGGGACTTGGAATTGACAACAGCCCTGTAGTGCCTGCCAGTGATCAAGACAGAGTCAAATCCGTTGGACACAGCATGACACTAAAACAGGACATTTTCCGGCGCCAGGATATCCTCCGTTACCTGCTTCAGTTATCCGAAATGGTCGGAAGGCGAGCAAGACGATACAGCGTTTCCGGCAAAACCGTCAGTCTTAATGTCCGCTATGCCGATTTTTATACCAGTTGGGGAAAACAGAAGACGCTGAGCAAACCCATTAACCAGAGTAACGATATCTATCAGGCTGCAATCGATATCCTGGATACAGTCGAGCTTCAGCAACCGGTCCGATTGCTTGGGATACGGTTAACCAATTTACAGCATCGGATTGAGCAGCTTCCCCTATTCCAACAGGAACGAAAAAAGGCGCTCATGGTTCAAGCAATGGATGCCGCCAATAACCGCTATGGAGACTTTACCGTTACTTTTGGCAGTCTCTTGGATACTGAGGAAAAAGGCAGTCATGTGATATCACCGGCATGGCGACCTGACGGGATAAGGTGCGTGGAGATAAAGTAAAAAATGGAAAACCAGACCGGCACCAATCACAATAAAGGGATAATTGTTCCATATGAACGGTTGAGCCAAGAGGCATTACGTGGACTGATCGAAGAATTCGTGACCAGGGATGGGAGTGATACCGGATACACAGATGGGAGCCTGGAAGATAATGTCAGAATGGTCATGCGGCAGTTGAAGATGGGAGCAGTACTGATTGTCTATGATGAGACCACCCAGACCGCGAATATTGTTCCAAAAGAATATGTGAACGTTCTTCCGTCAGAATGAATATCCGATTGAATGAAACAGGGACAAAAATAAATCATCAGAGCAAGGACATGAAAAGGGCATTCAACACTATTTGAATCCGGCAGATGATTCGGTGTCACTTGGGCCTTGAATATTGAATTGAATCGAACAAAGATTGATTTGTCTGGTTAATGGAATTGGAATGAATATGGGTTTTGTTTTTGGTTTATTAGCGGCGAGAGCTGGATGGTGCGCCTGGATGAAAAATCTGGCTTGACTTTCACCCAGAACTCTTTATGATATGAACTGTATTGAGGACATTTTCAGGAAACGGTATCGGTTATCGCAGTCATTGATGCGGCCCGAGCCTCTATAGTTTCTTAAAAAGCCTCCCACTGGCGATGGAATTCGCTGGTGGGAGGCTTTTTTATTTTTGCCCATAATCAAAAAAACAGGAGGAGTCGATCGCAAACTGGAACTGGCTGAGCAGGCACAACCGGGCCGCTCAAAGATGAAACAGAATCTTCAGCAAAAAAGGTTGAACATGGGATACAGCGCAGCACGTTTGATCAGGATGTCGGATGGCTGGGAAGCAGCCTAGCCCGGCAGTGTTCACGAAACGTCTTTTGACAATCAAAGAGTTGGCTTCCGAAATAGGCGGAACCAAATGGTTCTGGCGGAGTATGATCTGGGACGGCCAATTACCATACGTTCAGGTAGGGAAAAAGATGTTTGTGGACCAGCACGATATCGAATTGTTCATATCAAAAAACAAGCATAAAAACTGATGGCTGTGTCTGAAAATAGGCACAGTCGAACTTATTAATATATTAAATGATATCAGTTTGATACTAAATAAAGGCATGGTGTAATTATGAAAAAAAACAGCTTGAAAAATACAATCGAATCGACATAGGATGGTTTTCAAAAGGGGTCGCATGGGAGACCAGGTGGCCCTCTTATCCATCTTGTGCCCGTCAAGTCAGGATGGAGGATATATGGGTAGTATCTATAAGCGAGGGGATGTTTACTGGATCAAATATTATAGAAGCGGCAAATCCTACCGTGAAAGCACGAAAAGCGACAAAAAGATGGTCGCAAAAAAGATGCTGGATAGAAGGGAGGGAGAAATCGCCCAGGGGAAGGTGCCTGGGGTACAGTTTGACAAGGTGACCTTTGATGAATTGGCCGAGGAATTCATTCGAGATTATCGGGTCAACGAAAAAAAATCATTATACCGTGCGGAGGTCAGCGTTCGATACCTGAAAAATGAATTCCAGAATACCAGAATCACGGAATTGACGACCCCCCGGATTCAGGAATATGTGTCAGAGAGATTGAAATGGTCTTGTACCAAATGTCAGTCAAAATTCCTTCTCACAGGCGATCCGAAATGCCCTCGGTGCGGTGAAACCAGATTAGAGAAGGGGGCGGCAAACGCCACCGTCAATCGTGAATTAGCGGCTCTCAGGCGCATTTTGAACCTTGGAGCCAGACAAACCCCGCCAAAGGTCAGCCGTGTTCCACATATTCCGATGCTGAAGGAAAACAACACCAGGAAGGGATTTTTCGAGCACAAAGATTTCCTTGCATTTCGGGATGCGCTTCCGGATTACATGAAAGCGGTGGTTACCTTTGGTTACAAGGTTGGCTGGCGTGACCAGGAGATTACCTTTTTGACGTGGGACAATGTGGATCTCGACAACGGGATTGTTACCCTGAATGTCGGTGAAACAAAGAATGACGAAGCCAGAACGATCTATATGGATGATGAACTGAAAGCCTTATTCAGGGGACAATGGGAAAAACGCAACCTTCAGAAGACACAGTCGCCTTTTGCGTTCCCAAATAAGACCGGATCCGGTCGGATCGTCAATTTTAAGAGAGCATGGAATGCCGCCTGTCGAAAAACCAATCTGGGGTATGGATACCGGCTTACGGTAGATTACGTCAACAAATGGAATGACAAATTGCCGTCTGGTCCGATTTTCCATGATTTTCGGCGAACCGCAGTACGGAACATGATCAGGTCAGGAATACCGGAACGGGTGGCCATGATGATATCCGGACACAAAACCAGATCGGTCTTTGACCGGTACAACATTGTCAGTGATACGGATCTGAAAATGGCAGCCCAAAAGCATCACGAATACCTCGAATCACAAATGGGCACAGTTTTGGGCACAGTCGGTGAATAAAATGAAAAAATGGTTATCGATTGATACGATAACCACCTAATTTAGTTCATAATTTATGGTGCCCCTGGCAGGAATCGAACCTGCGGCACATGGATTAGGAATCCATTGCTCTATCCACTGGGCTACAGGGGCCTTGGAAAAGTGAAGGATATGATCAGTGTAATCAGTTGCAAGGAAAATAGCAGATAGGCAGTGGAAGTTCAAGATAAAGCATACATGCCGGATAAGCAGCTTTTCAAATTCATCCATACCCGGCGGGCAGCAGTGGTTTTCCGCTGTCACTGCCATGGTTAGCGTATCCCAAACTCGAAACCGGTGATCAACCGCCAGGTCCATTGCAGCCTCAAAGAATGGCGTGGTTAAAGCAGGGGAGTAATTGAACTTGATATTTTGGGCGAATTGATTCACAAAAGAGTTGTTAACAGGTGCCTCCTTTTTTGGAAAGTGTGTTTTGACGAACCACCTCTATAAAGGATAGCTTTCAAGATAAAGATTTTGGATGTGTTATCGGTCGGGGATGACCGCTGTTTTTCAAGGCGTCAGCCGCCAAAAGGCCTATCCCCTCCCTGCTGCCTTGCGAAATGAATTTTCTGAAAGTCTATAGAAAACCACCATCCGGCTTGTAACTCCCTGTTTACGATCTTTTTTCGAACTTTCGTTCGATAAAAGATAATGCATATCAGGCAGTCTGGCTTTGATTTCGTCAGAAATTTATTGAAATATCGAACAATTTCTTCATATTTGAATGAGCCCCGGAATTATTATGATCAGCATCGAAAATCTGTCCAAAAGTTATGGCAGTCACATTCTCTTTGACAACATCAATTTTAAAATCAACGCCAGGGAACGCATCGGCCTTGTCGGTCGAAACGGGCATGGAAAAACCACACTATTTAAAATCATTGCCGGCCTGGAACACGAAGACAGCGGCAACATTCAGATTCCGAAACAGTATCGTATCGCCTATGTGGAGCAGCATATACGATTCACTGGCGCCACTGTTCTGGACGAGGGCCTGCGCCATTTGCCGGCCAACCAGTCCGACCATCACTGGAAAGTGGAACAGATTCTGTCCGGACTGGGATTTTCATCTTCTGACATGAACCGCAATCCCCATGAGTTTTCCGGTGGATTTCAGGTTCGGCTGAATCTGGCCAAAATTCTGGTGTCCGATCCGGATATGCTGCTTCTGGATGAGCCGACCAATTATCTGGATATTGCTTCCATTCGATGGATCGAGCAGTTTTTATCCAACTGGCCTCACGAGCTGATGCTGATCACGCATGATCGAAGTTTTATGGATAAAATTGTCACGCACACGGTCGGCATCCATCGCCAGAAAATTCGAAAACTTCCTGGCGACACGGGGAAATACTATGCCCAAATCGCCCAGGATGAGGAGATATTCGAGAAAACCCGAATCAATGACGAGAAACGAAGACATGAAATCGAGCTGTTCATCTCCCGTTTCCGCGCCAAGGCCCGACTGGCCAATATGGTTCAGTCCCGAATCAAAACACTTTCCAAAATGACGCCGCGGGATCGTCTGGAAAAAATCCGACAGCTTGATTTTTCATTCAATTACAAACCTTTTTCCGGCAAGCAGATGCTTCGGATGGAGGGCATCCGGTTTGGTTACGGTATTGATCAGCCGTTGATCCAGGATTTTGACATCACCATCGATGCGGGTGAGCGGATATGCGTCATCGGAAAGAATGGAAAAGGAAAAACCACCCTGCTCAAGCTTCTGGCAGGCACATTGAAACCCCAGAATGGAAAGATTGACTATAGCCCATCGGCTGAAATGGGTTTTTTCGAGCAGACCAATGTGATCAGCCTGGTCGATTCCAGAACCGTGGAAGAAGAAATTTTATATTCTCATCCCGATACCGATCGTCAGACAGCGCGGAACATCTGTGGCGCCATGTTGTTTGAGGGCGATGATGCGCTGAAAAAGATCGAGATTCTTTCCGGCGGCGAAAAAAGCCGGGTCATGTTGGGAAAACTTCTGGTGACCCCGTTGAATCTGCTGATTCTGGATGAGCCTACCAACCATCTGGATATGGATTCCTGCGATGCGCTGATTTCAGCCATGGACAGCTATGAGGGAACCCTCATCATGGTCACGCATAATGAAATGTTTCTCCATGCGCTGGCAGACAGGCTCATCGTGTTTCAGGATGACCATGTCAGTGTATTTGATGGCGGATACTCCTATTTTCTGGAAAAAGTGGGGTGGTCAGATGAGAAATCAATGTCATCCTCATCGGAGAAAACCGCGCCATCGACGCGTCAGTCAAAAAAAGAAGCCCGAAAAATCCGTTCGGAAATCATCACGCGTCGGTCAAAGGCATTAAAACCCCTGGAATCAAAAATCGCTTCGGTTGAAAAAGACATCGAAACACAGGAAGCCATAATGGCAAATGCGTCAACCGAAATGCTGGAGGCATCCCGGTTGTGCGATGGCCGGAAGATTTCGGAGATTTCCAAAACAATCTCTTCCGTTCAGAACCGGGTGGACAGCCTGTATGACGACCTGGATCAATTGACCCGGGACCATGAAATTCAAAAAGCAATTTTTGACACCGAACTGCTCGAAATTGAATCAATCGATGGTATTGCCTGAGAGAACAATCCGTTTAAAATGGAGAACACCATGACAGAAACACCTGCAAAGAATCACGGGTGGAACCCGGATTTGTCAATTCCACTATTGGAGAAGCTGAAGGCGGACCTGAAGCATGCGCTGCTTCAGAAAAATCAGATATTAAAGGATGCGATTCGGCAGATCATGTCCGAATTTCCAAAGCTGACCGTCCCCCTGACATTGGAAAGCGGTAAAAAGTCATTTCGTTTGAAGAGGGCCGACGAAATCACCAATGACGACATTTTGAATATCATCCGTGGACTCATCAAATCGGAAAAAGCGGTTCTGGAGATCAAACCGGATCAGAATCCGGAATACCTTCACATTCTGGAATCATATCTTCCGTGCATGGCAGACCCTTCGGATATTCAGGCATGGATTGACGCAAACATCGATTTGTCACAGTTCAAAAGCCCGATGCAGGCCATGGGACCCATCATGAAACATTTTGGGAATCAGGCGGATGGGAATCTGGTCAAGATGATCCTGTCAAAAAAAGCGTAAAGCGGACTATAAATATGACGTAAAAACAAAAAAGCCCGATGCTGAGACAGCATCGGGCTTTTAAAAGATTTTTCGGCGGTGTCCTACTCTCCCACCAAGCCTCCCTGGCAGTACCATCGGCGCTGAAGAGCTTAACTTCCGTGTTCGGGATGGGAACGGGTGTACCCTCTTCGCTATAACCACCGAAAAAACCGTTTACTCTAAAAAAGGATAGTCATTGTATTAACTGTTTTGTGGCCAAGCCTCACGACCGATTAGTACCGGTAAGCTCAATGCGTTACCACACTTACACACCCGGCCTATCAACCTCGTCGTCTACAAGGTGTCTTCAGTCAGGTTTCCCTGAAGGGATATCTAATCTTGAGGTCGGTTTCCCGCTTAGATGCTTTCAGCGGTTATCCGATCCGAACTTAGCTACCCAGCCATACCGCTGGCGCGATAACTGGAACACCATTGGTTCGTCCATTCCGGTCCTCTCGTACTAAGAACAGATCCTCTCAAATATCCTGCGCCCACGAAAGATAGGGACCAAACTGTCTCACGACGTTTTAAACCCAGCTCACGTACCACTTTAATCGGCGAACAGCCGAACCCTTGGGACCTGCTCCAGCCCCAGGATGTGATGAGCCGACATCGAGGTGCCAAACCGCCCCGTCGATGTGAACTCTTGGGGGCGATTAGCCTGTTATCCCCGGCGTACCTTTTATCCGTTGAGCGACGGCCCTTCCATTCAGAACCGCCGGATCACTAAGACCTACTTTCGTACCTGCTCGAAATGTCTCTCTCGCAGTCAAGCTCCCTTATGCCTTTACACTCATCGGCTGGTTTCCAATCAGCCTGAGGGAACCTTCGCGCGCCTCCGTTACTCTTTGGGAGGCGACCGCCCCAGTCAAACTACCCACCAGACACTGTCCTTCACCCAGTTCATGGGCTCAAGTTAGAACTCTAAAATAGCAAGGGTGGTATTTCAAGGTCGGCTCCACAAAGACTGGCGTCCCTGCTTCCCTGCCTCCCACCTATCCTACACATACTATTCCAAAATCCAATGTCAAGCTGTAGTAAAGGTGCCGGGGTCTTTCCGTCTTTTCGCGGGTACTCGGCATCTTCACCGAGAATTCAATTTCACTGAGTCCCTGGTTGAGACAGTGCGGAAGTCGTTACGCCATTCGTGCAGGTCGGAACTTACCCGACAAGGAATTTCGCTACCTTAGGACCGTTATAGTTACGGCCGCCGTTTACTGGGGCTTCGGTTCAATGCTTCGGTTACCCTGACAAATCCCCTTAACCTTCCAGCACCGGGCAGGCGTCAGACCCTATACATCGTCTTTCGACTTAGCAGAGTCCTATGTTTTTAGTAAACAGTCGCTACCGCCATTTCTCTGCGGCCTCCAATCGCTCGACATGCATTATGTCTCACCATCAAAGGCACACCTTCTCCCGAAGTTACGGTGTCATTTTGCCGAGTTCCTTAACCAGGGTTCTCTCAAACGCCTTGGGATTCTCTCCCCTCCCACCTGTGTCGGTTTACGGTACGATCACCTGATAGTCTCGATAGAGGCTTTTCTTGTCAGTATGGGATCAATCAGTTTGCTCCGGTTGCCCGGATCCTCATCACCGCTCGGCATTTAAATAAAAGTGCGGATTTGCCTGCACTCTCTGCCTACCAGCTTGAACCGTCATGTCCACCAGACGGCTGACCTACCCTCCTGCGTCCCCCCTTCTCTCAAACGACTTCCGGTGGTACAGGAATATTAACCTGTTTTCCATCACCTACGCCTTTCGGCCTCGGCTTAGGGATCGACTAACCCTGGGAAGATTAACTTTACCCAGGAATCCTTGGGTTTTCGGCGAGCGGGTTTTTCACCCGCTTAATCGTTACTCATGTCAGCATACTCTCTTCTGTATCGTCCAGCCGTCCTTACAGTCGACCTTCTACCAATACAGAATGCTCCCCTACCGATATTACCTAAATAATATCCCGCAGCTTCGGTGACGTGCTTGAGCCCCGTTACATTTTCGGCGCAGACTCACTCGACCAGTGAGCTGTTACGCTTTCTTTAAAGGATGGCTGCTTCTAAGCCAACCTCCTGGTTGTCTGTGCATTCCCACATCCTTTCCCACTTAGCACGTACTTGGGGACCTTAGCTGGCGATCCGGGCTGTTTCCCTCTCGACTACGAAACTTAGCTCCCGCAGTCTGACTCCCACAGTAAACCTCGATGGTATTCGGAGTTTGGTTGGGGTTGGTAATCTGGTAGGACCCCTAGCCCATCCAGTGCTCTACCCCCATCGATTATTCTGCAAGGCTATACCTAAATATATTTCGGGGAGAACCAGCTATTTCCAAGTTTGTTTGGCCTTTCACCCCTATCCACAGCTCATCCGAGCATTTTTCAACATACACCGGTTCGAGCCTCCACGAGATTTTACTCTCGCTTCACTCTGTCCATGGATAGATCACTTGGTTTCGGGTCTACTCCATGCAACTATTCCGCCCTGTTAAGACTCGCTTTCGCTACGGCTACACCTCACGGCTTAACCTCGCTGCATAGAATAACTCGCTGACTCATTATGCAAAAGGCACGCAGTCAGGCCATATGACCGAAATCATATATAACCCTCCCACTGCTTGTAGGCAAACGGTTTCAGGTACTATTTCACTCTCCTCTCCGGAGTACTTTTCACCTTTCCCTCACGGTACTCGTCCACTATCGGTCGCTAAGAAGTATTTAGCCTTGGGAGATGGTCCTCCCTGATTCCCACAGGATTCCTCGTGCCCCGCGGTACTCGGGTAAATGATTCAAAGAGCTTGATATATTTCGGCTACAGGACTCTCACCCCCTATGGTTCACCTTTCCAGATGCTTCACCTATATATCAAATTTGTAACTCTTCGACCGATCCGAAACTCAGTCCAATCACCACCCACAACACCAGACATACAACGATTTCGGTCTTTAACATATCCCTGGTTTAGGCTCTTTCCCTTTCGCTCGCCGCTACTCGGAAAATCACTTCATTGTTTTCTCTTCCTAAGGTTACTAAGATGTTTCAGTTCACCTCGTTCGCCTCCATACCCTATCTATTCAGATATGGATGACACAGTATTAACCGTGCCGGGTTTCCCCATTCAGATACCACCGGATCAACGCTCGCTAGGCAACTCCCCGATGCTTTTCGCAGCCCACCACGTCTTTCTTCGCCTCTTAGCGCCAAGGCATCCACCGCTTGCCCTCTATAGCTTGGCCACAAACCACTTAATACAATTACGCCAACTACTACCTACTTCTACCCTTTTTCTCTTTACTTGCTTTTTTACACTTAAATTTTCAAAGAACGACACTCCATGATGACGATGCAACACCCTTGGTGGAGGTGAACGGGTTCGAACCGATGACCTCCTGCGTGCAAGGCAGGCGCTCTCCCAGCTGAGCTACACCCCCGATCTTAACCAGCAGCACGTTGTCTTTCAAAAAACATCGTATTCCGCGCTGATTAATCAGTTTGGTGGGCCTGGATGGATTTGAACCATCGACCTCACGCTTATCAGGCGTGCGCTCTAACCAAACTGAGCTACAGGCCCCTGACAAACTTCATTACCAAAGCTTGGTTGAGCCCATCATGGTATCTGAAAGAACACAATTGATCTCTCAAAACTGAACAGTGACAGTTGCAGGTATATTTTCTTTCTTTAGATTATCATCCTTAGAAAGGAGGTGATCCAGCCGCTGGTTCCCCAACGGCTACCTTGTTACGACTTCACCCCAATCATCAGCCATACCTTAGGCGCCTACCCCCCTTACAGGTTGGTCCAACGACTTCTGGTACAACCAACTCTCATGGTGTGACGGGCGGTGTGTACAAGGCCCGGGAACGTATTCACCGTGGCATGCTGATCCACGATTACTAGCGATTCCAACTTCATGAAGTCGAGTTGCAGACTCCAATCCGAACTGAGATCCGCTTTATGGGATTGGCTCACCCTCGCAGGCTTGCGACCCTTTGTACGGACCATTGTAGCACGTGTGTAGCCCTGGATATAAAGGCCATGAGGACTTGACGTCATCCCCACCTTCCTCCCCGTTAACCGGGGCAGTATCTCCAGAGTCCCCAACTGAATGATGGTAACTGAAGATAAGGGTTGCGCTCGTTGCGGGACTTAACCCAACATCTCACGACACGAGCTGACGACAGCCATGCAGCACCTGTCTTCGGGCTCCCCTTGCGGGGCACTCTCTTATTTCTAAAAGATTCCCAAGATGTCAAACCCAGGTAAGGTTCTTCGCGTTGCGTCGAATTAAACCACATGCTCCACCGCTTGTGCGGGCCCCCGTCAATTCCTTTGAGTTTTAACCTTGCGATCGTACTCCCCAGGCGGATCACTTAATGTGTTAACTGCGGCACAGCAGGGGTCAATACCCGCTACACCTAGTGATCACCGTTTACTGCGTGGACTACCAGGGTATCTAATCCTGTTTGCTCCCCACGCCTTCGCGCCTCAGCGTCAGTATTGGTCCAGGTAGCCGCTTTCGCCACAGGTGTTCCTCCTGATATCTACGAATTTCACCTCTACACCAGGAATTCCACTACCCTCTCCCATACTCAAGTCTCATAGTTTCAAATGCACTTCCTCGGTTAAGCCCAGGTATTTCACATCTGACTTATAAAACCGCCTACGCGCCCTTTACGCCCAATAATTCCGAATAACGCTTGCACCCCCCGTATTACCGCGGCTGCTGGCACGGAGTTAGCCGGTGCTTCCTTCATCGGTACCGTCAATAAACCAGTCTGTTTAACTGATTCACCTTCTTCCCGATCGACAGAGCTTTACGACCCGAAAGCCTTCATCACTCACGCGGCGTTGCTGCGTCAGGGTTTCCCCCATTGCGCAAAATTCCTCACTGCTGCCTCCCGTAGGAGTCTGGACCGTGTTCCAGTTCCAGTGTGGCTGATCATCCTCTCAGACCAGCTAACCATCGTCGCCTTGGTAGGCCCTTACCCCACCAACTAGCTAATGGTACGCAGGCTCATCTCCAAACAATAGCTTACATGTAGAGGCCATCTTTCATCCATATAATCATTACTACATGGACTTCATCCGGTATTAGCACACCTTTCGACATGTTATCCCGAATTCAAAGGTAGATTACCCACGCATTACTCACCCGTACGCCACTTTACTCTCTCCTGCAAGCAGAAGATTTCTCGTACGACTTGCATGTGTTAAGCACGCCGCCAGCGTTCATTCTGAGCCAGGATCAAACTCTCCAATTAATCTCTTTCTCTATAACCCCCTGCATCTCTGCAAAAGGCCTTTCAACAAGATCCCACTCACAAGCTGTCACTGCTCAGTTTTCAAAGATCAATTTTTTACTTCGGTCAATCTCAAGCAAACTTTACCCTTATACTCGTGTGTCTTTTGCTTGTCAATCGTTTTTTCTTTTTTTTTATTTCGGTGAAGCCAAATCGCTTTCCGATTCAAAAGACTCGCACTTTTACAATAGGTGTTTACAAAGGTCAAGATAAATTTATCCATATTATCGCGTTCAAGATAACGATTTTGGGTGCGTTATCGGTCAGAGGTCGGGGGTCAGAGGCCAGAGGTCGGGGGTCAGAGGTCAGAGGCCAGACTTCTGTCTTCTGCGCCCTGCTGCCTTCCCAAAATCATTATCATGAACGCGATATTAATCAAACGGAGTCAGGCTTTCACAACCATTTTGCGTGACCCAAATGGTCTGCTCAAACTGTGCTGACAATTCGCCGTCTTCGGTAACCGCTGTCCATTTGTCTGGAAGTATCCGTAGATATCGTTTGCCCAGATTGATCATGGGCTCTATGGTAAACACCATTCCAGGCAACAGTATAAACCCCTCTCCCCGCTTGCCATAATGAAGAATTTGAGGCGGTTCATGAAATGCCAAGCCGACGCCGTGTCCGACAAATTCCTGAACAACCGAACATCCCTGGCTTTCTGCACATTGTTGAATCGCCCAACCGATATCCCCGGTGGTATTACCGGGCCTGACCATTGAGATGCCCGCCATCAGACATTCTCTGGCAACCCGGACGATTTTCTCCGCATCCTTTCCAGGCTTTCCCACAAAAAATGTCTTGTTGGCATCTGCAAAATAGCCATTCAAAATCGGCGTTACGTCCACATTAACGATATCGCCATCTGCCAGAACCCGATTGCCGGGTATACCATGACAGATCACCTCGTTGACGGATACACAGACACTTTTGGGAAAACCCCGGTACTTGAGTGGCGCTGGTTTTGCCTGGTGACGAATGGTATATTCATGAACCAGTGTATTGATTTCTTCGGTTGTCATTCCAGGGCGAATTCTGGACTCAACCAAATCCAATGCCCCCAGAGCGATTTGGCCGGATTTCCGAATCCCTTCGATATCTTCAGGCGTTTTAAACCGAATCTGATATTTCCGAATATATTCATCCCGCAGACTGACCGGATTGCTGGCCGACTTTTGTTCGCAGCATTTTTTATATTTTAACCCACTCCCGCAGGGGCAGGGATCATTACGTCCAACCTTGTTTGATTTACAGCTCAGTTTCAATGATTCTTGTTCCTTAATGTATATCGCGTGCGAACGATTTCGTGATGGCGTAAGTGAAAAGGCCGATAGCTCACCCAAAATATAAAATCCATATCAGGTTGACAATGTGGCAATCAGCACATCCAGATAAAACCGTGCGTGGCTGATGGGTGCAGCCATATTGGCCCGATGATTCGCCAATATGCCACTTAAATCAGCGTCGGTAACCATCCAGGGTTCAATTTCAGATGCCCGATGACAGGATTCAATGGCATGATGCAACAGCTCGGTACCATGTCGGGTTTCAAGTGCCGGATGAAAGTCCACCAGAACCGCCTCCAATATCACATACAACGCACTGGCAACACCTTTGGCATAATAAAAATAATCATCCACCTGAAACCAACTGACCGGATCACCCGACCCTTCTTTGATTTTGACCAGATTTTCGTCAGAGCTTCCCAGCAGGCTGGCATACACGGCAAGCAGTGGCAGCAAATTATCAGCCCGGGTATAAAATGAAGCCTCGCCCCTTTTGAGTTTTTCCATATAAATCGCCCAGTCATCCAGGGCATCGATGTATCGGTTTTCCGGAGACGGGAACCAGTATCGATCAGGTTTGGTCATAAACCAGTCCATGGCATGTTCAAGATTTTTGTCAAAAGATTCCACACTGCCTGTTCTGGACAGCCGCTCCGCCAATATAACGGCCGTTCTTCGGGTGACTTCCAGAACTCCCAACTGAAAATTATTCACATTATCTGTTACGTTGATAATATCATTGGGTCTCCATCCCCAGAACCGATCCTCCAGTTCATACCGCAATGGCTGCTGCGCCGCCCTGACAAATGCAACCCCCGGAATCCTCTTTTCATCGGAAACCGGTGCATGCTGAGTTGCAACCGAATGAGCCGAACCTGAGGCAGGCTTAACCGTGGAAGTCTCCTGCGACATTGAAACAGCAACGGATTCTTTCTGTTGAGCCGGAACTTCTGCGCTGGCGTGACTGGTTTCCGCCTGCTGAGGTTTTACCACGGCAGGTTTTCCAGTCACATGTCCATTGTGACTATCAGACGCAGAATTACTGTTGTTCTGGACGGCTGAATTTATCGATCCAGCAGGAATCAATGGTGTCGTTGTCAATAAGTGGGATTTATTTTCCATCTGAGAATTCGAGATGGGTTTATTGAGAATTCCCATAATCGTGCTGAAAAGCCACAGAATGGCCACAGCCAGAAGTGTCCCTGCGACAATCCGTTGCATCATAAACGTCTTTAATTTATCCATATGGTCTCCCTTCTTATCCATTCCGCAGTTTTCGAATATCGCCAATTCGAATGGTGACATTTTTTGAATCAAAATACTCAATCAATGGAATCAGGTACTTTCGGCTGATTCCGGTCAGTTCCTTGAACTGGGGCGTTGTGATTTCACCATGCATTGTCAAGAAACTAACCAGTTCCTTTCGAATCTTGGCTATCGGTGTACTGTGAAAAAACAGATCATCCTTGATTCTGACAATAAACCCTTCATCGATCAAAAGCATCAGCACGTCTTTTGCCTTGGTTGCATCCAGGTTTTCATTTTTGCAAAAGTCTTTAAAATAAGGCGGTGTCAATCCGGATTCAAGATAGACAGCCAGAATTTTTGATCGGATTCCGCTTTGATCAACACCTAGCGATATCACATGCGTGGTCAGCCTGACAATGTTTTCGTCCTGAGTGATTTTATTGCTTCTGCCCAGTTCCTGAATCAAAAGCTGAAACAGTCTGGCGCTGATTTCGCCAGGCAGTTTGGATTTGAGCTCTTCCTTGGACATTCCGGGTTTCAGCGGATTGATTTGATGATACTGTCCGATATAGCCGATCATGTCTTCCATAAGACCTTCGAAATGATCAATATGAAGATAAATCCGGCTTTCCCGGTCTGCAATCAACAGTTGTTTTCTGGAAAGAAGGTTTTGAATGCAAGTCTCCAGTTTTTTATCCGGAATGCTGGTCATGATTCTGAGCTGGGAAAAGCTGACGCCGCTGTGACCATATTCACGAACCCGGTGCGTCACCATTTCTTCCGGCGTCATATCTGAAAAATGAAGCAATCCATCAACGATTTCCGTTTTGAAGCGTTTGTGTTTGGGTGGAACCGGGTTCAGCACAGTCCCGCCGCCAATGGTCCGCACAGGGGAATAACTTCGGATCACGTACCGGTCATCCTTGACAACCGCAACCGGCGAATCCAGTCGAATCTGGGCCACAACCGTTTCACCCGGCTGGACGTCTTCCCGGTCCAGGAGAATCAGATTTCCCAGAATTTCGCTGGTTCCGGTATGAAATCGAATCCGGGTTCGGTTTTTCAGTGATTTCTTGTTGCTTTTCAAATAGGAAAAGGAAACATCCACCATATAACTCGGAAACATGGCATTGGGACTGGACAGGAGATCTCCCCGGTTCACCGTTGCCTTATCGAGCCCCTGAAAATTGACGGCTGTCCGCATTCCGGACTGAGCCTGTTCAACGCTGTTGTTATGAACCTGAAGCCCGCGGACCTTTGAACTGATCCGTGAAGGATAAAGCATCACCATATCGCCGACACGGACCTGTCCTGAAATAAGGGTTCCGGTGATGACCGTTCCAAAGCCTTTCATGGTAAACACCCGATCGACCGGAAGGCGGAAAATGCTGCTGGGCGATCTGTCTGGAATCTGGTTGCAGATCAAATCCAACGTCTGAATGAGTTCTGGAATGCCCTGTCCTGTTGCAGACGACACCGGTGCAATCAGCGCCTTTTCCAGAAAAGTATTTTTTACAAAATCCCGAATATCTTCCTGAACCAGTTCTTTCCAGTCTTCTTCAACCAGATCGATCTTGGTCAGCACGATAATGCCATACTGAACGCCCAGCAGACTGCAAATTTCAAGATGCTCACGTGTTTGCGGCATAATACCTTCATCTGCGGCAATGATCATCAGAACGACATCGATCCCGGAAGCGCCGGCCACCATGGTTTTGACAAATTTTTCATGGCCCGGAACATCCACGATACCGACAAGCTGGCCACCCGACAGGATCAACGAGGCGAAACCCAGTTCAATGGTGATTCCCCTGGCCTGCTCTTCCTTGAGCCGATCCGTGTTTATACCTGTCATCGCCTTGATCAGACTGGTTTTTCCATGATCGATATGACCGGCTGTCCCTAATACAATCTGTTTCAATGCTCGATTCGATCTCCCTGTATTCACTTTTTATGGAAATATTGCATCAAATAGGCCATACCGACCAGAAAAATCCATAAAAGACCTGTATAGGCTAGTGGCGCCTGGGGATAGAACATCCGCATCATCAACACCGCAATGCCGGCACCCACGACAGCTCTTAGAATCAATATATACAGCTTATTCACGTGTGTTTCCCAATCTGGATCACTATAGCTTTCAAGATAAAGATTTTGTAATCAGACAACCAACAGCCTCGACCGGGTCATCCGTAATCAATCCATCCACGCCCATGCCAAGGACCTGCTGAATCGCCTTGTTTCCATTGACAGTATACGGAAGCACCTTGATGCCCTGTTTGTGGACCTGTTCGGTCTGTTTACGGCTCAGCTTCCGATAATCCGGATTCCAGGAAAAGGCGTTCAGATCGTTTAATATATATAAGGTATCATCATCCAGTTCCTGATTGGAAAGCAACGCAACCGGTACGGTCGGATCAATCCGGTTCAGTCTGGACAGGACATGTGGATTAAAACTGGAAATCAGCGTCATCTCCCGCAGATGGTAGTCATGGATCATCCGGAGTACCTGCTTTTCGACCGCATCCTTTGGATCGTCATATTCAACGGCAACCGATTTGATTTCGACATTGATTACACAACGTCCACCCAGATTTTGAAACACCTGTTCAAGCGTTGGAACGGTTTCCTTTGAGAATTGTGAACCAAACCAAGAGCCGGCATCAAGTCGCTGAATATCTGAAAGGTTCATTTGATTGACCAGGCCATGCCCGGTCGTGGTTCGATCCAGCGTATCATCATGAATGACAATAACCTGTCGGTCACGGGTCAATGCGACATCCAGTTCAATCATGAAAATGCCATGTTCCACCGCCGCAGAAAAAGCGGATAGCGTATTTTCCGGATAACGGGACCTGAATCCCCGATGTGCGACAATGATGGGATGTTTCAGCTCAACCAGTTTCATCATAAATGCTCACGGTCAGTCGTTTGATCACCCCCATAAATGGAAATGATATTTGCCTTTTTTCTACTGAATTCTGAATCCTGACTACTGAATTCTGCTTTTGCATTTACACAATAAAACGTTGTGATCATTTTTCCAGATATTGATCCTGCGTCCTGTCCTGAAGAAATGCTTTTTCATCCCCCTGCGTTCTGAAGGAATCAAACCACTGATATCCCTGTTCCCGGCACGCACCACAGGCTGAAACTGGTATGTGGACCGCCAGGATTCGACAGGTTTGATCAGATTCCGAATCAATTTTCAGAACACCGGGACATTCTGAACATACCCGAATCGTTTCATCCTGGGTTTCAACAATATTGTCCGTATCATAATACAGAGTCCGTTTGCGCGCATCAAACGCTTTCTTTCCCCGGGCCATTTCAGCCAGTTTTTCACGGTCTTTCCAGTTGGCAAGAACCTGATCACCTGTTTTTTTAATCCATGTCGTTATTTCCGGTTTCTGACGAATGGCTTCGGGCTGATAGTTGGGTTCTTTCACATTGCTGTAATCCAGGCCGGCCATCGCCAGAATAATTCCCACATTCAGATAGGGAAGCGCGCCTTCTATGGAGTAACCGCCCTCAAGAACCGCTATATCCGGCTTTAACAGGGACGTTAATCGCGCATATCCCTGGGCAGAAAAATTCATGTTGGTAATGGGGTCAGAGAAATGGTTGTCCTGACCGGCGGAATTGACAATGATTTCCGGCTGAAATTCTTTCAGAATCGGCAAAATTACCTGTTCAATGGTATACAGAAACCCCTCTTCGGATGTGTTGGGTGGCAAGGGATAATTCAGCGTATACCCTATGGCCGTCGGCCCCCCCAACTCATGGGGAAATCCGGAGCCGGGGTATAATGTCCGTCCATCCTGATGAATGGAAATAAACAAGGTGTTGGGGTCATGCCAGTAAATGTCCTGGGTTCCATCTCCATGATGGCAGTCCGTATCCACAATGGCCACTTTTTTTACGCCATAAGCCTGCCGAATGTATTCAATCATGATGGCTTCTATATTGATATTACAAAAGCCCCGCGCACCATGAACCACCCGCATGGCATGATGTCCGGGCGGTCTGACCAGCGCGAATCCGTTTTCCACGCGCTTGTCCATCACGGCCATGCCAATGGTTTTAGCGCCGCCGGCACTGATAAAATGGGATTTTGTAACGACGCTCCCCACATCGGGCACGCAAAAATGCACCCTCTGGACATCCTTGACCGTTGCCAGATCCGGCTTGAACTCTGTAATACC
>Ga0351853_1016_pt1 | contig 37603 bp, 36 predicted proteins | sample BONcelHFGM3001C8_FD_206799 | JGI IMG/M metagenome (GOLD analysis project Ga0351853, IMG submission 206799) | Enriched cells from coal bed in the Powder River Basin, Montana, United States - BONCAT cells FGM rep2 HSBNCT.FGM.300.1.C8 ... | reverse complement strand
AAGTTGTGGCAAAGCCAAAGGTCAAAGCTAAAAAATAGAACGCGCCAGGAGCCTGTAACATGCTGAATTTATTTAAAATAGGATCTGCTGTCAGTGAAATCGGACGGGCACGTGAGATCATCGGGATCATTGTGAAATACGGTTTCAATGATTGGATCAGCAAGAACGGGTTGGGGAAATACCTTGTAACCAAAAAGAGGCTTGCCCGGATCGGCAAGTACAACACCTGGGAACGTGTAAGGATGGCCATCGACGAACTGGGTCCCACCTTTATCAAACTTGGTCAGATCCTGGCCGATCGGCCCGACATCATTCCCGAACCACTCAGGATTGAACTCTCCAGGTTACAGGATGAGGCAGAACCGATGTCGGATGACGTGGCTATCAAATCGATTGAGAAAGAGCTGAAGCACCCGTTGATGGAAGTTTTCCGCGACTTCGACTGCATGAATATCGCTTCAGCCAGTATAGCCCAGGTCTACCGGGCTACACTTAAAACCGGAGAAGAGGTTTGTGTGAAGATCCAGCGCCCCGATATTGGCCAAAAGATTGAACTGGACCTTCACCTGATGGAATATTTTGCCATGAGGATGCAGCGGAACAACCCGGAAATGGAGGCCATCGATGTGCTTGGTGTGGTCAGGGAGTTTGGCAAAACTATCCGGAAGGAGTTGGATTTCAGGCATGAAGCGGCAAATGTGGTGCGTTTCAGGCACAACTTCGAAGGAGACCCGGATGTATATGTCCCAAAGGTTTACAACGAATATACTACCGATAAGATTATTGTGGAGGAGTATATTTCAGGGATAAAAATCAGCGATACCGACGCATTGATTCAGGCCGGCAATGACCCGGTTGTGATAGCCCGAAAAGCAGTGAGGACAATCTTCGACATGATCTTCAATCATGGTTTTTTTCATGCTGATCCTCATCCGGGGAATATCTTCGTATTAGAAAACAACGTCCTGACCTTTGTCGACTTCGGAATGATGGGATCACTCAGGGAAGAACACCTGTTTTTCCTTGGAAAGTATACCCTGGGATATATCCAGAGGGATGCCCACAATATGACTGAAGCTCTGCTGCTTGTATCGGGGAAGCGGCACTTTGTTCAACGACGCGAGCTGGAGTTTCAGATCGGGGAGATGATGGCCCACTACAGGTACCTTCCTATCGAGGAGATGGATTTCGGGAAGGTGCTTCAGGAGTCGATCGACATCATCGTGAAATTTGGACTCAAGATCCCTCCCAGCATTTATTTACTGGTGAAATGCCTTGCAACCATTGAGCGTGTATCTGTCAAACTTTACCCTGGCATCGATTTCGTGGATGAAATGCAACCCTATGCCCTCGATCTTTTTGCCCGACAGTTTGATCCGAAAACTATTGCACGGGAAGTTTTCGATTCCCTGAAAGAATATTACAGACTTGTGATGGAACTTCCCTCCGACCTCAATGAAATCATCTATAAGATCAAAGAGGGGAAATTTAAAACCCTCATAGAGATCAAAGGTTTTGAACCACTTGTTGAAGAGATTGAGCAAACCAGCAATCGGGTATCCATCGCCATCGTACTGGCTGCACTGATTATAGGTGGATCGATCATTTCTCAGCAGGAAGAGATTCGCTGGATCGGCACCACCATCTTCGTCCTGGCCGGGGTCCTTGGGTTTGCCTTACTGTTCAAACTGTTCAGGAGGGGCAAGTACTAACATTATTAAATCCCAAATAAAAAGCACCAAAAAACAACTAAATTCCAAATCTCAAAAACCAATGTTCAAAACCTTATTGATGTTGAAAATTTAGGAATTTCGATCATTGAATATTGGTCCTTATTTGTTCTTTGGAATTTGATTTTTGGTATTTGAGTTCCATTAGATAGCTCCCCGGAACTGTTTCAGAAACCTCACATCGTTCTCGAAGAAGAGCCTCAGGTCGCGGATTTGGTATTTCAGCATGGTGATTCGTTCAATACCCATACCAAAGGCAAAACCAGTATAGGTTTCGGGATCGATGTTACAGTTTTTAAGCACCTGAGGATCTACCATCCCGCACCCCAGGATCTCAACCCATCCGGTATATTTGCAGATATTACACCCCTTCCCCCCGCAGATGTTGCAGGAGATATCCATCTCACCTGAGGGTTCAGTGAATGGGAAGAAAGAGGGGCGAAGACGGATCCGGGTCTCTTCACCAAACATCTCCCGGGCAAAAAAGTAGAGCGACTGTTTCAGGTCGGCAAAGGAGACATCTTTATCAACATAGAGACCCTCCACCTGGTGGAAAATGCAGTGTGCCCTGGCCGAGATCGCCTCATTACGAAACACCCGTCCGGGGAATATTTTCCGGATCGGAGGTTCCACCTGCTCCATTATGCGGACCTGTACCGATGAAGTATGTGTTCGCAGGAGAATGTCGGGATTCCGCTGGATAAAATAAGTGTCCTGCATATCCTTGGCCGGATGTTCGGCAGGAAAGTTGAGTGCAGAAAAATTGTACCAGTCGTTTTCAATTTCCGGCCCTTCTGCAACAGAATAACCCAGTCGGGAGAAGATATCAGTGATCTGATTCCTGACGATGGATAACGGATGCCTGGCTCCAAGCCTCACCTGGCCAGTAGGGCGGGTGAGATCCAAGTCGGCGCCCTCCTCAGTGTTATCCCCTTCAAAGGATAGTTTTAATTCATCCAGTTTCTCGGAGGCGCTGGCCTTTAGTTTATTCAGGAGTTGTCCAACAGCCCTTTTTTCCTCATTGGGGACGGTACGGAACTCCTCAAAGAGAATAGAGATCAACCCTTTCTTGCTCAGGTATTTGATACGGAGTTGCTCCACCATCTCCCCGGCAGAAGCTGTCAGGGTTTCAATCTCATGTTGAAGTTGCTCAATTTTCTCCTGCATAGCGGCGAGAAATAATTAATCGATCAGTTCGATCGTCATTTTAATATCCTGAACCGGTCGATCGCCAGAGTTTTTTTGAACGAGCGCAATCTTATCGATGACAGCCAGCCCTTCTGTAATTTCACCGAAAACGGTGTAATTCATATCCAGGAAGGGTGTCCCACCAAGTGTTTCGTAAGCTTTTTTCTGCTCATCGGTGTAGGTTAATCCCATTTGTGATGCTATTCCATTTAGTTGGGACTCAGGATAGGTTTTTCCCTGGACGATATAGAATTGCGATCCCGAAGAGGCTTTTTTAGGGTTCACCTGGTCGGCTTGCCTTGCTGCTGCCAGTGCGCCTTTCTTGTGGATCAGGTTGCTGTTGAATTCGGCAGGGACTGTATATCCCGGACCTCCGGCGCCTAATGCTACACCCGGTTTTGCATCCCGTGAATTAGGATCACCGCCCTGGATCATAAATCCGGAGATTACCCTGTGAAACAGAAGATCGTTAAAATAACCCTCCTGGATCAGTTTGGCAAAGTTATCCCGATGCAGGGGAGTTTCATTGTAGAGGTACCCCTTCATATCGCCATAACTTGTATGGATAACAAATTTGGTCACCTTTTCAGTTGATTTTTTTTGAGACATAGCTGAAATGTTAAAGATCATAAATCCGATCAGAATAAAAATCCATCCTTTTTTCATAGGTACTTTAAGTTTTTAGTTGGAAGTGGGTGCAAAAATAATGAAATTTTCAGTGGCCGTGATCTAACGCCTGTGGTTTTTCTTCGTTTCGCCGAAGCATTTCCGGCATAGTGGCTCATAAACATCTGTCTCCCCAACCCTGATCCGGGCGTCGTCCGGCACGATCCGGTGAGAGTAATGTGCCAGATCGCCACATTGGATACAGATGGCATGTACCTTTGATACATACTCGGCAGTTGCCATCAACGCCGGCATCGGGCCAAAGGGAACCCCGAGGTAATCGAGGTCGAGACCGGCTACAATGACACGAATTCCCTGGTCGGCCAGGGTGTTGCATACGTGTGTGAGCTCATCATCGAGAAATTGGGCTTCATCAATGCCAACAACTTCAACGTCGTTGGTCAACAACAGGATACTCGATGCGGATTCGACCGGCGTGGAAGGAATGGAATTTTCATCGTGCGACACAACATCCTCTGTGTTGTAGCGGGTATCCACCTTAGGCTTGAATATCTCAACACGTTGCCTGGCAATCAGGGCGCGCTTGAGCCGGCGGATCAGTTCTTCGGTTTTACCGGAGAACATCGATCCGCAAATTACTTCGATCCAACCCAGGCGGTTGATCTGTCTGTTCTTTTCAAGGAGCATAATCCAGGTTCAGTTCTATCGAAGTGAGAAATCTGTTATCTTTACACCACGAAGACAAATGTACAAAATCACCCGAAATATTTCTGCTGTATGAACCCTGAAATCATATACAACCAGTTATCAAGCCTGCTGGAGGCTATCCAGGAACAATATGAGACCATCCGTAAGAAGGAAGGGCCCATCCCGCAGATCGAAATAGATATCCTCCTCGAAAACATCAGGAAGCTTTACGACCAGGTCCACCTCCTCAACAAAGTAAGGGCGGGGCATGCCCCGCCCCTGCATCCATCACCCCAGTCTGTAACGTCGGGGCATGACCCCTCTTTAGCCGCTCAACCCTCAGCACCTCCTTCACCAATCCTATCTGTAGAACGCCCGAAATCTGAGATCAGGAGGGAGGAACAGACCGCAAAAGCACCTAAAGCCGCAGACCTTGATCTCTTTGCTGAAGAGGAACCTACATTCAACATGAAGCTTAAAGAAGCCCGGGAGCAAACCATGCCGCGCAAAGCTGAGCCCGTTGAACACCTGAAACAGCTAATCAGCATCAACGATAAATTCATTTTCATCAATGAACTTTTCGATGGCAATCTTAAGGAATACAACGAAGCCATCGAAACGCTCAACGGCTTCGATGTGAGGAACGAGGCATATACTTACCTCGACCTGCTCCGCACAAAAAACCTCTGGGATCTTAGATCCGGTACATTGATGAAGCTGAAAGAGATTGTTGAGAGGAAGTATTAACCACTAAATCCCCTGAAGGGGAATTTCTCTGCTTCGCAGTCATATCCTCCCCAAGGGAGGAGTAAGTCCCCTTCAGGGGATTTAGGGGCAGATTTCACAAAGGATCTCCTCCACCTCCTCAACCGTTATTGCTGTCACCAGCCTCCTTCTAAATGGTTTCATATCGGGGATTCCTTTTAAATATCCACTGTAGAATTTCCGGAATTCGAGGAGAGTAAGCCGTTCACCTTTGTATAACAAAGATTTCTGGAAATGTTCATGTAGAATGGCAATCCGTTCCGCAATATCAGGTTGGGCTGGGATTAAGCCGGATTGGATGTATGACCTGATTTCCCGGAAGATCCATGGGTTTCCTGTAGCTGCGCGGCCGATCATCAGTCCATCTACTGCCGTTTGATCAAGTCTCTCTTTCGCTATCAGAGCATTGGTGATATCGCCATTGCCAAAAACCGGGATGTGCATCCGAGGATTCCTCATGACTTCGCCAATCAATCTCCAGTCGGCCTGTCCGCCATATTGCTGTACCGCAGTTCTTCCATGGATCGCCACGGCGGCGATACCAAGGTCCTGCAACTGCTCTGCCAGAGTTACAATTGGCTGATCACCCGCGTCCCAACCAAGTCGGGTTTTGACTGTGACAGGCAAACGTGTTGCTTTGACTACTGCTCCGGCAATTTCAAGCAACCGGGGAATCTCCTTCAGCAATGCGGCTCCCGCTCCTTTTCTAACCACCTTTCGCACCGGGCAACCAAAGTTCAGATCGATCATGTCTGGCGCCGCCTCTTCGGCCAATTCAGCCGCCCTTCGCATCGAAGCCACATCGTGGCCGAAGATCTGGATGGCCAAGGGCCTTTCCATCTCTTCATACGTGAGCTTGATCCGGCTTTTTAAGGCATCCCGGATGAGCCCTTCAGAAGAGATGAACTCTGAAACGACCAGGTCGGCACCAAATTTCCTGCAAACCGACCTGAAAGGGGAGTCGGTAATGTTCTCCATCGGAGCCAGTATGAGACATGGCTGCGGGAGAGTCGTATTTCCGATTGTGATCAAATTAATTTATATTCGTGGCAAAAATAGTGAAATCGGCAACGCAATGAAAACCCCTTTGCTCCATGCTCTTCAGCCATTTCCCCGAATCCTCTTTTCGGTGTTGCTGATCATCTCGTGCCTGCTTATTTTTTTTCTGGGAGGGATTCTGTTGGCGATACCTTTTTTCAACCTGTCCCTTTCTGAGATTCTCTCTCTCCTATCAGATTATGCTAACCCGCAAGCTGTATCATTACTAAAATACCTGCAAATCATCCAGGAAGTGGGGATTTTTATCGTACCTCCGTTGCTCGCAGCATTTCTGTTTGCAACCAAACCATTGCAATACCTCAAACTCACGCATTCTCCCAGATGGGAAAGCTGGGTGCTGGCCACTATCATCATGATAACATCAATCCCAGCCATCAGCCAATTGATTATCCTCAATGAAGCGATGCAGCTTCCTTCCTGGTTAGCGCGCATGGAGGAGTGGATGAAGAATGCTGAAGATCAGGCCAAAGTGCTCACAGAGGCATTCCTGGAAGTGGATTCCACCGGAGGATTCCTGTTGAACCTGTTGATGATAGCCATACTGCCGGCTATTGGAGAGGAACTCCTCTTTCGTGGGCTTTTTCAGAGACTTTTTAACGAATGGTTTGGCAATATCCATATCGCCATCCTCTTAGCAGGGTTTCTTTTTGGAGCAATGCATCTGCAGTTCTACGGAATCCTACCCCGTGCAGTTCTGGGAATCCTTTTCGGCTATCTGTTTTACTGGTCGGGTTCGCTCTGGATACCGATTTTTGCCCACTTCCTGAACAATGCAGTGGCTGTAACCGTCTCTTTTCTGGAACGCCAGGGTGTGATTGGGATAAGCCTTGAAGAGTTCGGTAACACCGACAGCCTGCTCCTGATTCTCTCCAGTTTTGTTGTAACAGCAGGCGCTCTCTTCCTTTTCAGGCATTTAGGTTTCGCCACGAACAAACGAATCACTCTATAACTGTGAGCACATGAATATAGATATTCGCCTGTTCATGCTATTCGTCTTGTTTTCTCTTATCCCGTCAATCCTTATTGCCCAGGAGCCTGATACCAATATGCTCCCCATACGCGAAAAGGGGAAAAAAGGATGGACCTTTGGCGCGTTGCCAGTAGTCGCATACGACGCCGATCAGGGGTTTCAGTTTGGTGCGCTGGGTCAGGTCTTCTATTATGGCGACGGCTCAACCTATCCTGAATACCGGCATACCATCTACGCGGAGGCCTCCTGGTTTACCAAGGGTGGAGCGGTTTACCAGTTATTCTACGACTCAAAATACCTGATACCGGGTAGCATCAGGCTGACAGCAGATTTAAGTTATCTGACAGAAAAAGCTCTTGACTTTTATGGGTTCAATGGCTACCAGGCAAATTACATTCCTTCTTTAGCAGAGGAGGGCAGTGACGATTATATCTCCCGGATGTTCTACCGCCAGCAGCGGAAGATGCTCCGTGTTTTAGTCGACTTCCAGGGACCAATCATTGGGCAGAAATTCAGATGGCTGGCCGGCATCAACTTTTTCAATATTGAAATGGCAACGGTCGACGTTGAACGCATCAACAAAGGGAAAGCAGAGGATAAGAATCTCCCTGATACAACCTTGCTGTATGACCACTATGTTGATTTTGGTCTGATTGGATCACAGGAGAAAAGTGGCGGAAATATCATCTACCTGAAGCTTGGACTTATTTATGATACCCGCGACAATGAAGCTGCCCCCAACCGGGGAATCTGGTCAGAGATACTTTTGATGAATGCACCCACTTTCCTGGGCAACGACCCGTATGCCTTCATTAAACTGGCTGTGACACACAGGCAGTACATTACCCTTGTCAGGAATAAACTGGTTGCAGCGTACCGACTGACATACCAGGGAACTATCGGAGGGACAGCTCCCTTCTACATTGAGCCGTATATGTACAACTCATGGTCCCTTACCACCAAACCCGATGGATTGGGAGGAGCCCGAACACTCCGTGGAATCCTTCGTAACCGGGTGGTTGGAGAAGGGATTGCGTTTGGAAATGTAGAACTCCGGTGGAAGTTCTTAGAGGGAAAATTGTTTAAACAGAATATCTACCTGGCACTGCTGGGATTTCTCGATGGAGGAATGGCTGTTCAGGAGATCAAGATATACCGCGACCTGGTTCCTGAGGACCAGCAATCCTTTTACTTCGACAAAACCCACGACAGCATGCATTGGTCAGCCGGCATCGGACTGCGGGCAGCCCTGAACGAGAATTTCATCATCTCGGTCGATTATGGGTTTGCATTCGACAGACAAGATGGGAATAGCGGGTTGTATATCGGAATAGGGAACGTTTTTTAGTCGTAAACATCTGCCAACTTCAGGCTGCCAACTACCAACTGAACTATAGCCCCAGAAACTGAATGGAAAGTCCGCAAACGAGAATTGTCGCACCGGCAATGGCATGCATATAACGCTCCAGCTTTTTCATAGGAAGAAACTGGATCCCGAAGGATGACACCAGCACAATCGTCATCATGGTTCCGATAGTAATGAATCCAAATACGGAGGCAACCCATACAACGCTCCAGAGGCTTTCGGTGGCGGCAGGATACATCAGGAGTGGGATCAAAGGTTCACAGGGACCAAATATGAAGATGGTAAACAGGATCCATGGGGTCAGGCTTTTCACTCCATCTGTCTGATGGACATGGAGGTGTTGATCATGGTGATTGTGCACATGCGTGTGCGTTTCGCCACTATGATGCATATGAATATGGGTGTGTGGTTTGTTCCGGATTGCCCTGCGGATGCCCCAGGCCATATAAGCGAAACCAAAACCAATCAGCAGCCATGCAGCAATCTCTCCACGGAATGATTCGATAGCCACCAGGTTGGTTACGGCGATTCCAAGAGCGATACCCATCATCCCAAGTAAAACAGAACTCAGGATGTGACCAACCCCGCATAAAAATGTAATCCAGGATGTTTTTGCCATAGACCAGTTTCTGGCTTTGGCCATAACGATGAATGGCAGGTAGTGGTCGGGACCAAAAAGTGTATGGACGAACCCAAGGGAGGCTGCCGTAATGGAGAGCAACAGGAGTTCCTGCGTTACTTCCATATACCCAGAATGATACCTGCAATACCAAGGCCAATGATCACATAAAAGCCATCGATCAGCCACAGGACGATCGACCTTCGCTGGTAGAGGTAATTTATTCCCATAGCGCACATACCAAAGAAGAATCCGGAAAAGATCCCGAGATACATACCGGTCAGCCAGGTAATATCTTCAGGTTTATGAACAGTGAGCATAAAGTTTAACCCAAAGACCATAATGAACATCAATACGAAACTTAGGCCAAAGATCATGGCCATATTGGCTTTTTTCAGATCCTCTTCGTTAAATCCAAGCTCTTTCTGCCAGCGTTTTCCAAAAAGAACCGGACTATACCACAAAGCTCCAAGAGCCCAGAATGCGACCGTTGCTACCAGCAACGACCAGATATTAATGATTGGACATGTCATACTTTAAGGGTTTTAGACAGGCAAATATACATTAATTTAGAATGGTTCCACAAAAAAGAGATTGTCTCGATGTTTTGAGACAACCTCTTTCAGAATAAACCAAACAATATGAGAGAAAAATTACTTAACGTATTCGTAACCCATTATTTGTGCATCAGTAAAAATAGTCATTCCGGCAGCACCCATGTCATCATGAGCCATTCCGTTCATTCCATAAAGTAACGACTTTGCATCATACCCCAGCAAACGAAGGTAAGCTGCAAGGAATGAGCTGGTTTGACCGGTGTAGCAATAAACTGCAATAGGCTTGTCTGTAGGAAGTGTTTTCAGGTCGGCTGCGAGTTTAATCGAGGCTTTTGGCGTATACTGGGTAGCTCCGGGTACATGCCCAAAGTCGGCATACTGATCGGCTGGCCAGTAATTCACGATGTAATAACTAGTCAGGTTCCCAAAGAGGGTGGCTTTGTCAACTTTTGCAGGACCATACCCTTCGGTCAGCAAAACTGCAAGACGTGCCTGGAGAATCTCCGGTCCGGTAGTTTTTCCGGTTGAGAGTACCGGCATATTACCCATGGGACCTTTCGGTGTTTCTGTTTTGACAAGTTGGGTAGCGTATGCGTTTCCGATTGCAGTCTGCCAACCGGCTGCAAATTTTTCGTTCCAGGAACACATTCCCCATTTCATGGAGAAAACTTTGTCATAACCTGCTATCCGAAGAAGAAGGGTAGCAAAACCAGCTGTTTGGCCAGAATAACATACGATAACCACTTTTGAGTAAGGGGTTTGGTCTAAGGCTGCAACATGCGTCAGAACATCGGCTAATGGCATGTTATGGGCATTGGCAATGTGACCGGAATCAAAATCAGCTGCTGAACGGATGTCGATGATGTAAACCTGGCCTGTAAGGTTCAGGGTATAGACATCTGTTGCGCTGGTGATAGAGGGCATATCGCTGTTAACATAATCTTTGCCAAGAGGCGAACTGGTCGATTCCAGATAGGTCGCCAACACTTCAGATTCATTTACTGCTGGTGTTGGATCTGGATCGTCATCTTTTTTACAAGAGGTAACAAAGACAAATGCTAGCAGGATACAAAGGATCCAAAAATTTGTTTTTTTCATAGTTTAATGGTTATTTGTTTTAGTATTAATTAATTAGTAATAGGATGATAGTGATATTTATTATCTGAACCATGATGCTGGCAACTTTCCATCGACCGTGATGGATGATGTTGCCCCAATTTCCCATACAAGAAGATTATCTTCGAATAGATACAACTCTTTGTTGATCAAGGTGCCACCTTCGTTGCGGATATGGCAGTTGGATGAACAAGCTTTGCCGTCGGACACCTGGGTGCGGTCAGTCCACTTAAGGATATTGTGAGGAGTGGTGTAATTGTATGTAGGGAATACATCGAAGTTTGCATATTGTGGCACACCAAAGAGCTCCCAGTTATCTGGCGCTGCGAGGGTACGGCGTACCAGTGCGAAATCATAACCAGTTTTGATCGTGGGAATTGGATTGGAGGCAATCTTGAAATCCATGTAGGAAGGAATCCGGGCTCCCTCGCCGTGAATGTGGCAACTTCCGCAATTGTTGTAGACTTGTGAATGGCAAACCTGGCAATTGAAGTCATTGAGGTGTACGGAGTGATAGGTGTTTGCAGATGCTAATCCTGTATGGCAATCTGAACAGGCAGGAAGGCCTGCATAGGCATACCGCTGTTCCACCATATTGCCGTCACCGTGCAGATCGGAGGCCGGGTGGCAATCCACGCAAGTAAATCCAAGTTTGGTGAGGTGTACATCAGGTTGCGTGCCGGGAGCCACTCCCAGGTAAGCATGGCCTCCCCTTGAAACATGACAGGTTACGCAGACATTTATCATATCCGGAGTTTTGGTGAAAGCATGCCCGTTTGGCAGTCCGCCTCCGCCCATAACCGGCCTGATCACATGGCATTCGCCGCAGGAAGCATGGCAATGTGCACAATTGCTGTTATAACCTTCAATCTGATGGGCAGGAAGCTGGTCGAAATCTTCAGGTCCGCTCAACCCGCTGCGGATGGCAACTTTCCGTTTTTGTCCGGTTCCGTGATGCAGGCTGGTTGCGAAATTATCTACGATTGATTGGTGGCAGGAACCACATGATGCTTCAGCAAATACCGAGGGGTGGGAGATGAAATCGCCCGAGTGAGCAATGTTTTTCTCCGCCGTATTGTCAGTACCTTTGTGACAACCGGTACACCCGACCTGGTAGTGCCCGGAAGCTTTGAACTCCATGTATCCGTCCCCGCCCATGAAAACCCTGTCATAGGGCTCATAGTGAGGAGCCCCGCCTCCACAACCGCCCGGAGGAGCAGCTGTATCAGGAGTATATACCTCCTGGAGATGAGCGTAATTCGTATGGCAACCTTCACAGGACGCAACGGTGAGAGGTTCTGGCTGAGGGTCTGGTTCAGCATCTTTTTTCTTGCATCCGTCGAGAAAAGCTAGCGCTATCATGAGAGATAAAACCAGTACAAGTGATTTAGTGATGAGTTTCATATGGGAATAATTTTGATTTCATTTGACCTGTTTTTATTGTTGTTTTTCAATTAACAAAATTCTGACTTTTTCCTGCATATTTCAGTCACTAAGCACTGTCACAGACCGGGACTCAGCAAGTACTTCGACATTTATGTTCCTGATATAGATCAGCTTTTTTCATGATAAACTCGTATATTTGTACACCAGTTAAGAAAATAATAATGGAATCTAATGAGCCATTTACAAGTTGTACGATCAGCCCGCAGAGATGCAGGTGTTTTGATCGGCTGACCGCTGAAGAGAAGAAGGTTCTGGAAAGCAGGTCAGTGCTTGTGAAGTACAAAAAAGGGGAGATTATCTGCAAGCATGGTAGTTTTGCATCGCATATTATGTTTATGGAGAAAGGATTAGCCAAAGTGTACATCGAAGATGGTGTCAACACGTTGGTTTTGAAAATTATCCCGGAAGGAAATTTGTTAGGCCTATCATCTGTAAGCGATGAAAACAATAAATTCCAGTATTCAGTACTGGCCTATATGGATTCGGAGATCAAGCAGATTGATATCCACTACTTCAAGCAACTATTGAGTCAGAACTCAGCATTTGCAAAGGAAGTCATCGATATTATGGGGGCAAACAGTGCACAGATCAATGGCCGGTTCTTCTGCATCACGCATAAACAATCCTACGGACGACTGGCCGATATTCTGCTCTGTATTTCTGAACGGATCTTCAAAACAAATGAATTCATCCTTCCGCTTTCACGAAAAGATCTCGCTGAGTTATCTGGTATGAGTTCCGAAACTGTCATCCGGATGCTGAAAAAATTCCACGATGACGGTCTGATCCTTCTGGAGGGGAAGAACTTCAAAATTCTTGATCACGAAAGGCTGAAACAGATCAGCGAAAGGGGATAAAAACAACCCTAATCTGTTCGCAGAAATATTCCCGAAAAATCCTTCGGGGAAATAACTCCAATAATTTACAATTGAACCTTCACGGAGATTGTAATGGAACCATTGTCTCCAGTAGTCATGGATTCAACTTTTATCAATCCCTTCATACCTGATGCTGTTATAAAGGCGAGGTACTTTCCTGCCGAGAGATTGGTGATCCTGGACTGGGTTACTCCAGAGGCAGTTTGTTCTACAATAACCGCATCATCAACAATATTATCCCAGTTGATCACATCCGTTACCACTTTAAAACGTGTGTTGTTCTTAACGGTCCATGTTTGAAGTCCATTGGTTGAATTGGTGAAGATCTGCGCTGCATGATCGTCATCCGGTGCTGCAAGCGTACTCAGGTCAGTTGCTCCGTAATAATACATCAGGTCAACATTTCCCTGGTTTTGTTTTGCCTGGGCCAGGTTGTATACCGAACCGTCGAAGGAGGCAAATGAACTGCCGGTTATCGAAGCCTGGGCACCCAGGATCTTCATGGAGAAGGTATTGATAGGACCGGCAACTTCCATGGTTGTGAGTGTCAGACTCACTTCCGATGTTTGGTTGTCCTTGTCGGTGACTTTGTAATACCATTCCTCGTCTCCGGGTACACTTTGGGATGTGGCGGTGACGACAATGTTCAGGGCGCTAAGGTTAAAGGTTGTATCTAAAACTACTGATGGAACATTGTTGAAAACACGCGTAACAGTAAATTTTACAAGTTTACTAGTGGAAGTTGTGTTGACAAATGCAGCAATATTCACCATAAATTCCTGACTAACATAAACTATTGCATCTCCGGAAACATATCCCGATTGGGCAACGAAGTTGATAGTAGGTTTCAGATTTGCAGGTGTTGGCGACGGATCATTACTTTTTGAGCAAGAAGCAAGAAAGACGATTCCAAGAATCAGGATTGAAGAGAATGGCAGCAATTTTTTCATACGATTTGGATTAAATTAAAATTAATATACAAAGGTAGTACATTTCAGCATTCACCATGCATTTAAATAGAAAAAATGAAATCAATATTTCACCACCATCACGTTGTACATTACCCCTGTATTGGTTGTGAGCCGGATGCTACTGACATGCTTTCCCGTCAACCTCCTTATCCTGCAGCGGGAATCCGGAAATGGAGATAGGTCTTCCATTTGTCCAGATAAGATAATTCCGAGGTGGATAAATCGCGCAGAAGAATTTTATTGATGCTGGCTTGAACTTGTTCTTTCAGAGAAGGATGGATGTAAATGGGCCACGACATAAACCATTTGGGATCATGAATGAATGATTTCCAATAGCTTTCGAAAGAAGTGAACTGGATAATGGGGTAGGCTTTAACCTGGTTGGAGTTTTTGGGAGTGGTTTTTTCGGTGCAGATAACTTCTACCATTGGCTCATTTGCTGATCCATGTCGGTTGACCTCGCAATCGTAGTAGCCCTTTGACCAGTGAAGCAGCAACATGATTAAAAATTTACATATCTGTTACCGAACATTATTGCGATAAAAGATTCAAATTATATCGGGACAGCAAATATAGTGCAGAAAATGTATTTTAACAAAATATATTATTAACATAACAATTCGATCGTTTGTTAGGCTTATGAGAGATGTCCGACGTCACACAACCAACCAGGAAGCCGAATTTTGGCAGCAGGTTCTCACTTGTTTCAAAAATCGAGACAAGAATAAAAAAAGCCAACGGGATCAGGAGGAATCGTACCCATCCGATCCCATTTGTTATTGTTGATCTCTTTTCCATGGCGTTAATAAAATTAGGACATTCCCGAAAAATAGTTGCCACAAAAATGAACTTCATTACATTTGCAGGTAAGGATTGACTCCATTCATCCAAGATTGAACTTTTTTCATGCAGCTGATTAATAAGGACTACAGGGCTTTAAATTATTTGTGGAGATATATCAAACCTTTCAGAAAGAAATTTCTTTTCCTGAATATTTTATCTCCTATTTATTCCGCACTAACAGGCGCCTACTTTCTCTATATCAAACGATTACTCGACGATGGATTCCTGGTTAAAAATTCTCATGAGATCGGAATTACTCTCCTGGCTCTTTTCGGAATCTTCGTAGCCCAAACATTGATCGACCTCTTTCAAACCTATCTTCAGAACAAGACGATCAACACCATTACGATTGATATCAAGGACAGGTTGTACGATGCAGTTATTTCCAACTACAGGGCGATACGTACCCGACAACAGGCTGGCGAGATCTTATCACGGTTTTATATCGATACCGGCAATTTCATCACATTGATAAATATCCTGTCCATGGAGTTTATCAAGCAGATCTTAACACTGGTTTCTATCATGACAGTGCTTTTCTACCTGAACTGGAAATTTGCCCTGGTTCTGGTTCTGGCTTATCCGTTATTTATCCTTCCATTGATAAAACTGGGGCACTGGCTAAGGAATCTCAGTCAGCATTATCTGTATGCCTATGGCAGGTCAAACAGCATACTCTATGAATCATTGTATGGATATCTGATCATCAAAACCTATAACCTGATTGATCATTTCAAGGAAAAATATAAAGCCAGCAATGAAAAACTGGTCAATAATCTTCTCCGGTCTACGCTGATCTCAAAACTGGTTGGGCCGATCAATGACCTCGCCTCTTTCGTGGGATTGGGACTGATTCTCTATTTCAGTATTTCACAGGTACAGTCGGGCAGCCTTACTGTGGGCAGCCTTGTTGCATTTCTTGTTGCCCTGATGAAATTCTATCAACCGGCAAAGACCCTCTTCAACCTCTACAACTCAATGCAATCGGCATTCCCCGGATACCTGAGACTAAAGAGCATACTGGAATCACACCAGGATACCATCGATAAAGAAGAGACCCAGTCAGCATCGTTCGAAAAGAGTCTGGAACTCAGCCATGTCACCTTCTCCTACGACAACCAGAAGGTCATCCTCAACGATGTAAACCTGACAGTAAAAAAAGGAGAAAAGGTTGCGATAATCGGACGAACAGGCTCCGGGAAGTCGACACTTATCAGCCTGTTGCTGGGCTTGATTCAGCCGGAAAAGGGAGAGATCCTGATGGATGGAAACCGGTACACAGAATTAAACCGGGAGAGTATCTTCAGCCTCTTCTCTTACATTTCTCAGGAGCCTATTTTATTCAATGATTCAATCAGATACAATATTCAGCTGGGAAAACTAACCAGCACAACAGATGAACTTGTTGAAGCCAGTAAAAAAGCTCAGCTTCACACCTTCATTTCGAATATCCAGGAGGGTTATGATACACGTGTTGGTGACAGGGGCGATATGATCTCGGGAGGTGAGCGACAACGGATTACGATTGCGAGGGCCCTGTTAAGAAATGCACCCATCATCATTTTCGACGAAGCTACCTCTTCACTGGATTATGAAACCGAATCGGATATCAAGGAAGCAGTTTTTAAGTTGTCGGCCAACAAAACACTCATCATTATAACACACCGCCTTACCACCCTCAAAGGAGTAGATAAAGTCTACAACATCAAGGATGGGAAACTGGTGGAATTTAACTGGGAAAAAGAGCTTCATGCCGATTGATTATACCACCGAGATGACCCTGGCGCTTGACATCCTGAATATCAACGGATATTTGTGGACACGTGTCAAAGCCGATAACTCGGCTCCTCTGATCAGGGAAGGAGATATGATCTGCCTGAAAAAATGCGGAGAGTTGTTAAAGAGGGGGGATCTTGTTGCGGTGGATTACCATAAAATCTTTATCGTACAACGTATCATTAAGATCGACGGAGATACCGTATTCACCAAAGCCGATCACTCTGAAAAAGGTCCCTTCAGCCAGGAGATCGGAACCATAGCAGGGAAGGTGGCATATATTAAAAATGGAAAGAACCTGGTAAATATTGACAATCCCATCTGTAAACGGATTCATCTCCTTATTATAAAGTTATCCCTCGGGCGCAGCAAAGTCAACACCAACCCGGGCTTTTTCTACAGGAAATTCTTCCATAAACTGAGAAGATCCATGCTGAAACGGATATTAAAACTGGAACTCATCATTGGTAAACGATATGCGAAAAAGGTTGATCCCGAAGTACAAATCCCTTGAATTCCAACGGCTTGATAGCCTGTTCAGGATGCTTACTGATTATCGTGAAGAGAATCTGAACGAGTGCTTACCACTTATCAGCCGCTTTGAGATCAGCCAGTATTACCTTTCCTGTTTAGAACAACAAAAGACAGTCGACCGGGAACTGCTTTCGCAGTTGGCCAGACACAAGAAGGAGATTCTGTTCAATAACCTCTTTTACCTCAACCATGCTGCCCGCCTGCTCCAGCAGTTGAAGGAAAACAACATCGAATGCATTGCATTGAAAGGCCTCTCTTTCATTAGCCATCTCTATCAGGATATAAGCCTGCGATCATTTTGCGATCTGGATCTGCTGATCCACAAAGAGGACGTGAGAAGCTTTATTGATGTAACCGGACAGAAGGGGTTCGCGCTGAAATGCGAAGTAAACGATCCCGACAATACGGATGATTTCGATATCTACAATGAGCAAACGAAACTCAAGGTAGACATTTTAACAACCTTAACCGGAGGCTATTATTTCAACCGCTATTTCGACCTCGACCTCGCGCAGATCTGGGAACGTAAAAAGCCGTTGAAAATCCAGGAGACAGAAACATCTCGCTTGAGTGAGGAGGACGAACTGCTGTATGCCATTGTTCACCTTGCCTTTCACCTTAATTTTCATGTCGAGATCAAGTGGTTGTTTGATCTCTGGTTCTACCTGGAGAAATATGGGAATTCTCTCGACAGGGGATACCTCAAAGAAAAAGTGAAAACGGCTGGACTTGAAAATGTCATCGTTGCAGTCACAGATGTCCTGAACTGGATGTTTACCAAGGATTACAGAGATGTTTTTGGGGTCACCAAACCCCGGCTTAACCTCTTTGACAGGACCTGGATACAGTTTTATATATTTCCTCCCCGCCTCTTTGGGACCACCCTGGAGTTTCCCGGAGTCGTGAACAGGATGGCGATCACCTTTATGAAATATGCACTGATTGCCTCCCCAGGGAAGAAATGGAAGTTCATAACCGACCGTATTTTCCCCGACTTTGACCGTATTAAATTTGCCTATACCAAGAAGTTCAGGATCCCGCTCAAGTTGTATTTTCCTATCATCTACATGCTGTTCCTGGTGTTATCGCCTGTTTTTCTGGCTTCACTGTTCACCATTTTCCTGGTATCGACAATCTATATTAAGTTGACCCTTCTGAAGCACAGGTTTTTTCATGGATGACCTTGATGGAATAAAACTGGAACTGGTGGCGAACCATTTGCGTTCAGGTCAAACCGTTAAGGTAAAGGCCGACGGGTTCAGCATGAACCCACTTATCAGGAAGGGGGATATCCTTACGATTAAGGGAATTGCCAATGATCCGTTGCAGTCAGGCGAGGTTGTAGCATTCATTCGCAACGAACTTCTGTTTATCCACCGGATTATTGAGGCAGGCAGAAACGATGGAATGGTATTGACAAAAGGAGATAACCTGTTGATATCTGATAAGTTGTCAATACCGGAAGAGATCATTGGCAGAGTGATCGCTGTCAATAATACTGCGGTGACTTCCCGGAGGCGGATTGACCGGTTGTTTTTTTATCTGTACAGGAACTGTTTAATGACTGGTAATCATACAAACACCCTTGAAAACAAGATGGTCCTCCAGCTTTCAATAACTCCTCTTCGGTTTAAAATCAGTAAGATTGTCTTACGGCTTTACAGCTTTTTCGTTTTTCATTGAATTGTTTTCTTATTTTTGACAACCTAAAAAATCGATGACTATGAGTGATGTTGACTACAAACTGATTGAGGACTATTTTCGCAATGTAACCAACAAGGGACTTGAGAATTTCAACCTGAAAATAGGTGGAATAGGCCTTTCGGTGAATGCCGTAAGAGATGGGTTATTTGATACGGCAATAACGAAATACAAAGATTTCCTTACATCGGAAGAGTTTCCCGAATCTGTTGTATTTTATGATGTACAAACTCTTCCTGATCCGGAAGCCATCATCCAGGCATTTGACAAATACAAGGAGATCTTTACAGCCTCAGCCGACCGTCATTTGTATGTTTATCGCTGGGACTTTTTCGGAATCATCGATATTGCTGCCAGAACCGGAAAATTCATCCTGTTCAACACGACATTCATGACATACGAGTCGATCATCAGGATCTTCTATTCTCTCCTGGCAGTGGAGAATCATGGCTTTTTGATTCATTCTTCCTCCCTGGTACACCATGAAAAGGGTTACGTGTTTTTTGGCATTTCAGGAAGTGGCAAATCCACCGTCGTTAAACTTTCCGGGGAAGACGAATGCCTGACCGATGAACTTACGTTGATAACAAAGGACCATACCGGCTATTTTACGGCTGGAACCCCTTTTCACGGAGAACTACCCATCTATCAGAATAAGATGGCCAGGTTGGCGAACATGTTTTTATTATCGAAATCCCCAACAACCTTCTTCCGAAAAATGAGCCGGTCAGAGATTTATCCGATTTTGCTGAGGAATGTCCTGTTTTTCAGCGATGACTGGGAACTCAGGCAAAAGATCTTTAATACTGTTATCGACCTCGCCAACCAGGTGGATATTTATGAAATGAATTTTGAAAAAAACAATAAATTTTGGAGGATCATTGATAATGGATTTAAAAACGAAGATTAAAAGAAACGGGAACAGCTCATTTCAAATTGCAGATGGCAAAGCGGTCGTTATGCTGGCCGTGAATTCAAATATCTTCACACTGAATGAAATAGGTACAGTGATATGGGAATTGCTGGAAACTCCGAAAACAGTAGAAGAGTTAGTGGCAGGAATAATGAAAAAATTTCCGGACGATAATCAGGACGCCATCATGGTTGACGTGGATGCGTTCATCATGGATTGTCTAAAAGAACAATTGCTTATTCAAGAAGCGTAGCGTGCCAAATATTGAGAATACAGAGTCGTACCGGTTCTTAAAGAGAAATGCGGTAAAGAACCACTTGCCATTTACAGCGCTGATTGAACTTACCTATAAATGCAACCTGGATTGTTCGTGCTGCTACAATGTCAGGAACGAGAAACCACTTCTTACCCCTCAGGAATATGACACCCTGTTTGCCGACCTGAAGAAGGAGGGGACATTTATACTTACACTCAGTGGCGGCGAACCCCTCATGCGGAAGGATTTTTTCGATATCCTGGATCTGGTCAGAAAATATGGCTTCGGGTTCAGGATATTCACCAATGGCGTTTTATTAAATGAGGAGAAGATCATTCGTTTAAAAAGTTACCCTCTTCTTGGTATTGAAATGAGCCTTTGGGGATCCAATCCTGAAATTAATGATCCATTGATGGGCAAAGCCGGTACATTTGATCAGATCGTGAGAACTTCGCAAGGGCTGAAGAAACATGGCATTCCGTTCACCATTAAATCGACCATCTGTTCCAAAAATTATTTCGATTTTGGCAATATAAAAAAGCTGGTGGAAGATCTGGGTGGCGACTTCCGGTATACCCCATGGCTAACGATGAGGCTCGACGGGGATTCAGCCAACATGAATTTCCGGCTCAACGAAGAGCAGGCCAAAGAGTTTTACAGGATCCATGATGAGGCATATGCCGACCAGGATCCGGCCGCCCAGCGAAAGAAGAATCTCGGAAAGACCACCATCAGCCCCACCGACGATTACATGTGTTTGGCCGGGATCTCCACATTTGCCCTCAATCCATTCGGGGATGTCTCTCCCTGTGTCGACATTCCTGTCACAGCCGGAAATATCAGGGAGACGGGTTTCCGGGAAATATGGAAGGAGTCTCCAATAATGAATACGTTGAGAGGACTCCGGAAATCCGATGCCAAAGGATGTGAACAATGTGGAATGAAGCTCTATTGTTCTCGTTGTCCTGGAATTGCTATGGTTGAAACAGGCAGTCTGACGAATCCATTTCCTTATGCATGCTTGTTGGCAAAGGTCGAAAAAGAGTTTGAAAAATAGTTTGAAAATAGTTTGAAAAATAGTTGCTTTTTGAACTGCAGTTGCATACTTTTACGGAGTAATTCTTGTTTTTAACGTAGTTCCACTAACATCAATTGATTATGGAGAACAAAAACGAAACCCCCTTGAAATGGGAAAAACCCATGATTGAGGTAAAGGAAATTTTTGAAAAAACTGCACTCGCTTGTGACGGCAGCCCCTTTATGAATTCACAGGTGAACAATAAGGCCAGTTCAGGCACGTGTGGTTATTTTTACAGTTAATCGGTACCTGCCTGTTTCAATGCAGTTTCACTACCATTGAAACAGGTTAAGAATTTTCTTCAGGTATTCTTAGAAATTACCCATGGATTGTATCTTGATTGAAAAGGTACGATTCTATGGGTATTTTCTTTTATTGAATTTGCGATGAATACGATCTATATATCATCTCTGCCACGGAGTGGATCTACTCTGCTCTCGATGTTGGTTGGTTCACATGAGAGGGTTTTTCCGTTGGGAGAGTTTGTCTTGTTTGGTCAGTCTCTTAAGCAAAATGCATCCTGCACATGCGGGAAACCTATCAGGGAATGTGATTTTTGGGGTAAGGTTGCGGAGAAGCTGCATCCACAGGCGGATTATTATCCAACACTGGTTTATCCGTTTGATTACGACACATCGAGGCTGCAGAGAAGGCTGGTAAAACTTTTCTCCTATGCCTTGATCCATCATAACCGTTTCCTGTTGGATCTGGCATCAGGATTTAAAAACGGGTACCCTTACCACATGAAAATGGCAATGGATAATTCAATAGCTCTTCTCGAACTATTATCCGACCAATTTTTACCTCCCGGAATCCTTTTTCTGGATGCGACTAAAACGACTACGAGATTAAATCATCTCATCACCAAAAAACCTTTCTCTGTGAGAGTCATCACATTGGTGAGGGATGGAAGAGGCACAGTGAATTCGTGGCTCAAGGATGGGAAGGAATCGTTTGCCGATACAGTGAGGTCGTGGCGGTTTCATATGGAGACTCAGCAAGCATCAATAAAAAGCATCAGGTCAGGGGATAAAATCCTCGTTCGGTATGAAGAACTTTGCACGAATACAGAGCGTGAATTAAAGCGCTTGTGTGATTTTATGGAAATTCCCTTCCAGGAAAAAATGATGAAGATGGAAGGTCCGTTTCACATGCTTGGGGGTAATCCCGGAACATTCGGAGGCCCCACATCAATCCGGCTTGATACTGGCTGGGAACAAAGTTTTAATCAGGAACAGCTGAAGGTATTTGATGACCTGGCAGGGCCCCTGAACAGGGAGCTGGGGTATTAAAAATCTGGGCGGAGAGAATGGGATTCGAACCCATGAACCACTTTTGGCGGTTACACACTTTCCAGGCGTGCGCCTTCGACCACTCGGCCATCTCTCCGAAATTAGTGATTAGCGATTAGGGATTAGGGATGTATAAAGACTGTTCGCTGTTCACTGTTCACGTTGCAAAAGTACAAATAGTTACCGAACTCTCAAACTGTCATCTCTCCCTGAGTTTATTTAGAACTCCAATTCTTTATTTAATTAACTTTGTATATCAATTGCTATTGGTCATTATTCAATATATTCAAATTCAAACGGTTATGAGACACCTCATCCTAACGGTTGTAGTTGGTTTATCCGCTGCATCCGGAAATCTCTTTAGCCAGACAGGGAAGATTGGCATCCTTGGTGAAGCAAGCAGCAATGGAGAGTATGTAAAAGTCAAGATGGTCAATCCGGGCACACCGGCACAGTTTGCAGGATTGAAGGTAAGCGACAGAATCTACCGCATGGATGGATCAGCGGTGGGACCTGGGAAGAACTGGGTTGACATGATCGAAGGACCTCCGGGAACGGAAGTCGTTCTGACAATCAGTCGCTTCGGGAAACCGAAGATGTTTGACGTGAAGGTGCCAAGGATAAGCGTAACCAGAAGTTCGATCCCGGAAGGAGAATTAATGGCCAAGATCATAACCAATGATTTTACCAGCTTCAATGTGGGGGGTATTCACAATGCCGCATTGTCAGTCCTTCACGATAAAACCCGGGATCTATTCAAATACCATACCTACGATTACGAATATACCTCGGCAACTGACCCTCTACTTGAAAAGGAATTGATGAACCAGGTTGGAGGAAAGCTTGATAGAATGGGGATGCACCGGGACATGGTTAATCCGGATTTGTTAATCGTCATGACTTTTTATTCCGGCAAAAAGGAGCAGTATGTGCCCCCACAGCAAATCGTAAGCACCAAGATCAAGCAGTCTTATAATTTTTATTGGGGTTACATTCCCGTTCCAGTGACGGAAACACAAACGACTCCCGGCTATACGCAAGTGACTTACCTGGCAAGCATCGGCTTAAAGTTCCTTGATAATCATGAAATTAGCATCAACAACGTACCCCCGGTAGTATGGTCCGGAACTTTTACCGAGACAGCCATAAAGAACGTATACCTTAACGAGATAGTCGACATATACCTCTCATTTCTTCTCCACCAGTTTCCGGAAACCTATTTCCCTAATTCTGAACGGTATTATCTGGATGATTACGCTTCGACGGGTATCTGGTACGATCTGAATGACCTTGCGGTCATTGCAGAGGTGAATCCAGGATCTCCTGCATTCAGGGCTGGATTATTAAGAGGAGATAAAATTATCAGCATTAATGGATATGCGTTGCCTGTAAGTTATGACGCGGTTGGACCGCAGAAATGGTCAAATCTTATTTGTTCAGGTAATAAAACCGGCCTCAGATACCTCTATATGTACGCGGACATAAAGTTCAAATCCTACAAGGAGGGGACGAACACGCTCAGGTTTAAAATCAAACGCAACGGGAAAATAATGACAGTGGATATTCAGCCAGAAAAGGAACAATTCTACAAGATGCTCAAGTGATGGAGGTTGTCATTTCGCCGCGCATTGGGGTTTGCAGGAATCTGGCCACCTCCATCTGCGAATAACCGGCCCCCAGCAGGTACATCAGTTTGGCAACGGCCGATTCCGTGGTGATATCGGCACCCCCAATCACACCAATATTCTGCAGTTCGGCACTGGTTTCATATTTCCCCATCTCCACCGTACCTCCCTTGCATTGGGTGACGTTTAAAATGATGATCTCCTTCCTAATCGCCTCTTTCAGCAGATCCAGGAACCATTGGAATGTAGGCGCATTGCCGGCTCCAAAGGTCTCCAGGATCACTGCCTGAAGACCCTTCGTATCCAAAATAGCAGCAACAGCTTCAGCCGTAATACCGGGGAAGAGTTTGAGCACGGCAATATGACTGTCGATCAATGGGCGAACTTGCAATGACGCTGTTGGTGTTGGTAAGATCAAATCACGGCGGTATTTGATATGAACCCCGATCTCGGCCAGCGGTGGAAAGTTGACCGAAAGGAAGGCTCCGAAATTCTCGGCGTTGAACTTGGTGGTGCGGTTGCCGCGGTAGAGCATGTTGTCGTAACAGATGGCCACTTCAGGAACTATGGGGCAATTTCCTTCGCAGGCTGCGGCGATCTCAATGGCATTGATGAAATTCTCCCGCCCGTCCGACCTGATCACGCCAATAGGTAATTGGGAACCAGTAAGGATTACCGGTTTGCTGAGATTTTCAAGCATAAAGCTGAGCGCAGAGGCCGTATAGGCCATGGTATCGGAACCATGCAACACCACAAAACCGTCGTAGCTGTCATACCTTGACCGGATCACTTCCGCCAGCTTCGCCCAGAAAGAAGGTGTCATGTTTGAAGAGTCGAGCAGGGGGTCAAGCGAATGAAAATCAAGGTTGAAATTGAAGTTCCTGAGTACCGGGAAATGGGTATAAAGATCTCCGAAATCAAACGGCTTAAGTATCCCGGATCGCGGATCACGGATCATTCCGATCGTTCCGCCGGTGTAGATGATGAGGATGGAGGTTTTTGGTGACATGGGAAGGGTGAATGATGTGAATATCGTGAATATCGTGAATGACGTGAATATCGTGAATGACGTGAATATTATGGTTCCTTTTCCGCTCCAGTCCAACCTGTCTCACTTGCCAAACAACCGCAGGGCGTTGTCTGTCGTCACTTCTGCCACCTCCTCCACAGTAATCTTTTTTATTTCTGCAATCTTCTCTGCGATTAACGGAATATAGGCCGGTTCATTGCGCTGGCCCCGAAACGGGACCGGTGCCAGGAAGGGTGCATCCGTTTCAAGGAGTAAATGCTCTAAATCAACTGCCTCAATCACTTGCTGCAATCCAGAATTCCTAAAGGTAACCACCCCGCCGATCCCAAGCATGTAGCCCAGTTCCACCGCCTTTTCCGCCTGCCGCAGGTTGCCGCTGAAACAGTGAAAGACCCCGGCAGCCCCTCCCCCGGCCCCTCCCCTGAAGGGGAGGGGAGAAAAGTCCCCTTGCGAGTGAAGCGAAGCAAACTTGGATTTAGGGGCGCCTTCGCATATCTCAAGCGCGATCTCCATCGAGTTACGGGTATGGATTACCACAGGCAGTTGAAGCTCCCAGGCCAGTTCCAACTGCCTGACAAATACATCCTCCTGCTCTTTGGCAAATGTTTTATCCCAATAGTGATCAATCCCAATCTCTCCGATAGCGCAGAAACTTGCGGTATTCTTCCGCAGCTCCATCTCTATCACCCCCATCTGCTCCCGGTAATCGGCCTTCACGGAGGTGGGATGCAGTCCCATCATGCCGAAAACTCGATCTGGGTATAAGGTGGTTACAGATACTAGATCCTGGATACTGGATGAGTCAATATTTGGTAAAAACATATATTTCACTCCTGCCGCCAGAGCTCTGGAAATAACCTCCTCCCGGTCCCCGTCAAACGAATCAAGGTAAAGATGTGTGTGAGTGTCAGTAAAAATATTCACGATATTCACGTTATTCACGATATTCACGTTATTCACGAATTCCCTCCCTAACCGCCATCAGAATTTCCTCTATATTGATCTTCTCCATACAATCAAAATGTCCTTTCGGACAAGCATTATATCCCAGCTTGCTGCAAGGCCTGCAAGGCAAACCAGGCACTTCAATCACTGCAGATAATTGTTCCATCCCTTTGGGCAGATAAGGATACATTCCGAATTCAGGAATCGTGTTTCCCCAGATGCTGATGATTGGTTTTTTCAGCGCCGCCGCGATGTGCATGAGTCCGGTGTCGTTGCTGATCACCCATTTAGCCTGATCAATCACCGAGGCGGATGCATTGAGAGGGAGTACGCCACATGCGTTTACCACCGTTGTGGTGGTCTCTTCCACGATCTTCTCCCCCCGTGCCATGTCTTCTTTTCCGCCGAGGAGAATTACAGGCAAAGGAAGCTGATCACACAGGGTTGTGACCCGGTGTGCAGGAAAGATCTTTGTCTGATGCTTTGCCCCGATGGCGATGGCAATAAACTCTCCTTGAATCTCAGGAAATCTCTTGGGAATATCTACGTGCTCCGAGTCCAGGAGGAAATAATCGAGCCCTTTCAGGTCATTTTTCACCCCCAGTTTCTCTGCTGCCATAAAATAACGGTCAACAATATGAATCCGGGGTAACCGGTCAATATGGAGGGCTGTGATGAGCCACTTCTGCAGGTTGAGCTTGGGAAAGGTGGTGGAAGGCCGGCCCAGTTTGTAACGGATGTAGTGCGAACGGAGGTTTTTATGCAAGTCGATGACATGATCAAACTGCTCGTCTCTTAACGTTGGGACCAACTCCTGGAAGTTGTCTTTAAACAAATGGATTTTTTTGATGTAGGGATTCGACTGCAGAATGGGGATGAACTGTTTTTTGGTGAGGTAGTGAATTTCAACCTCGGGGATCTGTTCCTTCAGACAGCGCACCACAGGTGATGTGAGCACGATGTCGCCGATTGAGCTGAACCGGATTACAAGTAGTTTTTTCATAGTTAGTTACTCTTCTCCCTCCCCTTCAGGGGAGCGCAGGGGAGGAGTTACCGAATAAACGGATTATTCAATTTCTCATACCCTATCTCTGTCTCCGGACCATGTCCGGGATAGGCAACCGTATCATCAGGCAATGTAAAGAGTTTTTCCTGGAGGCTCTCCATGAGCACGTCGAAATTTCCTGTCGGCAGGTCGGTACGGCCGATCGAATCGCGGAAAAGCACGTCGCCCGTAATCACAAACCCTTGCTCCTTGTTGTAAAGACAGCAGCTTCCGTCGGCATGTCCGGGTGTATAGAGAACCTTTAACGAAGAGTTTCCCCACCTGATCATCTCATTGTCTTCCAATAACCTGGCTGCTTCCGGAACACGTTCCACGTTAAATCCATATGCAGCCCCTACTTCTTTGGCTCGTACCAGAAAAGAATCTCCGGCCGGATGGTATTCGGGCCGGATGCCAAACCGCTCTTCAATAAAAACATTGCCGAGGATATGATCAATGTGACAGTGCGTGTTGATATTGCGGACAAGCTTCAACGAGTTGGATTCCAGGAAATTCACCAGCAGCTCCTCTTCACGTTGATCCGAACAGGCAGCATCGACAATGATAACTTCCCGTGTCTCATCAAAAAGGACGTAGGTATTCACCATAAACGGGTTGAAGGCAAAGGGTTTGATCGTGATCATGCAGTATAGTTTAAACTCGGGGCAAAGGTAATGATAAGGGAGTAAACTTTTTTCCCTTAAATTTACCCCCTGATTCTACTCGTCTCCCTTTGACCGTTATGACTGGAAAGAACTTTTGCCGGCTATTTTCCCTGATCGCTAATCGCTATTCCCTAATCGCTTTGGTTGTTTTTCTTTCCGCGGATGGTCTTGGACAGTTTTACAACGGATCCCAACTCACATTCGGAAAGAGCCGGGTGCAGTACAACGACTTTTTCTGGACCTATTTCCGGTTTGACAAATTCGATACCTATTTCTATCTTAACGGCAGGGAACTGGCGGAATATACCGCCGAGTATGCAGACCAGAATATCCGGAAGATAGAATTGATGCTGCAATCGGGACTTGAAGATAAAATTCAGTTCATTATTTTCAATAATCTCTCCGACCTCAAACAGAGTAATATTGGGCTTTATGGCGACTGGGACACTTACAATACCGGTGGTGTAACACGGATTGTTGGTGGACGTGTACTGCTCTATTTCGACGGTGATTACGGCCATTTTGAAGAACAGATCAGGGCAGGGATTGCCACAGTAATCCTCAACCAGATGATGTATGGCGTTGGGATCGGTGCCCAGATTAAAAACAATGCCTTATTCAACATGCCGGAGTGGTATATGGAGGGGCTGATCTCTTATATCTCTTCGGGATGGAGTACCGAATTGGACAATATCGTCAGAGATGCCGTGCTTAGCGGAAGGTACAAGAAGTTCAACCGTCTTACAGGCCGGGAGGCGGTATGGGCCGGACAATCCCTGTGGCACTATATCACCATGAAATATGGCGAATCGGCGATCCCGAATATCGTTTATATGGCCCGGATGAGCCGGAATATAGAAAAAGGATTCCTCTATGTACTGGGGCGGCCTTACAAAACACTCCTTGACGACTGGCTGGCCTATTATACACAATTATATCAATCGCAGGCAGAGGGCCGCACCAGTCCGGATGGAACGTTGATTAATAAGAAGATCAAACCGGAACTTGTTTACAGGCAATTGAAGCTGAGTCCCGACGGCCAGTCCCTAGCATACGTCACTCATGATCTGGGTGTTTACAAGGTCTTTGTAACCAACACCAAGACTGGTAAGAAGAGACGGATCTACCGTGGGGGATATCGGTTGGCAGATCACCCCGACTATACGTTTCCCATACTGGCATGGCACCCATCGGGTGAAATCCTGGCAATTCTTACCGAAAGAAAAGGAGAAAACTGGCTTTTCTTTTATGATTTTGCAGATAAACGGATGGAATACCAGATTCTCTATAATTTTCAGAAAATCCTCGACATCAGCTATTCGGGAGATGGGCGCTATCTGGCAATGTCGGCAGTTCAGAAAGGTCAGTCTGACTTGTTTGTGTTCGACATTGCCGCCAGCTCTCATGAACAGCTTACCAACGATATTTATGACGATTTCTCCCCGCGGTTTTTACCCGGTTCATCCGAGATAACCTTCGCCTCCAACAGGGTGAGCGATACCGTACGCTTTTATGAAAAAGTGGATATCAGCAAACTTGCATTCAAAAACGATATCTTCATCTATAAGTACCGAAGCCATAGTCCGGTTCTGAAACGGATAACCAACACACCACTTGCGAATGAGATGCAACCTTATCCCTATGCCGACAACTTTCTCTGTTACCTGAGTGATGCGAATGGAATTTACAACCGTTACCTGGCGCGGTTTGATTCGGCAATTTCCTTTATCGATACGGCTACACATTATCGCTATTTTGCTGATGCATTTCCGGTTACAAATTACAACCAGAGTATCATAGAACAGGATATCTCACTGTCGTCGGCACAAATCGGGGAGGTGTTGAGGGGATCACGGAATACGCAGATGTATACGATGGAGATGGTAAGACCATCCTATCTTTCACGGGCTGAGTTTGACCCAACCAGTTTCATGGCTCGCCAGATACGCGATTCGGAAGTGGAAGAGGCAATAAGTAATGGAGATACTTCAGTGGCGGGTGTTCAGGAGACAAAGCAGCAAACGAAGAGCCATTTCCGAACAGTGAAGCTGAGCGATGTGATTACTTCAACTGTTGAGAATCAGGAAGACAGCTTATACATTCAGACGATAAAGCAACGGTATGGAATGGCTCCTAAAGCTGGAGACAGTTTGGCTGTGATCAAACTAGTTACTCCCCAGGCCCCCGATACGCTGAACAAATACCAGAAAGCAAAAGCCTTGAATTACAATGTGGAGTATTCGATCGATGAAATGGTGACGCAGATCGACTTCACCTACCTAAACACCTCCTACCAGCCTTTCAGCCTTGGAAATGCCCCGGTATTTATCAACCCGGGCTTCAATGTACTCTTCATGATGGGCGTCACCGACCTGATGGAAGACTACCGGTTAACAGGCGGGATCCGTATCAACTTCGACCTGGTCAATAATGAATATATGTTTAGCTACAGCAACCTGAAGAGAAGGCTTGATCACCAGATTCTTTACCATCGTATGGGAACCGATGACTATGGGTATTATTCATATATGCGCCACAAGGTTAATGAGCTCTATTACATTGTCACCTATCCATTTACTCCCGTCTTCAATATTCGCGGCACGGCTTCGGTCCGATACGACAGGACGGTCTATCTCTCTACCGATCAGTTTAACCTGCAGAGACCCGATGAACATAACGTATGGGGGAGTCTCAAGGGCGAAGTTACTTACGACAACACGCGAAACTTAGGTGTCAACCTCTATTACGGAACCCGGTATAAAATTTTTGGGGAGTATTATCAGCTTGTAAATGGGAATGGTACCAACGTATTTGTGTTGGGATTCGATTTCCGGCATTATAAAAAAATTCACAGGACACTTATCTGGGCAAACCGGATTGCCGCCAGTACCTCATTTGGGTCCAGCAAGCTGCTCTATTACATGGGAGGGGTCGACAACTGGCTGTGGCCAAAGTTTGATCTGAATACGCCGGTGGCAATAGATCAGAATTATGTGTTTCAAACCCTGGCCACCAATATGCGGGGGTTCAGTCAGAACATCCGGAACGGGAACAGTTTTTTCGTAATCAACAGTGAACTGAGGATGCCGGTGTTCCGGTACTTTTTCAACCGTCCGATTCGTTCCGACTTCCTTAACAATTTTCAGGTTGTTGCATTTGGTGATATTGGAACCGCCTGGACCGGATCGAGCCCCTGGTCGAAAGACAACCAACTCTTCCGAAAGTACATTTACCGTAACCCCCTTTTTATCCAGGTGGAGATGATTAAAGATCCGCTGGTGGGAGGATTTGGAGGCGGACTCCGAACACGTTTGCTTGGCTATTTCATCCGGGCCGACCTTGCCTGGGGAGTGGAAGATGGACATGTACGAAAACCGATCTTTTATTTCTCACTAAGCCTCGATTTTTAGGATGAAACCGATAGATAAATCAATCCTCACCTTTATCCTTCAGCACCATGTGCTAAGCCTGGCTGTGAGCAGGGACAATATTCCCTGGTGCTGTTCCTGTTTTTACTGTTACCTTCCCGAACGAAACCTTCTTGTTTTTACTTCTGATTCCGATACCCGGCACATTGACGATTTTTTGGCAGGAGATTGTGGAATGGTTGCAGGAACAATAGCACTGGAGACCAGGGTAACAGGCAAAATCAGAGGAATTCAGTTTGCCGGGCCGATGCGTTTGCTGGCAGGTGGGGAATTAAAAGCTGCCAAACACGAATACCTGAAAAATTTTCCAATTGCACGGCTGGCAAAACTTCATCTCTGGGGGGTAGAACCAACCATTCTTAAACTGACCGACAACAGGTTAGGCTTCGGAAAGAAGCTGATATGGAGGGGTTCAGAATAACTATTTGGTTATCAGGATGATAAATATTTGATGAAACAAAAAATGACTTATTACGCCCTAAAATTTTTGAAGTCAAACATTTAGGGTATACACTCCCGATTCTGTTAATAAGTATTCCATCCTAAAACGATTCTTCGTAGTATATTGCACCTGCAAAATACGCCCCCCGGGATTTTTATACAACACATTACAGACTAGCAAGTTCAATCAGATTAACCTATTAAAACAGGGTTATAAATGGAAGAGACTCCCATCGTCAATACGCACCAACAAACGGAAATACCATACTATAATGAGGTGTTAAACAAGCGAATACGGCCTAAAGTAACAGTAGAGGACCTGGAGCCAAAGGAGAGGATGGAATCGACTCATGCGGGTGAACCGGTATTGAACCGATACTCGTTTGAAGAAGTTATAACTAAGTCAACAGCTTATTTTAACGGAGATAGCCTGGCCGCAAATGTTTGGGCCAATAAATATGCCCTGAAAGATTCTGAAGGGAACCTTTATGAGCTTACACCGGATGATATGCACCGCCGAATTGCGGGAGAGATTGCCAGAATCGAGAAGCGTTATCCAAATCCGATGGGAGAAGATGAGATTTTTGGATTATTGCACAAATTTAAATATATCATTCCACAGGGAAGTCCGATGGCCGGCATCGGCAATAATTTCCAGGTTGGTTCTCTATCCAACTGTTTCGTGATCGGGAATGATGGATTGGCCGACTCCTATGGCGGCATCATGAAGACCGATGAAGAGCAGGTACAACTGATGAAGCGGCGTGGTGGTGTCGGGCACGACCTTTCGCATATCCGGCCGAAACACAGCATGGTAAAGAACAGCGCACTTACCTCCACCGGAATCGTTCCTTTTATGGAGCGCTATTCCAACTCAACCCGTGAGGTGGCCCAGGAGGGTAGAAGAGGCGCCCTGATGCTTAGCATATCTATCGTTCACCCCGATGCGGAACATTTTATTGATGCAAAACTGGAGACTGGTAAAGTTACCGGCGCAAACATTTCCGTGAAGATCACCGACGATTTCATGAAAGCAGTTGCTGAAGACGGGGAATTCACACAGAAGTATCCCATAGAATCGAAGGAGCCTTCGGTAACAAAGACCATCCGGGCTCGTGACCTCTGGGAAAAAATCGTACACAACGCATGGAAATCAGCTGAGCCGGGAATCCTTTTCTGGGATACCATTCGGAGGGAATCACTACCCGACTGTTATGCCGATCTGGGATTCAAGACGGTCTCTACCAACCCATGCGGCGAGATACCTTTGTGCACATACGACTCCTGCCGTCTTTTGGCAATCAACCTATACAGCTATGTGGAGAATCCATTTACACCGGATGCCTATTTCAATTCCGGACTCTTCATCGAGCACGTGCATAAAGCCCAGCGGATCATGGATGACCTGATCGACCTGGAGTTGGAAAAGGTAGAGAAGATCCTCGCGAAAATTGATGCCGACCCTGAGATCGAAACGATCAAGGCACGGGAGCGTAATCTGTGGCTCAACATCAGGGAAAAAGCGATGCAGGGAAGACGTACCGGTTTTGGTATTACCGCCGAAGGAGATATGTTAGCTGCACTGGGAACACGTTACGGTTCCGACGAGGCCATCGACTTTTCGGTAGAGGTGCATAAGATTTTATCCATTGAAGCCTATCGCTCCTCGGTTATCATGGCCAAAGAAAGAGGTCCTTTTCCCCTCTACGATTCTGAACGGGAGAAACACAACCCGTTTGTGGCGCGGATTCGCGAGTCGGCAGCCGATGTATATGAGGATATGGTCAAATATGGCAGAAGGAATATCGCTATGCTTACGATCGCTCCTACCGGGTCCGTCAGTATCCTCACCCAAACGACATCGGGATTGGAACCGGTTTTCGCTGTCTCCTATAAGCGACGCCGCAAAGTGAATCCCAATGACAAAAATGTGGTTGTCACTTTCACCGATGAAGTGGGTGATACCTGGGAAGAGTATAACGTGTTCCACCACAACTTCGTCACCTGGCTCGAAACGGCAGGCTATAAGGTTGACGATGTGACGCATATGGATGACGAACACCTTCAGCAGATTATCCAGAAGTCACCATTCCATAAAGCAACAGCCAACGACATCGACTGGCTGGCGAAAGTTAAAATGCAAGGAGCAGTCCAGAAATGGGTGGATCATTCCATCAGTGTAACGGTAAATGTTCCCGCAGATACCCAGCAGGAGCTCATTAGCACAATTTACAAAACCGCCTGGAAGAGTGGTTGCAAGGGAATGACTGTCTACCGTGACGGATCCCGCGCCGGCGTGCTGGTTAATAACGAAGCAAAGAAAGAGAAAGAGGAGGAAACGGAATTTCGTGAGACCCGGGCCCCGCATCGGCCTGAGAGGCTTGAAGCCGAGATCGTTAGGTTCCAGAACGACAAAGAGAAATGGGTTGCCGTAGTAGGCTTGCTCGATGGCCGGCCTTATGAAATTTTCACAGGTCTTGCCGACGATTTCTGGATTCCTTCATGGGTACAAAAAGGTTGGATCGTTAAGAGCCGCTCCGCTGAATCAAAGTCGCGGTACGATTTTCAATTTGAAGACCGGCAGGGATACAACATCATCATTGAAGGGCTTTCCCGTTCGTTCGACAAAGAGTACTGGAATTACGCCAAACTGATCTCGGGAATCCTTCGTCACGGGATGCCATTGCCATTCGTGGTGAACCTCATCTCTAAACTGCACTTTGAGACGGATTCGATCAACACCTGGAAAAACGGAGTGGAACGGGCATTGAAGAAATTCATCCCCGACGGAACAAAAGCAGCCGAACACGACTGCCCGCAATGCCACGAAAAGGATGCCCTGATCTATGAAGAGGGGTGCGTCAGGTGCCGCGCCTGCGACTACTCGAAATGCAGCTAAACGCTAAGCGCAAATTCCAACAAACAAATTCCAAAATACAAATAAATCTCAATTCTCAATATCGAAATACCAAAGTGCGTTTCTCACACTGATGTATTGTAAAAATAGTTGAAAATTGGATTTTGATTCTTGTTTATTATTTGATATTTGGTGATTGTTATTTACAATTTGAATTTAGAACTGCTTCTTGTGGTAATCAAATGTTTGGCTGTCACAGAACTTCTTGATCTTTCCGGCAATCATCAGAAAAGCATCCAACTTGTGTTTCCGGAACCAGCCAATGGCAGCAGGTTGCGCTTTGCAGGCATCGGCGAATACTATGAGAAAGAGGTGTTTGTTGGCTCTCAACCACTGATACGCTTTGGGATCTTCTGAGGTAACCGCACTGTCGAGGGCAGCCAGATGCGGAAACCCGTTAGCCATCAGCCATGAAAAGGCTTCGTCGCTTCCACGCATGGCGTGCGATAAAGCAGCCACTTCCGGGTACCCGTTATGGATCAGCCAATCCACAATTTTCTGGTTCCCTTCAAATGTCTCACCAAAGGCCAGCCATATTTTTGCGGGGTAGTAGAAGGTCATGGTCAGCTAGTTTTTTTTTGCCCCCAAACCCCCTAAAGGGGGCTTACTCTGCTTCGCAGTCTTATCCTCCCGCAGGGAGGAGGAAGTCCCCTTCAGGGGATTTAGGGGTAAGTAACCTTATTGAAAAACTTCAACTTTTATCCCTTTCTCTCTCACTTTCTCAGCGATTTTTTCCAATTCAAAAATAGGGATTTTTTCCAGGTTTTGTAGCGGAGTTGCCCGGGCTACAGGATAAATCATCACGGATTTTGGTCTGATCTCAATCAGCTTCTCAATCCAGGCTGAGACCTCTTCAGGTGTTGTATTGTCGATTGGTTCGCCCCGAAAATGACCTCGCAGAAACATGGTCTGGATCACAACTTCCCCGTTGAAACGCTTCAGGTCGGCAACAACAGAGTCGATCGTAATGAGATCTACCGGGTTGTTTATCAAACGAAAGATTCGTTCGGTACCCCCATCAAGTTTCTGGATATTGTTATCGAGTTTCAGAAGAGCATTGAAAATATCCTCCCGGTGCAACCTGCTGGCATTCGATAAAACAGTCACTTTTGCCGATGGAGCCAGTAAATCGCGAAGGGCAATCGTGTCGTCAACAATTTGTGGAAAATCCGGATGGATAGTTGGCTCCCCGTTGCCGGCAAAGGTTATGGCGTCGGGCAGGTAGTCTTCGGAAACCAGTTGATTCAACTGCTTCTCCAGGTACCACCGCACCTCTTCACGCGAAGGGAGGACGGGAATACTTTCCGAAGGTGGTGGAGTCCAGCCACATTCGCAGTAGATGCAGTTGAACGAACAATATTTCTCATGGATGGGTAATAGGTTAACACCGAGAGAAAGACCGAGACGCCGGCTGCGGACCGGGCCGAACACCACTTCATGAAACAGAAAACCAGCCATGGAACATCGTTAGAGAGGCAAAATTGTCACTTTTCTGCCGATAAACCTACAACACCCTGTTGAAAAAACTGTAATTTTATCGTCTAATCGAACCCGTGTGACCACGCTAAACCAGATCAAAGCCCCTGTTTCCGGCGACCTGCAAATCTTCGACAAGAAATTTAAGGAGTACCTAAAGAGCAAGGTGCTGCTCCTTGATACGATTACCCGGTACATATACAAAAGGAAAGGAAAGCAAATCCGGCCGCTTTTTGTCTTTCTTTCGGCCGGTACATGTGGTACGGTGCGGGAGAGCACATTCGTAGCGGCTTCCATGATTGAGATGTTGCATACAGCCACATTGGTGCACGATGATGTGGTGGATGACTCTCACTTGCGCCGGGGAATCTTTTCTATCAATGCTCTCTGGAAAAACAAAATTGCCGTCCTTGTTGGAGATTTTCTTCTTTCAAGGGGCATGTTACTGGCGTTGGAAAAGGAGGAGTTCGGTTTGTTGAAGATTGTCTCCCGGGCGGTGAAAGAGATGAGTGAGGGAGAATTGCTGCAGATAGAAAAAGCAAGAAGACTGGATATCAAGGAGGATATCTACTTTGAGATCATCCGGAAGAAAACAGCCTCCCTCATTGCATCCTGCTGTGCTTCAGGAGCGGCTTCCGCGGGGGCGGATGCGCATAAGACAGAACAGATGCGGCAATTTGGAGAATATACCGGAATTGCTTTCCAGATCAAAGACGACCTGTTTGACTATGAATCGGGAAGCATTACAGGCAAACCAAGCGGTATCGATATCCGTGACCAGAAGATGACCCTCCCGCTGATTTATCTGCTTAACAACAGCTCGGCCAGTGAAAAGCGATGGATCATCAACACCGTGAAACAGTATAATACCGATCCTGTCAGGGTGAAAAAACTGGTTGGGATGGTGAAAGAGTCGGGCGGATTGGATTATACGAGAGATCGCATGCTGGAATTCCGTGAAAAAGCGATCGGTCTCCTTTCTGCCATGCCGGCATCAGCCTACACTGAATCCCTGAAAGAGTTGGTGATTTTTACCACCGAACGTACCACCTGAACTCAACATCAAACTTTCTTCAGCGTAAAACCAAAGGTAGTACCTACGCCTGTGGAGCTTCTTACATTAACAGTTTGTTGATGGGCTTCCAGGATGTGTTTTACAATTGCCAGCCCTAACCCTTTCCCTTTTGTGAAGGTTGCCCGGCCTCGGGGAGTTCTGTAAAAGCGTTCAAATACCCGGGATAACTCTTCCGGTTCAATCCCGATGCCGTCGTCGGTAATCTCGATGAGGATGTGCTCATCCATATCGAAGAAGCTGATCTTGGTCCTCCCTTTGTCGTTTCCGTAACGGATGGAGTTTTCCAGCAGGTTGGTAAGAACCTGGCGGATCTTCTCCCTGTCGCCTTCAACGAAAACAGGTTTCTCCTGCCGGTTAACTACCAAACGGATGCCTTTCGTATTGGCCTTCATCTCCAGCAGGTCAATCACCTCCCTTGTGAGCGCCACGATATCAAACCGAACAATGACCAGTTTTATCTGGCCCGACTCCAGCTGGCCAATCTCATCAAGGTCTTCCACGATCCGGATCAGTCGTTCGATGCTCTTCTCCGTTCGTTTTAGGTACTCCTTGTTGATGGATGGATCATCCAGTCCACCGTCGAG
>Ga0351853_1015_pt1 | contig 37779 bp, 22 predicted proteins | sample BONcelHFGM3001C8_FD_206799 | JGI IMG/M metagenome (GOLD analysis project Ga0351853, IMG submission 206799) | Enriched cells from coal bed in the Powder River Basin, Montana, United States - BONCAT cells FGM rep2 HSBNCT.FGM.300.1.C8 ... | reverse complement strand
GGGCGCTGGCCTGTTTTTTTCGGCAAAGGCGGCGCTGTATTCCGTTGTATAAATTTCGCCGTCCATTTCATAAACCACGACTTCGGATTTTTCCCGGGGGAATTTTCTGCGCGAATCCAGGATGGCTATGGTTACGCCCGGATGCAGCGTGTTTTTGACAAGCACCTTGCTTCCGGCCAGGCCGCCGCTGATGATGCTGTCGCGGATCTGGTCAATCTTTTCCCTGGCTTTTCGAATCAAGGTTTTCTTGTGGTACGCCTCAATGGTGGCCTGGCGTTTCTGCGCCTGTATGTCGGCATTGCCGTTGCCGGTCTGTATTTTCTTTTCTATATATTGAAGCGATTTGAGCATATTCTCCGCTTCCCGCTCCCGATCCTCAATCTGTTTTTCCATGCGCGAGAGTGTGGCCCGGACAGTCTTGGACAGGCCGATTTCCAGGTGGGTTTCGGTCTGAAGCTCATTGCCGATCACATTGGCCTTGATCGATGATTTGGCGCGGATAACGCCTCCGATGATGCGGCCCGCCCTGGGATTGGATGCATTGTCTCCCAGAAACACGCCGCCATCCACACTTACGTCGCAATGCAGGATGGATTCGGACACCACGAGATTGCCGTCCACCACCACAGTGGCCTTGTCCAGATATTTTGTAAACAAATCGCCGCCGGCGTGAATCTGCGCCTTGCCCTGTCCCGCCACGCCCTGCTTGATGGCCAGGTCGCCGCCGGCATCGATGTCCGCGGCTTCCACGGTTCCCTCGATATTGATGTCGTGTGAGGCCTTTACCTTGAATCCGGAGATCACATTGCCCTTTATATTCACGAACCCTTTGAACTCGATGTTTCCTGTGGAAAAATCCACGTTGCCGCCCACATCCAGAACCGGTTCCACGGACGCCTTGTTGGCGATGATATAGGGCCGGCCGTTGATTGTGGATACAATAACGTCGGCATCGGCGCCGGACACGTCCGTGTTATTGCCGCATGGCGCGGTGATGTCCCGGCCCTTTCTTGCGGGAATGGGCTGGCCGAAAACGGTGATCCCGTCGCGGCCCGGGGTGGCGTGAATGATCCGGGCTACTTCGTCGCCGATGCGCACCGTGGAGAACACGCCCAGCTCGTAGTAATTCACATCGCCCTCATCGGTGATGCTGGGCCTCGGCTTGGGATTTTCCAGGTCGAACAGGGGCTGCAGCCAGGCGTCGGCGCCATGCTCCGGGGCCGCGCTGTTGGCCGCATAAAAGGTTTCGCCGTACTTTTCCGCCTCAAGCATGTACCGGATTTTCCGTTCATCCACAAACGGCGCCTGCACTCCCAAATCCGCCAATTGCTTAACGGCTGCTTCCACGGTGAGCGGTTCGCCGCCGAAAGGTGGAATCAGGGTTGCGGATACGTGAAGTTTGTCCTTGGACACGATCAGGTCCACGTCCCCATCGGCTTTTTCTCCAACGATTGTGAATGGCACAGGATGCTCGGACGCGAGCAGTTCGTTGATTTTATCCATATCGAAACGGAACGACACAGCCCCGCAGGCGTCGAGCATTTCGAGCGCCTGCTCGCGGGTTGGGGCCAGGCCCAGCCCCACGGGCGGCTCCATACGCATGAGTACGGATACGCCATCGTCCGACAGTATAGCTTCCAGCACTGCATCCCGGCTCTTTTCCTGGGACGGCGCGATAAGGATTTTCTTGTTTGGCGGAATTTCCGCAAAAAGAAGCTGCTTCTCATTCAAGTGCTTAACCGTGCGGCCAAGTTCAACCACCAGTTTTCTGCGCGCAACATCTTCGGACACAGGTTCATCCGTGTTGACTGACATGAAAACCCCGTCGGTTTCATATTCAAGGGTGTATTTTATGGATGCCGGGTCCGTACTATTCATCGAAACACCTTCTTTGCCATTTTGCATAACGCTTTGCTTGACAAGCTGCCCTGCAATAATTCCACACTTTACTAATCTCATAAACACGCATGGTGCGTTTATGTTTCACGGCTTATAAAGAAATTGCGCAAACATGGAGCCATCAGGGACTGTAAGTTCGTTTTTAAACACAAATTAAAACATCAAACAATTCAGAAACTGACAAGGAGGACAGCACTGTTTATGCGCATTGCCGGTCTTTGATTTCATGTTTTGCCTGCATGATTGCCACAGTTCCGCAAGCACCGATCTATATCAGTCCATGAAACGCAACCGCGCTGAGGGATTGAATTTCATGAAGGATCAGGCGGGGGCCGCGACAAGCACAAATTGACACAACGGCAGGACTTGCCAAAAAGCTGATAAATCAGACAAACAATCACATATTGGTCGGACCTTTTGAATTCAATGATTAACGGTTACGCTGAACCCGGCATCCTGAAGTTGCCTGGAAATGCGCTCAATATCGTCTTCGTGCAGTTGGCCCATATCCGCATATTCGCTGGAACGGCCGATTTTCTCCCACTTGGTGCGGGCCATGGAATTGTAGGGCATGAGATGCACAGGGCCGGCATAGCCCGCATCTTTGAGATTATGGATGATGCCGCGCATCGTAACCGCGTCTGTGTTGGCGCCCGGGATGAGTGGCACGCGCGGCAGCACCCGCTCCGGCCCGGCGCAGGCAAGAATGGAGCGGAAATTTTCACAGATGCGCGTATTGGCCACACCCGTGAGTTTAGTGTGCTGATCGCTGTCCGAATGTTTGAAATCATATAGGAACAGATCCACAAGTTCGCATAGATTATCCACGAGATCGGGCCTGAAAAAGCCACAGGTTTCGAGCGCAGTATGAATGCCCAGGCCGCGGAATGCGCGCAGGAGTGCAAGCAGAAAATCGGGCTGGGCCGTGGCTTCGCCCCCGGAAATTGTGACCCCGCCGCCGGAATTGTCGTAAAAAGGCTTGTCGCCGGCCACTTTCTCGGCGACTTCGCGCACTGTCATTGTTTTGCCGATGATTTCGGTGGCATTGCTGAGGCAGGCTGTGGCGCAGGCCCCGCACACCACGCACCGATCCGCGTCGCGCACCACCCGCCCTTTGACCAGGCGCACCGCGCGGTTGGGACAGGCGTCCACACATGCGCCGCATGCCGTGCACCGATCTTTAAAATACGAGACTTCGGGTTTAACCTTCTGGGACTCGGGGTTGTGGCACCAGGCGCACCGCAAAGGGCAGCCCTTGAAAAACACGCATGTGCGGATGCCCGGCCCGTCATAAACTGCGTAGTGCTGTATATCAAAGATGATCCCGGATATGTCCTGGTCCACTATTTCTACCATTGTTCGCACCCCGTCCGATTCCGTGAAAGCTCTTTGTTTAATGATCAGTATAAATTATTCAATGGGCTGGGGCGGCATGTGTTCGAGCAAGGCGGCCAGAGTCTCGGTGTCCTGCTGCATGCGCAGATCCACCATTTTCACGGCTTTCTTCTTTTTGCCGGCGGACAGGGCCTTGACCAGTTTCGCGTTATGCTCACCCAGGCTGAGCAACTGGTCCTGATCCAGACGGTTATACAACCAGCGCAGCATGCCGAAAATATCCTTGATGGAATTCAAATAACAAACGAAAACTGTGTTTTTTGTGGCGCGGGCAATTTCCAGGAACAGGCGGTAATCCCATTCCCCGGACAACAGGTCCTGGCTCATTTCTTTTGGAAAATCCGCAATCACGGCATTGAGCCGCTCCCTGCTCTCCTGGTCCATGCGATCCGCGGCCAGGCGGATCATCTGGATTGCGAACAGGCGGCGCGTTTCTTCCAGGGAAAGAATAAATTTGCGGTCCAGGCTCAAACCCGCGGACACCAGGAATTTCACGAATTCCAGGGTGGCGTTGAGAGACTGGTCCTGCACGGTGATGCCGTCGCCTTGGCGCACGGTGATAAGGCCCATGGCTTCGAGGCGGCGCAGGGCTTCGCGCAGGGATGTGCGGTTCACGCCCATGGTGTCGGACAGGGTGCGTTCCGGCGGAAGTTTCTGGCCGGGAAGGTATTGCCCGGAAACAATCAGATTTACGAGTTGCGCCAGCACCTGGTCGGCTACTCGGTTGCGCTTGACCGGCGCAATTCCCGATACGGGGTTGAGAGGGGATTCCATGCTTTGGCTGTTCATAATTGGCCTTTCCTGGCATGCGGATATTGGTTGAACCAGTGTGTCATTAAAATAACACGTACGAACAATACATGTCAATGGTTAGAGCATGAGTAAATCGAAGTCGGGCGAATTTAATCTCCGGTTGCTTCCTGGGCCGGGACATTGTGTTTGTTGAACCTGGCTTCTGCCGCGCACACGCGCAAACAATTGCCGCATGTGTAGTACAGGCGGCGGCCGCGGCCCACGGAGCTGACCCATCCGGAAACGGATTCCGCGAGGCGTTCGGCATTGCAGCGCAGGGTTTCGAGATCGCCGGAACGCATGGCCGGGCGCAGTTCCTTGATGCTGAGGCCCGCGAACAGGTATGCGGAACACGTCAAAAACCCGAAGGTTTTGCCTTCCACGATCGCGCCCGAGGGGCATGCGCGGGCGCATGCGCCGCAGTCATCGCACAAGTCATCGGCAAATGGTTCATCCGGTTCCAGGGGCGCATCGGTAACGAATCCGGACAGGCGCACGCGCGGACCATAATTCGGTGTTATGAGCAGGGTGTGGAGCCCGATCTGGCCGAAACCCGCGGCCACGGCAGCACTTTTGAGTTGCAGGGTGGGTATGGATTTGCCGTCTTTATCGCGCGCCTTGTGCCATACGCGCACAATTTCCTTAATTTTATAACCCTTTTTCTTGAGCAGCCCGCACATGGCGGCGGCTGCGCCGTCTGCGAGCTGGTACCCCGGGTACGCCAGGCTCATGTATTCTTCGCCGTCGGATGCTGTACGGATGGCGGGCGGGTCGGCCACGAGCGCGATCACGATGCTGCGCGCGCCGCGCAGTAGGCGCCGGGCGTCGCTTTGGGGGTCCAGTTGCATCACCGCGTCCGGGTGGGCCACACCCACTTTATGCGCGCCCGCAGCAAGGCCTTTTTCCTTGAGTTTTTCGGTAAGGGTTTTGTCCATTGTATCCCGGCTCTCCATGATGTTGGAACTCTGATTCAATTCATAGATAAATCCACGCGGGGCGGTTCATTCATATTCTTCGGGCATCATGAAGTACGTGCTTGTGGCGCGCGCCACGAGTGTCTCGCCCACGCGGATATCCACTTCGCCGTAGGCCAGATCGCGGCCCTTGAACAGGATTTTGGCCTCGGCCACAACCGTGCCGTCCACCACGGGCGCGAGGTAGTTAATCTTGAATTCAACAGTCACGATGCGGTTTTTCTGCCCTGTGGTGGTGAGCAGGGCCAGGGCCACGGCCGAGTCGGCAACCGAGGCGATGGCGCCGCCGTGCATGATGCCCAAGGCCTGGCTGAGTTCGCGGCGCATGCACAGGCTGAGGCGCGCCAGGCCCGGCTCCAGGTGGTCCACAATCATTCCCAGGGTTTTGTAATAAGGGGCCACTTCGCCAACCATTTTGAGCATGGCGTAGCGCTGTTCCGGGTCGTCTGGCAGAAGGGGCGGTTTTTTAATCATGGGCAGAAAATCCATTTCCTATTCTCGATTCCATTATTATACGCGATTTTGCGCTGCGGCGCATGATCCGATTTTCTGCAAATTGTGTTTAGCATGTGATTGCAAAGGGAAAGACAACAGCAGGGAGGCGCGTTGATGAAACGGCACAGCGATTACAACGGTACATCTGCAACTGACCGGAACCCCGCTTGCTGCGAATCCGTGCGGCTCCCCATCCCCGTCATGATTATCACCCATCATACCGCAAAAAAGGCTCTGCTGGGGCTGATTTTGTGTGTCGCAACGGTGCTGTACGCCGGCTGCGGCGGAGGCGGCGGAGCCAGTGCCCCGGCGCCGGCCGCGACCTCGGTTTCCGATCTTGCAGCCGAGGGCACGGTCACACTCAAGGGCGTGGTGTACGGCCCGTCCGAATTGTCCGGCGAACCCATTGTGGGCGCCCGGTCCGCGGCCCGCGCCACAGGCCGCGACCTGCCCATGAGCGGCGCCTCCATCATCCCGTGCGAACTGGATGAAAACGGCGAGCTGCAGGAAATCGCGAACCTGGGCGCCACAACCGCCGCAGACGGTTCGTTCGTGCTCGCCGGTGTGCCGGCCCGCAAGAATATCGTGCTGCTGGCGCGCCGCGAAATCACCCTCCACGGCCAGGCCCGCCTCTTCACGGTCAAGGCCGTTGTCCTGTTCTCGGCAGAGGAAACCGTGCGGCGCGAGAAATCCGGCGTGGCCCTGGATGCGGCCTCCACCCTGGTGGTGGAGTGCATGCGGGACATCGTGCTCGAATCCAGGCTGCGCGGCAAGGGCGCAATCCGCGGCGCGGACATCAGCCCCGAAATCCTGGAAAAACTGCACTCCCAGATGGAAGCCGCGCTCACCATGGACCAGACCGAGACAGCCCCGGCCGTGGACCTGGTGGATGTGACCACGGGCCAGGACCAGGCCGTCAAGGACGAATTCAAGCAGCTCGTTAACAACACATCGGGCGGCGGCCAGGTGGAAGATACCGTGGAAGAAGCCATCAACGCCACAGAACCCACGCCCGAACCGGCCCCGGAAACAGGGACCGAACCCGCGCCGGCCCCGGTAGCCGCGTGCGTGGCCAGCACCCAGGTCACAGGCGGGGCAACGGCCCAACATCACGGAAACGGGCATGGAAACGGACACGGCTACCAGCACGGATACGCGATCCGCGACATGGTGCGCTACTGGAAAGCCAACCGGGACAAGCACTGGCGCAAACACTGCCGCAGCGGGCGCGGCACCCATTGCGTGCGGGTCCACGTGGTCGGCATCCAGGGCAACGGCGGGCCCATGGAAGACGCGCAGGTCACGTTCACCGCGGACAACTACAGCCAGGTGGACACCACGGACGCCCAGGGCAACGCGTACTTCAGCAATGTGCCCTACGCTTCGCAGCGCGACGTGGTCGCCGTCAAAGCCGGATACAAAATGATCCGCACCTCGCGCAACATCAAAAGAGCGCGGAGCGTGTGGAACGTGGTCGTGATGATGGGCGCCGATGATGTGGCCCCGGCCTGCTGCACGGACACGGACTGCGACGATGCGGACGCTGACACGGCCGACACCTGCCTCAACTCTGGCCAGGCCAGCGCCGTGTGCGAAAATACCCCCGCGGCCTATGAATGCAGCACGGACGCGGACTGCGGCGGCGGATACTGCATCAACGGCGGAACGGAAACCGCGGCATGTGTGGACTGCACCGCCGACGCCCAGTGCGATGACGGCGACGCAGCCACCATCGACACCTGTTCGGACGCGGGCACAGAATCCGCAACCTGCCTGGCCACTGCAGCCACCTGCTCCACGAGCACTGACTGCGATGATATGAATGATTACACGGCCGACACCTGCGAAAACCCGGGCACAGCCTCGGCCTCCTGCACCTACGCGACCCTGGCCTGCCTGGCTGATTCAGACTGCGACGACAGCAACGCATACACAGCGGATTCCTGCCTGAATCCCGGCACAACCGCCTCGGCCTGCACCCACACCGCAGCGGCCTGCATCAGCGCCGCGGATTGCGATGACAACAATGCCGCCACCGCGGACTCGTGCCAGAATCCGGGCACAGCCTCGGCCGCGTGCCTGCACCAGACCATCACCTGCTCGGTGCAGGATGACTGCCGCGACGGCGACCCGTACACCGTGGACCTGTGCTACAACCCCGGCACGGTCAATTCCTACTGCGGCTACGTGCCCATCGCCTGCATCAACGCCGCAGACTGCAATGACGGCAATGCACTGACCATCGACTTCTGCCAGAACCCCAACACCGGCTCCGCCACATGCGTACACCAGCCCATCGCCTGCATCACCGATACGGACTGCAACGACGCAAACGCCTCCACCATCGACACCTGCGCAAACGGCGGCACAGTGTCCGCAACATGCACACACACAGTGGACGACGGGTGGATCACCATCGCCGCTGGCAGCTTCCCCATGGGCTGCACCGCCGCGGAACCGGGCTGCGTGAGCGACGCCCAGCCCCAGCACCAGGTGTTCCTCAATGAATACCGCATCATGAAGAATTCCGTGACCAACGCCCAGTACCAGCAGTGCGTGGCCGCTGGCGCTTGCACCCCGCCCCTGTCCACGGCCTCTTACAGCCGCACCACGTACTACGGCAACGCTGCATACGCGGACTACCCTGTCATTTACGTGAGCTGGGGCAATGCCGAGTCCTACTGCAACTACGCAGGCGGGCACCTGCCCACCGAGGCCCAGTGGGAAAAGGCCGCGCGCGGCGCAGACGCCCGCACATACCCCTGGGGCGAAGGCACACCGGCCTGCATCCTGGCCAACGCCTTCATCGGCAGCGGCCTGTGCGTGGGCGACACTTCCCGCGTAGGCAGCCTGATCTCGGGCGCCAGCCCCTACGGCGCGCTCGACATGGCCGGCAATGCACAGGAATGGACCAGCGACTGGTACGACGGCTCATACTATGCCACCAGCCCGGGAACGGAACCCACTGGCGCCGCGTCAGGCACATACAAGGTCATCCGCGGCGGCTCCTGGCACCACAGCACGGTTTACCTGCGCGCTTCATTCCGCAGCGTCAAGTACCCCAACAGCGCCAGCAACGACATTACATTCCGCTGCGTCAAGTAAAACACCCCAAAAATGGCTGACAACAAACAAAAGTAATCCATATTGCATATTTGTTGTGAATTGTCGGCTTTCAGCCATAATAATACTTTTCAAATAAAAACTAATTCTGTATTATGATCAAATTGCATCATAATACTTCACATTCCAAACAGCACCTGAAATTCACATTCCCTTTTAATAAATGCTTATTTGGGTATATAATGATCGAGTGCCTATTAAAAATACTACTAGACTGACGAGACGTAACAGGCCATGGACAGAAACGCGGATCCCCCAACGCCGAGCATGAGTCCGCTCCCCAGCGCCCTGCGCCGTGTTGCGTGTCCGCTCCTCATTATCACAACCCTGCTCCTTATTTTGTCTCCATTCAGCGCCCGCGGCGCGGAGATCTACATCGACCGCACGGGCACGCGCCAGCTCAATTTCGCAAACCTCACCGACGGGTCCATGAACAATCTGGGCAATGACCCCGTGCCCCTGTTCAATATTTACACGTACCGCGTGGACGCCACAAACCCCATCCAATGGACCCACACCTTCGACCTCACGCAGCCCAGCGACGGCACCATCGCCATTGACACGGACGAGGTGTTCATCAACCTGCTGGCCGCGGAACTGTTCCCGGTAATCTGGGACATCGATTACCCGGTGAGCAACGAGCACGACACCCTGTACTGGGACAGCGTGGTGTACGCGGGCGGCACGGGCAATGCGTTCAGCATGGCAGCCAACCCTGCGGCCCAGAACCTGGGCTGGGTGCAGGGCAACAACAACTGGTGGGGCGCAAAACGCATCACCCTCAACACGGCTTTTCTGGCCCCGGGCACGGTGGAGCATTTCTGGCTGCGCTCGGACGAGGACCCGGCCACGCCCAACTGGGCCACGAGCATCGATTACTCGGACCTGGCCTATATTTTCAATGCGGGCGACTTGGCCGTGAACAAGACGTCCACCCTGGAATCCGGGTTCGATCCCCCGCGCGTGGGTTACACTTCGGTGTACCGCGTGCGTGTGGCTGTGAGCAACCCCACCACCACAGCCCTGGGCGGCCCCATGTACGATGTGGTGGTCACGGACGTGTTCCCGGCCGGGTCCACCATCGCCACCGCGCCCACTCTGGGCACTGCAACCCTGAACGCGGCCGGCAATCTCAACTGGAACGTGGGTGTGCTTCAGGACGGCGCCCTCAATGTGCCACCCGCGGCCGGCAGCACCGGGTTCATGGAGGTGCTGGTCCCGGTCACACCCACCAAGGCCCAGGAAGGAGCCACCATCACCATCAACGCGGGCGCCACCATCACCGGCGACCAGGTGCCCCTGGATCCGGGCGACGGAACCGGCACCCTGTACCCCTTCAATTTCCACGCAAATGTGGCCAACAACACCACAAACATTTCCGTGGCCGTAGCCACAGGCAACGTGACTCCCGCCAACACCGGAACCATTACGGCAACGCCCAATATCAACCCGGCCCAGGCCATCACCATCACGGTCACGGATGCTGACCTCAACACCAGCGCCGCGGCGATAAATACGCACTCCATTACAGTGGTCAACCTGGCCACCGGGGAATCCGAATCCCTGACCCTCACGGAAACAGGTGTAAACACTGGCATTTTCACTGCGAATCTCAATACTATGTACGGGGCCACGGCCGGGCCCAACAATGACGCAGTCATGCGCGTGCAGGGCGGCGACACCGTGCGCGCCACATATAACGACGCCGTGAACAATGCGGGCATCCCGGCCACGGCAACAGCCAACACCGCGGTAACATCGGGTGTCACGGGCACACTCACGTCCCTGCCCGCCACCATCAACCCCGGCGCCTCCGTAACCCTCACGCTCACAGATAACGATCTCAATACAAACGCGGGCTCGGCACAAACCGTGACTCTGGCAACAACAAACAGCCGCACCGGGGAATCCGAACTGCTCACTTACACGGAAACCGGTGTAAATACAGGCGTTTTCACCGCCACCCTGCTTACAACGTTTAATGCCGCGGCCGGGGTCAACAACAATGGCAGCATGAACTGCCAGTCCGGCGATCTATTAAATACTCAATACAATGATGCGGTCACCAACACCGGGGGCTCGGCAACCATTACGGCCACCACCATCGCCACTGGAGGAAGCACAGGCACAATAACAGCCACAGCCAGCATCATGCCCGGCCAGGCCATCAGCCTCACGCTCGTGGACGCGGACCTCAACACAAACGCAGGTGCGGCAAATACAGTGTCCATCACTCTCACCAGCAGCAACGGGGAGTCCGAATCCATTACACTCACGGAAACCGGCCCCAACACCGGTGCATTCACAGCATCCGTGCCCACCACATTCGGGGGCGCGGCCGGCGCGAACAACAACGGGACATTCAACGCCCAGGCCGGGGACACCATCACTGCAACCTACAACGATGCCCTCACGGGCGCGGGCGGCGCGGCCACGGTCACTGCGTCCGCAAGCGTATCCGGCGGAAGCTCCGGCACCCTGTCCGCCACCCCGGCCCTGCTCCCGGGCCAAGCCGTCACCTTCACCCTGGCCGACACGGATCTCAATACAAACGCGGGAGCCGTGGACAGCCTGTCCCTTGCAGTCGCTAACCCCTCTACCGGCGAAACCGAAACCCTCACATTCCTGGAAACCGGTGCAAATACAGGCATTTTCACCGCCACTGTGAACACCGTGTTTGGTGCGACCGCAGGCGCGAACAATGACGGCGTTTTCAATGTGCAGGCTGCCCACATCATCACCGGTATGTATAATGATGCGCTCACGGCCGCGGGCGGAACCGCTTCAGTTTCCGCATCCGCAACCATCACCGGCGGGCGCACGGGCACGGCCGCTGCCACCGCACAAATCAATCCGGGCCAGTCCATGTCCGCAGTTATCGAGGATGCGGATCTCAACAGCAGCCCGGCCGCAGTCAACACAATTTCCATGACCCTTACCAATGCAACCACTGGAGAAACCGAAACCTTAACATTCACGGAAACCGGGCCAGACACCGGCCGTTTCGCCGCGGTCATCAATACGCAGTACGGAGCGGCAGCGGGCGCAAACAATGACGGGATTTTCGTGGTGCGCAATGGTCAGACCATTTCCTTCACCTACACGGACACGCTCACAGCCACAGGCGGAACCGGCACAGCGTCCGCGGCAACTGCCGTGGTGGATGACACCAATTTCGTAACCATCACCGGTCCAACAGGCCTGTCCAATACTGCGGTGCATAATGTCACCGGCACCACGGACCCGGTGAGCACCGTGACCATGGACCACCCCATTTCGGGTGTGACCCTCAGCACCACGGCAAACGCCAGCGGCGCCTATACCTTTAATAATGTCACCTTCCCCGAGGGCACAACCGTGTTCATGGTGCAGTCCGTGGACCCGGCCGGCAACCGCGCCGTGGCCGCGGCCACTCTGGATGTGGATACCAGGAACAGCATCACCATGACCTCGCCCGTGCCCAACAGCACCATCACTTCGCTTGCGGCCACGGTCACCGGCACAACCGACCCGGACAGCACCGTGACCCTGGTGGAGCCGGGCACGGGCAACACGCTCACCACCACGGCAAACAGCTCCGGCGCATTCACGTTCAATGCCGTGGCTTTCACCGCGGGCGTAAACACTTTCAACTTCACATCAACAGACCCCATCGGCAACGTGGCCACGGCCAATCCGTCCATTATTGTGGACCCGGACATCACGCTCAATATCACCAGCATCACCAACGGCTCAACCTACAGCAACCCCCTGCACGCTGTGGCAGGCGTCTCCGACCCCTTCGCCGTTCTCACGACCACCGACCCCATTTCCAATGCGCCCCTCACCACAACCGCGGACGCCGCGGGCAATTACTCATTCGGAACTCTCACCTTCACCGAAGGCGTACACACGGTCACGGTCAACGGCACGGATACCGCGGGCAACACCGCTTTCACCAGCGTGACGTTCACTGTGGATTCCAGCAACTTCAACAACATCCTCACCACCGGGCTCATCACTACGTCTCTAGTGGATATCACAGGTACAACCAATCCCAACAGCACAGTCACCATGAAACACCCGCAATCCGGCCAGTCCTATACGGCCATCGCAAACAACGCCGGAACCTACCTGTTCGATGATATCTTCTTCTCGGACGGAACCTACAATATCACCACCACGAGCACGGACCCGCAGGGCAATGTGGCAGTGGACGCGGAGACCATCACCGTGGACGCCACCGTGGGCCTCACCGTGGACCTGCCCCCCAACAACAGTGTGGTGGACACCATCACTGTGGACATCACCGGAACTTCGGACCCGGGCGCCACCATCACCATCCTGGAACCCGCAACCGACCTTGAAATATCGGTGGTTGCCGACGCTAACGGCAACTTCACCTTCACGGGCGTGGACCTGGTGCCGGGCGTCAACTACATCACATTCGTGGCCGTGGACCCCAGGGGCAATTCCACGTCCCACCTGCACACTCTGTACTATGACCCCAACCTGGGCCTCACCATCTCCGCGCCCCTGCACAACAGCGTGGTGCAGAACCCGGTGCAGACCGTCACAGGAACCACGGCGCCCGGCGCCACGGTCACGTACCCGGACCCGCAAACCGGCGCAATCCTCACCACAACCGCCAGCGCCGCAGGCAGCTATTCGTTCCCGCCAGCCACGTTCAATATGGGCTCCAACACCCTTTCCGTGACCGCCAGCGACGGCGTCAACACTGTTACCGCGAGCATCACGTTCGTTGTGGCCAATGTGGGGAACACCGCCACGCTCACGGCCAGCGAGCGCACGGTCTTCGGATTCCCCATTATCCTCGAAGTCGACGATTTCGAGACCTACATGGACCCCAATAAAAACGACACCATCACGGTGGTGGTCACCAACCCGCGCAACGGCGACTCCGAGGTGCGCACCCTGGTGGAAACCGCGCCCAATACCGGCATTTTCCGTGGCCGCCTGGACACGGCGGAATGCAGAAACTCGGACGGCATCTCCGGAGTCCTGTGCGTGCAGTTCAACGACATCGTGACCACCAGATATATTGATGCTATCCAGGGCAACGGATCCCTCAATGTGACCATTCAGAAACAGACGCTCATCACCAACGACGAACTGCGCATTAATGTGAACGTGCTCACGTCCACCGGCGCATACCAGGTGCAGGCCCTGCCCAGCCACCCTATCGCCATCATGGAATACGATGCCAACGGGCAACTCACGGGCAAGGTGCTCAACTACACCACCAGCGCGGACGGCAACATCCCCACCGAGTTCGTGGGCTACATGGAAACCGGCGCATCCTACCGTATCATCATTAAAGAGCAGTACCTGGGCTTCCCCTACTCGGCCAGCGAGGACTTCGCCCTGTCAGATATCCAAAGCACCACGCCCGATGCGCGCGGCGTGCGCACCCTCATTATCGTGCTCGACCCTGCGGGATTCGTGTACGACGCCCTCACGGGCGTGCGCATCGCCGGCGCAGACGTGACCCTATACCACGAAAACGGAACCCCCGTAGCCGGCCCCTTCGCAAACTATACGCACAACCCCTCCAGCACGCAGACCAACCCGCAGCTCAGCGGCGCTTCGGGCGTGGCCGGGGGCTTCGAGTTCATCGGCAGCAGCGCAGGCAGCGACCTGTCCGCCGGGTTCTATTACATCACCGTAACATTCAACACCACCCCGGCCCTGGCCGCGCTCTACGACCCCATCGCGCGCAGCGCCGCGTCCTGGGCCGGCATCCAGGAGCCCTACACGGGCCAGGTGTTCCGCGTGGACCAGGCCAACCAGCCCATCGGCATGCGCGTGCCCCTCACCCCGCAGGGACTCCAGACCCCGCTCACCCTGGAAAAATCCGCAAACAAGGACGCGGCCATGACCGGCGATTTTGTGACCTACACCGTGACCGTGGCCAACCTCAGCGCCTCGCCCACGGACGCGGCCAACCCGGTCATGGTGCGCGATACCCTGCCCCCGGGCCTCACGTTCCATAAGGGCTCGGCCGTGCGCCCGGACGGCACGGCCGTCACCGTGGAGCAATCCGGCGGCGGCGTGGTGCAGTTCTCTATCGGGCAACTCCTGGCCGCGGGAACCGCGGGCGATTCCGTGACCATCTATTACCGCGCGGCCATTAATACCGCCGCACGCCCGGGCTACCTGCTCACCAACCAGGCCGTGGCCATGATCAACGGCTTCTCCCTGTCCAACACGGACCGCGCGACCGTGCGCGTGATCTCCGACCCCATCTTTGACCGCGCCACCCTGATTGGCAAGGTGTTCGAGGACTTGAACGGCAACGGCATCCACGACAACAGCGAACCCGGCCTGGCGGGCGTGAGCGTGCTCATGGACGACGGCACATATGTGACCACGGACGCCGAGGGCAAATACTCGGTGCCGGGCGCAGCGCCAGGCCCGGCTATCGGCGGCATGCGCGTCGTGAAAATCGTGCGCCGCACCCTGCCCGCGCACGCAACACTCACCACGCCCGAGTCCCTTTTCGTCACCCTCACCCCCGGCGGCATGGACAAGGCCAATTTCGGGGTACTGCGCTCCGCGGACGATGCGGAACAGGGCCATTCCGAAGAAGACGATCAAGACACAGCTAAAGGCAGCAATAAAGAAAAATCCATATTCCTGGCCATGTTCGACGCCTCCATCGGCGAGGGCAAGGCAGGCGCCGGGCCGCGCCCCTACGAAGATGTGTTCCCCGTGGGCCAGTCCGCGCGCAGCCGCATGGCCTGGTTCTATTCCGGGAATCCGCGCGCCAATCTGCACATCACGTCCGCATACGATTCGGCCAAGGACCGCACGTACGACATGTTCCCGGACCGCGACCCGGACCTGTTCTACCCCACGTACGGGGACAGCAGCACAGTGCAGTACCTCACGCAATCCCAGGGCAAATTCTTCCTGGATGCGCGCACGCCCTCGGCACAGTTGCTTATCGGAAATTACACCGCGCACTTCGCCAACACGGACCTGGCCGGCATCCGCCGCTCCCTGTCCGGCATAAAATATGAATATAAAAACAGCCAGAGCCAGGAAGATTTGCTCGGCTTGCCAACCGGCGACCAAGTGCTCTTATTCACGTCCAAGCACAAGCAGTTGCACGCGCGCACCCAGTTCCGCTCCACGGGCGGAAGCCACTATTATCTGGCGCACAGCCGTATCGTGGCGGGCAGCGAATATGTAACCGTGGAAATTCGCGACGCCCTGGCCCAGGACCGCGTGCTGGCGCGCCGCGCACTCACCCGCGACACGGATTATGAAATCGATTACATCTCCGGGGCCGTGCGCCTGCTCAATCCCGTGGCCCGCTTCGCCGATGGGCACAATCTCACCAGCCCGGGACTCATGGGCGGCGACCCCATATGGATTACCGCGGAATACACCTATGACGCGCAGCAGAGCGAAACTGGCGCGTTCGGCGCGCGCTGGCAGCACCTGACCAACGCCCCAAACAAAATCGGGCTGCCCCCGATGCTCACGATCGGCGCGTCCTATCTCCAAGAAAACGCGGACGGGCGCGACCGCTCCCTGCGCGGGCTCGACCTGCACTGGGCCAACGCATTCAACGCGGAATGGGCGTCCTCGGTGTCCCAGGGCATCTCCTGGCTGGCCAGCCAGGACGGGGGCCGCTCCTTCCAGACCCTGGGCAGTGTGGGCAGCCAGGCCGGCGGCGCATTCAAGGCCGACCTCACCATGGCCGGCAGCCACGATATCGTGTTCCATAACGCCTACTATGATGTGGATGCGGACTTCAATGGCGCATTCAATGAGCGCGGCATCCGGCGCTGGATCTCGAACCTCACATTCTCGCTCGGAACCACCGCGTACACGCTTGACTACACCCGCGCCTCATCCCAGACCGGGGCCACCACAGCCGCGCAGTACTTCACGGGCGGACTCCAGTCCTCATCTCTGCGCGCGGGCGCATGCCGGCCCACGAAACACGGGCGCCTGGAATTCGAATTCCTGCGTGAAAACCGCACATCCCCGGACACCGCAACGGGCCTTGAGCCAGGCATCACATCCACCCTGGCCGTGCGCTACGAGCGCCGCATGACGGACCGCATCACCGCGGCCCTGCGCCAGCAGGCCACTTTGTCCGAACGCGACGACCACCGCACAGCCATTGAAATCGCGTACACAATGCGCAAGGATTTCACATTCAAAACCGAGTTCAGCGCGGGCAATCTGGGAACCGGCATGCGCATCGGATTCGAAAAAATCGATAAAAACGGATCACGCGCCTATTTTGACGTGACCTCGGGCTATGACCCCGAAACCCTGGGAACGCGCACCGGAACCGCCGCCGGCGTGTCAGGCCCCCTGGCGCGGAACACCACAGGCTACATGGAACACGAAAATATCTCCCGGGACGCCGAGCACATCGCCCGCCGCTCCATTGGCATCAACCACACCTACGATGCGGACAACGGGTTCCTGGTCACCCTGGGCCTGGAACGCAGCGAGGACCGCTCCTCCCTGCAGGGCGGCTATTTCACCAATTCCGCATCCGTGCGCGCGGATTATGCGGCCGAAAAATCCGATACCCGCCTGAGCGCGGGCGCGGAATTCCGCACCCAGCGCGGCGCTATCCACAAGGCTTTCTACGGCTACAACGTCCAGGCCAAAGGCACGTTCTGGACCGACATGCACTCGTTCGCAGAGTACGCATACCAGACCGGCGACGACCAGGCCGCGTCCCGCACCGACTCAAAATACACCAAGATCCTGGTGGGCTTCGCATGGCGTCCAAGCCACAATGATCGGCTCAATTTCATCACCCGCGCGGCCCGCATCCGCGAGATGCGCGCCACCACTTTTAACGATGCCTGGAACCCGGACACCATCTCCAACGTGTACTCCATTGAAGGCCTGTACGACCTGCACCCGCGCTTCACAATCCGCCAGAAACTGGCCGCCAAAACCATACGCGAGCGCGGCATGAATCCCGTGCCCGACGCCAGGAGCCGCACCACACTCTGGATCAGCGGTTTCACATGGAACGCCAGCGATTCCTGGGATTTGCGGGCAGAATACCGCGCCATGCACCAGCCCACCCATCTCAACCAGCGCAACGGTCTTGCGATGGAAACAGGCTATACTTTCGATCAAAAAATAAGAGTCGGTGTTGGATACAATTTATCGTCACACACGGACGATGAGTTCCAGTCAAACAGCTTCTCAAACAGAGGTTTGTTCTTAAAAGTGCAAGGCAAATTCTAATTCACCCAACCTTTCATATAACATACACATTTAATAATTACAAACAGTATGACCAATGAATAAGAGCTTATAGAGCATCAAAACCTATGTTATAATAGTCATGACAAGTACAAATATATAGTCTAAATACAATCGAATATGCAACATATCTCCACACAACGTGAATTCTAATTGCAGCACTATCTACAAAATATAAAATCAAATAATATAGCATAATAAGCCTCAATGTTTACTTGTATGAGTTTATTGCAATGATATTAATCTGATCATTTTGCAATATTTTGCTAATACAGATGGCCTGACATCTTAAAAATATCATAATTTAACACAAATCCATGCAGTAATTGTATGCATTGATGTCTGTATTGCTATTCACTTGTGGTCTTGAAGTCGTTGTGCTCTTAAATCAGGGCCAAAAATACACACATGACCTATTTTGCTTATTTCTATAAAAGATTTTATATGTTTACTTCGATATTGCTTGTGCTTATAGCAACTGTTCTCAAACTTGCTATACGTGCTATTAAATTAGCATGAGGACATTTCAGCTCTTATTTTCCTTTAATTACACAGATATAACAATGATTATGATGATTTTATTTTGAAGTTAGCATATCAAACAGGCCATTAATTACAAATCGTTATGGTAAATGTATTTAACTTATTTTATCTCAACCTTTAAATATACATTGAAAGAAGAATATGACAGAAGCGACATTGATACAAATGTTTTAATACCTAATCATTAAAATAAAATTCTATATGTGAAAATATAAATACGCACATCCAGCATTACATATGCATCAAGGATTTGTACTGTAATTACTTTTATTGGCATAATAAATGAAAATATATTGCAAATTATTTTAAACAAAGCCTATTATCTTAACTTTATAAACTCTTAATGCGAATCTATATATATGCTTATTGGAATATATTGAATTATTTTCAATCAAGCAAACGACATCAATTAATAATGTTTACAATTATTGTCTAACCTTAATATTGCGCTTACAAGCTTTGGCATCTGTCCTCATTTCACAATTAACGAACTGATTGCGTCTTGATTTTAATGGCGCTTAATCGCTGCAACATGTTTTTTTTAAGCCTCTTGAACAACACATTATTCATGAAAGGCACAAAATGCCATTGAAATATACTAAACCCATGTGCCTGATTCGACCGGACGCATAAGTTTGGGGTATTGCGCGACAATAAATACCTGAACGACTTCAACGGATCTCACAGGGCCGAATAGGGGCCTTATTTCACTTATATACACATAAGCAAATATAGGCGAGTATTGTTCACTGGGCCATATTTGGCCTATGCCTGCCACGCTTTGGCCACAATACGATTCCCGGGTATCAAGGTTCAACGGGACACAAAAAGAGGAGCCCTGCCGGGCCCCTCTTTGATGCATAAATTGTTGGTTGGCCTGGCTGCTATGGCAGCAGGGTTGCGATGATCGACTGGTCGGTTTGCAACGTGGCGCGCTGGTTATTAACGCTTGTGATGGCCCCGTCGATGCTGTTCTGAGCGGTGACCGCGCTATTCACCAGATCCGCTGTGTCAAGATTTAAGCCCTTGGGCGTAATCTCAATCACGGATACCGTGGGTGTGCCCACATCAGGGCAAGTCTGGTTCAGGGCACCGTCGAGCAGGAGATTTCCATCGAACGTAGCGGTGTTGGCCAAAGCGTCCAGGTACTCGCCCCAGCCGTCGAATTCGGCCTGAAGCGCCTGTTTGTCCGCGGTGGTGAGCCCGCCGGACTGGGCCTGCACGGCCAGGGTTCTCATGGCCTGCAGCACGTCGGCCACATCGGAGAGCAGGTCGTCTGACACGGCTACGGTGCTGCTGAGGTTTTGCAGACACACGATGTCGGGCATATAGGCGAGAATTGTTTGATAGCTGTTGATAATGGCGCTGGCCACATTGATTTTGGAGCCGGCTGTGCTGCGGGTGCTGCTGACTGTGGCGATAGCCGTGTCCAGGAGCGAATTTGCAGCCGTGGCCATGCTCGGGCTGATAAGGCTGGTGGAGGCAAGTCCCAGTGCGCTGGTGGTATGATTGGCGATCAAAGCCTCAATGAACACGGGTGTTGCGCCGCCGGTGAGGTTCACGTTCAGGCCTCCGTTGGCGTAGGTTCCGTCCAGCAGGGGCACGCCATTGAATGTGGCTTGAGTTACGATGCTGTCAAGCTGCGCCTTCAGATTCTGGTAGTCGGGGTCGCATGCTCCCGTGCCCCCACACGCGCTGCCTTGCTCCTGCACGGCCAGGATGCGCATTTGCTGCAATATATCGCTGATGGAATCCAGAGCACTGTCCGCGGTTTGCAGCTTGTTGATAAAATCATTGATTTCATTGCTGATATTGAGTTGGAAGCTCAGGGAACCGTCTGTGTACATATCCGTGGAGCGGCCCAGTGCGTCGGTAATGCGGATATACGCGTAATATGCGGAAACATAGTTCGGAAACACGCCGGTCGCGAGCCCGGTGGCGGTGTCGAATGTCCAGGTCGAGGGCAGTTTGCCGCTGGAAATGCTCCAGAGGAATGGTGCGGTTCCATATACCGTGGAAAACATGCCGCTGAAGCTCAGCCCAAAGGCTGCGTTGCCAATGGATGGGGATTGCACTTGCGGGGCCGCAGTGTAGGTGGTGATACTGACCGAGCCGCTCACGCCGTTGTACGCGCCGGTCACGGTCTGCGCGCCCACATCGATAACCGAGAATTCCCCGGCATTGCCTGTGGCCGAGAGGCCGCCCGAAGCGGTCCAGGCCACACCGGACAGGGTGGCGCTGTTGCCCTGCGCGTCCGCGCCCGTGAGTGTGAAGGTGATGGTATCGCCCACTTCAGCGTCCAGAATCGCCACGGTGGAGGGCGAAACAGCCACGGAAACCACGGGTCCCAGGGCCACCACGGTTACTGCGGCTGTGGCCGTGATAGTTCCGGTGGCGGCTGTGACCACGCCTGCGCCCTCGGTTGAAGCCGTAAACACGCCCGCGGCGTCAATGGCGCCGATGGCCGCGTCCGCGGACCACGTGACATCCGAGCCCAGGGTTACGCCGTAGGCATTCTTCACGTCCGCGGTAAATGTCTGGCTCGCGCCCAGGGCCGGGGTGGCTGTGGCGGGCGTGATTTCAATAACCGCGGCCACATCGGCCACGTCTCCGAACGCATAGGTGATAATATCCGTGGAATTCATGTCCGAATACGCGGTTCCCGCGCTGTACAGGGTATCCACAGCCGAGGCGAGCCGGGCTATGTGCTCCTGCGTGACATCGGCCAGGGCCACGCCCTGCTGTTCGGCCAGGGCCAGGGCTGCGTCCGCGATCACAGTGCTGCGCTTATCCGCGGTCACGCTCGTGACCTGGCCTTCAGCCACTTCGGCGATGATGCCGCGCACGGTTTCACTGCCTCCGCCCGGATATGCGGCTGTGGCTTCCAGAAGGTGATTAAAGCCGATGGGCACTTCCAGGGACACAGTTTCCACGCGCGCGGCCGCGTTATAGGGAACGGATACGGTAGCGACCTGCGCGGGAAATTCCTCGCCAGTTTCCGAGTAAACGCCCGTGATCGTGATGGTGATCTCAATATCGCCGGAATCCACACCAGCCGAGCGCCCGCGGGGCGGGCCCGCAAACGTGACGTTTGCGCTGATAAGGCCGTTGCCGGCCGCGGTATTCAGGGCGGCTGCGCCGCCCGGGGACGTGCTATCGCCCCCTCCCCCGCCTCCGCAGCCGGCCATCCAGGCAGTGGCCGCCGCAAATATCGCCAACAATGCAATAATCCGGAATTTCGTTGTTCTGGCCATAATTCCTCTTCCTCCCGTGCGGGCGCCTGTTCACAGCGCGGCCCGCAATAAATAATATTTTTAACAATGAAATCATAAAAAACATAAACGAATTGATACGTAAATGCCCGGCAACGCAATATAAACCCGTCTAACACAACCCCTTGCACAGGGAATACCGGAAACGACCAATTAATAATAATAATGATTATTCCGAATCCGTTGAATTCATTATACCACATCCGGGAATGGCGCGAAACCAGAAATCCCGAATCGTCCCAGGAAAGAAATGCTGCGCCGCGGCTATCTCAAAGAGTTATTGATTTTTTTGAATTCAGCGATTGGTATATCGTTAAAAATGTATTTATATGGAGTGCGGCGATTTATCGCCGCTTTGAAATGCCGGGAATTAATTCCCGGCTCTGAAAGCGACATTAAAATGTCGCACTCCAAAAGGAGAACAACCATTCGTATGATGTTTTCGATTAAAGTGCTTGAAACCGCATGCAAAAAATCCATGATCGACTCCGTCTTTATCAACAAAACCCATTTATTCCTGACAATCATCGTATTTCGCCAACAAGTCAATAATGTCTTCGTTCATTTCTTTTTGTCTTGCAAATTCTATTAACGTCAAGCCTTCTTGAGTAAAAACGCACGCATCTGCCCCATGTTCCAAAAGACGCTGGATAACTTCTTTAGAGTGTCTATAATAAATTGCCAATTGCAATGGACTATAAAAATCAGGCGGTGATGCGTTGACGTCTATGCCTTTGTTCAGCAACAAATCTAATATTTTAATCAGGCTCGGATCAGAATCAGCCCTCAACATCAATCTAGAGAGTGCAGTTCCTTCATATTTTGACATTTTATGTACATTTGCACCCGACTTAATCAACAATTCCACAACCTCATATGAAATGAATGGACCTGCTGCATGGATTAATGGAGTTTGACCCTTATTGTCACTTATATTAACATCTGCTCCATACGACAATAATAATTTCGTTTTCGAATATGATAGTCTTGAAGAGACTGCAGCACTGAGCATAGGTGTTAGCCCGTAATTGTCTAACGCATTAACATTAGCGCCATTTTGAAGCAATATTTGCGAAGCATTGTCATTTTTGTTTTGCACAGCGAGATGTAAAGGTGTGCACCCAAATTTGTCCCGTTTTTCCATATTGGCACCAAATTCAAGGAGCACCGCTATCGCCTCTACATTGCCTTTAGCCGCTGCAATATGAAGCGGCGTATCCATATCATCAAAAATGCGATCGGGACTTTCACCGTTTGACAGGAATGTTTTCAAAGCAGACATGTCATATTGAACAATCGCCTCTTCCATTGTCTCGGGTTTGTTGTCAGGAATTCTATTTGCTGGGGAATCCCCGGATTTCTTACACGATGAAATTGCAACCAGCAGGAATGCAAATGCACACAACATCCCAATATTTTTACTCTTAAAATTGATGTGCGTCATTGTTCAATCCCCTTGTGCAATTATTGAAATCCCAGGGCGCAGTAGGTTTTTATGCGCGTGGATTTTCCCTTGAGGGGCACGTCGCCGGTTTCCTGCACCTGGAGGATATGCTCGAGGGGGCGGTATACGTTTTCGCTGATATAAATGGAATCCGGGGGCGCCGCGGCCTGGAGGCGCTGGGCCACGTTCACGGGGTCGCCGATGACTGTGAAATCGCGGCGGTGCAGCTTGCTGCCAATGTCGCCGAAGATGACCTGGCCGGAGTTGATGCCGATGCGCGTCTGAACCGTGTGCAGGGCGGACTTGTTGAATTCATCCTGCGCCTGGATCATGCACAGGGCCGCGCGCACGGCCTGCTCCCCGGGGCCGGCCTGGGAGTCGTCTTCCGAGCCGAAGATGGCGAGGATGGCGTCACCGATGAATTTATCGATGATGGCGCCGTGATCTTTGAGGATGGTTGTCATGATGTCGAAATAACTGTTGAGGTGGTCCACGACCTCCATGGGCTTGTACTGTTCGCACAGTGAGGTAAAGCCCACGATGTCGCTAAAGAGGATGGTGAGATTTTTTTCCGAAGCATTGAGCGCGCCCGTCATGTCGTGGTCGCGGTTGGCGCGGCTGGCGGCCTGCATGGCGGCTTCGGACATGTAGAGTTTGAGGTATTCGCGCTCGCGCTTGAGGCGGCTTTCGGCGGTGAGGCGCTCCACGGTAATGGCGACTTTATCCATGGAGAACGGTTTGGAGACAAAGGCGGCGGCGCTGATGCGCAGGCCGCGCGCGGCTTCTGCGCGGGACTCGCGCGAGGAGATGATGACCACGGGGATGGAACGTGTGACCTCGCGCTCCTTGAGATACTTGATGAGCTGGTAGCCGTTGAGGCGGGGCATGTCCAGGTCCGCCACAATCACATCGGGTGTGAGGCGCAGGGCCTGTTCGTAAGCGTCCTCGCCGTCGGTGCAGGCGATAACCCGGAAGCCCTGCTGCATGAGGCCGAAGCGGAGCATATTGACGATAGTGGGGCTGTCGTCCACCACGAGCACGGTTTCGCGGCGGCGCACTTCCATGGTGTGCAGCAGAGAATCTATGCAGCTCAAAAGTTCCTCGTGCACCACGGGCTTGATGAGATAGTCGTTGGCGCCGGCGTCGAAGGCGCGGTCGATGTCCAGGCCCTTTCCCAGGGAGGAAACAATGATGGTGGGAATGAGCGCGGTGTCCGCGCTGGTTTTAATCCGTTTGCACATGGTGTAGCCGTCCATGCGCGGCATTTCGATGTCGGACACAATAAGGTCCGGGCGCTGGCCGCGCGCCATGGCAATGCCCTGCTCGCCATCGTAGGCGTGGAGCACCATCATGCCCTGCTGTTCGAGGAACGAGCCGGTGCGCTGGTGAATGACCTTGCTGTCGTCCACCAGGAGGATGCAGCGCGTGCCGTGCAGCACGCGGCTGAGCAGGGACGTGAGCCGATCTTCGGAGAATGGGGTGAGCAGGAAGGCGCGTGCGCCGGCATCAAGGCAGGCGTTTTCGTGGGCCGGGTCTCCGGAGAACAGGATGGCCGGCGCCGTGCAGATTCCGCGCAGTTCGCCGCAGGCCTCAAGGCCGTTGCCCGGCAACTCGACATGCACCATGACAAGGGCGATATCAGGGGCGGCGGCGGCGGCAATCAGGGCCTGCCGGCTGTCCACGGATTCCACGGCGTACCCTTCCATCTGCAGCCGCTTTTTCAGGAATGAAACAATGAATGGGGCGGCGGCGGCGATGATAATTTTCATTGGTTCCGGATTTCTCTCCTATCGGGGGTTCGCTTTTCTATAGATCCCGGTGCCCACGGACTCGAGATTGAAACGTTCGTGGCGGAAAACAATTTCCGTGCCGCCAATGAACAGGAGCCCGTTATCGCAGAGGGCGTCACTGAATTTCTGAAACAGCACGAGTTTGGTTTCATTGGTGAAATAGATGATGACATTGCGGCAGACAATGAGATCGTAGCCCTGTTCCCAGGCGTCTTCGAGCAGGTTGTGCTGGCGGAAATCCACGTGTTCCTTGAGAGCCGGGGCCACCTCATAGAAGCGATCGCCGGGGGAATTCCTGGCCCAGTCCGAGGCGGGGCGGTCCACGGTTTTGAAGTAGCGTTTCATGAGAGTGGCGGGCACTTCGCGTGTTTCGCGGTCCGTGTAAATGCCCTCGCGCGCGCGGCTGAGCATGGCGCGGTCCAGGTCCGTGGCCAGCACCGTGAAGGGAAAGGAATCCGGGGCCATGGCCACGTTCATTTCATGAAGCAGAATGGCCAGGGTGTAAGGCTCGGCGCCGATGGAGCATCCCGCGCTCCATACGCGCACGGTGCGGCGCCGCTGGGATCGGCGCGGGTCCCTGAGCCTGGCATCCACGGCCTGGGTGAAGCGGCTGTTCAATTCATCCCAGCGCGATTTGTCGCGAAAAAGGGACGATACGTTAATCGTGATGGCGTCGCGGAATTCCTGAATGTGCGCGGGCTTTTCCTGGAGGTATTTAACGAGATCCACGTAATTGCGCCGGCCGGTCTTATCCAGTACTTTTTCGAGAATGCGCTGCATCTGCTGGGGGCGGTAGCTGTCCAGGTTCACGCCGGTAAGGTCTTTGACTTTTTTCTTGAACCACGAGAATTCGAGGTCGGAAGGCATGGGCATAAGGCGTCACACCAGGTCCAGAATTTCCCGCACAATGCGGCTGAGGGGTACGATATAATCGGCGTTTCCTGAATCGATAAGAGCCGCGGGCATGCCGTCCACAATGCAGGTGGACTTGTGCTGAGCGATAGTGACGCCGCCCGCGGCGCGGATGGCTGCGCCGCCCGCGGCGCCGTCCAAGCCCATGCCCGTGAGCACCACGCCGATGACTTTTCCCTTGTAGATTTCGGCGGCGTCCTTCATGGTCACGTCTGCGGCCGGGCGCACATTATTCACGTTGGGGGCCGAGGACAGGTGCAGGCGCCCGCCCGGACGGATGCGCAGGTGAAAATTGCCCGGGGCCACAAAAGCGTGGCCTGCGCACAATTGTTCGCCCTCTTTGGCTTCGGTCACGCGCACCTTGGAAAGCAGGTCCAGGCGACCGGCCAGGGACGCAGTGAACCCGGCGGGCATATGCTGAACGATGATGATGCCCGCGGGCATGTCGCCGGGCAGGGAGGGCAGAATGCGCGCCAGGGCCTTTGGCCCGCCCGTGGAGCAGGCGATGACTACGAGCTTTTTCATTTCCACGGCGGGCGCGGGCTTGGAGCACAGAACGGCGGATGCGGGCGCGCCGTTGGCTGCGGGATTCGCGTCGGGGTTCACGGACGCGGCGATTTTTATTTTGGCGATGAGTTCGTCCTTGACCGATGCCATGGTGAGGCTTTCGCGCTTGTCGGGCTTGCGCACGAAATCCACGGCGCCCAATTCAAGCGCGCGGATGGTGGCGTTGTCGCCTTGTTCGGAATAGTTGCTGACCATGATTACGGGCGTTGGGCGCGTGCGCATGATGCGCCTGAGGGTTTCATAGCCGTCCAGGCGCGGCATTTCGATATCCAAAGTGATCACATCGGGTTCGAGTTCGTGCATGAGCTGGAGTGCGTCCATGCCGTCGCGCGCGGCGCCGGCCACTTCGATGCCCGGATCCTCACTCAGAATCCGTCCCAGCACAAACCGCATGTAGCTGGAATCATCGACAATCATAACGCGCACGGGTTTGTCGCTCATTGGGGGGAAGCCGGCCTCACGATGCGTGGAGATACTTGCGAACGGTTTTGAGCAGCAGTTCCGGCTCTACGGGTTTGACCAGATAATCGCGCGCACCGGCTTTGACTGCGGCAAGTACGGTTTTCTCGTCATCCACGGCGCTGAGGATGATGACCGCGGCCCGTGCGTTGATTTTACGGATATAACGGATAGCGTCAATGCCGTTCATCACAGCCATATCATTGTCCATGAGCACCAGGTCGGGCCTGGCGTCGCGGAACATCTGCACGGCGTCAATGCCGTCCGAGGCTTCGAGAACCCTGTAGTTTTCTCCGGCCAGCACCTTTCGGATCCGGGTGCGGTGCGTTTTGGAATCATCGCACAACAGAACGGTTGCAGGTTTTTTTTCGGCCATGCCGCGCAATATCCTTTAAAACCCTGTTCCGGCAAAAACGCGCGCCACGGCAGCCGCCGGAATCATGCGGCTCAGGGCATAAGTTCAAATTCCCGGCTGCGCCTTTTGACAACGCCGCCCACATCGATGATCAGAGCGATGTTGCCGTCGCCCAGAATGGCTGCGCCGGCGATGCCGGGCACTTCGCCCACGTATTCGCCGAGCGGGCGGATCACGATATCCTGGTCGCCCACCAGGGCGTCCACCACGAAGCCCGCGCGCTGGCCGCCCCAGGACACGACCACAATGAAAACCTTGCCCGGGTCCTTGTGCGCAGCACCGGTCACGATGCCAAACTGGCTATCGAGGCGCACCAGGGGCAGCACCGCATCCTCGAACAGGATGGTTTCACGGCCTTTGACGATTTTGAGTTGAGCGGGCTCCACGCGCAGAGTCTGCACCACGGAAATCAGGGGCACGGCGAATACGCGGTCGCGCACGCGCACGAGCAGACAGCTTATGATGGCCAGGGTGAGCGGGAGTTTGATAAGCATGCGCGTGCCCTTGCCGGGTTCGCTGCGCAGGATCACACTGCCGTTTAATTTTTCGATATTGGTGCGCACCACATCCATGCCCACGCCGCGGCCCGAGAGTTCGCTGGCCGTGTCGCGCGTGCTGAAGCCCGGCGTGAACACCAGGTTGAGAATATCCTCGTCCTGCATGCGATCCAGGATTTCGGGCGGGGCCAGTGCGCGCTCGCGCGCGCGGCTGAGCACCTTGCGCGTATCAATGCCTCCGCCGTCGTCTTCCACTGTGATGATCACGTGATCCTCGACGTGGCTGGCGTCGATGCGGATGGAGCCCTCGGCGGGCTTGCCTGCGGCTTCGCGCGCGCTCGGGCTCTCGATGCCGTGGTCCACGCAGTTGCGCATAATGTGCATGAGGGGATCGCCGATCTGTTCCAGCACGGAGCGGTCCAGTTCAGTTTTTTCACCGGTTATTTCCAATTTAATTTGCTTGCCGACCTTGTGGGACAGGTCGCGCACCATGCGCGGAAATTTGTGGAACACATTCTCAAGGGGCAGGAGCCGCGCCTTGAGAATATGGTCCTGGAGTTGGGCGGTGATGTGTTCGATGTGGTCCGCGGTTTCGTTGATTTCCTCGACCATGTCGTCGGCCATGCCGTCGATCATGCGGCTGAGTTGCGTGAGGCGCGTGCGCTTGATCACAAGTTCGCCCACCAGATCCATGATAGCGTCCACGCGCTCCACGTTCACGCGCACCGAACGCGAAGCGGTTTTTTTGTCGTCCTGGGCCGCGGAAGGCTTTGGCGGGGGCGCAGAGGGTTCGGATTCAGGTTCAGGTTGCGGATCGGGAACAGGGGATTCTACGGCGGCCAGCGGCGGGGACGGCTCGTCCGCAGACGGCTCTGGCTGGGCCGGGGAAATCTCCACACTGCGGGGTTCGGGGTCCGGCGCAGGGGCTGGATCCGGCGCCTGTGCCGCAGCCTGGCCCTGGGGCCTGACGCCGGATATCTCGACATCTTCAATCAGGCCGAGCACTTCGCGGATACGCATTTCATCGGCGGGCGTATTGAGGCGCACAAACAGGGGAAAGGATGCGGATTCGCGCTCGATTTCATCAAACGCGGGCTGGGACTGCTCCACAGTACCTATATCGGACAGGAAGGTGAGCACCTGCATGGCGCGCACAAAAGGCATGCGGCAGGTTGCGGCTGCGTGCACGGCGATGCCGAACACCTGGAGCGCGCCACAGGGTTCCGGCGGCGCAGGCGCAGGCGGTGCGGGCGGCGCAGGCGCCTCGGTTTGCGCAGGCGGCGCAGACTCTATGGGAGCAGCCTTTGTTTTTTGATCTTTAATTAATTGAAGGGCGTCGAGATGATGGCGGAATTCGGACTGGACCTGGCCGTGATCGGCAATTTCCTTGCGGATTATGCCCAGGGTGTCGGTGCACTTCAGAAACGTATCGATAAGCTGGACCGACACGGGCAGTTCGCCCTTGCGCACGCCGTCGAAGACATTTTCCATGCCGTGCGCAAGCTCGGCGAGCGTGGGCAGCCCGATGGAGCCGGCCGAACCCTTGAGCGTGTGTGCGGCGCGAAAGATTTCAGCCAGCAGGGACGGATTATCCGACTCTTTTTCCAGCTTAAGAATATCTTCCTCGAGGATTTCTATGAGCTCATCCATTTCCTCAAGAAAGATTTCAATTTCTTCCGGGTCAATATCGTACTGGGCCATAGCAGTGTTCAACCATTTGCGGCGGGCGCGTTATCGTCGCGCCTGCCGAGAATCTCTTCAAGATTAAGAAGCGTGGCCACCTCGCCGTCGAGCTTGGCCAGGCCGATAACCGCATTCACATCCACAGACCCTGAGAGCATGGGGGATGCGGATTCGATGCGCTTGTTTGATATGGGGCGCACGGCGAGGACTTCATCCACAATCATGCCCAGGGTGAGGTCGCCAATCACGGCAACCATGATGCGCGTGGTTTTGGTGTGCGGGCGCGGCGGCATGCCGAATTTGAGGCGCAGGTCCACCACGGGCACGATGCGGCCGCGCAGATTGATGACCCCGGCCAGGGAGTCGGGCGTGTGCGGAATTTCGGTGATGTTGCGCGGTTTAAGGATTTCCTGCACGCAGTGGATGCCCGCGCCGTAGCGCTCGCCCGCGAGCAGGAAGATCACGAACAGGTCGCCCTGATCCTCGTAGCGCTTGTGCTGAGTAAGTGACTTGCGCCGCCGCCGCGCGGGCGGGGACGCGGGCTGCATGTCCATGAAAAACTCCCGCTGCCTACAAAGTAAAAGATTTCGATACGCCTTCGAGTTCCTTGGCCATTTCGCCCAATGCGGCCACGGCGTTGGAAACTTCGATGATGCTGGCGGTCTGCTCCTCGACCGAGGCCGAGATTTCTTCGGTGGCCGCGGCATTGTCTTCGGAGATAGCGGCCACGCGGCGCATGGACTCCTCGACTTCATTGGAGCTGGCCGCCATTTCCTCGGTGGCTGCTGTGTTTTCCTGCACCACGCTGGCCACCATGTCCATGGAGTCCACGATTTTCTGGCTTTGCTCCACGAGATTTTCCAGGGACTCGGACACGACCTTGATTTCGCGGTCTGTTTCGCCGATCACGTCCATGATTTCAGCCAGGGCCGAGCGGGCCTCTTCGCCCAGGCGCGCGCCGTCGCGCACCTGGCGCGTGCCATCGGTCATGCTGTCCACCACGCGACCCGTGTCTTCCTGCACGCCGCGGATGAGTTCTGCGATCTGGCGCGTGGCTTTTGTGGAGCGCTCGGCCAGCTTGCGCACTTCGGTGGCCACCACGGCGAAGCCCTTGCCGTGCTCGCCGGCGCGGCCGGCTTCGATGGCTGCGTTCAGGGCCAGGAGATTGGTCTGCTCGGCGATGTCGTCGATAACTTCGGTGATGTCGCTGATGCGCTTGGAGCTGTCTCCGAGCTGCTGCACCGTGGTCGCGGTCTGCTCCACGGTGGTGGTGAGCATATTGATGTTATCAATGGCCTTGGTGATGGCGGTGCGCCCGGCCGTGGCGCGCTCCGCGGATGTGCGGAACATGGTGATCATATCTTTGAGGCGCGCCACCGTGGCTTCGATGGTGGCCGACATATCGTTGATGATGCGCGAGGTCTGCTCCACGCCCTGGGCCTGCTCCTGCGCGCCCTTGGCGATCTGGTCGATAGTTTTCAAAAGGCTGTCCAGGATGTTGGATGTCTGCTGCACGCTGGTGTTCTGCTCTTCAGACCCCTTGGCCATGTCCTGCACGGACATGGCGATCTGGTTGGCGCCGCGGCGCACCTGGTCGGTGGTGACTTTAAAATCCTCGGAGAATCGGCGAATGTGCGTTACGGTTTCATTCATCTTGCCGATGAGATCGCGCAGGTTCGTGATGGTGGTATTGGTGACCTCGGCCAGCTTCACAAACAGTTCGTTTGATGAGCCCACGGTCATGGCCTGGGTGAGATCGCCTCCGGACACTTTGCGCAGCACTTCAAAACTCTCGGACAGGCTGAGGGCCATATCCATGTTCACAGCGTCGGATTCCTGGCGCGTGTCCTGCAGGTCCTGGATCATATCGTTGATGCCGATGCTGAGGCGGCCGATTTCATCCTGTTCCCGGATCACTTCGGCGCGCACGGACAGTTCGCCGCCCCTGAGTTTGTCCATGACATCGAGCAAGTGGTCCACGCGGCCATGGATATAGGCGTGTTCGGCGGCGGACGCGGAAACACTGTTTTGAAGGGTTTCAAGCATTTTGTTGAGCACTTCGGCGAGTTTGCCGAGCAGGTCCTGAGAGTTGCTCACGGGCACGCGCTGGCTGAGGTCGCCGGTGGCGTTGATGCGGGCCAGGGCCTCGAAGATCTCCGAGATGCCGATGGCCAGCTCCAGGGTGTTTTCCTCGACCTCTGCCTTGTCCGCGAGCAGGGAGTCCACGCTTTTACGGCAGGATATGAGCGCGGCCACAGCGGCCACGACCAGAGCCGCGGCTGCGGCCAGCAGGGGCGGCTGTTCGATCAAAACGCCTGCCGCGAGCAGGGCCGCGGCTCCGGCCAGGGCCGCGACAAACATCCACAGCACCGATTTCCCCAATGGATTATTGAAAGCTTGCGATACGGATTTCATGCTTTGTCTCCTTCCTCTGCGGAGGGGCCGGGCGGCCCGGCTTGGCGCTGCTGCACTTCGGCCAGCGCGCTGATTTCCTTGATGGAGAACACTTTATCGAAGTCGAGCATTTTGACCAGAGTGTCGCCGACCTCAGCGAACCCGATGAGGTAATCCACGCGGATGGTGCTGCGCAGCAACTCGGAGGGCGGCTCGATGTCGTCGTCGCTGAGGGTGAGCACTTCCATGACCCGGTCCACGATCACGCCGATGACCTGATCCTCGGCGGCCACGACCATGATGCGCGCGGCCTTGGTGTGCGCCACTTCTCCCACGCCAAACCGGCGGCCCAGGTCCACCACCGGGATCACATACCCGCGCAGGTTGATGACCCCTTCCACGAAGCCCGGGGTCTGGGGCACGCGCGAGATATCCGCCACCCGGATCACTTCTTCCACGATCTCCAGGGCGATGCCGTACGATTCCCCGCACAGTTCAAACAGAACGATCTGCCGTTCCGCGGGCGCCTGTGTTGTGTTTTCACTTTCCATTGTCAACTTTGAGCAATTCACATTCCATAATTTTACCGCACGGTTGATTATACCCGCCGGAACCGGATTGCGCCGTAATCCGCTGTGAAAAACCAGTTTGTTTCAGGATTCCGGCCATTCGATATAGTTTCGCGGCCCGGCGCTAAAAATTGTCATCGCGCCCGTAGAGCAGCGCGCGCAGGCTGAGCAGGGCTGCGGGCCCGTGGGGCGTATCCAGTACGCCGGTCACGTATGCGCCGTATTCCCCGGCGTCCCCGGGCGCGGGGTCATGCGCCGCAGCCACGCCTGGCACATCATCGGCCAGAAACCCCACGGGCGCGCCCCCGCAGTCCGCGTGCACCAGCTTGGAGCGGCCGATATCCGAGCCCACCGGAGGATCGCGCAAGCCCAGTTGCGCGTGCAGATTCCACAGCATCACCAGTTCATCATTGTGGTAAAATGCGCCGGAAACGTACGGGAATGCGCCGCCCACCATGCTTACATCATCCAGGCGCACATCCTTGAGGCGCAGCACGCCGCGCACATGGGCTGTGGACAGGGCGAAAAGCCGGTGGGACAATTCAATAACAAGGGCTTCTGATGCCGCGGGATCCTGGGCTTCGGGCTCGCTCCCGGGCGCAGCGCGCAGCGCGGCCAGCAGGGCCGTGTATGCGGCGGCAATGCCCTTTGTTTTTTCTTCACAGAAATCGCGGTTGTGCGGGTTGAGGTCCGGGTGAAAGCGCAGAAACATCTGGCGGGCGCGCTTTTTCACATCGCGCAGGCCCGCGCCCGGGACCAGGCCCAGGGTTTCATAGTGGAGCCTTATGTGCGCATCATTGTGTCCGGCCATATGGTCCGCGATGAGTGGGTGCGCCTCCGAAGTGGGATGCAGGGGTGGGGTGGCGCCGCAGGCTTATGCCGGGCGGGCCGTCTCAGAATTCTTTCGATACTATAATCATATTAATAATGGCGCGCACCGTGCTTACGGGATCAATGGGTTTGTGGATAAAATCCATGGCGCCCCTGGCCAGGGCGATGAGCACACGCTCCTCGTCGCCAGCCGAAGAGATCATGACCACCTCGGCGCCGGGCGCTGCCGCGCGCACGGGTTCGACCGCGGACAGGCCGTCGAAATTGGGCATTTCAATATCCATGGTCACCATGGTGGGCTGCAGTTCTTTGGCCTTGTCCACGGCCTGATTGCCGTCCTCGGCCTGCCCCACCACGGTGAGGCCCGCGCTCGTGAGCGCCTTGTGCAGCTTGAAGCGCAGGAATTTGGAATCATCAACAATCATAATGCGGGCGGCCTTGAGGCACGCCAGATTGTTCGGATATTCGTCGATGTGGATAGTATCTTTATCCTCGGCAGGCCGCTCCGCGGGCAAAACCCGCACCTGGGAAATCAGGGCGCGTTTGAAAAGGCGCATGTGGCGCCCTTCGAGTTCGATGCCTTTGCGCACGATGGTGGTTCCGTCCAGTGCGATGATATCATCCGCAGCCATCATGCCTCTTTCAATGCCTTCCACGTCTACGATTCGTATGTTCATTGTATGAACCCTCTTCCCGCAATATTCAATTTTACGCGCCCGCCGGTTCGCGGCTTTGCGCCGCTGAAATATGCCGCGAAGCTATTGTCAAAATTCAGGATTGATCCATTTTATATCCATTCCCACAATGTAAATTATATCCTTACCCCATTCCCGGCACAATACAAATTCTTAACAGAAATGAAATCTACTAAATCACTATACATTGTGATTTTTATTGTATAGAATGGCTGGGTAGAAAACTCACGATAATATCTTTCCCTTTCATCCGCTGCCATGGTGCATGCGGATATTGTATAATCGCATGAAGTCAGAAAATTAGAAAAAGGACATTCCCATGAGTGAAAAAACCGGTGTCTTCATCTGCCAGTGCGGCGCCAATATCGTGGAGAACCTGGACACGGATGCGTTGGAGCGGCATTTTGCCGCACGCGGCGACGCCCTGTTCGCGGTGCAGCACGGCCTGTTGTGCTCGGGAGACGGCACAGCGTTTCTCAAAGAACAAATCCAAACGCAGGGCCTCACGCGTATTGTGATCGGCGCGTGCTCGCCCCGGCAGCATGAGCACACATTCCGCGCTGCGTGCCGCGCCGCGGGCATGAACCCGTTCCTCATGCAAATGGCCAACATCCGCGAAATGTGCGCCTGGGTGAGCAAGGATAAAGAGGCCGCCACGGACAAGGCCCGGGCCATGCTCAACGGTGCGCTCGAACGCGTGCTGCGCCACGAACCCCTGGAAACACCTGAAATCGCGGCCAACCCCGACTCCCTGGTGGTGGGCGCGGGACCGGCCGGCATGTCCGCGGCCCTGCTCCTGGCCCAAAAAGGCCGCAAGGTTTTTCTTGTGGAAAAAGCCCCGTGCGTGGGCGGCATGGTGGTGCGCTACGAGGATGTGTTCCCCAACCTGGACTGCGCCCCATGCATGCTCGAACCCATCATGGACGAGGTGCTGCACCACGAAAATATCGAGACCTTGACCTGGAGCGAAGTCGCGGACGTCAAGGGCTTTCTGGGTAATTTCATCGTGACCGTGAACAAGAAGGCGCGGTACGTGGAGCCATCCGCGTGCTTCAGTTGCGCCGAATGCTTCGCAGCCTGCCCGGTCTCGGTTCCCAATGAATACGACGAGGGCCTGGGCCAGCGTAAAGCCATCTACTGGCCCTTTGCCGGGGCCATGCCCAATGTGCCGGTCATCGACACAAACGCGTGCGTGCGCTTTACGGAAAACAAGGAATGCACGGCATGCGCGGATGCGTGCGGGTTCGGCGCCATTGTTTACGATCAACAGGACGAAACCGTGGACATCAAAGTGGGCGCGGTGGTGCTGGCCACAGGGTTCGGCCTGGTGAATAATGAAGCCCTGGCGGCACTGGGCCACGGCGCATCCGGTGTGCTCACCACGCTCGAGATGGAGCGCATCATCAGCAGCACAGGCCCCACCGGGGGCGAACTCACCATCAACGGCAAAGCGCCCAAACGCATCGCCTTCATCCACTGCGCAGGCAGCCGCACGAAGGATACGCACAATTACTGCTCGGGCTTCTGCTGCATGGAGGCCCTCAAACTCGGGCACATGGCCCGCCATAAAATTGAAGGTGCGGAAACCGTGCATTTCATCCGCGACTTGGTTCTGCCCGGAAAAACCGCCCAGGAATTCGCGGACAAAATGATTGCCGAGGGCGCACAATTCGTGCGCGTGGACGACCCCAACCGAATCAAAGTGCAGAGCCAGAACGGGGGCCTGGCCGTGACCTGCACGGACGCGGCCGGCAAGGTCGTGAGCCAGACCTTCGACGCCGTGGTGCTTGCCCCTGCGGCCGTGCCCGGCGCGGACGCCGCGCACCTCAGCGATCTGTTCCAGGCCGACTGCGATGCACACGGATTCTTCAAGGAATCCCACAACCGCATGGACGCCGTGGCCACCAGCTACGAGGGCGTCATGGCCGCGGGGTGCGCGGCCGGACCCGTGGACATCCAGGGCGCCACCAGTGCCGGCAAAGCCGCGGCCGGCGAAATTCTATCCGCCATCGTGCCCGGCCAGAAACTGCACCTCACCGCAGTCACCGCGAAAATCGACGACACCAAATGCACGGGCTGCCTCATGTGCAACACCATGTGTCCCTATAAAGCAATTGTCTTTGACGGCAGCGCCGGGGTTTCGCGCATCAACGAGGCCCTATGCCAGGGCTGCGGCACATGCGTGGCCGCGTGCCCGGCCGCGGCTATTCACAACAAACACTTCAGCCGGGAACAGATCCTGGCGGAAATCAAGGGGGTGCTGGCATGACCGGTTTCGAACCCAAAATCCTCGCGTTCCTCTGCAACTGGTGCTCGTATGCGGGCGCGGACCAGGCCGGGAACATGCGCAAACCCTGGCCCGCAAACGTGCGCATCGTGCGCGTGATGTGCAGCGGCCGCGTGGAACCCGAATTCGTGCTCAAGGCTTTCAACGACGGCGCGGACGGCGTCATGGTGTGCGGCTGCCACCCCGGAGACTGCCATTACAAGGAAGGCAACTACAAGGCCGCGCGCCGCATGGCCCTGCTCGAACGCCTCCTGGGCCAGTTCGGCATCGAACCCGGCCGCTTCCGCCTGGAATGGATCTCGGCCTCCGAAGGCGACAAGTTTGTAAAAGTGGCCACGGAGATGACCGACACAGTGCGCGCGCTCGGCCCGCTTTTCATTGATACCGCGCCCATGCTTTCGGGCGCATCCGAGGGAGGCGCGGAATAATGACGGACAAGAAACTCAAGGTCGCCGTGTACTGGGCCGCTTCATGCGGCGGATGCGACGTGACCATTACCCACATGCATGAAAAAGTCCTGGACCTGGCTGCGGCTGCGGACATCGTGTTCTGGCCCTGCGCCATGGACTTCAAGTATTCCGATGTGGAAGCCATGGCCGACGGAGAGATCGATGTGTGCCTGTTCAACGGCGCCATCCGAACCGACGAGCACGAACACATCGCAAAACTCCTGCGCCGGAAAACAAAAGTCATGGTGGCGCACGGCTCGTGCGCATGCACCGGCGGCGTGCCCGGTCTGTCCAACATGACCACAGCCAAAGAGGGCCTGGACCGCTCGTACCTGTCCGCGCCCTCCACGGAAAACAAAGAGCGCACCATGCCGCAGCTCACAACCCGGGTGCCCGAGGGCGAACTCTTTCTGCCCGCATTCTGGGACACGGTGCACTCCCTGCGCCAGGTTGTGGACGTGGAATATTTCATCCCGGGCTGCCCCCCGACCGGCGCGCTCACGTGGGCGGCCATCGAGGCCGTGGTCGCGGGCAAGCTCCCGCCTGTGGGCAGCACCATCGCCGGCGAGAAAACCGTGTGCGAGGAATGCCCGCTCGAAAAACGCAACAAAATGAAAATCACGCAGATCCGCAGGCCCTGGGAGTTCCGGCCCGACCCGGACCAATGCCTCATGGAACAGGGCCTGATTTGCTTTGGCCCGGCCACGCGCGCGGGCTGCGGCGCGCAATGCACCAAGGTGCTCATGCCCTGCCGCGGGTGCTTCGGCCCCATGCCGGGCGTGGAAGACCACGGCGCGGCCCTGCTCTCGGCCGTGGCTTCGGTCATTGACGCCAACGATGAAAACGACATTAAAAAAATCATGGATTCCGTTCCCGACCCGCTCGGCACGTTCTACCGCTTCGGCCTGGCCGAATCCACATTCCGCCGCGCGCGCATCGCCAAGGAGGACTGCTGATCATGGCCAAGCAAGTCATTAAAATCGATCCCATCACCCGCCTCGAAGGGCACGGCAAAATCAGCATCTTCCTGGATGACGCCGGT